>Ga0210406_10000213_pt1 | contig 89450 bp, 75 predicted proteins | sample IncBWC30MmetaG_FD_155454 | JGI IMG/M metagenome (GOLD analysis project Ga0210406, IMG submission 155454) | Forest soil microbial communities from Barre Woods Harvard Forest LTER site, Petersham, Massachusetts, United States - Inc-BW-C-30-M | ecosystem: Environmental > Terrestrial > Soil >...
TGTGGCCCGCCCATGACCGCCGCAGTAATCCACGGCGAAGGACTCGGCAAACCGTCCACGCTCAATCTCTCCGGCCGCCTCCCCGAGCTCGACGGCCTCCGCGGCCTCGCCATTGGCATGGTTCTCGTGTGGCACTATTTCGCCTTGACCGTCCAGGCGCGCCCAGCGTCGCCATTGGCTTACTTTATGGTTCTTTTCCGGCTGACCTGGACCGGCGTTGATCTGTTTTTCGTTCTGTCCGGTTTCCTCATCGGGGGAATTCTCCTCGATGCCCGAAAGGCGACCAATTACTTCGAAGTTTTCTATAAGCGGCGTTTTTTCCGGATCTTCCCTATCTATGCCGCCCTCCTGCTCGTTGTTGCGCTCATGAACCTCACGGTAGAGCGCATCCACTACACCGGTTTCCATTGGCTCACCCAGGACACTCTCCCCTGGTACTCTTTTTGGACCTTTACACAGAATTTCTGGAGTGCCCATTCCGTGGCCCCAAACGCCGTCGCGCTGGCGGTCACCTGGTCCCTTGCAGTCGAGGAACAGTTTTATATCACTCTTCCGCTCATGGTCCGCTTCTTCGCAGGCCGCCGCCTCCTTGCCTGCGTCCTGGCCGGGATTTGCGTGGCCCCCATGTCACGTATCGCCATCCGGTTCATTTGGCCCCACAATTGGGCCGCCGGCTATGTCTTGATGCCTTGCCGCGCGGATGCTTTGCTCCTCGGTGTCTTGGCGGCGATCCTCGTTCGAGATACCAACTGGAGAAACCGGATTCAGACGAATCATCTGTTTTTCGCCATATCCATGCCAATCTTCCTGCTCGGCATCGCTTTCCTGAATTTAAGAGCGTCGAATATGGAAAACCCTCTGATGCAGAGCGTGGGTTACACCTGGCTCGCCCTCTTCTACGTGAGCGTGCTTCTGTACGCAGTGACCCGACCCGCCAGTCTGCTTAGTCGTTCGCTGAGATTCAACTGGCTCAGCTGGCTGGGTGGCATCGCCTACGGCACATATTTGTTTCACCAGTTCATACTCGGAATCTCGCCCGGCTACTTCTGGGGAGGCTACCCGAAAATACAGGATGGCCCTACCCTTCTGGCCGTGCTCGAATCACTCGTATTGACTCTCATAATCGCGCGCCTTTCGTGGCGCTATTTCGAGAGCCCCCTGATACGGCTCGGCCACCGCTCCGGTTATACATTCGCGGAGCCCTCACCGAAGACGATCCCTCAGTCAGCCCCGGAGGCTATCCCTTCATGACTGCGGTGGTCATCCACGGAGAAGGCCTCGGCAAGGAATACCGCCGCGGCTTGCAAGCCGACGACGGCCTTCGCCATTCCATCGAAGCCTTCCTCCGCTCCCCCATCTCCTCTCTCCGCAAGAAGAAGGACGAAATGTTTTGGGCCCTCAAGGATGTGTCGCTGGAAGTGAAAGAAGGCGAAGTCCTCGGCCTCATCGGCCGCAACGGTGCCGGCAAAACCACCTTGCTGAAAATTTTGTCGCGCATCACCAGGCCTACCACCGGCTGGGCCGAAATTCACGGCCGCGTCGGCTCCCTCCTCGAAGTCGGCACCGGTTTCCATCCCGAACTTTCCGGCCGCGAAAATACGTTCCTCTCCGGCGCCATTCTCGGCATGGGCAAAGCCGAAATCCTCCGCAAATTCGATGAGATTGTCGCTTTCGCCGAGCTCGAAAAATTCATCGATACCCCCGTCAAGCACTACTCCTCCGGCATGTACGTCCGCCTGGCCTTTGCCGTCGCTGCCCATCTCGAGCCGGAAATCCTCCTCGTCGATGAAGTCCTCGCCGTGGGTGACATCAATTTCCAGAAAAAATGCCTCGGCAAAATGGGCGACGTAGCCCGCGCCGGCCGTACCGTCGTCCTCGTCTCCCATCAGCTCAACCAGATTCGTCGCCTTTGCCATCGCGTGATCTGGATTGACGCCGCCTCCATCCGCCAGGACGGCTCTCCGGAAGCGGTTGTCAACGCTTACGAGGCCGCCATGAGCAAAGGCGAAGGCGCTCCCGTTGGCTCCCGGACAGGGAATCATGCGCGCGGACATTTCATTGGCTGGGAAATCATTAACCCGGAAGATGCCTCACCGCACTCACTCAATTTCGTCGGCCCCGTCACAGTGCGGTTTACGCTTAGGCTGAATGAGCACATCAGGAAAGGCCACCACGGGATAACACTTTACAACGCGGACCGCCAATTGATTTGGGGCTGGGCCGCAGACGAGTTAGACCTCCAGTCTGGCCTCCATGACTTCATCTATCACTTTCCTATGCTTCCGCTAAAGCCCGGCATTTACACCTGGATGGTAAGCTTCTGGGATCGACGGGAGCTGGTAGTCGACATGGGGGACTTAACCCCGGAGTTCCATGTCGTAACTGAATCGTTCCAGCACCCGCTCGATGAATGGAGTGGGTTGCTAAACTTACCGTCGAAGTTCACGGTGCGCTCCCGCTCCGCGGCACTTGCTTCACAGCCGTCCGAGTGAGTACTAGAATGGCGCCCAAAGGTAACACCAATGCCGTAGCATCCGGTGAGGACCGACCGACGTGGGCGCATGTCTTGCCCGCCCCGGTTCGATCGCTAGGCCGCCCGTTGCTGCACAAGTGGCGGCATTTTTACGGCGTGAGCTGGGAGAAATTAAGGGAAAGATTCGCTGCGCCGGGCGTGACGACCTATCTGATGGGTGGTTGCGCGAATCAGATTTTCCAGTACGCGACCGGTCTTATGCTGGCGCGACGGCTGGGCGTGGGCCTCAAGCTGGACGTCTCTTGGTACGAAACGGCGACGCCAGACCAGCCCCGGATGTACTCACTGCGGCTGTTCAAAGGCGTGGACGCACGAGTGGTCCACAGCCTGTTGGGCCAGATCATCCGCGAAGAGGGGTTTCCGTTCCAACCTGAACTATTGGAGAACGCACCGCGAAAGTGCTCGCTCGTCGGGTATTGGCAGAGCGAGAAGTATTTTTTCGGACTGCGCGACGAACTGCGGGAGCGCTTGCTGCCCCGCGACCCGCTCCCGGCACGGTCGGTCGCGACCGAGCGCGCCATCTTGGACGCCGGCCAACGATCCGTGTTCGTCCACGTGCGCCGCACCGATTATGTGGGGAATCCCCATCACGTGATCCTGCCGATGGACTACTACCGCCAGGCTGCCGCGCTGATAGCCGCGAAGGTGCGCGACCCGGTATTCTTTGTTTTCTCGGATGATCCGGAGTGGTGCGTAGCGAATTTCAAGCTGCCATATCACACGACGATTGTTGGAAACTTCAATCAGACAGTCGAGCATCACCTCGGGCGCGAAGATGCCGACCTCTACCTGATGCGCCTGTGTGGCCACGCAATTGTGGCAAATAGTTCGTATGGCTGGTGGGGTGCGTGGCTCGGCGCAGATGTAACGGGCGGCATCGTGATTGCCCCAAAGAGCTGGTTTGGACCGGCGTTCAAGGAAGAGGATGGGCGAGATATCGTTCCAGACCGATGGATAAAACTGTGAAACATAGATACCGCCTTGCAAAGATCGCCCTGGCCGCGCTTACTCCATCGAAGGGGCAGCAATGAAATCCCTGATTGCCGTGCTGGTGAAAGGACTGAACGGATGAAACGCGCGCTGATCACCGGAATCACGGGACAAGACGGGTCGTACCTGGCAGAGCTGCTGCTATCGCACGGATATGAAGTACACGGGATTATCCGCAGGGCCAGCACGTTCAACACATCGCGGATCGACCACATCTATCAGGACCCGAACAATCCCGGGGCAAAACTGTTCCTGCATCACGGGGATCTTTCGAGTACCGAATGGGTGCTCAGTCTGATCTACAGCCTCGCGCCCGAAGAGTTGTATCATCTGGCGGCGCAGAGCCATGTGCGGGTGAGCTTCGACATTCCGGAGTACACGGGGGACGTGACCGGTCTCGGGACTATGCGCCTCCTGGAGGCCATCCGGCGGAGCGGATGCAAGACTAGGTTCTATCAGGCATCGAGCTCAGAGATGTTCGGGTCTGCTCCCCCGCCGCAGAGTGAGACAACCCCATTCCAGCCGCGCAGCCCTTATGCGGCCGCCAAGGTCTACGCGCACTGGATGACGCGCATTTACCGCGAGGCGTATGGGATGTACGCCGCGAATGGGATTTTGTTCAATCATGAGAGTCCGCGCCGCGGAGAAACCTTCGTGACCCGAAAGATCACGCGAGCCGTTGCAGCCATCCGCGGCGGACGCCAGGACGCGCTCCATCTGGGCAATCTGGAAGCGCGACGCGACTGGGGTTATGCGCCCGAGTATGTGGAAGCAATCTGGCGCATGATGCAGCAAGAGAGCGCAGACGATTACGTTCTGGGGACCGGGGAAGCGCATTCCGTGCGAGAGTTTGTGGAAGAGGCCTTCCAGTACGCGGGGCTGGACTGGCGGAAGCATGTCAAAATGTCGGAACGCTACCTCCGGCCGCTGGAGGTAGATGTTTTGATCGCGGACCCAAAGAAGGCGCGGGCGAAGCTGGGTTGGGAACCGCGCGTGGGCTTCCGCGATCTGGTCGCCATCATGGTGGATGCGGACCTCGAGGCTGCCGGGCTAACACCGCCGGGCCGAGGCAAAGCGATTTTGCAAGAGAAGATGGGTCACTGGAACCAGTGGGAGAAGTCGGTGACCCGCATGGTGCAAGCCATAGCCGGACAAGCATCGCAACACTAAGGCGGAACAATGAGCTTCTGGGAGAAGCGGCGAGTCGTGGTTAGCGGAGGGCATGGCTTTCTCGGGTCCTTCGTGGTGGAGAAGCTGCGGGCGGCGGGCTGCCGGGAGATTAGCGTTCCCCGCAGCCGGGAATACGACCTGCGCGAAAAATCAGAAGCGCTCCGGCTCTATAAAGACGCGCGACCCGACATATTCATCCATCTCGCGGCGGTCGTGGGCGGCATCGGTGCGAACATGAGGAATCCAGGGAAATTTTTTTACGACAATGCCGCGATGGGTTTGCACGTAATCGAGGCCGCACGGACGGTGGGACTCGAAAAATTCGTTTGCGTTGGCACCATCTGCTCGTATCCGAAGTTCACACCGGTGCCGTTTCGAGAGGAGGACTTCTGGAACGGCTACCCCGAGGAGACCAATGCGCCGTACGGACTCGCGAAAAAAATGCTGCTGGTGCAGTTGCAGGCTAACCGGCAACAGTATGAAATGAACGGAATTTATCTGACGCCCGTAAATCTGTACGGGCCGCGAGACAACTTTGATCCGGACAGTTCTCACGTGATTCCGGCACTGATTCGCAAGTGCATCGAAGCAAAACAAGCCGGGGCGCCTGAAATTGAGGCGTGGGGAACAGGAAACGCGACGCGGGAATTTCTTTACGTCGAGGATGCAGCCCAAGGAATCTTGGCAGCGGCGGAAAAGTACTCCAAACCTGAGCCGGTCAACCTGGGCTCGGGTGGGGAAATCAGCATAAAGGACCTGCTTGAGTTGATCGGCTCGCTAGTCGATTATCGCGGCAGCGTGCGTTGGGATACGACCAAGCCGGACGGTCAGCCGCGGAGACGCCTCGATATCTCACGCGCTATCGCGGAATTTGGGTGGCGTGCGGAGACTCCCTTAAACAAAGGGCTGCAAGAAACAATCCGATGGTATAAGAGCACCATAGGCAATCCGGCACGCGTCACGGGAGCTTCTTGAAGACCCCGGGCGCGGTTTTAGGCCGATGGACAAGACTGTGAAGTTTGTGCGGCTCCTGCCACCTTGGATTCGTTCGGTGGGCCGAACCTGTCTGCGGTATTGGCAACACTTTTACGATGTGAGCAGAGGCGAGTGGCGCAACCTGCGGGGGGGAGACATACGTTCGCTTTGGTGGGCCGCGAGGCACAGGGCAATGGTAGCCAAGTGGTACAGGGAAGGCGGCGAGAAGACACTACGCTTTGATTATCCGCTGACAAGTGAAAGCACTGTTTTCGATATCGGTGGATACCAGGGATATTTCGTCAGGGAAATCGTTGCTCGATATAATCCCCACGTGTACGTTTTTGAGCCGGTGCCGGAGTTCTTTGAGCAGCTCGTGAAGGAATTTGGGGCGAATCCAAAGGCAAAGATGTGTAACTACGGTCTCTCCGATGGTGATTCGATCTCGCAGATGTTGCTGACTGCTGAATCCTCGACCATTTACATGGCGGGCGAAATGCAAGCCACAGTCCAGCTTCGTGATATCCAGACGGTTGTCCAAGAACTCGGAATCACCCGAATCGATTTAATCAAGATCAATATCGAAGGTGCCGAGTATAAATTATTGCGCAGGATGTTGGCGACGAGACTCGTTTCTATTTGTCAAGACATCCAAGTCCAGTTCCATACGTTTTACCCTAACTCCGGCAGGCTTCGGTCGGAGATTCGCAGCGCTTTGCAAGAGACGCATTTCATTACCTATGACTACCCATTTGTCTGGGAGAACTGGCGCAAGAGGCCCACGGACCCAACTCATCCTGGGTTACTTAACACGCCCCGACGACATCTCGGCCCCGGCTTTAGAAATACCTAATGAACTCCCCTCCCACCGTTTCCGTTGTGATGAGCGTCTTTAACGGGCAAGCTTTCCTGTCGGAAGCCATCGAAAGCATCCTCGGGCAGACGTTCGGCGAATTTGAATTTGTGGTGATCGACGACGGCTCCACGGACAAGACGGCGGAAATTCTTGCGCAGTACGCGGCCCGGGACGCACGAATCCGCGTGCTACGACACGACAACAAGGGGCGCGCGGCGTCATTGAACATCGGAATCGGGCAGGCAGCAGGCAAATATATTGCGCGGATGGATGCCGACGACGTGGCCATGCCCCACCGCCTTGCAGAGCAAATTGAGTTCATGGAGGAGCACCCGGACGTGGGCCTCCTGGGCGGAGCGATTGAGCTGATCAGCACCGCAGGGCATGTAATAAAGACTGTCCGGCCTCCACTGGAAGACTCGGAAATCAGGTCGACGCTGCTGCGCTACAACCCCATATTCCACCCAACGGTGGTGATGAGAAAAGAGGTCGCGCTTGCCGCGGGGGGATACCGGAAGGCGCTTCTCGATGCCGACGACTACGACCTTTGGCTGAGAATAGGCGAACGAAGCCGATTGGCAAATCTCGGCAAGACGATTGTCCAATACCGGATTCATTCCGACCAGGTGTCGATCCGGAATCTGGAACACCAGACGCAATGCGTTCTCGCGGCCCGCGCGGCTGCATCGCTGAGGAAGCGTGGCATGCCCGATCCGCTGGCAGAGGTTGAGGAAATTACGCCGCAACTGCTGGAAAAACTTGGCGTGACGGCGGCGGAGACGCAGGAGGCGCTGCTGGGGGCTTACGGATACTGGACGGAGATTCTGGACCGGATAGACTCCGAGGCAGCGCTGCGAGTGATTGAGGGGCTCTTGCAGTTGCCGGGGGCCGAAAAGTTTCCACGATCCGTGCTGGCCAATGCGTGGCTGAAAGCTGCTGGCATCCACTATCGGCAGGGCCGGCATGCGAAAGCGCTGGCCGCCGCGGGACGCGCGGTCCTTGTTCGACCCATCGTCGCGGGCCGCCCGGTAAAAAGAATAATTGCGCGAATCGCCGCCGGCACCGATAAGAACAACGCTTATAGAGATTGGGCTGATAGGGAGTTCGCAGCGCCAAGCCCGCCTTTTGTAAAGCAAAAGGTTTTATTGAGAAATGGTTTACGCGGCGCTACTTGGGTTGAAACCGGAACATATATGGGGGACACGACGAGTGTTTTGTCTAGAGTTGCCAAAATGGTTTACAGCATTGAACCAGAGCCTGCACTTTTTTCAGAAGCAGAACAAAAGTTCAGCAATACGGGCAACGTCAAAATAATACAGGGCTTGAGCGAGGACGTTTTCCCAAAGCTTCTTCCCACAATAAGTGGCAATGTTTGCTTCTGGCTGGACGGCCATTATTTAGCCGGCATTACTTTTAAAGGACCAAAAGACACGCCCATTCTCGATGAGCTCGATGCCATTGGACAGAACATGAAACAAATGAGCCAAATAGTTGTCATGGTTGACGATGTCCGTTGTTTTGATCCGGGAAATCCGGAATTTTCCGCCTACCCGCCGGTCGACGTTCTTGTTGATTGGGCAAGAAAACACAATCTTACTTGGCACATTGAGCATGATATTTTCATCGCAAAAAATCACTAAATCCGCCAAACGATGTTGACCTACCCTTCGTAAACCGTCATCTTAATTGCCTTGAAGATCCTGCACATCAGCACGGCGGACAACGGCGGGGGTGCATCGCGCTCCGCTTATCGACTGCATGACGGCTTGCGCCGCTCCGGCGAGGACTCGCAAATGTATGTCCTCGACAAATACACCAGCGATCCGCGCGTCACACAATTTCACTCTTCCCCGGGGCGCATCGAGTGGCTGGCGCGAAATGCGCGCCGCTTGCGCCTCAACCTCGCGCAGCGCCGCTACGCCAAGACGGCGCCGCTCGACCGTACGTTTTTCAGCGAGGATCGCACGCCGTTTTATACGGACGCATCCCGCCAAATGCCGGAAGCGGAACTGATCAATCTTCATTGGGTGGCGGGGTTTCTCGATTTGGGAGCGTTCTTCGGCTGCTTGCCGTGGAGCAAGCCGCTCGTGTGGACCCTGCACGACATGGCCAGTTTCACCGGTGGATGCTGCCACGCCATGAGCTGCGACCGGTTCACGCAGCAATGCGGAGCTTGTCCCCAACTCGGCTCCGGCGATGAAGGCGATTTGACGCGCGACGTCTGGCGCCGCAAACAGAAGTATTACGCCCGGCTCGACCCGGGGAAGTTTCATATTGTTACGCCGAGCCGGTGGCTGGGTGAGGAAGTGAAGCGCAGCCCTCTGCTCTCACGATTTCCGCGCTCCGTCATCCCTTACGGGCTGGATACGGACGTGTTCCAGCCGCGCGATCGCCGCTTCAGCCGCGACGTTCTGGGTATTCCGCAGGACGCCAAGGTAATGCTCTTTGTCTCCAACGGGTTGCACGTGCACTTGAAGGGTTTCCGCCACCTCATCGGCGCCCTCGAGGGCATGGACGCCGCGAGCGGAATCTTTCTGTTGTGCCTGGGATTTGGCGCGCCGCCCGCGCTGGACCGCTTCCCGCACTCCCACATCACTTCTCTAAACGATGATCGGGCTCTGTCAATGGTCTATAGCGCCGCCGACATATTTGTCCTGCCTTCGCTGGCGGATAATTTGCCGAACACCATGCTGGAATCGATCGCCTGCGGAACGCCGGTGGTGGCCTTCGCGGCGGGAGGCATTCCGGACGCCGTGCGGCCAGGAGTTACGGGCTTGCTTGCGAAGACCGGCGATGCCGCCGACCTGCGCGCCGCCATCCTGGAATTGCTCGCCAACGACCCCAAACGCGCCGAACTCTCCGCCAACTGCCGCCGCATCGCCCTCCAGGAATACTCTCTCGATCTCCAGACCCAGCGGTACCTCAAGCTCTACTCCCAACTTATTCGCTTGTAGTGGCGCAGCATGCTGCGCCAGCCTGAAGTTTACCCGGGCTCGCGCGCTGCGCACCAAATCCGCGTATCACGTGGTGGTAATCCAGCTTGTCTTCCAGCGCAGACTGAATTCGGTGCCTCCTCCGCTGTTGATTTCTTCTTAGCCTCGCCGCTTTCACTTCTAAATTGAATTGTTCTTAAGTAAATATAGTGCTATATTCCCCCGGCGTTATATAGGATAGGCAGACTGTACGCTTATGCTAACAATATTTACGACGGCGAAGCCGTTCCGCGGGCACAGCGGAATTATCCAGCGCAACGCGCTGCAATCCTGGAAGGCTCTTCAGCCCGATATTGAAATTATTCTTTTCGGAGACGACGAGGGCGCCGCGGAAGCCGCAGAAGAATTCGGGCTGCGGCATGAGGAGCAAGTCGAGCGCAATGAGTGGGGCACCAAGCGATTAGATTACATGTTCACGCGGGCACAGGCAATCGCGAGGAACGAGATCCTTTGCTACATCAATTGCGACATCATGTTGATGCAGGATTTCTGGCGGGCGGTCGAACGAGTGCGCGCGATGCACCGTGAGTTTTTGATGGTGGGGCGGCGATGGGACGTCGATATTAACGAGCCATTGCTTTTCGGGCCGCACAATTTGCAATCTCAGGAGCGCCAATCGGGAGATTCATCCCGCAGAACCCGCGGGATGGAGCCGAGTTGGCGTTCCCGGGCTCGCCAATCTCCCGATTGGCAAGAGGACTTGCGAGAGCTGGCGTTACGGAGCGGGCGACTGTGTAAAGCGGAGTGGATCGATTACTTTGCGTTTACGCGCGGGCTGTATGGGGGGGACATGCCGCCGTTCGTGCTGCGCGTCTTTTGGGACAATTGGCTAGTGTGGAAAGCGCTGGATGCGAGGAAGCCGGTGATCGATGCGTCGCGCGCGGTGATGGCAGTGCACCAAAATCATGACTACAGCTACCATCCGCAAGGGAAAGCAGGCGTCTGGAGCGGAGAAGAAGCAGGGCTGAACGGGCAGCTTGCCGGCGGATGGCGCCACCTTCGCACTATCGCCGACGCCACGGAAGTGCTGCCGCCGGAAAAGATGAAGCCCAACGTGCTACGCCACTGGTCCACGGCAAAGCGCTACGCGCGCCAAGCCGGCCGCGTGCTGTTCTACGACGTGTGGCACCCCGCTTGGTTTGCGCTGCTCAATTTTACGCGTCCCTTGCGTCGTTCCCTGCGCCAGTAGGGTGCGATAGTGCCAAGACCTTTTGAACTTGAAGCCGTTGACAAAAGAGCGCACACATCGTATCGTATCAAAGATGTGAGAAAATATATGAGATTGGCTAAGACCTTCACCATCGAACCGGAAATCAACGAGTACGTTGATGCGACCAAGGGCCATGCTTCGGCCAGCGAGCGTGTCAATGAGCTGCTTCGTCTCGCCATGATTCAGGAGCAATACGAACGGCTTGAAGCAGAAGCGGCGGAATTCTTTGCAGACATCAAGGCCGACGGGGCTGAGGCCAAGTCTTTTCAAAAGGCAGCGCTTCGCACGTTTGGCAGGGATTGATGGCCACCGCTCCAGCGAGCTGGTATCCCAAACGCGGAGAGGTGTATATCGTCCAATTGGACAAGCCTCGTCCTGCGATCGTCCTTTCCATCGATCCGATCAATAAGTTTGCATTGGACGTTGGCGTGGTTGGAATCACCAGCGTCGAGCGCAGGACCTTCAGCATGCGTGTTCCCATCAAGAAGGGGGATGCTCATCTGGATTTCAACTGTTGGGCGAAGTGTGATCAGGTCACCACGCTGGAAAAGAGCTTACTTAGATACCCGCCCATTGGCGTGCTTTCCGCGGAAAGACTTGCCAGAATTGAGGAGCAGGTAAAGATCTGCTTAAGGCTAACGTGAGGTGGCTGTGCTACTCGAGCCGGGTTCGGTCACTGCATATTGAAGACGTTTAAGTGACCGGCTTGCGGAGACGGGAAAGCACCCAGGGACCAGGTGCCGCGCACGGAACCTCCATTCACTAGGACGTCGGCCGGAGTCGTGCCGCCGGATTTCAAGAGGACGGCGGCCTGGCCGAGACCGGGAGCGGCAACTATTTGCAAATTCGCGAACTTGTAACCTTGAGATTGTGAGGCGATGGCAATGACCCCGTACTGCACGGTCTGGAGATCAATGTCGGTGAGAGCTCCCCATCCATTACGGGTAAAAGGTATGGTGGCGTCGGGCGAATCGGTCAGAAGCAAGCCGGCGAAACGGGAGAAGACGTAGAAATTGTTCACTTCGAGAGCATCCATGCGGCCCACCACCAAGGCGGTCCCGTGATTCAGCACCCAAGTATCGATGGCGGTCGGATAGGAAGCACTTTCCACCTCGTCCCAGAACACGCCATGGTGGAGATTATGTAATGTCACGAAGTCCTGCACGTGATCGATATTGATGCCGATATTAAAAGCGCCGATAAAGAGGTCTTGTGCCATCATTCGGCCAAGTTCGATGTCCAGGAAGTTGTAGGCATTGGTGACTGTGGAGCGTGCCACTTTCGCGGCGACCGCGTTGGCATTGAGCACAATTGTGTAAGGATAGACAGTGGGAGCCGAGGCGCTGGTCTTGACCTGGTTGGGGTAGTGGAAAAGCAGGTCGGTAATTCCAGAACTGAGCCCGGTCAAGGTCACGAAAGGAGCGGTGGTGTTGGTGACCAAGAGAGTGGGAGCGATCGTAGTGACAGCGGGATCGACACCGTTGACATCAAAGGGGCCCTGGATCGCTCCGCAGAGAACCACACCCTGCGGCACTGTCAATGTGCCAGTGGTGTAGTACCTCGCCACATTGAGGACGACCGAGCCGCCGCCTGCCGCAGCCGCTGCATTAATTGCGTTCTGAATTGCCGCGGTATCGTCCGAATGCCCGTCGCCTTTGGCGCCGAAGGTATTCACCAGAAACGCGTCCACTAGCACGCCCACAGTTATGGGGTTCGAGGTCCCCGTGAGCGCCGCGGGTGAAACGTCGGTCGCCGTGATCATCTGGTTCCCGGGGGCCGCCAATGTTGCCGAAAGCGTCCCGCGCCCAGAAGTAAGCGCAGTGTTCGCCGGAAGCTGAGCGTGCGTGTCGGTACTGGTGAACTGCAGCGTCCCGGAGTAGGTCGTCACCGGGTTATTCGACGCATCCTGCGCAGTGACCGTAAACGTAAAGGGAGCGCCCGAAGGTATATTTGCCGGTCCCACCACGGAAAAATGGGTCGCCGTTGCTCCTCCACCTCCACCGACAGTGCCTCCGCCTCCGCAACCGCTCAGCACGATGGCACTCCATGTCAGCAACGCGAGTGAGCAAGCGCTTCCCCTCTTTTTGCGATTGCGGCTCATGGCAGATCGTACCCGATCACATTTACAACCTTCAGATTGCCCGACGCCGGCGCGGGAAATGCACCTAGAGACCAACTACCGACTTCGGACCCACCATTGATCAATACGTTCGGCGGGAGGGAGCCGCCGGCTTTCAATTGAACAGCTGCCCCACCACCGGGAGTCGACACGGTCAGATTAGTGATCTGATAGCCAAGCGAACTGGAGGCGGTGACGAAAATGCCGTTCTGCACACCATCCAGATCGACATCGCTCCCGGACCCAAAGCCACAGCGGGGATTTTGCGTGGTATCGGGCGAATCAGTTAGAAGGATGCCGGCGTAACGGAAGAAAACGCTGAAATCGTGAATCTCGAGGCCATCAACCCGATTGACCACCAGCGCAATCCCGTGCGTCGCGACCCATTGGTCGATCGTGGTCGGTGGATTTGATGGGTTTTGCATCACGTCCCAGTAGACGGTATTGAGCAGATTGCGAAGCGTGACGTGGTCGTGGGCGTGGTCGATGTTGACCCCGATATTGAAGGCGCCGATGAATAGATCCTGGGCGATAACCCTGCCGCTCTCGATGTCCAGGAAGTTGTAGGCGTTGGTTACCGTGGAGCGGACCACCTTTTCACCTGGAAAGGCCGCAACGATCGTGTAGGGATAGACGTTGGGAGCCGATGCGCTGATACCCACCTGGTTCGGATAGTGGAACAGCAGATCGCTCACTCCAGCACCGAGACCATTTAAAGTTATGAAGGGAGCGCTGGTATTGGTCACCAGGAGAGTAGGCGCGCCTGTAGCAGTGGCCGGACTGGCTCCTTCGACGTCAAAGGGGCCTTCGATGGCGCCGCACAGAATTACGGCAGCCGGCACGACGATTGTTCCGGTGGTGAAATAGCGAGCCACACTAAAGACGACCGCGCCTCCACCCGAGGAAGCCGCAGCGTTGATGGCGCTTTGAATCGCCGCGGTGTCATCGTTCTTGCCATCGCCCTTGGCGCCAAATGCGCTCACCGAGGTTCCGGTACACACAGCTTGTACAAGTGTTCCAGCCATTGCCCAAAAAACGAGAACGATAAAAGCCGCGCGAGCCATTCTCACCGACACACCCCCGGCATCGATTCCTAAAAACCGCGAACGCCACCTCGGCGCACAGCGGCACCGAGCAACAGCGCGCTGATGGTACTCGCCGAGCTATGCAGTAGTCCAGCGGAAGCCCGCACCTTGAGCCTTTTTTCCTCGCCGGAAGGACAGTGGCAAATCCGCTACACAGTACTTGGTGGCCATTGTGTAAGGCGGGTCCGGGCCAGAACATAGAAGGAGAGTCCGAGGCGAAGCTTGCCTCGTGCAGATGGCTATTGGCCGACAGGAGACTAAGAAGGCCGATCGAGACAGGATTGGGGTCGCCGATTAGAACGATATGGGAACGCTGAATCGCACGGAATTGGACAAACTCGAACGGCGTGAGCTGCAGCTCACGATATTGGCTGCTGTGTACGTGCTGGTGCAGGCCGCGGGCTTGGCGGTATTCATGTACCCGCTGGTGTTTATTCACCCGATGGGGAACAAATGGACGCTGCGGGTGGCGTTTTTTGGATTTTGCGCGCTGACGGTGCTGTTTGTCGGCTACTTGCTCGATCGGCAGCGCACGGTGCGCAAGTTGAAGCAGCACGTGCTGGCGGAGCTGGACCGCAACGTCACTTTGCAGCATCAAGCCAGCGTGGATTTGCTCCAGACCATGCCGGATCAGAATCATTTCTGGGACCGGCTGACGATGGAGTACCGGAGGGCTATGACCATGAAGAAGACACTTTCCCTCTTGCTGGTGAAGGCCAAGCCGGCGAACGCGTCGGCAAAAACGGAGCCGAGCTCGGAAGCGTGGAGCGATGCAGCGAAAGCGATCTCGCGCAAACTGCGGCCGACGGATTCGGTGTATCGTCTTTCAACGGATTTGTTTGCGCTGGTGCTGCCCGGGACCGACGTGCTGAATGCGAAGCGAATTGCGGTGCGGCTGCAGGAAGAGCTGCAGGAAATCCGCGCCAAGCATCACCTGGCGTTCGACATTACGGCGCACAATTATCCGGAGCATGTGAACAGTTCGCACGAACTGGAAGACATCGTAAAATCGCTGCTCCCGGCGCAGGATCAATGGGATTCGCCGGTGCTTGTTTCGAAGTCTTAGGATCGATCCGGCTAGCGCGAATGACGGAAGGCGCTGTTCAGGACGGGATGGAAAAAAAGCGGCGGCTCGCCGCCGCACTCCAAAGTGGCGGCGCGGACTAAGCGAGCGCTTGATTCAAATCTTCGATTAAATCCTTCTTGTCTTCCAAACCGATTGAAACGCGCACCGTACCGGGGCTGACGCCGGCGCGCTGCAATTCTTCCAGCGACATGTTGTAGTGCGAACTGTAAATCGGAAGAATCACCAACGACTCAACTCCGCCAAGGCTTGCCGCTAGTAAAAACAATTTTACGCGATCGCAGAAGCGCCGCGCCGCGAGAAGGCCGCCTTTCATGTCGAACGCCAGCATGCTGCCGAATCCGCGCATTTGTTTTTTGGCGAGTTGGTGATCGGCGTGGGATTTCAGACCGGGATAATGCACGCGCGCGACCTTCGGATGCTTCTCAAGGAATTTTGCGACGGCGATGGCGTTTTCGCACTGGCGTTCGACGCGCACGCCGAGGGTTTTGATGCCGCGAATCAGGAGATAGGCCGCGCCGGGATCCATCGAGCCGCCCAGATAAATAATCATGTGGCGAACGCGCTCCATCCACTCGGCATTGCCGACGGCGACGCCGGCGATGATGTCGGAATGGCCAGCCAGAGCTTTTGTGGCGCTGTGAACGACCATGTCGTAGCCGAGGGCGATGGGATTCTGCAGGACAGGAGTGGCGAAAGTGTTGTCGATGATGGAGACGAGTTTATGTTTCTTGGCGAAGGACACGGCTTTGTGAATATCGACGAGGCGAAGAGTGGGATTGGTGGGCGTTTCGATGTAAAGAACTCTCGAGCGCGGCGATAGAAGATTTTCGATGCCGACGAGATCGGTGCCGACTTGGCGGACGGTGATGCCCATGTTGGGGAAAACGTCGCGCATCAACCGATATGTGCCGCCGTAGGTCTGCGCGGTGGTGATGACTTCGTCGCCGGTCTTGAGAGCGGCGAGCAGAGCGGAGGAAATGGCGGCCATGCCGGAAGAAGTGACAATGGCGGCTTCCGCGCCTTCGAGGGCGGCGATTTTCTTTTGCGCCACGGTGAGTGTGGGGTTGCCGTAACGCGTGTAGATGTAGGCTTTGTTTTTGCCTTCCGCCCACAGCTTCATTTGTTCGGTGGAAGTGAACGTAAAAGTGGAGGAACGGATGATTTCGGTAACGATGGGGCCGTTGACGCCGCGGCGATTGGGTTCGCCGCCATGGATGGCCGTTGTCTGGGGGCCGAGTTTTGCGGGCTTGGTGGTTTTCATGGAGATGAGTGTGCACCTTGCGGGCAAACAAAAACACCCTCCAAATTGGCGGGGGCCCGGACAATTTGGGCTGGCTGGCAAGTGTGTTGCTCTGAAGCTAGACAAATTCTCCGCATTAGTACAATGCTGACAGTGTTATGGTGGGACGCATGGACATTTTTTCACCACGAGAATGGATCAACGCGCTGTGGATTTTGTTCGGATTGTACTGGTTAATCTCCGCATTCAAGCGGAAGAAAACCAAGCGGCGCGAGTCGTGGGGCCAACGTTTGGTCTACGTGCTTCCCTTGTTGGCCGCTTCACGGCTTCTGTTTCGAACGGAGGGGCACTACGGTTGGCTGGGAGCGCGAATCGTGCCTGCGAGTCCTATCACAGAATGGACGGGAGTCGTGTTGACCGCCGCCGGGGTGGCCATCGCGATCTGGGCGCGCTGGCATCTGGGGGCCAACTGGAGTGGAGTGGTCACCTTGAAAGAGGGCCACGAGTTGATACGCACGGGGCCGTACCGCACCATTCGCCACCCGATTTATACGGGCATTCTGCTCGCGCTGTTTGGGACGGCTGTCGCTGTGGGGGAAGTGCGTGGATTGCTCGCAGTAGCCATCGCCTGGGCGTCGTTTTACTGGAAAGCGCGGCGGGAAGAGGCTTTTCTCACACAGGAGTTTGGAGAGAAATTCGGAGCGCATGCAAAACAAACCGGGATGTTCCTGCCGAAGATTGCCGGTGGTTGAGCATAGAATCAAAAGAAACGAGAAAGGCGCAAGCCTCGGCGTATGGACTTGATTGCCAGGATTTGAGGTTCGCCGTCGCGCACGGTTGTTACGTGGCACCGACTCCGGTTTGAAAGCTTTCGTCGGCTACCGGCAGGGGGCTGCTGGGCCGGCCGCGCCAAGTGGCGAATCCTTCTTTGACGAGGCTGAAGATGGTGCGGCGATTTTGATAGATCAATTTCAGCCAGGACAAAGGACCCATTTGCGGGAAATAAATTCCGCGGAAACACATGCGGGCGATGAAAATATTGATGCGGTAGCCGAGCGGTTTGTCGTGGAGCGAATCGACGGCCTGGGCCATGGCTTCGGGGCTATAGGCATTCGCCCAGCCCTTGCGCACTTCGTCGTGAGCCTCCTCGATGGTCATTTTCAGCGGAGTGTGGGCCATCGCAAAGGGGATGAATTCTTGCCAGTGCTTGGGGCGCGTTAATCGGCCGGCGGCTTCGAGCCTTTTGTAAAGCGGCGTGGCGGGCAATGGAGTGAGCAATCCAAAAATGGGGAGACCTGCGGGCCAAGTGCGAATTTCTTTCAGGGTGCGCTCGGCAACGCCTACGGTGTCGTTGTCCATGCCGAAAATGAACGAAGTGATGGCATAGACATTGCGAGCGGCGAGGCGCTGCAGGACGGCGGCATATTCGCCGGGCTTGTTGAAGCCTTTGTTGACGTCGGCAAGGTTCGTGGGATCGATGGACTCCATGCCGATGAAAACCCACTTGCCGCCGGAAGCGGCAATGAGGTCGACGAGTTCCTCATCGCGCAGCAAATTGGCGCTGATCTGGGCGACCCAGTGGACCTGGGCGCCGGCGGCGATGATGTCGCGCAACAAGGATTTGGTGCGCTTGATGTTGATGGCGAAATTATCGTCGATGAAGAAGACGGCGATCTGGCCGCCTTCGGTCTTGGCGCGAGCTTTTAGCAGGAGCAACTCATTGACCACGCTTTCGTTGGTGCGAAAGCGAATGGAGTCGCCAAAGAAGCCAGTGACGGTGCAGAACTCGCAGCCATAGGGGCAGCCGCGGCCGGACTCCATGGGAATGATGCGGAAGGTGCCCCAGCCATCGCTGATTCGCTGAAGCGTGCGCTTGAATACGTTTGGAATGAGATTGAATTGGGCGAGATTGATTTTGTCCCAGGGGATGGCAGGATATTCCTTGAGGCTAGGTTTGCTTTCCTGCCCGAAGGCATCCACGGGAGCGTAGATATCCTTGAGGTGGCCGCGCTCGGCGTCAGCGACGATCCGTGGCCAAGTTTCATCGGCTTCGCCGAGAGCTACGGCGTCGGCGTGGCGCGGTCCGCCGTTTCGGCCGAGGGCTTCATCGGCTTCTTCGGTGACGTGAGGGCCGCCCATGACGACAGGCACACCCACGGCGCGGATGGCGTCGGCCATGCGGTAGGCTTTGGCGATCATGCGAGTCATGGCGCCAATGCCAACGAGGCCGATGTTTTGTTCACGGACGAAACGGGCGATACCGGCCTCATCCATGGGCTGCGCGTTGCCGTCGATGAGCACGACTTCGTGGCCGGGAGGAGTCAAGGCCTGGAGCAGGAACATCCAGAGATGAGGCATAAAATTACGCGTGACCCCGTTATCGGGGTTGTACAGCAAGATGCGCATGCAGAGATCTCCGTTTAGACAGCGCTTCGAGGCGAACGGACAGACAAGCCGCTATCTAGTCATCGAACGGTTTGTGGTTGGGGGGCGAAAGGCGGAACCAACAAACTGACCCTGAACATATCACTTTATGGGGGCGGGGGGCGGAAATTTTAGAAAGTTATTTACAGTTTCAGTAACGGTGGGTTCGTTCGCCAATGAATCAAGGATAGGGCAGATAGCACCACAGGTCGTTCAGCAACCCGTTGCCATTCGTTCCGGCGGAATCATAGCCCTCTCCGCCGGATCCAGGAAACAGCATTTTCGATTCAAAGTCTTTAGCAGTTGAACACTCGCTCCCTTTTTGTTGTACCTTCCTTTCTTTGGGCGCGTTACATTCCGCAAAGGGAAACGAGAGCGTTTTCCTCTCAGGCAATGGGTCGACGCGGAATATTCTATAAGTGGGGTACCTCATGAATCGAAGCAGAGCTCTTCTATGTGTTCCCATTCTTTTCCTGAGCGCCTTCTTCGCGAGCTCCTGCAGCGGTCCTAAGGGGACCTGCACCATTAACTGCGGCGGTGGTGGCGGCACGGGCACCGTCATTGTTACCGTAACCTCGACTCCTTCTCAGACTTTCTCCTTTCCCTCTCTGGCCTGGGCAATTACATCTGTCGACCTGATCAACAGTTCCGGCGCCGCGACAATCGTCGTTCAAGGAGCTCTGCCCATCGCAGACCTTGCGGTCCTGCAGACGAATTCGCAATTTCTCGGTAGCGCCAAGTCCTTCCCCGCCGGAACATATACCAAGGCAAAAATCCAGTTAGCCCCCTCGACCAATCCGAGCTATTTCTACAATAGCTCCAACGCTACCGTGCTCGGTTGCGCCGCCGGTGCTGTCTGCGCGATCCCTGCGACCGTTGCTGGATTCGGAGCGACTACGGTTACCGTGCCTGTTAGCTTCACAGTTACCGGAAATAGTAACACTGGCTTCAGCCTCAACTTCGACCTAAGCAAAGCGGTTACCAGCGCTGGCGGCATGACTTTCGACTTCACTCAGAGCGGCGCTATCACCCTCTCTGCTCTTCCGCGCAAGGGTCAAAGCTCCGGCCTCGATTCGTTGGAAAATTTCACCGGTACAGTCACTGCTACCACCGGCACTTCGATTAGTATGTCGTCACTTTCATCCGACACGCGCACGTTCACGATGGCAGCCACTGTCGAGTTCGACGATCCCTTCAGTATTTGCACTGCCCCGGCAAGGTTCAGTTGCCTGGCCGTCAATCAAAACATCAGCTTGGACGCTGTCGTCAATTCCGACGGCACGCTCACGGCCTACGAGGTCGAGTTCCTTGATCCTGCGCCGTTCGCCCAAGAAGCCGAAGGGGTCATCGTCACGCCTCTCTCGAGCGGTCAGTTCAAGATGGTGGTTACGAATGGGATGGGCACATTAAGCTTTCTTCCGGGCACCCTAGCGACCGTAACGCTGAATAACACTGCATCCTATTTCGTCGATCCGAAAAACCTCGGAGTCTCCACCACCCCCCTAGGCTTCCTAAGCTCGTCGGACCTCGTTGTAGGCCAGACCGTTATGCTCCGAGGCGGAACGGTAGACTTCACAACAAACACTCTGAGCAACTACACCCGTACCCTGCTACGGTATTCCAGCATCGGCGGAACGGTCCAGACGCCTACCGGCACCGTCTTCACGCTGTCCGGCGTATCTCCTTTCTTTACCACTTTGGTCACTAATTCGGTCCACGTGCAAACCTTCACGAACACCACATATGACAACATTACTGGTGGATTCAGCGGCTTAGTCACTGGCACGAATGCCTCCGTTCGGGGTCTGTATTTGGACCCCAACAGCGGTGCCACTCAACCCCTCTTGGCGGCAAAAGTTCGTACTCACTAAGTTCGCGAGGCTTATTTCCTCGGAAGGCGATAGCCTAGCCAAGGTGATAAAGTTCCTCGCTGAATATACTCATCCGATCCCCGAGCTCGGCGCTGGCGCGTTTTTCTCAGAAGTGCGGAAAGAGACGCCGTTTTTTCAAGTAGCGGAATACGCGAGCAAATGCGTTCAGGCTTCTTCTTCGACGAGTTGTTCGCCGTGGGCGAGTTTATGGGCGGCAATCACCTTTTCGGCGAGTTCGTTGGGCACGTAGTCGTAGTGCGAGAACTCCATGGAGTACGAGGCGCGGCCTTGGGTCTTTGAGATGAGGTCGTTGGCGTAGGTGAGCATTTCCGCGAAGGGCACCTGCGCTTTGATGATGACGTTGTGGCCGCGGCTTTCGCTGCCGGCGATGCGTCCGCGGCGGCCGCTGAGATCGCCCATCAGGTCGCCGGAGTATTGATCCGGGGCATAAACTTCGACGTGCATAACGGGCTCGAGGAGCGCGGGGCGCGCCTGCTTCATGGCTTCCTTGAAAGCAAGGGAGCCTGCAATCTTGAATGCCATGTCCGAGGAATCGACGTCGTGATATTTGCCGTCGTAGAGGATGGCACGGAAGTCCACTACAGGAAACCCGGCCAGGAAGCCGCGCGCGGCGGCATCGCGAATTCCTTTTTCGACGGAGGGGATCCAGTTCTTGGGGATGGCACCGCCAAAGACATCATCGACGAACTCGACGCCCTTGCCGCGCTCGACGGGCTCCATCTTGATGCGGCAAACGCCAAACTGGCCGTGACCGCCGGACTGCTTCTTGTGCTTGCCTTCGACGTCGGCTTTCCCGCGAATGGTTTCGCGGTAGGCGACTTTAGGGGGCTTCAGCGTGAGGTCGACGTGATAGCGCTTGTGAAGCTTGGCGACGACGACTTCGATATGCTGCTGGCCGGAACCGGCGAGCAGGAATTCCTTGGTTTGCGGATCGCGTGAAAAACGGAGCGCGGCGTCTTCCTCGAGGATTTTATGAATGGAGACGCCGATCTTGTCTTCATCGGCGCGGGTTTTCGGCTCAATGGCGAAGGTGATGGAGGGCTCTGGGAGCTGCGCGGGGGAGTAATAGATGGGCGAAGCTTTGTCGCCGAGGGTTTCGCCGGTAGTGCTTTCTTTTAGTTTTGCGATGGCGCCGATGTCTCCGGCGTGAAGCTCGCCGACTTCCGTAAACTGCTTGCCCTGCACGGCCTGGATGTGCTGAAAACGTTCGGGAAGGTTGCGATTGTAATTGATCAGCGTGGCGTCATTCTTCAAGACGCCGCTCTTGACCTTGAAATAGTTGATGCGGCCGGTGAAAGGATCGGGAAGCGTTTTGAAGACAAAGAGGGAAAGAGGCTGGCTATCTTCGTATTTGCGCTCGAGGCGGTCGCCCTTTCCGCCTGCGTCTTTGAAGCCGACTTGGGCATGCTCATCGGGGTGGGGGAAAACGTCAGCGAGAAACGTGAGCAAGCTGGCCGTGCCGATGTTGTGGAGCGCGGAAGTCATAAGAACGGGAAAGATTTTTTCGGCGACGATGGCTTTGCGGACGGCGGGAATGAGGTCATGGATGGGGATGGTGCCTTCGCGGAAAAACTCTTCCATCATTTCGTCATCGCCTTCGGCAATCATTTCGACGAGTTTTTCGTGGGCTTCCTTGGCTTCATCGGCAAGAGCGGCGGGGATTTCTTCGGTCGAAGGTTTTCCATCACCATCGGGATGGTAGAGGTGCGCTTTCATGGCCACCAGATCAACCACACCGCGGAATCCTTTTTCGCTGCCAATGGGCAACTGGAGAGCGACGACGTTGCGGCCGAAAACTTGCTCGAGAGACGTCATGGAGCGTTCGAAGCTGGCGAGTTCGCGGTCCATCCAGGTGAGCACGAAGGCGCGGGGAATGTCGTACTCGGTGCAATAGTCCCAAACTTTTTCGGTGGTGACCTGCGAGCCGACGTGGGCGTCGACGGTGATAAGAGCGGCATCGGCGGCGATGAGCGAGGCCTTCGCTTCGGTGATGAACGTGGAATAGCCGGGGAGATCGATGAAATTGATTTTGACTTTGTCAGAAGACCCTGAGGGGCTGGCCGGGGTGGCGGGCCATTCGGCATGAGCGAGGCCGGTTTGAATGGAAATTTTCCGGGCGATTTCTTCTTCGTCCCAGTCGGTGGTGGTGCTGCCCTCCGTGATTTTGCCCCAGCGGGGAGTTATGCCCGAGGTGTAGAGCAACGACGACACCAGTTGCGTTTTGCCGGTGCCGCCGTGGCCGACAATGCCAACGTTTCGAATGTCCTTGGTGAGATAGCTTTTCATGCAAACCTCCAGAAGGCGAGGTCCGTCCGGAAGAATTCGGGCGCGGGCCTGCGCCTGGCAAGTTGAAACTGAGGGAGGAGAACGTGGCCTCTGCACCTGGGTCCCCGTGGGCCGGGGCCGAAGGTCTGACGAACAATCCCTGGTCCGGTCTCCTGACGAGGCGGATGCTAGCACAGGGTGGGGATTGGAGCAACGCGCGTCAGAAAGAATTAGGGCTCGTGCAGGAAGCTTCTCGAGATGGAGAAAGAACCCCTCGGCAGCAGGGAATAAATACCGGGACTAGTACTGGCAGGGGTGCTTGCATCTGCTGAAGAGAAAGTTTAACCACTGACAATGCAGGAGTTACAAGCTCGTTCGAAGGGATTGCGTCGGCCCTCGCCTTGCAACCAGACCGAAGTGGAATTGGGCCGTGGTTGCAGAGGGTGACTGAAGGCGCCATGTGCGATGGCGGTGGCAGAGACCCCGGGACCGGCTTGGATTAGCCCGAGAAGAAACACGGGCAAGGAGAAACAAGATGGAAGAGTATTCGGATATGAATGAAAACGAACATAAGAGGAATCCCGCGCCGTCAGGCGCGAATCGATGGCTGCCGGGGGCTCTCGTTGCAGTCATCGTGGTGGCGGGACTGGCGTTTGGCTACGGGTTCCGGCAGCAAATCCTGGTGGGCCATTTGACGGCGCAGCAGAGCATGGCGAACGCGACGATCAAGGAAATGCAGGGGCAGGTCGACACACTGACGGCAAAATTGAATGAGGTGTCGACGGCGCAGGCGCAGCAAGCTGCGGCCGCCGCGGCAGCGCAAGCGAAGACCGCGGCCGCCCACACGAATGCGACCGGGGCGAAGGCCACGGCCAGCAAAAGAACCACGGCGGAAAGCAAACGGCTGAAAGAGCTGCAAGCGCGCATCGATGAGCAGCAAAAACAGTTGAAAGACACGCAGGATCAGGTGGCCAAGAACCGTACGGACCTGGAAGGAAATCTTAATTCAACGCGCGATGACTTGAACGGTTCGATTGCCAAGACGCATGAAGAATTGGTAGCCCTGGCGAAACGCGGAGAGCGAAGCTACTTTGAGTTTGACCTGACCAAATCCAAACAGTTCCAGCGTGTGGGGCCGTTGACAGTGGCGCTGCGCAAAGCCGACACCAAGCACAAGAGCTACAACCTGGAAATGATTGTGGACGACAACAAGCTGTCCAAGAAAAACGTAAACTTATACGAACCGATCTGGATTCACACGGAAAATGATTCGCAACCGGTGCAGGTGGTGGTGAACCGGGTGGGGAAAGACACTGTACACGGATACGTGAGCGCGCCGAAGTACAAGGCTTCGGAATTGGCGGCTGGCAGCACAGGAGCAGCGAACCTTACGCCAGTGGCGGCACACCCACAGGAGCCGGACCAGAATCCGCAGAGTCCCAAACAACCTGAATAATTGAAAAGAGAGAGAAGCCAACCTGGCAGGGCGTCCCACCCCGGCGCCCTGCCGGTTTTTTTTTTGGGGGCGATGCTGCAACTGTGCCCGACGATATGGTCAAAGTTCACGAGGCTGGATCGAGGACGGCCTTGAGTGAAGTCTTGCTCGATTTTAGGATTTCGAGGGTGCGGCGCCAATCGGCGTGGCCGGGGAATTTCAGGACAACGACGTGGGATCCGGCGGGAAGTTTCAGCGTGGCAGGGGTATTGCCGTGGAATTTGTCGTCGACGAAGATTTCCGCGCCGTCTGGTTCGGAAGAAATGGAGACAGTGCCGACGGCCTCGGGCGCAGTGGACAAAGCGGCATTCGAGCTAGCGGGGGAATCCAAAGCTTCGGCGGGATTTGAGCTAGTTGCGGTAACAGCGGAAGTCTTCTCGATCACTGGCACGGCGTTGGGATAAAAACGGTGGAGGACTTCGAGAAGATCGGTCGCGCTAAGGGCAAAGCCGATTCCAGTAACATTTTTCTTGATAAGTTTTTGCGTGTTGATTCCGATGACTTCGCCGCGGGAATTGAGCAGCGGGCCGCCACTGTTGCCGGGATTGATGGGTGTGTCGGTCTGAATCCAGGTGCCCGGGCCGGCGGAGGGAAACTTGCCGACGGCGCTAACGATGCCTTTCGTGACACTGAAGAGCATGGCGTCGCCCGGATTGCCAATGGCCAGCACGTTTTCGCCTTGGTGAACGGTGGAGGCGTCGGCGAGCGGGAGATGCGGGAGTTCACTTTCCGATGGCGTGGATGGAACTTTGACGAGCGCGATGTCGAAGTCTGCATCGATGTAGACGACTTTGCCCTCCAATTCGCGGCCGGAGGAGAGCAGCGTGTGCAAGGTTTCTTCGCCGCGGGCGAGATGGGCGTTGGTGACGATGACGCCGGTGCCGGTGACGAAAAATCCGGAACCGGATTTGCCGAGCCCTTTCAAGTAGACAACGGCAGGTTTGGCCTGGCGAACGAGCTCTTCGAGAGAAAGCTCGTGCGCCAACGCAACAGTGGAATAAGAAACCTTTGCGGTGATGCCACCCGTAAAAGTCTCGGAGATGGCTTTCAGTTCGACGTCGAAATGATCGGACTTGAAGAGCCAGTATTCGCCGCGGTTGCGGCCATTCAGAGAAATCCAGTTCATGGGACCTTCGGTGAGGGTGAGCTCTTTCGTGGCGTAGCCAGCGAGACTCACGCGTGCGACGACGGGATGCTCGAGACGCGCGCCCATGGACGTTCTCGTTTTGTGATAATAGCCGCCGGGAAAATCCTTTTCGAAAGGAGTAGTACCGACGACAACGCCGTCGAGTTCCACGGTGGCACCGGGCGGTGCGCTAGTGATGTAGAGTTTGTCGGCAAAGACAGGCGACGGGCAGGCGAGCAGCACCAAGGCGGCGCGAAGAGCGAGTTCCGAGCGGGAAGCCATGAGAGCCCACACTGTTTAGGATGAACCCACCAATAACTTACCATAACGTTAACTGAATGCCCTAAGAAAATTTGCGCGGTCATTCTGTAACTTAGGGTCACGCTTTCTTTTTATAACCGTCGCAGGCGAGGACGGGGAGGCGGGGATATTTGGGGAATCGAGGATCGGTGAGAGAGAGATTGCAGAGGAGGAATACGGAGCCGCGCGCGGATTCGAGCCGGCGGGCGTGGAGGCAATCGGAGCAGAGGCCAGGAGCAATGCCCGGGTCCGCCACACTTTCTTTGTCATCCATGAATCCAGCATATCGCAAGAGGCCGCACTCACAGACGGGAGGGAGTCGTGAATTCGGAGGTGGCCCCTACGCCAGACGAGTGAAGCACCAATTGGTGTAGAATCGCGCTGATCTTGGTTCAGAATCTGAACGAATCTTTGCCGAGGGATGGTCCATCAAGGAACAATTCAATGAACAAAGAAGAGGTTCGGGCACGAATTGAGGAGGTAGGAATCGTGCCGGCGATTCGCGTCTCTTCCACAGAAGAGGCACGTTTTGCCGCGGCCGCCGTCTCCTCCGGCGGAATCCCCATTGTGGAAATTACAATGACGGTGCCGGAAGCGTGCGAATTGATCCAGGACATGGTGACACACCTTCCGGACATGATCGTAGGAGCTGGAACGGTCCTGGACCCGGTAACGGCTCGACGTTGCTTGGAGGCAGGCGCACATTTCTTGACGAGTCCTGGGCTGGACCTCAGCATCGTGGAACTTGCGAGCAAGGCGAATATCGTGACGATGCCCGGCGCGCTGACGCCGAGTGAAGTCACGGCGGCCTGGAGAGAAGGCGTTGATTTCATCAAGGTGTTTCCTTGCGCACAGGTCGGAGGCGCCAGCTACATCAGAGCCCTGAAGGGACCTTTCCCAAATACCGCATTGGTGGCGGCGGGCGGCGTGACACAGCAAACAGCCTCGGACATGATTCGCGCGGGGGCCACGGCGCTTGGAATCGGCAGTGAGTTGATTCCCCGGGAGGCAATCCGGCTCCGGCGAGCAGAACAGATTGTCGAACTGGCGCGAAGGTTTCTGAGCATTGTGCGGTCGGCGCGCAAGTGGGCGCCCCCTGCAAGAGAATTTGCCGCGCGCCGCTGAATTAAGACTGATCGACCGCAGTCTAGAATCAAATCAGCCCCGAGCTCGCTCAGCTTCCAGAGGATTCCTCAGCGAAATCCGCTTCAGGTGCCGGAAGTTTGTCGCCTTCCTTCGCAAACCACACATACAAGGTCGGAAGCAAGAAGATGCTCAGCGCCAGTGCTCCAATCAGGCCGCCGACGATAACGATGGCGAACGGACGCTGCGAGTCCGAACCGATGCCGCGGGACAACGCGGCTGGCAATAGGCCGAGGGTGGCAACCAGCATGGTCATCATAATAGGGCGAAGCCGGAGCACCGCTCCGTCGACAGCGGCGTTTTCGATGGAGTGACCTCGCGCGCGCAGCTGATTAATATATTCCAGCATGATAACGCCGGTTTGTACCGAAACACCGAAAAGCGCTAGGAATCCGACGCCCGAGGAAACACTAAAGTGCGTGCCGGTAAAAAGGAGAGCCAGTAGTCCTCCGAGCGGCGCCATCGCCACGTTACCGAGAAGCAGAAGCGCCCACTTAAACGAACGGAACATGGTGTAGAGAATTCCGAAAATCACCAGGAGTGTTAACGGCACGATGACAAGAAGCCGGGCTTCGGCGCGTTTCTCACTCTCGTACTCGCCTGCCCAGTCGATATGATACCCGCGCGGCAGTTGGATCTGGCTCCCGACCTTCTTAATCGCTTCCTCGACGGCACCCCCGAGGTCCCGTCCGCGCACGCTATACTTGATGGCGATATATCTCTCATTTCCTTCGCGGTAAATTTCGGAAGCGCCTTCCCGCTCTTCGATTTTGCAAAGCTGTGCCAGCGAAACGCGCTCTCCGGATGGTGAAAGCAAACGAATGCTCTCAATGGCATGCCGCGTATCGCGAAATTGCGGAAGGTAGCGTATGACGAGGTCGTATCGCCGCTCACCTTGCAAGACCTGAGTGAAAGTCGCGCCGCCAACGGCAGTCTGGACGGCATCTTGCACATCCGCCACGTTGATTTGATGGCGCGCCGCTTGCACACGATCCACCGCCACGTCGAGGTTCGGCTGTCCTAGAACCCGAAAGACTCCGAGGTCCTCGATACCCTTTACCTGGCGCATGGTATTGACGATCTGATCCGCCATGCCATCGAGAGTCTTGAGGTCTTCACCGTAAATCTTCACGGCCAATTCGCCTTTTACTCCGCTGACTGCTTCTTCCATATTGTCCGAAATGGGCTGGGAGAAATTCCAAATCACGCCGGGAATTTTGTCCAGTTCGCGCTGCATTGCTGCAATCACTTTCTCCTTGTCCTGGTGGAAGACAGGCCGCCACTTTTCTTTCTGCTTTAGATCGACGAAGTACTCGGTATTGAAGAAGCCTGTCGTGTCAGTTCCGTCATCGGGGCGTCCGACCTGACTCGTGCATTGGGTCACCTCAGGAAATGAGCAAAGAACAACACGCGCCTGGTTCGCCAGCCGCGTGCCTTCCGTAGGTCCTGTGCTGGGCGCCAGTGTGCCGCGCACCCAGAGCGCGCCTTCATCCAGGTGCGGCAGAAACTCGGAACCGATAACTCCGCCCACAACAAGATAAATGGTAACGGCAAAGCCCGCCGCCGCCACGCCCACCGTCGCGAACCGGTGCTCGACCGCCCATCGCGCAGCGCGGCGATAGTGTGTTTTCAAGAATTCCATTACCGGGTTTCGCCATTCGCTCACGCCCTTGCTGAATAACACGCTGGAAAGCACCGGTGCGAGAAACATGGAAAAGACGAGCGCACCGAGGAGAGCAAAAGCTACGGTCCAGGCCATCGGATGAAACAGCCGCCCTTCAACCCGCTGCAGAGTGAAGATTGGCAAGTACGCGGTAATGATGATCCCGATGGCGTAGAAGACGGGGCGTTGCACCTCGTGAGCGGCCTCACGGATGCGCTCCATCGGCGTCTTGTAGGTGTTGCCACCGTGACCCATGTGCCTGACGATGTTTTCCACCATGACTACCGCGCCGTCTACAACCATTCCGAAATCCAGCGCGCCAAGCGAAAGCAAATTTGCGGGAATGCCCTTCAGTTTTAGACATGTGGCGGCAAACAATAACGCGAACGGGACCGTCAACGCGACGATGATGGCTCCACGCACATTCCCCAGGAACAGAAAGAGGACGATCACGACCAGGATGATGCCTTCCGTGAGGTTGTGCAGGACCGTATGCGTGGTGAAGCGGACCAGGTCGCTGCGGTCAATGAACGGAACTACTTTTACGCCTGGAGGCAGGATTTGGTCGTTCAGTTCCTTGACCTTGGCGTGGATTCCCGCGAGTACCTCGTCGGCGTTTGCGCCTTTGCGCAAGAGCACGATGCCCGACACCACATCGTCGTTATCGACAATTTCCCCGTCTTCCCGATGAAGCGCGCGGGCGAACTGGCCGAGCCGGATTTTCGGCCCTTGCGCGACGACCGCGATATCCTTTACGCGCAGCGGAGTTCCGCTTTTGGTCATAATGACCGTGTTTTCGATATCGTGAACGTTTTTGACTAGTCCCACTTCTCGAACATTAATCTGCTGGAGACCGGCTTCGATGAAGCTGCCTCCCGCATTGGCGTTGTTGTTCGTGAGCTGCTGTTCCACCTGAGCCAGGCTCAGTCCGTAGGCGATCAGTTTATTAGGATCAATGCGAACCTGATATTCGCGCGTCGGTCCTCCGAAGCTGGCGACGTCGACGACATCGGGCACGGACTTAAAGTTCTTTTCGATCACCCAATCCTCGATGGACTTCAATTCCATCACGTCGTAGTTCGGGTTCGTGCTTTTCAGTGTGAAAAAGTAGATTTGCCCGACAGGGCTCCAGTCCGTGCCCATCTGTGGCACGACGCCCGTCGGCAATGTCACTTGCGCCAGCCGCTCGAGTACCCTCTCGCGATTCCAGGCGTTCTCCTCGTCATCATCGAAAATCAGCTTCACGTCCGAAAGGCCGAAGAGAGAAAACGAGCGCAAATGCACGACGTGGGGGATACCGTTCATCGCTACTTCCAGCGGGATGGTGACTTGCTGTTCGATTTGTTCCGCGGAAATTCCCGGCCATTGCGTGATGATCTCGACGTAATTGTTGGCAACGTCGGGGTAAGCCTCCACGGGAAGCTGATGGAACGAAACCGCGCCCCAAGCAAGCAGCAGCATCGCCGCTCCAAGGACTAAAAGGCGGTTCTCCAGGGAAAAATCGACAAGCTTGCGCAGCATCTACTGCCCCACCGAGTTCTGGAATACCAGCGCGTTCTGAATCACCCGCTGGCCTGGCTGCAAGCCGGAAAGAACTTCCTGTACGTTGTTTGGAAGCATTTGACCGAGGGCAACCTCGGCTCGCCGGAACTTTTTGTCGCCGGTTGGCATGTACACCCAGTTACGATCGTGCAAATGCAGAATGGCGGTAGCCGGAACAACCGCGTGGGTCTCCTTCTCTTGCCCGTGGAAGGTGGCGGTAACAAACATGCCCACGCGCATCAGACCTGGATTCCGCACCTCGATACGCACCTTGGCTGTTCGCAGCGTCGGATCAAGGACCGGAAGGACATTGCTGATGCGTCCGCTAAATTCTTTGTCCGGATAAGCGTTGAGGCGGATTTCGGCCGATTCGCCTACATGCACGCTGGCGAGATCATTTTCATAGACGTCGCAGAGAATCCAAACGTAACTCAAGTCGGAGATCGTAAAGGGGTTCGGAGAGCCCAGACCTGCCACACCTGCTGCGTTGGTGACTTGTTGATCGGTGATTACCCCCGAAACCGGAGCGCGAACATCCAGGATCGCCGCCGGATGGTCGATGCTGCCGCCCAGAACGCGAAGCCGCTCGGTGGTATTCTCCACGTCAACCTGAGCCTTGTTCTCGACGTCTTCCGCGGTCTGAAAATCGTTCAGAGAGATGGCTCCCTTGTCATAAAGCAGCTTGGAGCGCTCGAATTGTATGCGAGCGAGTTTTTCGTCAGCCACCGCCTTTCGATAGTCAGAAAACGCGCCCGACAGATCAGCGCTTTGCACGCGCATCAGGAGTTGCCCTTGTTTCACCGTATCGCCGAGCCGTGCATGAATCTCCACCACTCGGCCGGTGGCAATCGAAATGACAGGGACGCTGCGGGAGATATCCGGATTGACTGTTCCGGTTACGGTCAACTGCGACCTGGAATCATGCGCCACTGCCGTGGCCAGAGAAAACTGCTCTGGATGAGCCACCTGGATGAGATTCGCGTCTCCTTCCTGCTCGACTTTTGCTGGTGGCGGAGCGTCTGCCTTAGGATCACTTTTGCTTTCGCCGCAGCCTGCGGGGAAGCCACTTAAACTGAAAAATAAGATTATCGTTCCGAACCCCGCGCGTCTCATTGGATGACCTCACGTCCCACTGCCAGATTCAGTTGGCTTGCTGCATTCAGATAGGAAGCAACCAAGTTCAAGTAGTTGACCTGGACGCTCCGGTATTCGGCTTGCGCATTTAGAAAATCCAGAAGGGACGCCGCACCATGTTCATAGGAAAAGGCAATGGTCTCACGGACTCTCGACGCTTGTTGCAGATACTTGTCTTTATAGGGCTGGAGAAGGATCACCGTGCTGTTGACCGAGGCGTACGCGGAATCCACGTCGCTGAAGACCTGCGCTCGGGTAGCATCCATGAGTCTCTCGTTGCGGCCGATGTCCAACTGCGTGCGCAACTTTTCACCCTGATTGCGGTCGAAGATGCGGAGAGGGATGCTGACACTGGCGCCGATCGTTTGGTGCGCAAACGGGTTGTTGAACGAGGGGTTGTACGTATACCACACACCGAAGGTCGGATCGGTCGACCCGTTCGAGACCGCTAGCCGGTGATCGGTTTTCGCCTTGTCGATGGATTGCAGCGCCGCCTTCAAATCCGGGCGGTTTTCGAGAGCCGCTTGCCGCACTTCGTCCAACGGCGCAAGTTGGTTGGAAAAATCGAAGGGGCCAGTCACGTCGAATTGACCCACCGGCGTCCGGTCATTCAACAACATGAGAAGCTGGATTTTCGCGGTTTCCAGACTTTCTTCTGCGGTTTGCAAGTCGGATTCATACTGCACGCGTTGAAGCTCCAGCCGGTCCAAATCCACCTGGGCAATCGCGCCGGCCTTATAGCGCTCGCGATTCACATCCAGTACATGGTCGTAGTACGCCAGGTTTTCTTTCGCCAGCTCGAAAATGGCCTTCTCCTGCAGCGCCTGTACAAAAGCCATCCGCAAATTGAAAAGGAGACTCCTTTGCAAATCCGCTTGACCGGAGACAGTGATTGCGGTCGCCTTCTGGGCGCTTTCCAGCCGCAATTCGCGCTTATGCTGCCGTTCGTGCAAATAACTGAAATTGCTTGAAAACTGGGTACCGGTGAACGGCTGCCAGATGCCTTTGTAACGGGAGATTTGAGTCCCATCCGTCGACAGAGTTAGCCCAGGATTCGGACGAAGAAACGCTGTGATCTCCTGCGCTTTGGACTCATCAATTCCCAGCTGGCCGGCCAGCAGGGTCGGATTGTTCTGCTCAAACCGTTGCTGAACTTGCACCCAAGTCAAGGGCGTTGGGGCTGGCGCCGGCGTTTGAGCCAGCCCGCAGGATGGGAACATCGCAAGCACTGCAAAGTATTTCCAGAAATGTTTGTTCATGGTTCTTAAACTCCATAGGAAGGCAAAACCCACTGGCCTTCATTCCCCGGTGTCACCAAAGTGAACCAGTCCTACATCCACTTTTGGGGCTGCGCCGACTGAGAAAAGTTCGGAGACAAATGCACCTGCATCATCGGCTCTCTCCGTGAACAGGATATTAAGCGGAAGACGAACTCAGGCGGGGTCGGCAGGCGGCGCTCGCCCGCAAAGCGAACTCCGTGAGATTGCCGCCGGGGAAGAGACCTCCAACAACTCCAGGGGCCTTCTCGCAGACGGCAAAGTAAATGCAAGAGAAGAGCGGGTGAAAGCAAAGAGCATCAAAAAAGCGGGAGTTACCACGGAATGAGCGGAGGCCAGAGAGGGCGAGCCTGCAGCGCTGGCGACTCGCAGTAGCTTGCTTTCCTCGACGGCCACTTCCTGGTCGTGCAAGTCGTCCGTCATGGAGACGACAAAAAACAAGATGATCAAAGCGCAACTCATCGCAATGATCTTTTCCCGATTATTTGGCCGCCGAGCCGAGCGCTCCTTGGCGCGCGAGAGGTTGCTGCCCAGCAGCGCAAATCCTGCAAGCGCCAGAGCAAGCCAGATGAGATTGAGCGCTAGTTCCATGACCGTCAAAGTTATGGTATGCATTCCTCATCGCGGGCGCAACATGGTTTACAACGATTTCTGGTGGCTCCAGAGGGCACAGCCGAACTCAGGAGGTTGGCGGGTTGGGAGTAGCTAGCGCGGTTGGCGCCGGCGCTGCGGGAACATCCGGTGGGGCCGGTTTGCTGAACCGCGAATCATCGATTTGCGGATCGATCTCGATTTTTTCAGTGGTGAGCGTCTGCTTGATTTCGGTCCCCGGACTGCCCTGGTCGATACGGAACGGGTATTTCAGGCCCTGGACCTCATGGAAGTCCGAGAAGAAGGACTCCCAGGGGACTTCCTGGCCACCGGACTTGCGGACGCCTTCCCATTTCAAAAGTAGAAAAGAGGAGGCATCAAAAAAGTAAGAGCGAACGTCGCCGTTCTTGTTCGTAAGCTTCAAGCGAAAAACGGGCTTGTCATCCAGCATTTCTTTGCCGGCCAGTTCGATCTGGTTGCCTTTGGCTTTGTAATCCAACAGCGGACCGTCAAAATCCGATTCATCTGAGATGGTCTTAAGATCCTCGGCAGGCAGCGGCTCTACGCCCTTATTTTCCACGAAAGGATTGACCATCCAGCCGGAAGACTTGCCGTCGAAAACACGAATAATCCTTTGGCCTTGGATGGTAATCTCGACGCGCATTTTCAGGGGGCGCTTGAGCTCCACTATAAAGGTGCCATCCATGCCCTGCGCGAAGGAGACGCGGCCGCTGATTCGTTCCGATTGAACGGCTCTGATTTTTTGGACTCCGCCCCGCGCGTCCAGCACTTTCTTGACGATTTCGTCGGCGGTCTGCGCAGCCGCGGACAGCGGCAAGAACAAGAGTAAAGTGATGGAGAGCAATCCGGGTTTCATTTGTCACTCGTCGGCGGCTTGTCAGTGACGGAAGACCGCGCCAGGTTCATCCTAGGAGTAGAAGCGCTTGGCGTCAAATACGTTGCATGCGAGCCGCACTTCAGGCAACTGTGAGTTGTAAAGCTGATGAAACAATTTTTCATTACAATCGGGTAACTTCAGTTTGCCCGGCAGCGAAGTATATTGCGTAGGGTCATTTCTGGAAACGAGGAAGCAGGCCTATGAAATCACGAGCCAAGAGCGGTGCCTTTCTTTTGATTTGTTTGGTTTTTTGCCCGGGCGCCTGGTGCCAGCAAGAGCCGGCCAGCGAAGGGCGGCCCATCACGCCAGCCGGCACGCTGGTGCTCGACGCCGCAACGCATTTGCCGGCGGTCGGGGCCATGCCTATGGCCATGCTCCGCAGTCCGGATACCCTCGGCCACGGTGGCAAAGGCCGCTATCTCTTGGTGGTCAACAGTGGGTTCGGCGTCCAGTTTAGCGAAGATACAAATAGAGCTCAGCAATCGATTGCGGTAATCGATTTGAATGCGAGCCCCGAGCCACTAGTGATCCAGAATGTGTATTTTCCCACGCCGCAAAGCGCCAACGTGGGCCTGGCTTTCTCACCCACGGCGGGCGCCGACGGGACTTTTGCCATGTACGTTTCCGGGGGATTCGAGAATAAGGTTTGGATTTTTCGGTTCGACCCGAAGGCAGCAGCTCCGGTGCAGCCTGGTTCCAACGGGCCGGATACGAAAGTACAGGCACTCTCGTTCGAAATCAGCAAACCGGGCGAAGCTTCGCGAGTCGACTACAACAAAGGAAAGGCCGCACTTTATCCGACAGGTCTGGCGATAACCCCGGACGGGACCACGCTGGTGACTGCGAACAACTTGGGAGACAGCGCGACGATCCTGCGCGATCTCCAAGGGGCGCGGCGAATGGAAAGGGTGGATTTGCACCATCCCGGAAAGCCGGCCGAAGACATTTACCCTTATGGCGTGGTGGTGCTCGGCAGCGGCAAGAATGCGCGCGCGTACGTCTCCTGCTGGAATGATTCTTCGGTGGCAGTGATTCCGCTGGGTGGCAAGAGTGTTGTGCGCAGCTTTATCGCAGTGGATCGTCATCCGACCGCGATGACTCTGAATGCCGACGGGACGCGCCTTTTTGTCGCCAATTCGAATGCCGATAGCGTCTCAGTGGTCGACACCGCGACGGACCAGGAGATCGAGCGCATTGACGTGCGGCTGGCGGAAGGTGCTTTGCCCGGTGCGAGTCCTGAAGGGCTGGCGCTCAGCGACGACGAACAGACTTTGTACGTCGCAAATGCCCACAGCAATGCCGTCGCGACCGTGCTGCTCTCCGACAAACTGCGCGGCCGGAAAAAAGCGGACAAAATGATCAGCGTCCCAAAATCGAAAGTCCTGGGATTTATTCCCACGGGTCAGTATCCCTCCGCAGTCGCTTTCGCGGATGGCAAACTATTCATAGGAAATGGCAAAGGCACAGGATTCGAATCTTCCTCGATGCGCGTGAACAACAGCGGTCGCACGCCGAACGCCCCCAACGCGGCGTTTCCTCCGAATGAAAAAAAGAATCGCCAAGGCGGCCAATATAGCGGCTCGATTGTTTCCGGAAACATCAGTGTGGTCGCATTGCCTGACTTGCCGCAGCTCTCGCGATACACCCAGCAAACTCTTCAGAATGACGGCTTGATGGGATTTGCGCCCGCGAAGCTATTTGCAGGATCAAGCCCGATCAAGCACGTCATCTACATCATCAAGGAAAATCGCACCTACGATCAGGTGTTTGGCGACGTGAAATCTTCGGGCGATGGACAAGCTGCGGATGGCGAGCCCAGCCTTGCGATTTTCGGAAGCGGCATTACCGCGCAACGGCCGGACGGCACGCGACAATCGGTGACGCCCAATCATCACGCGCTGGCGCGGCGCTTCGGTCTGTTCGATCGCTTCTTCGTCAATTCCGAAGCCAGCCCCGATGGGCACAACTGGGCGACGGCTGCGTTCTCCACTGATTATGTGGACAAAGCATTCCGCTGGAATTATTCCGACCGGGGGCGCACATACGATTTTGAAGGTTATAACCGGCTGCCGGATTATGAACCGCCCGGCGATTTGCAAGTCGACAAGTTCAAGGGCGATGCTCTGGCGGCATTGATTGATCTTCTGGAAACGCACCTGCCCTATCACCAAGGGTTCACAGACCTGGGAGAACCGAAAACTTTGTATCTATGGGACGCCGCTGCGCGCGCAGGTCTTGCCTACCGCAATTACGGAGAGTTCATAACCGTAATCTCAGCAAAAGATGTGGAAGCAGCGGGGCAAAAACGCAAGAAGACTTATCCCGATATTTCAAACGCTGTACGTGCCATACCCAACAAAGAGTCGCTCCAGAATCATGGCAGCGCGAGCTTTCGAAGCTTTGACGTGACTGCGCCGGATAGCATGACGGTGGATTGCTATAAGGCTGCATTAGATCCGTCTGCCGCTTATGACGCCACAGTGATGCGAGACAATGCGAATGCCGGCTGCCGCGGCAATTCGCGATTCGGCGAATGGCTCGCCGAATTTCAAGGCTTCCTCAAAGACCGCGAAGCGGGCCGCGCTGACTCAATGCCCGCGCTCACGGTCATGCGTTTTCCCAATGACCATACGACGGGAATGAAAGACAATTTTCCGACGCCGCAATTTATGGTCGCCGACAACGATTACGCCGTAGGCCGTCTCGTCGAAACGGTTTCTTCGAGCCCGTATTGGAAAGACACCGCCATCTTCATCGTCGAAGACGATGCGCAGGCCGGGCCCGACCACGTGGATTCACACCGGTCGGTAGCCCTGGCAATCAGCGCATACAACAAGCCTGGCGCGCTGATCCACAAATTTCACAGCACGGTCAGCATGATTCGAACGATAGAACTGCTACTGGGCATCGCGCCCATGAACCAGCTGGATGCTTCGGCAATCCCCATGGACATTTTTCAGGAGACGCCGGACCTGACGCCGTACAAAGCGGTATTGCCGGTGATTGCCGCGGACAACTTGATGACTCACAAGCCGAAGGACAAGGCCGCCGCCGAGTGGATGAAAAAATCGGACCGGCAAAATTTCGCGCATGCGGACATGGCCGACCCGAAAGTGTTGAACGCGATCATCTGGTTTGCGTGCACGGGAAGCGGATCAAGCCTTCCGCAATCGGCGCGGCTCCCCGCGTATGAAGCGATGCGCCTTGGAGTCGTCAATTTGGACGACGATGAGCGCGGGCCCAAAAAAGACGACGACGATTGACCGTTTATTTCTGCGGCTTGGCCCACACGATGTCGTACTTGCGGTCGAACGTGACGAACATCAGGCAAGTATCCTTTGATTTGCAAGTGAACCAGTGCATGGCTTTGCTGGGCATCATGGCAAAGCCGCCGGGGCCAAGCGTCGCTTCCACCATGCCGTCCATCCCGGTGAGCACGTCGCCGCGGACCACCATCAATTGTTCTTCCGCGGTGTGATAGTGCGCGGGAACCACGCACCCCGAGGGAGCTTCGAGAAGGAAAGTGGATGGACCGTTGTCGGGATCGCCGTTCTCGCGGGCAACTTTGAGGCAGGCGGGTTCGCCGTCGAAAACAAGGTTGGCGCTTGCGAGCGGCGTGACTATACCGTGCGGAGAATTCTGTCCCTGTCCCCGCGATGACGCTCCCACGGCCGCGAACAGGATCAACATCGGCACAAAGCCAAGCAGCATTTTCAGCGTTCTTCCGGAAATGGCATTCAATTTCTTCATGTCCGGCCTCAGCGGAATAGCAGTGAACTAAACTCCGTCAAGTTTCGCCGCCACACCATCCAGGTGTGATACCCCGGCGTCTCAATGTCCACGTGCTTGATATTCTTGCTCGCTAGCCAGGCGCGGACCTTGCGATTGATATCGATCAAGCGGTCGTCGGTGCCGCATGCAATCCATAGCAAGTGAAGATTCTCCGTGGACTTGGAATTTACTGCGGGAAATTCCTCGTCAAACTCTTCCGTAATGCCTCCGGAGCTGAAAGCGCCGATCCAGCCGAATTTGTCCAGATTATTCAGGCCTGTCAGCAAAGATTCCGAGCCGCCCATTGATAGACCTGCGATGGCGCGTGAGTTGCGGTCCTTGATGACGGAGTACTCGGTTTCCACGCGTGGGATAACTTCCGTGATTAAAGCCTCGCGGAATTTGTCGAAGTTGCGATCCGTCAACGAACGATCGCGAAACACGCTGGAGTTGGGCTGAAGAACCTCGGGCGCGCCGTAGCCCAGCGGCATCACCACCAGCATGGGCTTGGCTTTGCCTTGCGCGATCAGGTTGTCCAGGATCACGTTGGCGCGGCCCACCGCCGTCCAGGCGCTCGCGTCGTCGCTGAATCCATGCAACAGATAAAGGACCGGATACGATTGCTTTCCGCGCGGGTCGTAGCCCGGTGGCGTGTAAACATAGTAGCCTCGATCGTCGCCCACTACTCCGGACTTATAGAAATGATGATGAATCTCGCCGTGCGGCAACGCCGCGATTTCCCAGGAAGCCGAAGCCGCTCCGGGCACATGCAACTCGCTGGCACGATAGAGAAAGTTGGGCTTCACCGCATGGTTGGAGGGATCAAACATGCTGACGCCATCGGCGATGAACGAGTAGCCGTAATAATCAGGAGCCAGCGGCTCGGTCGTCACAGTCCACACGCCTTGATCGTCTTTCTGCATGGGAATCGGCTTGGGCACGCCTTCAAGCGAAACCGCCACTTCTTTGTCGTTGGGAGCCCGCAAGCGGAACGTCACGCTTTTATCCGCGTGCACCTCGGGCGAAATCACCGGCGGCGGAGGCGTCTGCGCCGGAGTCGTAGGCGCCATGAGAGCCGCCAGTACGACAGCCATAGTTAGAATTGCGGGCCCCAAAAATGTCCGCTTCATGATTCCTCTCATTTCTGCCACGCGTAGTGGTATCTCATTCGAGCCCCAATTTCCAACCTCCGCGCCGAGGGATGATACAACAAGCCGCGTTCAGTCGCGAGAAAAGAGCGCCCGTCATGGCGAAACAGCGAAAGGCCGGTTTAGACCGCAGTTACAAGGGAGCCGTCGGGGGCGACGAACCCGTAGGCCATGCGGGGGGTGTTGAAAGCGAAGCCGGGATTGCCGTGGCAGTCGAGGAGGATGAGGCCGCCAGTGGCGTGGGTGCGTTTGGCGAGGAGATGGACGGCTTCGCGGGCGGCGAGATCAGCGCTGGAAGTACCGCAAGAAATATTGTTGGGCGTATCCACGCAGGTGGCAGGGCGGCGCAGAAAATCGACGGCGGATTTTGCGAGGACGACTTTCATGATGGCTTCGCCATAGCCGGTGCAGGAGACGCCGCCGGCTTCGGAGTCGGCGTAGCAGCCACAGCCGATCAAGGGCGAATCGCCGACGCGGCCGGGAAGTTTGCAGCAGGTGCCGCCGGTGGAGGTGGCGGCGAAGAGACTACCATTCGCGTCGAGGGCGACGGCACCTACAGTGCCCTGTTCGTGGCCGCGGTGATGCTCGGCGGCGTGTTTGTCAGCTTTGCACTTCATCCAGGCTTCGTGTTCCGCTTCGCTGACCATTTCCTCGCGCTTGCAAAGCTTGAGTCCGTGTTCGATGGCGAAGCGCTCGGCTCCTTCTGCGACAAGCATCATGTGCGGGCAATTCTCGAGGATCTTGCGGGCGACCTGAATGGGATTTTTTATGCGTTGCAGAGTGGCAGTGGCGCCGGCGCGTAGCGTTGCGCCGTTCATCAAGATGGCGTCGCATTCGACGTGGCCGTCGAGATTGAGGTGCGAGCCGTAACCGGCGTCGAAAACGGGATCATCTTCGAGGACGATGATCGCGGCTTCTATGGCATCAAGAGCAGCGCCGCCACGGGACAGGATGGACCAGCCGGCAGTGAGGGCACGGTAGCAGCCCAACTTGCAAGCGTCGACGGCTTCGTCGGGAATGTCCCAGGCCCCGCCGTGAACAATGAGGGCAGGCTTCATGATCAAAGAATCGCAGAGAAAACGGAAAATGGAAAATAGAAATTCGAAAAACCAATTAGGATAGGAAGAATTTGTTCAGAAAAACAAACTGAACGCAGAGGACGCAATGTTCGCAGAGGAGAAAAAAGGGTCAGACGAAGAAATCGAGTACGAAGAGGAGGAAGCCTAGGAAGAGGAGAAGGGCGGGGCCGTTGATGCGGCGGCGCGGGAAGCGCGTGATGGAGCGGAGAAAAGAAACGGGAATGGCTTTGAAGCGAGATTCTTCGCGGAGGGCGTAGAAGGGACCGGCCGGAGTATAGCGGGAGAAATTGCGGCGGAAAAAGGAAAGCTCATCCTGGAACCACACAAAGAAATCGCCGCGGCTGCGCCACATGAGCGCGGCGCCAGCCAAGAATAAAAGATAGCCGAAAACGGTCAAGGGCCCGAGCGCCGGGCCTGTTCCCCAATTCATAAACCCTCACAGGCGGCCCACATGATTTGTGGAATAGGACGTCCGAAACAGCCAAAAGGTTACTCGCCGTCGTGAATGGTGACCAGGCGGACGAGTTCAAATTCTTTTTTGCCAGCGGGGGTGACCACCTCGATTTCGTCCCCGACTTTGCGATTGAGGAGCGCCTTGCCGATCGGCGAGGTCGTGGAGATGAGGCCCTTCTCGGCGTCGGCTTCCTCGGTGCTAACGAGCGTGTACTCGATTTTGACGTCGCGCTGTGTGTCCAGCACGGTGAGGCGTGAGCCGTAACCGGAGCGATCCTTGGGAATATTGGTGAGATTCAACATGCTGAGATCGCCCATGCGCTTCTTGAGATGGGTGATCTTCAGATTGACGTAGCCCTGGCGTTCCTTGGCGTACTTGTACTCGGCGTTTTCGGAGAGGTCGCCGTGGGCGCGGGCGACAGCAATTTCCTTGGGGAGTTCGACGTTGAGCTCATGCGAGAGTTGCTCGATTTCATCCTGGAGCTTTTTCTTGATCTTGGCTAGTGGGTCGGACATGGTCGTCGGTTTGTGCGTTCGCTAAAAAAGTTGGCGGAGCCCGAGACCAACGGATGGTCTGCCGGACCCCGCGTAAGCAGACATTATAGATGCGAGGGAATTGAACTCACAAGGGGAAGCATGAGATCACGTGCAAATTGTTCGACCCGAAAGGATTGCGGGATTCTTGCGTGATCTAGCGGACCTTTACTTCGAGGGTCTGGGATTTGGTGTTGCCGGCGGCGTCAGCGATAGTCAGCGTGTAGGTAGTTGATTTAGCAGGAGTTACGTCAACGCAGCGGGAGTAGGAAGGCCACACGGGATTGGACTGAGGCTCGAGCTTGACGGTTTTGGCGTTGGCCACGCCGTAGCAGAGTTGGACGGTTTCGCCGCGGCGAATAGTGCCGGGAGTGGCGTAGAAATTCTGGATGGCGAGTTCTTTTCCACCCATCTGCTCGAGGGCGATGCGATCCTGCTCCTGCTGTTTTTGGGTTTTTGTTTGTTTGGCGCGTTCCTCAAGGTCGCGGTTTTCTTTCCAGCGAGAAACGAGGATCCCGACGACGACGAGGGCGACGATGACGAGAGCGGTCCCCGAATAAAGAAAAGGATTTTTAAATACAGATTTTTTCGGCGGGTCTGGTTGAGCGAGCATGAGGGCACTCCGTTCGAACAAAAGTGTTCACTTAGAAAATAGCGCGGATTGGCGTGCAGAGGAAAGCCGCGATTCGCGGAAGGCGGGTCTCATGGATTGGCGGCACGGGCCAATTCGCGCCAAGTGACAAGCTTGATGTTTTGTTCGTGGAGCAAGCTCCGGAATTCCTGGCTGGTAAAGAAATCGAAATCGCGCTGGCGCCAGGCGGCGCCCCAAGTATCGCGCTCGCGCGTGGCGGTTTTCATTTCATCGTCGGCGAAAGCGAGGTGGATGACGAACTCGGTGACGCCGGGCTGAAGATTCTTCAGGGCGTTCTTGTAGAACTCGGCCCACTTTTCTGGCGGGACATCGGGCGGGATCGTGACGGTGTGATCGAGAACCAGGTCGGCGGGAGTCAGGCTTGATTCCAGGTACGGCCGGTCGGCAAACCAATCGTGCGCGAGGAAAATGGGCAATTTGTATTCGTGGGCGAGGCGCAGAACAATCTCAAACAAGTCCTTGCCATTGTCGTAGAGGCGATATTGGTGGGAATCGAGATGGGTAGGACGAACGCCCATGGCGTAAGCGCGTTCAATTTGGGCACGAAGCTCGCTCTCGACATCTCTGGGATTTATTTTTGTGGCCGCTGACCAGTCGTGATGGAAATAGCCGTTCACGTCGACGAGACTGGGAACTTTGTCTTTCGAAGCGACAGGACCCCAGCGGTAATAGACGCGTTCGCTGGTGAGGGTAAGGTGCAGGCCGAAATCGAGATCAGGATGAGATTTGGCGTAGTCGGCAATTTCCGGGAACCACGGGCATGGCACCATGATGCTTGCGGAGTTGACGAGACCGGTGTCTAGTGCTTTGATGGTCGCCGCGTTCACGGAGTGCGTTACGCCTACATCGTCAGCGTGGACAATTAGCAGTTTCGAATCGCGCGAGTAGCCAAGCTTTTCGGCAAGCGTCTTGTCGTTGTTCTGCGCGAGCACCTGAGGAGTCGAGCTCAACAAAACCAGGAGCAAGACCAAGTGTCGATGAGATTTCATGCGATGCCTAAAGTACAACCGATGAACTCAGAACTCAACTCCACTGCAGGGCGGGCGCTTTTGGAATATAGTCGCAGTCTTAACGGGCAGAGGAGGCGCGAGTGAACTGGAAAACAATATTGACAGGAAGCGCGATAGCATCGCTGCTGGTGTGCGGGGCGGGTGCACACGGGGAAACGTCACTCGCAGTCAAGAATCTGCGCTGTGAATACAAAGTGGAACCGATGGGGATCGATGTGCGAAAGCCGCGGCTGAGCTGGGAGCTGGCGAGCACGGAAAAGGGAGTGCTGCAGACGAGTTACGAGGTGCGAGTGGCGGGGTCAGAGGCAGAACTTGCACGCGGGAAGGTCATCTGGGACAGCGGGAAGCAGGCGTCGGATCAATCGATTCAGATCGAATACGGGGGACCAGCACTCGAGAGCAGAAGAATTTATTACTGGCAAGTGCGCGCGGGAGACAACCACGGCCATGTGTCGGAGTGGAGCAAAGCTTCGCACTGGGAGATGGGGTTGCTCGAAGCTTCGGATTGGAAGGCGAAATGGATTTCGCCGAGTCTCGCGGAGGAGGAGACGAAGTCGAACCCATCTCCATTGTTGAGGAGAGAGTTTGCCGTAAAAAAGAAGGTGGAGCGCGCACGTCTGTATGTGACTGCGATGGGGCTGTACGAGATGGCGCTAAATGGGAAGCGTGTAGGAGAAGAGTATTTCACGCCGGGGTGGACGGCGTACGACTTCCGCTACCAGTATCAGACGTACGACGTGACAAGCCTGACGAAGAGCGGAGAGAACTGCCTGGGAGCCATGCTGGGAGACGGATGGTTCCGAGGAAGAACTGGCTGGGAGGGCAAAAGAAACAGCTACGGCAAGAAATTGGCGCTGCTCGCGCAACTAGTGATTACCTACGCGGATGGGACGCAAGAGATTATCGGCACTGACGACAAATGGAAGGCGGCGACCGGTGCGGTGCGGGAGTCCGACCTGTACAACGGGGAGACGTATGACGCGAGGCTGGAGAGAACGGGCTGGAGCGAGACGGCGTACAACGACAAAGAGTGGACGGGCGTGATGGTGGCGGAGGCGCCGAAGGTCAAGATCGTGGCACCGGCCGGACCGGCGGTGAAAAAAATCGAAGAGATCAAGCCGATGAAAGTGTTTCAAACGCCTGCGGGGGAAACAGTTATCGACATGGGGCAGAACATGGTGGGCTGGGTGAAATTTCGCGTAACAGCGCCGGCGGGAACGACCATTACCCTGCGCCACGCGGAGGTTTTAGACAAGGCCGGGAATCTTTATACAGACAATCTGCGCACGGGAAAACAAACCATTCGCTATACAAGCAAAGGCACAGGCGCGGAAACGTTCGAACCTCATTTCACTTTTCAGGGATTCCGATATGTCGCGGTGAGCGGGTGGCCCGGTGAAGTAAAAGCGGAGGATTTTGCTGGAGTCGTGGTGCATTCGGCGATTCCGAGGACGGGCACGTTCGAAAGTTCCAGCGGCCTGCTGAACCAGCTGGAGCACAACATTATTTGGGGGCAGAAAGGAAATTTTGTGGACGTGCCGACGGATTGCCCGCAGCGCGACGAACGGCTCGGGTGGACCGGGGACGCGCAGGCGTTTGCACGGACGGCCTCGTTTAATCATGACAGCGCGGCCTTTTACACGAAGTGGCTGAAGGATGTGGCGCTGGACCAGGAAGATGACGGCGCCGTGCCGTTTGTGATTCCGAATGCTCTGACGCATCAGACCCGGAAGGGCGCGGCGGCCTCGGCGGGATGGGCGGATGCGGCAGTGGTGGTGCCATGGACGGTCTATCAGAGCTACGGCGACAAGCGGATTCTGGAAGAGCAGTACGCAAGCATGAAGGCCTGGGTGGAATACATGCGGAAACAGGCCGGAGCGAGCTACATCTGGAGCTCGGGATTCAGTTTTGGCGATTGGCTGGCGTTCGCGACAACGAGATCGGATTATCCGGGAGCGACAACAGATAAGGATTTGATTCAGACGGCGTATTTTGCCAGGTCCACAGAGCTGCTGGCAAAGACAGCGCAGGTGCTTGGGAAAAAAGAAGACGCGGCGGAGTATGCGGCGTTGGAGGAAAAGATCAAGGGAGCTTTTCAAAAAGAATACGTGACGCCGAACGGGAGGCTCTCGTCGAACACGCAGACAGCTTATGCACTGGCGCTTGCGTTTGGGCTGCTGCCGGATACGCAGCGGGCAGAGGCGGCGGCACGGCTTGCGGCGGACGTGAAGAAATTCGGCCATTTGACGACGGGATTTCTGGGCACCCCAGTGCTCTGCCAGACGTTGAGCGATTACGGGTATCTGGATGAGGCGTACATGCTGCTGAATCGAACGGAGTATCCGTCGTGGCTGTATCCGGTGACGAAGGGAGCGACGACCATCTGGGAAAGATGGGATGGGATCAAACCCGACGGGAGTTTTCAGGATGCGGGGATGAATTCGTTCAATCACTACGCGTATGGGGCGATTGGAGAATGGATGTACCGCGTGGTGGCGGGGATTGAGATTGATGAGAGCGCGCCGGGGTACAAGCACGTTTTGATACAGCCGAATCCCGGCGGTGGATTGACGCACGCGAACGCTTCGGTGGAGAGCATGTATGGGCGCTTGGCGTCGGGTTGGGAGATCGCGGATGGGAAGTTTACGCTGCGGATTGAAGTGCCCGTGAATACGACGGCTGCGGTGCGATTGCCCAAGGCGAAGCTAGAAGAAGCAAGCGAGGGCGGGAAACCGCTGGGAAACCGCGGTGATATTTCGGGAGCGCGGCAGGCGGGTGATGCGGTGGTGTTGGAGGTGGGGTCGGGGAAGTATGAGTTTGTGAGTGGGTTTAAAGTTGAGGAGAAGAAATAGGAGCGCGCTTACGTGTGCATGAATCAGTGCTCCAGCTTGAAAATCCGTTCCATCCGTAGCCATTTCTCGCCGGGGCGAGCTTCAGGTAATGCTCTCTGAAACTTCCACATCAGGTTTTCCCATTCCAGGACTTTCGGATTTGTGCGGTCGGCGTCCATTTTTTTTTCAAATGAAAAAGATTCGTCGACTTCCAGGATCATGAACATTCGCGTTCCGAGAAGATAGATTTCCAGGTCAAGGATGCCGGCGTCTTTGATGCTCTTGGTAATTTCGGGCCAAATTTTCTCGTGGTACCGCTTGTACTCGGCGATGAGTTGCGGGTCATCCTGTAAATCCAGCGTGAGGCAGTAGCGTCTGGTCATGCCAGTGTGCCTTCGTTGTTCAGGGAACCGGGAGCCGTCGCCGGCGCTGAAGAGGGCCTGTAGCCGGAGAGACCAAAATAAAGGATGAATAGGTAGCACAGCAGCGGCACAACGAACGCGGTTTGAATGCTGGAAGAGTCAGAAATGCGGCCCATGATCGCGGGGAAAAATGCGCCGCCCAGAATGGCCATGACGAGAAGTGAAGACCCACGCTTGGTGAGCGGGCCGAGATTCTTGATGCTCAAGGCGAAGATGGTGGGAAACATGATGGAGTGGAAGAATCCGATGAGGACTACGGCCCAAACGGAAATCAGACCGGTCGCCAGCAAAGCGACACTGGCACAAATCAAAGAAGCGGCAGCGAATAGAGCAAGCAAGCGCGATGCGGCAATCCTCTTCATCATCGCCGAACCGATAAAGCGGCCGGCCATGAATCCGATTTGGTGCAGCAATAGATAAAGCGCGGCCGTTTTTTCCGGAGTTCCGGGGACGGAGAACTGTGCGTAGCGGATGACGAAGCTGGCCACGCCGACTTGCGCGCCCACGTAAAAAAACTGGGCGGCGACGCCTTTCACGAGATGGGGATGAGAGAGTACGCTTTCGGAATTCGGTTCCCCTCTCACAGCCCCACTTTCTACAGCTGGTTCTTGCACCTCTGGTAGATGAGCCAGTTGGATGAGCACAGCGACAACAATAAAAATTGCGGCGATCAGCAAGTACGGGCCCTTCACAGTGCTGGCTTCCGCGGCGCGGTAAGCTTCCAATTGGGCCGCACTCATGGCCGCAATTTGTGCGGAGGTATTCTCGACTCCGGTAAGAATGAAAGCCCGTCCGACGATGGGGGAAAGGACGGCGCCAACAGCGTTGAAGGATTGGGCAAAATTCAGGCGGCGCTCGGCGCTGGCGGGGGGGCCGAGGACCGTCACATAGGGATTGGCGGCGACTTCGAGGAAGCTTTGACCGCAGGCCATTACGAAGAGCGCGAAAAGAAAAAAGCCGTAAACGCGCGAAGAAGACGCGGGGAGAAAAAGCACGGCGCCCACAGCGCAGAGAAACAGGCCGGTGAGAATCCCTTTCTTGTAGCCAATTTTCTCCATCAACCGTCCGGCGGGGAAAGCGGCCAGGAAATATCCGCCGAAAAACGCCACCTGAATAAACGAAGATTGAAAATCGCTGAGGCCGAAAGCTTTTTTCAGATGTGGGATCAGGATGTCATTGAGATTGACGCCGAAAGCCCACAGAAAGAACAGGCTGGTGATGAGAACAAAGGGCACAAGGAAGCGGCGTTCCGTGACGGGTACGGATTGGTCTTGGCGCAGTGGCGTGCCTGCAGAAGTGGTCATCCGGCTTCTCCGTTACGTCAGTGCGCGGTCCAGGTGCGTGTAACCGGCGTCCACGAAAACGTGCTGGCCGGTGATGTGGCTGGCTCTCTCGGAAATGAGGAAGAGAACCATGTCGGCGATTTCTTCCGGCTTGGTCATGCGCTTTCCCAAAGGAATTTTGGAAATAATCCTTGAGAGTTTTTCCTCGGGATTCGGAAATGTGGAGACCCATTGGCGGTACAGCGGGGTCATCACTTCGGCGGGGACCACGGCGTTGACGCGAATTCCGGTTGGGAGCAGCTCAGCAGCCCATTCGCGCGTGAGGCCGAGAATCGCGGCTTTGGCGGCGACGTAGCCGGAGGTTCCTCCCTGTCCGGTTACCGCGGTTTTCGAGCTGATATTTACGATGGAGCCGCGCGCCGTTTTGAGCGCAGGCAGTGCATGGTGGGCCATAGCGTAGTAATGCACCAGATTGAGCTGCAGGGAAGCGACAAACTTTTCGGGCGTGCCGTGTTCGAGGCTGACGTTGTCGTTGGCGCCCACATTGTTGACCAGCGCGTCGAGGCGGCCGAACTTCTGCAGGACTTGATCCACTGTGTTGCTACAGGTTTGTGGCGCCATGATTTCGCCGGGAATGAATTCGGTTTGCATGCCAGAGTTTTGCAAGTCGAAGTGCAATTGTTTTCCGGCTTCAGCATCGCGATCCAAAAACACGGGGACGGTGCCTTCCGCGGCGCAGGCGCGCACGATCGCTGCGCCGATGCCTTTCGCACCACCAGTGACCAGTACAACTTTTCCCTTTAATTGAAGGTCCACAGATCAGCCTCGTAAGTTAAAAAAGCCCCCATCGAGGGGATAGTCGACGCCGGTGATGAAGGAAGCTTCGTCAGAGCAAAGGAAAAGCGCTAAAGAAGCCACTTCCGCGGGCTCGCCCATTCTTCCCAGCGGTTGAGACTTGGCCAGTTTTTCGTACATTTCTTTTTCGCGGCCTGGATAATTCTTCCGCAGGTAATCATCGACAAATGGGGTGTGCACGCGGGCGGGTGAAATACAGTTGCAGCGAACGTTGTGCTGGATGTAATCCTTGGCTACGGAATAAGTCATCGCGATGACAGCACCCTTGGTCATGGAGTACGCAAAGCGGTCGGCAAGCGCCGCGGAGCCGGCGATGGAAGCCATGTTGAGAATCACGCCTCCACCGTTCGCTTTCATGTGCCCGACGCACTCGTGGATGCCGTTGTACATGCCTTTCACATTGACGCGAAAGAGCCGGTCGAAATCTTCTTCGGAAGTACTCTCGACGGTTCCGATGTGAGATATTCCAGCGTTGTTCACAAGGATGTGGATGCGCTCCTTGGCAAACAATTCTTGAAATGTTTCGCGAACCTGCCGCTGGTTTGTGACATCGCAGGCGTGGACACTCGCCTGGCCGCCGGCGCCAGTGATCTGCTTGGCGGTCGTCTCTGCCTGCTGCGGGTTGATGTCCGCGATTCGAACGGCGGCGCCGTTGGCCGCGAAACGCAAGGAGATGGCCTGCCCAATGCCGCTGCCGCCGCCGGTAACGATGGCCACTTTGCCATCCAGGCGGAAATTGCCGGCACCACTCGATGAGCCGTTCAGAGGGAGACACCTCGTTTCCAGGGAATAAAGTCTTCCTGGCCTTTTGATTCGGCCTTGGTGTGAAGCTTTCCGCTCGCTACCTGAATCACCAAGTCGAGAACTTCTTCACCCATCTGCTCGATGGTCTTTTCTCCGGAAATAATTCCGCCCGTGTCGATGTCGATGATGTCCGGCATGCGCTGCGCCAGCGACGAATTGGTGGAGAGTTTTACTACCGGCACGATGGGATTTCCCGTCGGAGTTCCCAAGCCGGTGGTAAATAGGACTACGTTTGCCCCGGCGCCGACTTGTGCGGTCACGCACTCGACGTCATTTCCGGGCGTGCACTGCAGATGCAGTCCCGGCTCGGTGGCATATTCCGGATAATCCAGCACGGCTGTGACCGGCGAATTTCCGCCTTTTTTCGCAGCGCCCGCCGACTTCATCGCGTCGGTCAACAATCCATCGCGCATGTTCCCCGGGCTGGGATTCATTTCGAAACCGGAGCCAACGGCTTTTGCTCGTGCACCATAACTTTTCATCAAGTGAATAAAGCGGTCGGCCACTTCCTTGCGATTGCTGCGGTTTATGAGTGCCTGCTCGACGCCGCACAATTCCGGAAACTCCGAAAGGATGGTTCGACCGCCAAGCGCTGCGAGGAGATCGGATGTGTGGCCGATGGCGGGATTCGCGGAAAGGCCGGAAAAACCGTCGGAGCCTCCGCACTTCAATCCGAGGCACAAACTCGATAAGGGGACGCTTGTCCGCGTGCATTCATTTGCTTCCATCAGGCCGAGAAAGGTATTTCGAATCGCCTTCGTTAGCATCGCTGCTTCCGTGCCGCTTTGTTGTTGCTCCACGATCACCAAAGGCTTATCAAAGCGTGGATTCCGCTTGCGCAACTCATCACGCAGAATGGGTATCTGCGCGTGCTGGCACCCCAGGCTGAGCACTGTCGCTCCCGCCACGTTGGGGTGATGGATGTAACCGGCAATGAGTCCGCAGAGGTTGTTCGAATCTTCCCGCGTTCCTCCGCAGCCGCCTTCGTGCAGCAGAAAACGGACGCCATCAACATTCTTGAAGATTCGTGAAGGCTGCGGACTTGGAGTGTCAACAGTCAAAGTGCGCGTTTTGATCTCCGCCGCTCGGCCATCCTTATAAAGCTGTGCAAGCTCCGACACTTGCCGGCGGTAAATTTGCGGCGCTGCAAACCCCAGCTCTTCCTCAAAAGCCTGTTTCAGGACGCCGATGTTGTGGTTTTCGCAGAACACGAGAGGGACAACGATCCAGTAATTTCGCGTGCCAACTTGTCCATCAGCTCTCCGGTATCCGAGAAACTCGCGCTGCTGCCATCGTGAAACGTCCGGCGGAGTCCAACGAACCTCCTGGGTCTTTTCGTGAAATTCCTCCGCTTGGTGTCGGAGATTCCTCGTCGTAAGAAGCCCGCCCCGGCGGACCGGTTCAACCGCTTTGCCTACGACCACGCCATACATCCTTACAGTTGCACCGATGGCGAGATCTTCGGTGGCAAACTTGTGTTTTGCAGGAACATCGGATTCCAGAGTGTACGTCTGAGAATCAAAGGGGATCTGCTCGCCTTTGCGCAGATCGGTGAGAGCGATCAGTACGTTGTCGTTCGAATCGAGTTTGAGAACTTTATTGGGCATGGAAAAACCCGGCGTTACTTTCTGCCGCCATCGTTTACGGACAAAGCCTCCATTTTCTCCCGCATTGTAGAACACCGCGGGCGTTTCGTCGCGTTTTCGTTCGACGCGGCGCTCAGGGCTGCAGTCGCCAGAACTTGGCGGCGTTGCCGCCAAGGACCGCCTCACGCTCTTCCGGCGCGTAGCGGCCCAGGTAGTCCGTTACAAGTTTCACAACTTGCGAGTACGAAGCCGCCACGGTGCACACCGGCCAGTCCGAGCCAATGATCAGCCGACTGGGTCCAAAGCATTCGAACGCCACATCCAGATAAGGCCGGATGTCTTCCCGCTTCCACGTCCGCCAATCCGCTTCCGTCACTAGGCCTGATACCTTGGCGCAGACATTCGGAAAGGAGGCTAACTTACGGAGTCCGCGTGCCCACAAGTCAACGGCTCCACTCTTGATCGGCGGTTTTGCCAGATGGTCAAGGACAAAGCGCTGCCGCGGGAATCGCTCCACGAACTCCGCCGCGATCGGAAGATGCTGGGTGTAAATCAGAATGTCGTAAGCTAGGTCAAACTCTTCCAATAGTGAAATGCCGCGTAAAAAATCGGGCTGAAGCAGAAAGTCGTCCGGTTCGCTCTGGACGATGTGACGAATCCCAACGAGTTTTGGATTTCCCGCAAACGATTCCAGCTCCGCGCGCAAACGCGGGGACCGCAGATCGACCCAGCCAACGACGCCGAGGATGAAAGGATGGTTTTCGGCCAGTTCCAGCATCCAGCGAGTTTCTTCCAGGTTCTGCCGAACTTGGACGAGGATGCTTCCGTGAAATCCGTTTTTCTCCAACTCAGGCTTCAGGTCCGCGGGAAGAAAGTCACGGCGAATGGAGGCCATCGGTTCGTCGATCCAGCCATATTCCCGCTGTTTATAAGTCCAAAAGTGCTGATGAGCATCAATGTGCATGGCCACGCGAGCGTCTCGGGAGCTATTGTAAGGTTTCCGCAGTCATTTGCGTCTTGGCTTTTGCTCGCGCCTCTGGACGAAGGCTGGGCGTGAAGGTGAGCGACGAAAACAGCCCGGCGAAGTCCATCTTTACAGTGGCCGAAACGGAACGCTGAATTGTAGTTTCGCGGATTCAGGTGCATGGAACGCCGGTTAGTTGGAATTTACCAGTCGGCGTATTTGGTTCCGTCAAGCGCGGTGCCTGTGGATTTCGAATGGACGTCAAAGACGTTGCCTCCCCCCCAGCTTGTCGAGTCGGGGTCGTCTTGGAAGGACCGCAGGCTCCATTCGGCGCGTCCGGTCATCGGGTCCACTGGGATTCGGCGAAGGAATCGTTTCTTTTTACCGGCACTGCCGCCATATTCGACCCCTTTGACCAGTGTGTCGAGGTCCGGCGGGTAGCCTTCGCTGCCGAGTTGCACGCGGACCAGGTTACTGTCAGCCGCATCCTTATAATGGTCGATGGCGTCGCGCATCTCGCGAAGCTCCCGGTGAAGCTCGGCTTCCTTTGCGCGAATGATGGTGAACCTTACGACGGGAAGCGCCGCTGCGGTGAGGACGAGCAAAATGGTGGATGCGATAATCAGCTCGAGAAGGGTGAGCCCGGATTCTTTTGCTGATAATCGCTTACGCGCTCTCATTCTGTACTTTCCATCCGCGCGAGAAGCGCGGGAACCAGACAACTCCAAGATTACACTGTGGTATTGTTGGGTGGAAGCCAGATAAGCGCCCAAGCGGCTTAACGAAAGGTGATGGGAATGCCGACGAGCAAGGTACTTGTGACCGGAGCGGGTGGTTTCATCGGCGGCCATCTGGTAAGGCGATTGAAGGCCGAAGGCTACTGGGTCCGCGGAGTGGATATCAAGCGGCACGATTTTGCGGAGCCGCCAGCGGATGAATTTATCGTTGGAGATCTGCGCGACGCCGCCGTTGTTGGTGAAGTCGTGCGCGGAATCGATCAGGTGTATCAGCTCGCGGCGGACATGGGCGGAGCCGGCTATATTTTTACCGGCGAGCATGATGCTTGTGTATTGCATAACTCCGCGTCGATCAACCTGAACGTGCTGGAATTCGGGAAGCGCGCCGGCATCAAGCGTTTTTTCTACTCCTCGTCGGCTTGCATTTATCCCGAGTACAACCAACTCGATCCGGACAATCCAAAGTGTTCCGAAGAGTCCGCGTATCCCGCTGCGCCCGACAGTGAATACGGCTGGGAAAAACTGTTCAGCGAGCGCCTGTACCTGGCATACATGAGAAACCATGGCATCCAAGTCCGGGTGGCGCGCTTCCACAACATTTTCGGCCCTGACGGTACCTGGCAAGGTGGCCGGGAAAAGGCGCCCGCGGCGGTTTGCCGCAAAGTCGCGGAGGCTCCCGACGGCGGCGAAATCGAACTCTGGGGCGATGGAAAACAGACCCGGTCCTTCTTATATGTGGACGAGTGCGTCGAAGCCGTACGGCGGCTGATGGAGTCCGATTTTACCGGGCCAGTCAACATCGGCTCGGAGGAAATGGTAACGATCGATCGCCTGGCCGAAATGGTCATGGAAATTGCGGGGAAGAAGCTGGGCATCCGGCATATCTCCGGTCCACTGGGCGTTCGCGGCAGGAACTCCGACAACCATTTGATCCGTGCCAAGCTCGGCTGGGCTCCCAGTCGGCCGCTGCGCGAAGGCCTGGAAAGAACGTACGCCTGGATCGCCAAGCAGGTGGAACAGGTCCACGTATGATGATACGGCCCCTCCCCCCGGTTTTTCGTAAGTGTTGCATCTAAAGACCTTAGCTTTTGTGTAAGTCTTTTGTTTGCAACACTTGCGGTATACATCACAAGTGTTGCAGCTAAAGGGCTTACAGGGATACGAACGTCCCGCAACTCCATTCGGGATGCAAACTTCGCATCAGAACGTTCGGACCTGATCGGAATCTCCGCTCCAGAACGACGATCGAGCGTCGATTGGAAGGTCTGCATGTCTACAGGAGTTCCAAAATGGGAAGAATACCCCCACACCCCGGGTGTTTTCGTAAGAGCGGTAAATAAAGGACTTGCGGGATACGGAACTTGGAAGAGTGTACGGAAGATGGGAGATGGAGAAAGAATGGGACCACAGGGCGTTTGAACGGAGTGGCGGCTAGCTATCACAACCCACGATATCATGAATCGCTAATTCTGTCAATAGGTAACTTCGTGGTACTGGGTCCAGGGATGAGCGGAAGACTGGAAACTAGAATGCAGAAACTAGAAAGCGGAAAGAGGGGCAGGGCGTCTCAAGCCTCGGGAGCGGTGACGGTTTCCAGAGGCTGCACATCGCGAGCAACCTTGGTGGCAATCTCGTCCTCGGCAACTTCCAAGTCGTAGCGGGTCTGGAGATTCATCCAGAAGGCAGGGGCGTTCTTGAAATGGCGCGCAAAGCGCAAAGCGATGTCGGCGGTGATGCCGTGGCGTTCATTCACGATGTCCGCGATGCGCGTCACTGGAACTCGCAAAGCCATGGCCATCTTGTTCATGCTCAATCCCAGCGGGGTCATGAACTCCTCGCGGAGGATCTCTCCCGGATGCACCGGCTTCAATTTCTTTGCCATCAACCCTCTCCCTAGTGGTAGTTCACTACTGTTAGCCGGTGGATGTAAAACAGCATTGACCTTCGAGTGGCCAGACCACCCTTACGGGTCGGGAAGGAAAACTCGAAACTAGAAGGTGGAACTGAAAGGCGGTAATAGGAAACTTCCCGTCTGTCACTTTGCGTCGTCACCTTGCGTCCCCTTGCGGCCAGATCTAAAGAGCCTTGCCAATCTCCGTGAACGCATTTTCCGCCGCTTTAGCACCGCGCTCTTTTCCTCTCTTGGCTTCTTTGTCAGGCCGTCCTTTGGGAAAAAAATACATCGAGAATTCGTCAACTGTCGTGAACACCCTCGGGTTCGATTGCTTTTTGGGTGAGCGCTTGTCTGATTTGGGACTTCGTTTCATTTATAGTTCTCCCGAACAGTTAGTTCTTATCACGGAGATAGTTTGCCACAAAGTGGGGGTTTAGTTCCGGGCTGAAATAGTGCTTTCTCTTGATCCAAATGAAACCGTCTCCGCGTGAAATAATCGCCACATCTATGGGGCCGCCGACGGTCTCAGCTTGCCTTGCAACGTGTCTTTTAAAAGCAGTCAAGTTCACGAGCGCTTCTGCCATGGCCGCGAGTTCCTCTTTTGGAAGGTGGTTGACGATTTGAACGATGGGATCTGAATGCATAAATTTAGCGTACTGCTGAACATTCTGCTCCAGTTTGGCTGAAAGCTGTTTTCCGATTTCTCGCACTTTTTCGAGGACTTCGTTTTTTTGCGCCACGTTCAAGTACTTATCTATGACTGAGCCCATAGTCTCGGGATAGCCTTCCGTGAAGGATCGAGCCACAAATGCCGTCACGTAATCCGCATAATCGTTATCAATTCCATTCATAAATAGCGAGACCATTTCACTCTGAGCGAACGGAATCACGGATGCGGTGGTTCCCACGTTGCTAATGCGACTGCGTTTCTCACGATTCTCTAGAACACGTAATCGACCGCCAATAATCGAATCGACAGTGTAGCAGAACAGACTTGGACAGAATTCGTCATCCCCAAAGCCAGCAATCACAATCCCTGACTCTCCATACCAGTAAAGGTCGCGAATGATGGCTAGGGTACATCCCTCTTCAAGTCGACGCATTGGAACTGCACCCAAAAGATTTTGTAGTCCGTCTTTGATGGCTTGACCAATGGTCCTTCGGTACTTTCGTAGAAGTGCTCCTATGCTGACTTTCGAAAAATGGGGTAGGGGCTTGTGCTTTCGTAGGTGCGCAATATCTTCTTCCACGATTTCGCGGAACATCTCACGAACCTTTTCTTCAGATACCGGTCCACTCGTGCTAAGCGAGAGCTCGACGGATTTTCGGAGTCTCATTATTAGTCGATGAAGCCAGATGTGATTTAGTTCGTAGCACGCGTTGCGCTGCCGATCTTCCGGAAAAAACGTTCTGTGTGTTTCGATGAAGGCAAGGAAATCGTTCGCATAATCTTGGATGGTCCGGAAACTTCTGGTTCCGAGCTTGGTTCTATATCGCTTTATTATAGTTTCCCATGGAATGCCCATGAAATCGGCGCTGCCGTAGATCATGATGCCGACCGGCCTGAATTTTGAGAGTGTAAATAACTTGTTCGCCTGGTAGATTTTTGGACCTTCAGGCAACTGAAGTGTGACCGCGCTGTCTGCGGCTAACGCGACGGCGTTCCGATTTAAGACTGCAATTTCTGCGGTCATGTCGAATCCACTGCGATTATAGCTATATTTTCATTAATTGCACAAATTTCTAAAATTCCTTACGTCAACCTACGTCCGAAGCAATGCGTGGTTTCTCTGAGCGATGACAGCGGACGTATAGGCCAGCATCTTCTGGGGTAATATCGTCGTGGGCCGCGATTGATGCGATTCTACGTCGGGATTACGGACGACGATTGGTTCTCCTACCTCTCTGGGAGTGGAACTACGGACGAAGTGAATTTCTGGCAACCAAGTGGCGGCCGACAGTTTCGCGTCCTGCAGCCCGGCGAGCCCTTCCTATTCAAGCTGCACAGCCCCAAAAACTACGTCGTAGGCGGTGGATTCTTCAGCCACTTCACCATTCTGCCCGTCAGCTTTGCGTGGAGCGCGTTTGGAACCAAAAATGGCGCGCAGAATGAAAAGGAAATGCGCGTCAGAATTGCGCGTTACCGCAGAGTTGCGTCGAGCCCTTATGAAGACTATGAGATTGGCTGCATCCTTCTTCAGTCTCCGTTCTTTTTCCCTGAGGACGAATGGATACCTGCTTCTGATTGGCCTCCGAACATCGTGCAAGGGAAAGGCTACGAAACGACGGATGAGCGGGGACTATCCATTTGGCAGCAGGTTGAGGATCGATTGAAGTTCTACAAGGGCGCGGATGCCCTCCCTGCGGAAGTCACTCAAGTGGGGCCGCGCTTTGGCAAGCCGCAGTTTGTATTGCCCCGACTTGGTCAGGGGTCCTTTCGTGTGCTGGTCACGGATGCGTACAAGAGGCGTTGCGCATTCACAGGCTCGCCTGTTTTGCATGTTCTTGAAGCGGCGCATATAAGGCCGTACACCGACGAGGGGCCGCACGCAGTGAACAACGGAATCCTTTTCCGGCAGGACGTACACACGCTTTTTGACCGTGGCTACATCACCGTAACGCCGGAATTTCGCGTCGAGGTCAGTCGCCGAATCAAAGAGGAATTTGAAAATGGACATGAGTATTACTCCGCACATGGGAAGCCAATCTCGCTACCAGATGCGACTGAGCTGCGCCCGACTGCAGATTTTCTCGGTTGGCACAATCAGAACCGATTCCTTGGCTAGTTCGAGTCCTTCCAAACGGTCGCGGGCGGAACACTACGACAGTCGACCCGCCGCTTACATCCGCTGTCCTTCCCAATCGGGGAAAAAGGGCGAGACGGCGACGTAAAGTCGCCGCTACCAATGCCAAGAAAGAATGACAGGGGATGTAAACAGCGAATCGCCTTCGCTGGGGAGGGGTTGGGGAGGGAAGGAAAACTAGAAACTAGAAGGCAGAAATTAGAATGGGAGGGCGAGGCATACCATGAGCGGTCAGCGTGAGGGTGGCGGGGGGAGCTTGATGGTGCTTTTGATGCCTTGGCCTTCGAGGATGGTGTAGATGGCGTCGGCGGGGACGTTGCGCAGGGTTTCGAGGGCGCCGTTGGGCCAGCGGATTTCGACTTTGTCCATGACGGAATCGGCGGCCAGTCCGAAATGGAGGCGCGGATCGCTGGTGGAAATGTAGCTGGAGCCGGCTTTAACTTCTTCGATTTGGGAGCGGGAGGCGGAAGTGACGGTGATGCGGGCGCCGACGGCTCCGCGATTGCTTTTCGTTCCGACTAATTTGAAGAGCACGCGATGATTGGAATTTTTGGTGTCGTTTATGAAGAGAGAAGGCGGCGCGCCCACGTTGAAGATCGCCATATCGATGTTGCCGTCATTGTTGATGTCGCCGAAGGCCACGCCGCGGCGAGAGTACATGGGGCCGTCGTTTAACCCTGCGGTGGCTGAAATCTCATCGAAGGTGCGATCGCCCTTGTTGCGGTAGAGCAGAAGCGGCTCGCGATACTTGACGTTTTTTGGGACGGTGTCGACATCGGGATAGACGTGGCCGCTGGCGATGAGCAGGTCGGGCAAGCCGTCATTATCGAAATCGACGAAACCGGTTCCCCAGGAAACATAGGGCAGCGAACTTTGCGCGATTTTGGCGGAATAGGTGAGGTCGGTGAATCCTTGAGCGCCTTGATTTAGATAGAGGCCTTTGGGCTGGTCCGCGTAATTGGTGATGGAGAAATCGAGTTTTCCGTCGCGGTCGAAATCGCCCATGTCCACGCCCATGTTGCCGACTTCCTGGCCTTCGGGACTGAGGGCCACGCCGGAAAGCATGGCGACATCTTCAAAGGTGCCGTCGTGCTTGTTGTGGTAGAGATAATTCGGGCCGGTATCGTTGGCGACGAGGAGGCTGGGCCATCCTTGATTGTCGTAGTCGCCCCAGACGACTCCTAGACCAAAGTGGGCGGCAGGGTCGCTGACGCCGGCTTTCTTGGAGACTTCTTCGAAGGTGCCGTCACCGCGATTGTGAAATAAAAGATCCGTCTCGCCATCCATGGTCCAGGGATTTTCGACGGGAAGTCCTTTATGAAAGAAATTTTTCGACGGATTTTCGGCGGTGGGGAGATGATTCAAGTCGGTGTGGACGTAACGCGAAACGAAGAGGTCCAGATGGCCGTCGCGATCGTAGTCAGCCCAGGCTGCTCCCGCGCTGAAGCCGCCGCCGGCGACGCCAGCCTTTTCGGTGACGTCTTCAAACTTGCAGTTTCCCAGGTTGTGATAGAGAACGTTGCCGCCGTAGCCGGTGACGTAAATATCGGGCAAGCCGTCGTTGTCATAGTCGGCGACGGCGATGCCCATGCCCCAGCCTTTGCGAGTTAGCCCGGCTTCTTTGGTGATGTCGCTAAATTTTAGATTTTCTCCTTGATGGTAGAGCGTGACCATGGGGACGCCGCCGCTTTTCGCTTGTTCGATGGTCGAGTCATTGGCGACGAGGATGTCCAGCCTGCCGTCATTGTCGCAATCGAAGAGCGCGACACCGCCGGAAATCGTTTCCACGACGTAGTGCTGCTTCATCGAACTAAAGGGGACTTTCGTCAGCCCTGCTTCGATGCCCACTTCGCGAAAATGAATGGGTGGAGATTGCGCGTAAAGGATTGCGGGCAAAAGAAAAAGTCCGAGTAGAGCAGTGGAAGACGATCGCATGGGTGAAATTTTATGAGCCTTTGGGATTCTAAGGGGAAAGCGGTTCGCGGACAAAGGGCCAAGATTCGCTAGTTTGTGCTACGGCTCTCCGCTAGAATTTCTTGTAGGGGATTACGTTGGAATCTTGCCTCAGTCATCAAGTTGGCGGACACAGGCCGCGCGGCCGCGGGTGGAGGAAAATTTTCGCGTGCACAGGGCTGGCTCTGGCCTTTTTTTGTGCGCCGGGAATGGCCAGAGCCCAAAGTGCGGAACTCGCCGGCGTCTCGACGTTGATTCAGCAAGGAAAGTTGCAGGAAGCCGAACAGCGGCTGCATCGGTATCTTTCAAAGTTGCCGCACTCGGCAAAAGCGAACAATTTCTTAGGAGTGGTGCTTCTCCGGCAGCGGAAGTTTGCGGAGGCGGAGGGCGCGCTGCAAAAAGCCATCGATGCTGCGCCCGGTCTGCTGGAGCCGCGGCTCAATCTGGGAGATGCCTTTCTTGCGGAAGGGAAACTCGATTCAGCGCTGACGGCCTACGAGGGCGCCGCCAAGATCGCTCCGCATGACGTGCGCGCGGAGCTTGCGTTGGCGAAGCTGTATCTCGGGGCGGGAGAATTTGCGAAATCCATCGAGGCTACCGGAAATATCCCTCCGGAGAAGCGCACCGCGGAATTATTGCCCACGCTGGCGGCGGATTATTTTGGGCTCCGGCAGCCGGAGAAAGCCGGCGTGGAAATTCAAGCGATGTTGGAAGTGGCGCAAAAGCAACCGGACCTTGTCCCGGAATTGGCCGAGTTTTTCCTGGCGCACCGCGATTTTCAGAGCTCGCAGCAATTGCTGGCGCTGGCGCAGTCCAAGCAGCCGTCCACCGATCGCCTTCTGGTGGATCTCGCGAGGACGCAAGCGGGCTTGGGGCAACTCGACGACGCGCAGAAAACATTGGAGAGCATTCTGGAACGCGCGCCCGAATCCGTGGATGCGTTGGTAGCCGCGGGAAATGTCGCTAGTCAACAATCGGATTGGGGTGCTTCGGGCGAAGCCTTTTCCCGGGCCAATGAACTGGCTCCTGATCGTCCCGATATTCTGTATGGATTGGTGTCGGCACAGTTGCACGCAAATCAGACTGAGAGCGCGCTCAAAAACGCTCAAAAACTGCATGCGCTGGTCCCTGATGACCTGCGATGCACGTACTTGCTGGCGCTGGCATTATTCGGCGCGAAGAAGTGGGAAGAGGCCAAACCTTACGCCGACCAGGTGCTGGCTGCACATCCGGACGACCGCGAGATGCACCTGATGCTTGTCGATGTGGCGCTCAACGATGAGCACAACCTGGCAACTGCCCGAAAGCACGTGGACATTTGTCTGAAGCAAAATCCGGGTGACCCCGGAGCGCTCTATTATCTCGGAATGATTCAGAAGATGGAGGGCGACGTAAACGCTGCGATTCAAAGCCTGGCAAAGAGTGTGACGAGTAACCCCAAGAATGCCGACGCCCAGAGCGCGCTTGGGGCGCTCAGCCTGCAAGCAGGAGATCTGACACGCGCAGTGCCGGCGCTGGAGCAAGCTGTCCTTCTGGCGCCGGAAGAAGCGCAGAATCACTATCAATTGGCTCTTGCCTATTCGCGCGCGGGCGTGGCGGACAAAGCGAAAGTACAACTGGATCTCTATCAGCAGATGAAAGCGAAGGAAGCCAAAGAGGCCAAAGGTTTAAAGGGGCCACCCACCAGCGAGGTTCCACTGATGGGAATTGCTTCCCGACCCTGATTGAGGGAGCTGAGCTTCGGCCCAGCATGGTTCGCTTCAGAGAGTAAGCCGGGCTTCCGGCACTGCCACTTTCACTTCTCGCGAAGGCACCGGCCCGGTTGAGGATCGCACCACGAACTCAGGCTCAATCGCTATTTCAGGAACGTACTCGCCGCGTCCTTCGATTTGGTCCACGACGGTCTGTGCAGCGATCTGTCCCATGCGAATGAGTGGTTGCCGCACCGTGGACAACGCCGGATTGGAGAATGCCGCCATTCCTGGTATATCGTCAAAACCCACCACGGAAATATCTTCGGGTACACGAAAACCCGCTTCGCGAAACGCCCAGATCGCGCCAATCGCCGAGATATCGTTGTAAGCAAAGAGGGCGGTGAAGGGTTTACCTCGTGCCAGGAGTTCTTTTCCAACCGGGTAGCCGATGTTGGGCGACGAGTCAGTGCCTTCGATTTGCACCGTGAGTTCCGGCCGGATGCGGATTCCCAGTTCCTGGCCTACATCGCAGATGGCTGCCCAGCGACTAGCAGAGTCCGAACTAAAGGGTTGGCCCTTTAGGAAGGCAATTTCTTTGTGTCCCAGATGCTTCAGATGCTCCAGCGCCAGCCGCACGGCTTTCTTGTGGTCCAAGACAATATTAGTGACGCCTGTCACCGGCTGGTGCCCGGCCACGGCCACTGTAGGGATAGGGGGCGCTTCGGTCACGGAGGTATCTACCGTGATAAACCCTTCGACTCCGCGGGAGAGAAGCAGTTGCGAATAACTGGCCAGCAGCTTGGGATCGTGGCGGTGGACCACCGTGAGGAAGAAGTAGTTGCGTTGCTGGAGGTATTGTTCGATGCCGTTGATGACCTGAGAGCCATAGGCGTCACCAATTTCCGATGCAATCACACCAACGGTAAAAGTGCGCTGAAGTCGCAGAGTGCGTGCAAAAAAATTGGGACGGTAGTTCAACTCCCGCGCGGCGTCCAGAATGCGCTGCTTGGTGTGTTCCGGGATCGAGCGGGCGGCCGCAGAGTTGTTTAATGCTGCTGAAACTGTCCCAGGCGTAAGACCGAGGTGTTCCGCGATCGTCTTGAGGGTGACTTTTTCCTGCGTTTTCCTCTTGTGCACCATTGTCATCCAGAGGTCCTCCCGGGGGCCTTCGGAGCGTCCAGCAGGCTACTATGCCTACGTACCCAACGTGGAGATATTACGTCTGGAAACCACGGCGATGCAGAATCTGCGTCCGTTTGATATGAAAATCGACTCAAAGGGGCCCTCATCGAATAAAGTGCGCCGCTGCGAGGCGTTACCAAAAATCAATAGATTCCACCATTTTTCATATCAGCGTCGGCGCCAGTTGCTTCAGAATGCTGCAAGTTTATAAGAATAAAGGAGGCTTGAAAATGGGCTGGAAGCTCCCAAATCCACCACGCCTCCCAAAAACCATACCTTGCGGCGGCGCGTAGAATAACATTATTTTTCTATAGAATATCAATATTTTCGCTTGACAACCGGTAGCGCTCCGGTGATATATAGCCCTAGTAGAAAAGCATTACTTTGACGGTTCGGGGTTTGGGTCCTAAATTTTTCTGTTTTTCGAACGGGGTGCATCGCAGCTGGCTTCCTTGCGGCGGTTGTTTCCGCGTGGAATTGAGCATGAGGTGCGGGGTGAAAATCTTTCTCGAGGTGTAATGGAATGAAGATTCAAAATTGCAAAACAAACACTGCGAGCGGATTGCTGAGTGTTGTCGCGGGGATGCTGATTGCGTTCTTGCTTCTGCTCACGCCGCCAGCGGTTCACGCACAGAGCTATGCGGGATCCGTCCGCGGTACGGTAACTGATCCTTCCGGCGCGGCAGTTGCGGGAGCCACTGTTACGCTCCGCAACGTCACCGCCAATGCCACTTCAACTACCACCACGACGGAGTTGGGATCGTATTCTTTTCCCGCCATCGACGTGGGCACATATGAGCTGAGGGTAAAGGCGGCGAACTTCAAAGAGTTCGTTGCCAAGAACGTGGAAGTTCACGTTTCGACTCCGGCCGAGGTGAACGCCAGTTTGGTATTGGGCGCGTCAACCGAGTTTGTCACGGTCGAAGCGAGTGATGTTCAGGTGCAAACCACCACTGCCGATGTTGGCGGAGTTATCGAAGGTACCCAGGTTCGCGAGCTTCCATTGAACGGGCGCAACTTCATGGCTCTGACGCAACTGCAGCCGGGTGTCTCTGCTAACAACCAGTTCGACTCGAAGGATAAGGGCTTGCAGGGCGGCTCGGACTTTTCGGTCAACGGCAACCCGAGCACGAACAACTTGTTCCTGATCGACGGCGTCAACAATAACGACGTGGGCTCCAACCGCACCATCCTTATTTACCCCTCGGTTGATGCCGTCGCCGAATTCAGGATGCTCACCAATTCCTACGGTCCGGAATACGGCCAGGCATCCGGCGCGATCATCAGCATTACCACGCGGTCCGGCGAAAATGCGTTTCACGGTGGGGCGTTCTACGAAGGCCGCAATGATGCTCTGAATGCCGCGGGCTTTATCGCCAATCTTGACAATCTAAAAAAGCCTGAGCTGCGGCGCAATGATTGGGGCTACTACGTTGCCGGCCCGATCAAGAAAGATAAGCTGTTCTTCTGGTGGAACCAAGAATGGAACCGCGACATTCGTGGCGCCATTGTCACCCAGTGCGTGCCCACAGCAGCCGAACGCGCCGGGGACTTCAGTGCCGATGTGGCGACGGCTCTGGCAACATTGAATTCACAGGTCGGTGCAACCGACGCCGCCGCGCTTGGTCACGTCGGCGACAAGACCACCTGCAACGCTCCGCCTCCAGCGTCGTTCGTCAACAATGGAACCCCTGCCGCGCCGAATTGGTCGGCGAGTTCCAGAATTCCAGTTGCCTCTCAGGCTTCTGGTAACAAGTTCGCCATCGCGAGTCCAGACGCCGTAGGCCAGCTTCTAGCTGCCTACTATCCACTCCCGACTCTAACGACTCCGATCACCGGAACGAACTTTAATTACGCGTCTGCCGCACCGAACCGGGTGCCCTGGCGTGAAGAGAACGTTCGCATTGACTTTGACCTGACCAGGCGGAACCGCATCAGCTTCCGCTATACCCAGGATTCGTGGAAGTTCCCGGCTCCCAACAACGCATTCGGTTGGGGCGACGATAACTTCGCCACTTACCAGGGAAGCTGGGATCAGCCCTCGAAGAGCATCATGGGCAAAATCAGTTCTCAGCTCAGCAGTTCGCTGACTAACGACTTCGAGTTCGGCTACTCGCACAACGCCATCATCGTCACTCCCGGCGGCACCGACCCGACGCTCAGCCAGCAGTTTGACAAGGCAATGCCTTCCGTCTGGCCCGCTTCTGGGAAGACTGCGGGTGGCATTCCAACCGTTTGGGGCGGTTTGCAAAACTATGGTAACTTCTCGTCTATCTGGGCGATCGTGGGATACGGCAACCACATGGATCTGTTTACCTGGCAAGACAACGTCTCCAAAGTCCAGGGCAACCATATTTGGAAGTTTGGCGGTCTCGTCAGCCACAATATCAAGCAAGAAAACCAGTTTGGCGGCCAGGACCGTCCGACCTTCGGAATCAGCAATAATGGCTGGGGCCAGACCATCGTTACCGGCAACGCCCTGGCGAACGTATTGCTTCCCGGAACCGGATCCAATCCTCAAATGATTCAGGGCGTGGGCGAAAGCAACGTGAATCCTGTGGATCAAGGCCGCTGGCACGATATCGAATGGTACGCTGCCGACACTTGGAGGCTAACTCGTCGCGTCACCCTAAACTATGGTTTCCGCTGGTCGTTCCTCCGAGAGCCATACGATGCCAACAACCAAATGGCTTCCTTTAGCCTCGCAGCCTACAACCCAGCCGGCAATCCTGGCGATGCTTGCAACGGCGTCGTCCTCGTTCCTGGCACCAACTTCTGCTCGGCCGCGGCTTCCAGCGTTGGCCTGCCGTTGAGCGCCGGAACTCCAGGTCCTAACCGCGCACTGGTTGCCAACAACAATCACAACATTGCCCCGCGTCTCGGAATCGCGTGGGACGTCTTCGGCACCGGCAAGACTGCTTTCCGCATCGGCGCAGGTCAGTTCTACCAACGCGAACGTGTTAGCCCACAGGTTGGTCTTACAAATACCTCGCCGTTCGCAATCGGCGCCTCCCTGAACCGTTCATTTGACACAGCTCCGGCGCTTGCTGGAGCCTCAACCTCCCCAGGTACCGGTCGTTCACCGCGCGGCGTCACGCCGAATACCTGGCAGTGGAACGTGTCGGTGGAGCAGCAGATTGCTCGCAACACCGTAATTCAGGCCGGTTACGTCGGCAACGTCGGCATTCACCAGACCAGCACCTACGACATCAACCAGGTGCCGGAGAGCGGCTTCGGGTTAGGAGCATTCCTAGGTGGATCAGCGCAGGGCGCTACTCCTAGCATTAACGTTTTGCGCCCGGCTTCCAATTTCGCCGCCATCAACTACTTCAGCCGGGACGGACACGCCAGCTATCACGCACTTCAGGTCCAGTTCCGTTCCAAGCTGAGCAACTACTCTACCTTCCAGGCTGCTTATACCTGGTCGCACACCATTGCTGACATCGAAGAAGATGCGGCCAACGGCGGAGCGAGCCAAGGCAGTTTCACGGATATCCAGAACCTGCGTTTGGATCGCGGCAACGCCACCATCAACCGGCCGAACATCTTCGTGTTGAACGAAGTGTTTTATTTGCCGAAGCTGGAGCACAAGCAAGAATTCCTCAGGCAAACCATCGGTGGTTGGGAGTTCAACACCATCTTCACCGCCGAAAACGGCAACTCCATGAGCGTATACCAGAACGGCGTCGGCCAGGCGGGCGTTGGCGATCCCAACTCGTTGCTGGATCAAAGCGCTCCCGCGAATAATTGCAGCCTTAATGGCAAGTCGTTCCCATGCGGTTTGAACTCGCTTTCGGGCACCGGCTACGGTAACAACCAGCGCCCGAATATCGTTCCTGGAACTTCGTGCAATTCCGGGCAGCACGGACAATTCGTCATGAATCCAAACGCGTTCACGCTGATCGGAATGCATCTTGGAACGATTGGAAACGCTCCTCGCGGTGCTTGCCAAGGGCCCCACTATGTAAATGGTGATCTGGGCCTGTATAAGAACTGGCACGTCAAGGAAAGGTTCAACGTGCGGTTCAGCATGGACTTCTTCAATGCCTTCAACCACACGAACTTTGACGCCAACGGCGTACAAGGTGTAGGCAATCAGTCCGGCTTCTTCTACAACGGCAGCGGCGTGTACTGCGGTGCGCTCAATGCCGGCGGCAAATATGAGCCCTGCAGCCCAACCAATAACGTTATCAGCGCCTACGGCACTACTAATCCTGGTATCGGTGGCGCCAACAAGGTTTGGGGAGTGGCGAATGCCATCAAACCAGCTCGTGAACTGCAGTACGGTCTGAAGTTCACCTTCTAGCCAGCGCAGCATTCAGGCGTTGCAGCAATTCTCGGCGGGGCCTGCAGTACGGGGCCCCGCCATTCTTTTTTGGGTTAGAAGTCATATCTGATTGGCTGCGATTCCACTTAGAAAGTTTGGCGCTATTGGCCAACGCGGGCAGGGCCCGGGCGTTCCCGGGATAAAACATGCCGTGGCCCTTCGGGAAATTGTTGCAGCAATGTGATTCATGCGATTTCTTGTTAAAATTTCATTGGAGACTTTCGCTCGTGACGTCCGCTCTCGGCAGTTGCGCAATTGCTCGGCGTTATAGCCTGGCACCTCTGGTCCGGAGTTTCGGACTGCTGGTCGTCCTGCTTTGCCTGGCCCAGAGGGCACCCGCGCAGCTACCCAAACCTTCAAGGCCTGCTCCGGAGGCGGATGAACTGCAAAGCCGATTGCAGGCGGCAGCCGCCGCGCGCGAAGCCGGCAATCCAGATTCGGTGGCCTCTGCCAACCGGCTGCTGCTGGCTCTGGCATTGCGAAAATTGGGAAACGTTCGGGTTGCAGAAACGGCGTTTCCGCAGGCTTCCGAACTTTACAAACGGTCGCTGGAGCTGGAGGACGCCGCGGAAACCCACGTCGGCCTGGCGATTGCCGCTCTGTACGAGAACCGCCCGGACGACTCGCTGTTGGAAGCTTCCAAGGCGCTGCAGCTCGATCCCCATAGCGCGCGCGGCTTCAATATTCAAGGCAAAGCATGGATGAAGAAGCGCGACTACCGTAAAGCCGTTGACTCGCTGCAGCGTGTCGTCGAGACTCAACCGGATTTTGAGTCGGCCTATGCGCTGGGCGTCTCGCTGCTGTCCCTCAAGGATCCCGAAAGCAAGAAAAAGGCCGCGACGGTTTTCGACACGATTGTGGCCTCGATGGGCGATTCCGGGTCGCTCCACATGATGTTCGGCCGCGCTTATCGCGATGCGGAGATGCAGGACGATTCGATTCGCGAACTCCGCCGTGCCGTCGCTCTGGATCCGCGCACGCCTCATGCGCATTACTTCCTGGGCCTCTCACTGCTCTGGAAGAATGAATGGACGGACACGCCGGAAATTCGCCAGGAATTTGTGACCGAGCTGCAAAATTACCCGCGCGATTTCCTGGCCAACTACTTTCTTGGCTATATGGATTCGAACGACCGCCGATTCGACGAATCCAATGTCCGCCTCAAGGCGGCCATTGACATCGATCCATCCTGGCCGGAGCCCTGGCTCTTTCTCGGATTGAATGCCTATTCTCAGGGAGATCTGGCGCACTCCGAAGTGTATCTGCGGAAATGTATCGAATTGACCGGCAAGGACGAATCGCGCGGCAACTATCAGGTTCGGCGGGCTTACGTCACGCTCGGCCGCATATTGAGCGCCAGCGGGCGCGCTAGCGAAGCAGCGCCGTATCTGGAGCGCGCCCGTGAGTTCCAGAAGCAATCGCTGGCGGAGGCGCAGCAAATCGTGGCTGGCAAGGCTTCCGACGAAGGTTCTATCTCGCCGGCGGCGGTGGTAGAACTTCTGAACCGCCAGCAGGGTCAAGCGGCAGCGCCATCGTCTGAACCCGTGGATCCCACGCAGCCTGTCGACGCCGCGATCCTTGCGCGTTCCGGGCTGTCCGAAGAAACGAAAAAAACCGCGGCCGCGGAGGAAGATCAGCTGCGCGCCATTCTGGGAGCGAGTTTCAGCGACCTTGCCACTTCCGAAGCGATTCGGCGCGACTATCCCTCTGCGCTGGCTCACTATCAGGAGGCCGAAAGGTGGAATCCGGCTGTGCCCAGTTTACTGCGAAACCTCGGAGTCGCTGCCTTCCGCGCGCAAAATTACGAGGAATGCGCCCGGGCTCTATCGCAAGTGCTGGCAAGCAATTCGTCCGATGCGGTGGCGCGCGCGATGCTGGGCTCGGCCTATTTTGCCCTCGAGAATTACCGTGAAGCCGCCGGTGTCATCGCTCCTCTGGGCGACCGCGCGATGCATGACGCGACGCTCGGCTATGCGTGGGCCGCTTCGCTCTCGCGATTGGGCGAACTGACGCAAGCAACACAAATTCTTCGGGAGTACGAGAAGACCGAGCTCTCGCCGGACGCCATCCTCCTGGTTGGGCAACTCTGGACCGACATGGCCGATTACTCCCGCGCAGTGCAGGCATTTCATCGCGGGCTCGACCGGGATCCCTCGCTGGCCAAAGCACACTATTTCGCAGGCCTCGCGCAACTTCATTGGGAGCACACAAACGAAGCCGTTGAAGAATTCAACGCTGCGCTGAAGCTCAATCCGGATGATCCGGACGCGAAAATTGGGATTGGCTATGTCTATCTGCAGCAAGCGAAAAATGCGGAGGCGATCGAGCTGTTTCGTTCCGTCATCGCCACTCATCCGGAAAACGGAAACGCGCACTACCAGTTGGGCAAGCTCCTGCTGAATGGCGACAATGTCCAGGAAGCGGTGGCGCACCTCGAAGCTGCTGCCCGGGCTCTTCCGCAGAGCGACTACGTGCACTACCAGCTGCAAGCCGCTTATCGCAAGGAATCACGCACCGCGGAAGCCGATCGCGAATTGCAAATCTACAAGGAATTGAAAGCCAAGAATCGTGAGTTGACCGTGCCGCGCCCCATGGAGCGTCCGTGACGGCTGCACTAGCGGAAGGCTTTGTGCGCGTACTAGAGAAATCTGGCGGAGAGGGGGGGATTCGAACCCCCGGTAGGAGTTTTAGCCCCTACAACGGTTTAGCAAACCGCCGCATTCAGCCGCTCTGCCACCTCTCCGCGGACGGATCGACCGAAGCAAATCGGCCGAATACCTTGAGTATATCATTAAACTGCGGCCGCCACAGACGGCAGTTTAAGCAGAAATGTTTGTCTGCGGCTGAAATATTTGTCCTTTTCTTGCGTCAAAGTGAGTGGGTCGGCTGTCATCGAGTATCCCGCCCTGGCGGGACGGGAATTCTTTCCTTTCGGGTCTTTTGAACATAGAATGGTTTCCGGGGCCGGCTGTACCTACGCTGAGGGATTGGCTGACGTCGGCAGAGCCGCCGGTACTGGTAAGTCCCCTGCTTTGAAGCCCGAGCCGCGAAAGTGGAGCAACCTCCCGCGAAACATTTCGACCCGAATGGGCGTATGTAGGGTAGGAGCAGTTGGTCGGACCTTTGTGTCCCCGCGGAATTGGACCTTGATGGGAGTTGCCGGAATAAAACACGCGGCAGAGGTTTGGAAGTACGACGACAGCCTAGTGGAACGAAGGGGAATCGAATGAAGACGTGGCATAAAGTGGCGATCGGAGTGGGCGCTGTGGTGGTGCTCGGCGGGATCGTGCTTTTTAGCGTGAACCAGGCCAACAAAGGCGTGGTAACGGTTCAGACGGCCAAAGTGGCCAACCAGGACAGCCTAGTATCTCTAGTGACGGCCTCGGGCGAAATCAGGCCGACGACCTATACGAATGTGAGCGCACAGGGATACGGGAGAATCACCGAGATCTTTGTCAAAGAAGGCGACAAGGTCAAGATAGGTGACAGGTTGCTCCTTCAGGAGAATGTGCAAGCGAATGCCGATGTGCAGGCGCAGTCCGCGGCTGTCAATTCGGCAGAGTCCGGCGTGCAGGCTGCCGAGGCGAGCTTCAAGATGTCCCAGTCTGACCTGATTTCGCAACAGGCGAACCTGGAAAAGGCGAAACTAGACTATGAGCGAGGACAAGGCCTCTTTAAGGACGGCCTAATTCCGAAACAGGACTTCGACCAGCGAAAGACCGCCTATGATGGCGCGGTTGCCGCGGTCGACTCGGCTCGCTCGCGCGTGCAGTCTTTGAGAGCGCAAATGGATCAGACGCGGGCGCAGGTGAATCAAGGCCGCGCCGTGCTCGTACACACGCAGGACATCCTGCATAAGACGACTTACACATCGCCGATCAATGGGATCGTGAGCTATTTGCCGGAGCGCGTAGGCGACTACGTTGTAATGGGAATGCAGAACGCGACGGGCAGCTTCATCATGACACTCTCGGATATGTCGGTGGTGACCGCCGAAGTGAAGGTCGACGAAACGGATATCGTCAACGTGAAGTTGGGCCAGGAGGCCGACGTGACGATTGACGCCGTGCCTGGAAAGATTTTCAAAGGCAAAGTGACGGAGGTCGGATCGCAAGCCGTATTGCGCAGTTCAGGACTCACCACCACGCAAACCACGACGAGCACGCAGGAAGCGAAGGATTTCAAGGTTGTGGTGACCCTGTCGAGCCCTCCGGAAAATCTTCGGCCCGGGCTCTCCACGACGGCCAAGATCAGGACGGCGGAACGGAAAAACGTTGTGGCAATTCCAATCCAGGCGCTGGCCGTGCGGACGCGCAAGGATTTGGAAGAAGCAGCCAAGAATGCGAAGAAGCAGGGCAGCTCGAATGTGACGCTGGCGGCGCCGCCGCCCCCGGCGCCAGGCGATCCCAAGAAGGATGAAGTGCAAGGTGTGTTCGTGGTCAACGGGAATAAAGCTGTGTTTCTGCCCGTGGAAACCGGCATTGCCGGCGTGACCGATATTGAAATCACCAAAGGCTTGAAGGCCGGTGACGAGATCGTCGTCGGCAGTTACAAGGCACTGCGCACCCTGAAACCGGAGTCTCAGGTGAAGGTAGACAACAGCGCGCCGAAGAAACAGGACGATCAGCAGAGCTGACGCGCAGCCAAGGACGAGGAGATTCGAATGCCTGTCGAGACAGCAGCCACAGATTCGTACCGGGAAGACCTGGTCAGCTCAGGCGTAGTGATCAAGACCGAAGCGCTGACCAAGGTCTACCAAATGGGCGCGGAGACAGTGCACGCTTTGAGTGGCGTGGATGTGGAAATCCGCAAGGGCGAATACGTGGCCATCATGGGGCCCTCCGGCTCGGGAAAGTCGACCTTGATGAATCTGATTGGCTGCCTCGATTCTCCTAGCGCTGGGAAGTACTGGCTGGCGGGGCGATTGGTCAGCGATCTGGACGACGATGAGCTTGCCTACATCCGAAACAAAGAGATTGGCTTCGTGTTTCAGACGTTCAACCTTTTGCCGCGCGCAACGGCGCTTCACAACGTCGAATTGCCGCTCATCTATAACGGGACCCCGTCAGAAGAGCGCATCGAGAAAGCAAAAAAGGCGCTCGAACGTGTCGACCTGGTGGACCGCATGAACCACAAGCCGAATGAGTTGTCCGGCGGACAGAGGCAGCGCGTGGCGATTGCAAGAGCCCTGGTCAATACTCCATCGATTGTGCTGGCCGACGAGCCTACCGGAAACCTCGATTCGAAGACGGGCGAAGAAATCATGGCGCTCTTCGAGAATCTCTACCGGCAGGGAAACACCATCATTCTCGTGACGCACGAGAATGACATCGCCCAGCACGCTCACCGCATCATTTTCATCCGCGACGGCAAGATCGCTTCTGATGAAGCGGTCATAAAGAAATAGCAGGACAATTCGGCTCTTTCACTCCCTCGAAAACTGAGTAAGTTATCCGCGTAGGCGAAAAGCAAGCCTATTGTGAGCAGGTGCGTTCGTGTGAAGAAAAGCGCGATCGGAATAGAGAGGAAGAGCAGAATGCCAAACGACACCAGGCAGGAGGGTCTTTCGCTGAGCGACGATGTGTTGTTGCTTGCGGCAGAGAGGGCGCAAAGATACGTCAATGGCGCCTGTGAACGCCGAGTCAAACCTTCCGAGAGCGCGCTGGCGGCGCTAGCCGGGCTTCACGAGCCTTTTCCCGACTCTTCGACTCCCCCGAGCGAGGTCATCAAAAGGCTCGACCAAATCGGCTCAGCGACCACCATGGCGACGACCGGGGGACGCTACTTCGGCTTTGTGAATGGCGGAATGGTTCCGGCGGCGATGGCGGCAAATTGGCTGGCGGCGGCGTGGAATCAGAATGCATCTCTCAGGGTGATGTCGCCCATCGCCGCGGAATTGGAAGAGTCAGTCCTGCGGTGGGTTTGTGAAGCGCTCGGATTGCCGAAGGAATGTGCCGGGGGCCTGGTCACTTGCGCCACCATGGCAAACTTCACGGCGCTTGTAACGGCGCGGCAGGCACTCTTGGCGCGCTCCGGATGGGATGTTACGGCAAACGGGATGTTCGGAGCGCCACCCATCGAGGTAATCGTGGGCGCCGAGGTTCACGCCTCGATTCTGAAGGCCCTGAGTCTGGCTGGATTCGGCAGGAAGCGCGTAACCATCGTGGAGGCCGATGGCCAGGGACGGATGCGCGCCGATAAGTTGCCCCGCCTGTCGGAACACACTATTGTCTGCATCCAGGCGGGCAATGTGAACACGGGAGCGTTCGACCCGGCGCGGGAAATCTGTCAAGCGGCGAAAGGCCAGGGGGCGTGGGTGCATGTAGATGGAGCGTTCGGATTGTGGGCCCGGATTTCGCGCAAATACGACTATTTGACGCGTGGGCTTGATCAGGCTGATTCGTGGGGCACGGACGCACATAAGTGGCCCAACGTCGGCTATGACAGCGGCTTGGTGTTCGTCAGAGATGGCGAAGCGTTACGGGCATCGATGGGCATAACGGCGGCGTACCTCGAACCTGGTTCGCGCCGCGAGCCGGCGCACCACGCCCCCGAATCTTCCAGGCGCGCGCGTGGTGTCGAGTTGTGGGCGGCGCTCAAATCGATGGGGAGGGCAGGATTGTGCGAGCTGATCGAGCGAACCTGCGCCCACGCGCAGCGATTTGCGCAGGCGCTGCGAGGAGGCGGATACGACGTACTGAACGATGTGGCGATTAACCAGGTGCTGGTGTCCTTTGGCGGGCCTGAAGTGACACGCGAAGTAATCCGCCGCGTTCAGGAGGACGGAACTTGCTGGTGCGGCGGAACGGTGTGGCAAGGAAAGACAGCGATGCGCATCAGCGTATCTTCCTGGGCGACTACGGAGGCAGACGTGGAGCGCAGTCTCGAAGCCATATTCCGCATCGCTGATCAATGCCGCGCCATCTAACGTTCAGCTGGGCTAAGGCGAGGCCGGAATTTCCGGAGAAATACTACTGGCTGTGTGCCACGCTTGAGTCTTCGAGATCGGCAAAAGTTTGAGCCGCACTCAGATGAGTTCGAGAAAGCCGGTCGTGCCAGGTGAGTTCATCCTCATCCCACATTGCCCATAGGAATCCGAGGAAAAAAGTTCCCGCGGAAAGAATGTAGCCTGCGCTGCGCAGAAGCATTTGTCTGGGTGTGGGCGGCTCGCCGGAAAAGCTGACCACCTGCAAGCCTCGCATCATCATGCCCGGGGTCGTTCCTCCGAAGATGGTGAAAAGCGCGAAGTATTGCAGATAGACGATGGCGAACGTCGTGGTGTAGACGGCGGCGTTCAGCTTACTGAGAGTGAATTGTCCCCCAAGAGAACTGAAAAGCATCAGGAAGCCGCCGTAGGCAAACATCAAGCAACACAAATCGATCAGTGCCGCGAGGCGACGATCATCCAGGGAGGCCAGGGGGTGAAGTCCGGGCTGCGACTTTCTTTCGTCTTCGACAACCTGTGCTTGCGAGTTTGATCCCGAATCGGGCGGGAGAGAGACATCAATCACCATTCGCGATTCTTCAAGCACGCGCTGCTTTGAAGGCCGGCCGATGGCGATAGTGAAGGAAAAATCATCCTCGACGGAGGCCGGAGCTTCCGCAACGGCTACGGGGTTGCGGGGCGTCTGCTTGGCAGGGTCATCGAATGAAAATCGAGATTGAGCCGCATTCGGGGCGAGTTTTCGCCGCCTGCTGCGGTACGCATCGAGGCGTTGTGCGAGTTCGCCGCGCCAGGCAGCGGCTTGCTCTCCTTGACGGGAGACATCGGAGAGCTTATCGGAGTAATCGATTCCGGCCGAACGAGCATCTGCGTCGGCAGAAAGACGTTCCCTCGCCGAAACACCCGAGGGGTCTTCCCAGGCGGAAAAACCGACCGAAAAAGAGGAATCGCAAAAATTACAAGCGCGTATGCTTGACGGCAATACAGCGCCACACTGCGAGCATGTTTTTGTCACCGTTGAGTTTTGCGCTGCGGACGCATCCACTCCGGTGAGGAGGGAACTTTGACAGAATAGCACTCCCCCGAAATGTCAAGCGGGCAAATGAGCGGGTTTGTAGCGAAAGAGACAGCAGGCCATTTACACCGAACTTCGAGACGCAGTATTAGGCGTCCATTTGTTGGGCGAGCATGTCGCGGCTGAAGGAGATGCGGCGCTCGAGGGCCACCGCCGCAAAATAAGCGCAATGTCCGCGTTCTGATTCTGTCCAGTCCTGCATCGAAGGAACGAACTTGGCAATTGTGGAACGCAGGAAATTCAGAAGCCTGAAGTAGGCTCCGATCGCCTGCACGCCATTGCGGTCTTCAGGGCGTTCCGGGCACAGTTGCAAAAGCTGCATGACGCGCTGGAAATCATCACCAGAAGCGACCCTCTGGATGCCGGTTACGTCCTTCACTTCAGCAGAGAGGGACTGCTTCGAGGAAGCAGCGATTAGAGAGCGGCAGTAAGAGATGAAAAACTGCAGCAAAGCTGCCGCGGAGAAAACGAAAATGATACCGGCCATCATCGGGGCACCACGGCGAGCCGGGCAGGCGCGATGCGGGCCTCTTCCGGGATACGCCAAAATGCATAGGCCCAGGCCAGCGGCAAGAGGCAGCCCGAAATGGGGATGAAATAGGGCCAAATATCATTCCTCATGCCAGTGGAGAGATTTCGAAACGCGTAGCTGGCTGCAAACACGCTGAAATAGAGGCCCAGAGCGAGAACCAACTGAATCAAGCGAGTACGTGTTTCCCGGAGCTTGAGCATGGCGCCCCACAAAACGTAGGTGAGGACAAGACCGACAAAATAGAGGTTTTGCGAAGCTTCCAAAACCAGGTGGCCCATGGCGCGGCTGTCCAAAACAAACTGGCCCAGCATGCGGCTGGAGGACTGTTGGACGATCGCGAAAGAAAATGCAGCGGTGCCAAGAAGCAGCAGCACCGCACCCAGTCTCACGTACTTCCCAGCGCCCATTTCTTCAAACACACGGGAGTACAGTCCCATGAGGGCGCAATAGAGACCGATGGTCAGCAGCAGATCCGAGTAGTAGTAGAAATAACCATATTCAGGGGATAGATACCCGTAGGTGAGGAGAATCTTGAAGCGAGCAAGATTAACGAAACAAGCCGCAACCATGTAAACGTTCAGCGAAAGATAGCGCCGGAACGAGCCTTTAGCGATTGAGCACACCACCACGCTTACTTCGAGGAGGGTGCAAAGAAACCAAACACAGTATTGAAATGGACCAGGCACGTTGTACCTACCTTGCGCCCTGGCCAGTCCCGCAGTGTTACTCAGTCTTGCTCTGCGGATCCCACGCCGTTACTTCCAGGGCGTTGGTGGAGGTGGTGCACCACCATTTTTCCATGGCGTTGGTGGTGGAGGTGCGCCACCATTTTGCCAAGGTGTCGGCGGTGGAGGTGCTCCGCCATTTGCCATAATTACGGAGCCATCACCATGAGTGACGACTACCGTTTTCAAGCTCATTGCGCCAACCAATACCAGCATGGCGAGCAACACTACCGTGAGTTTACGTGACATTGTGCCTCCGAGGGATGAACTAACCCTGGGGGCAGTCTATATGTTACTACACCAATGTCAAGTAGCTCAGGCGACGAGCCTGTTCCGTATTGATACACACCCTCCCGTCCCATCGTTTCGATAAGCTTTCGCCTACCTGATAGGTGGGACAGTGTTCGATCCCGAGCAGAATAGAAGTTGGACCTGTACGGGTCAACGGTACCGTAGTACCAAAATCTATAGGACCACCTAGCCTCTGTTTGTGTTAGCGCTGTTCCCCGACTTGTTGGGAAAGCACCCAAATCGCACGACTTACGCTCCGACAGGCCACGGGAATCGACAGGGTCGCGGTTCGCATTCTTGTCCGGAATGAAGCTCCCCAGCCGGTACGCCCGGTACAACTCCTTGACACCCTCGCTGTCGAATCCGTAGCATAAAGAACTGCCTTATGCCGGCGTAGCTCAGTGGTAGAGCGAGGGTCTCATAATCCCTAGGCCGTGGGTTCGATTCCCCCCGCCGGCACCAATCTCCGGGTTATGCACCGAACCATATCCGATGTCGTGATCCATCGAATACTCTTATGCCGCTCTTGCGTCAACCCACCCCAGGCCTGAATCAGAGGTAGTATGCTCAACTTGCTTTACGAATGAAGTACCACGAGAGACGCTGATTAAGGGTTCCGGGAAACAGATTACATAGATGAATCTTCCGGAAGCTGAGGAGCACGTGGGATGATCGATCGCGGGGAAGCGTCCAGCATCCTGAGTGAATCCGAGGTAACCGTTTTCGTCAACTCCGTTTCCGGTGGAGGCCGGGCACTTCGCCACTTGTCACAAATTCAGAAACTCTTCCAGTCGTTCCGGGTTCAAGCCCAACTTGTAATGACGAATAGCGCAGCGGAACTCGAGTCCTCAGCACAAAATGCCATTTTGCAGGGTCGGCGTGTGCTATTTGCCATGGGCGGGGATGGAACGTTTCAGGCGTTAGCGAATGCGGCGTTTGGGACTGAGTCGCTCTTAGGCGTCCTCCCTCTGGGGGGAGGAAATGATTTCGCGGCCGCTCTGGGGTTGCCGGAAGTTCCCATGAAAGCTGCGGAATCCATCCTGCGTGGTAGTCCCCGTTTAGTGGATCTCGTAAGAGTGCGGACGGCCGAGGGGCGAACTCGATTGTATGTTGGTGGAGGAGGTATTGGACTCGATGCCGATGCAGCGCGCTACGCGAGTGGCACTTACCGTCGTTTTCCAGGGCGATCTCGGTACATTGCATCCGCGTTACGCGCGCTGGTCGGATTCGTCCCTCTGGAAGTCCGTGTTGAATTTCCCAGTAGCGATCTCGTCCCTGTCGAAGCCAAGGCTCTGGTGGTTGCCATATTGAATACGCCAACTTATGGTGCTGGTCTGAGATTGGCGCCCGGAGCTTCCATTGATGACGGGTGGATCAACGTGGTCCTGATCGAAGGCATCGGCCCGATAGAAATCCTGCGGCTACTGCCGCAGTTGATAGCGAGCGGCGAACTCCGGACCTCCCGCGTAAAACGCTGGCAAGCGCGAAAAGTGCGCTTGACGACAAGCAAGCCCGCCGCTTTCCATGGAGATGGCGAGATCCTCGGATCGACGCCAGTGGAAATCGAAGTTGTGCCCGGGGCAGTGAAGGTTTTGGCGCCAGCATCTTGCTGAGAGACTTAGATGTCGGGACAGGCTTCTGTCTACGGCGTATTCTTGTGGAACACTTTTCGCCGGATATCCGGCCAGAATTCCTTCAATTCGTTGGACAAGCCGTCGTACAGAATTAGGAAACCAAAAGTTGTGGCATTTCGCGCAGCTGTCCGGTCTGCCGGCACATGGTAAATATTGGAAATCGCCGCCGCGGCCGCATTGCCAATGGATTCTGAGTAGTTAAAGTGATCGTGTCCCGAATCCGTCCGAGTGATAAAAAGTCGGTTAATGCCATGGTAGGCGCGATGAACAAAACTCCCTTTTCCCAATTGGTAGTAGCGCGGATCTTCGTGCAGCAGGCTCGGGAAGATCGCCGTGGTCATGTAGGTGCCAATGCTGTTGTCCGCAAACGAGGCGCCATAGCGCTTTCCGTAGGCACCCCAGCCTTGTCCCCACTCCTTGGGATCGTTCTTTGCCTGCGCGATACCCGCGAGGGCCCCGTTGAATGGAAAAGCCGCCCAATCAAAAACACCTGCCGTCGCGAGCCTGAATTTCTGGCTGCTCCTGAGCGGCGGAAGTTCGTTGGCATTCTCGACGGTTCCGTAGTTCGGAAGAACCTCGAAGATGCGATCGTTGACGGTACCTGTTTCTTTTTCGAGCTTGCTCTTTCCAACCGTCGCGTCCTGTTTGTCCTTGGCCCCTTTCGCATCCGCGGGTTTTGGCTCGGAAGTAGCGGGAGCGGGCTGCTGAGGTTCTGGCTGCTGCGCCATAGCAGGCGCAACTGCAAATAGCAATCCAATCACAACTGAAAGCGCCGTATGACGGGCCGTCCCATTCTGTCTGTTCATGGCTAACTCTGATTATCTCCCGGCTGACTTGCCATTCCGAAACAAAAGGGTTGCCGCCGTTTCCATAATGTGAGGTCTCCCTTAGATTCGCTTGACCACAAAAGCGTTTTACCGGGATGCACCCACCGCTAGCTTCTATTCCTTCGTGTAGGCTCGGTGGTTCCCATAAGGCACGAAGGATTCCAGGTAGCTTGCAAAGCTTGCTCGCCGGCAGGAATGGGGATCGGAATCAGCTCTTTTTCTTGTCGATTTTGAGATTCAGAACGATGTCTTTACGACTGTCAAAATTAGAGACCGTGCGGGTAGTTGATTTGGCGCCTTCTTTTTCCGCGTGCAGTTCGTAATCGGCGTTGGGATCCAGCCCGCTGAAGCGGAAATTGCCGGTGTCATCGGTGTAACTGCTGCGCACCGAGTTGGTGCGCAGATTCTTAAGAAAAACGACACTGCCGGAAATGGGGCTATCTGACTTGTCTTCCACCACGCCGCGCACCGTGCGGAGCTGCGCTTCGCGCTTCTTGTCTTGGGCCGCGCCAACTGCGGCACAGAGCGCAAGAATCACCAACAAACCAGAGATGCGCCGCCACACGCTCATCCCTTGCCTCCTGACGTCAGCTGCATTCGGAATACCATGCTTTCCTCGTTCGCGCCGTTTTTCGCGTCGATGGAGCGCGTCTGCTCTGCGTAACCCTTGGCGCGGACCACCATTTCATAGTCTGAGCCCTGCGGCACGCGAACTGCAAATTCCCCGCGCGAATTCGTGTAGCTCTCCCAGCGGAATTTCTTTTCTCCCGCCTTCCGGATGCGCAGCTGCGCTCCCGGGAACGAAAGGGCTTTCTCCGTAAAAACAGTTCCGCGAATCAAATAATCATTAGCGTGGCTGGACTTTTGCTTGCCTGGCTTGCTCGGCGGGGCCGTGGTTACAGGGGCAGCAGGAGTAGGATTTGGGTGAGGGGGTTCCTGTGATCGTACAGCAACAGTAGAAAAAAGGGCCGCAAGCGCTGCCGTGCAGAGAATCCTGATCCACTGCGGGCGGTGCATGGATTTGCTCCTTACCTGTTTAGATGTTATCGGGAGCACAGGAGGATGCCAGGCGATATAGGGCGTGCCTGTTACTCCTCGTCGTCTTCTTCGTCATCCTCGTCGTCATCGTCATCGTCGATGAGGTCGCCATTTTCGCCGGTCTTTTCTTCTTCGTCATCGTCGTCTTCTTCGTCCGAATCATCGGCGATGAGGTTTAGGTGGACCGGATGGGTCTGCGAGACCTCGAGTTCGGATTCGCACTCCGGACAACTCAGGATCTCGCCTTCCTCGACTTCGTCTTCGTCGACATCGATTTCGGCGGAACATTCAGGGCAACGAATCACGGCTCCACCCTCCGAACAGTTTTTTTTAAAGTGGGGGTACGCGGCCCGTCCCCGCCACTGTGCAGCGTATTATATACCGCAGCATAAGAAGTCAACTCCCATGCATGGCGGCGCTGCTTTGAACGCCATTGTATCGTGGGCAGAAGGATCATCCGGATGGCCTCTTCCAGAGAATACCCCGAACGGCCGGTGGTTGGCATCGGTGGCGTGATTATCGATCAGGGCCGCACGCTGCTGATTCGCCGCGGCAGCGAGCCATTGCTTGGCGAATGGTCCATCCCTGGCGGCACACTGGAACTGGGCGAGAGTTTGCAGGAAGGGGTCGCTCGGGAATTGCTCGAGGAAACCGGTGTTGAGGTCCGCGTACTTGATCTGATCGAGGTGTTCGACCGAATCTACCTCGGGGATGGGTCATCCCGCGCCGAAGTGAAAGGAAAGCCTCGATTCCATTTCGTAATTGCGGACTATCTCTGCGAACGCCTTAGCGGCGAGCCGCGCGCGGGGAGTGATGTCACCGATGTCGCGTTCGCGAGGGAGGATGAACTCCAACGATTTCATCTGACGGAGACTGCCACGCGAGTCCTGAAGAGAGCCTTCGCCATGGCTCGCGCGCGGCAGGTGGCTAGGTAAAGAGGCGTGCAATCAGGGCGCTTTGGCGATTTCAATGCTTCCGTTGGAATCCGTGAGCTGAAGCTGGCACCCGCCCGAACCGATCGTGCCGTTCAGTGAATCGCTTCCGATGTTCCCCGTCGAAGTGACCGGCAATTCCGAGGAAATCCGGCCGAAGGAAGTCTTTGCTGTGAGGTTGTACCCCACGCCTTCCGGAATGCGCACGCGGATCGACGAGAACGAAGTCTTCAGTGAAATGTCCCGGCAACCGCTGGCTGGCCGCACCGCGGTTACAGAGATCGCTCCGTTCTGATTGTCTACGGTAATCTTCCCCCCAATCGTGTCCAGCGTGACACCGGCGAAAGATGTCTTCACGCCGGCATCGCCTTTCACATTTCGAGCGGTGACCGAGCCATTGGTATTCTCCACCGTCAGATTGCCGCTAATCCGTTCGATCGAGACGCTTCCGAAACTGGTCTTGGCAAAAGCATCTCCGCCAATGTCCGTGAGCGTGATAGCCCCGTTCCCGGTAATAGCGCGAATCCCCTTCGGGATGTTTGTGGCTTCGATGGCTCCAAAAGAAGACTTCAGCGTGACGCTCCCCCGCGCATCGCGCACCTGGATTTTTCCGTTGGAGGTTTCAGCGTCCAACGCCCCGCTGATGGTGTCCAGTTCGATGTTGCCGAAGGAATCGCGAATGGTCACCGAAGCGCCTGTCACGGAGCTGCCCTTGACCCGTCCATTATTCGTGGTGCAGTTCACGCGGCCATGCACATCGGCAAAGGAAACGTTGCCAAAGCTGCTGGTGACGTCAGCAGCGCCTCCTACGCTCGAGATTTCAACATTGCCATTATTGTCGCGGACGGAAAGATCGCCGCGAATATTCCGCGCGTCGACACTCCCAAAGGAGGTCGTGATGTTCGCCGAGGCTGCATCCGTCAGTGTAACCGTGCCGTTGCCGCCCGTGATGGTCGCCGCACCTTGAATATTGCGTGTGGTGATGCTCCCGAATCGATTTCTGACCTCGAGAGTGCCCTTCACGTCCGACACTTGCACCGAGCCGTTGTTATCGCTGACGCTGGCGTTTCCCCCTGCCCCGTTGAGCTCAATGCTGCCGAACGCATTCGTCCACCGCCCCGCGCCGGCATCTCGGACGTTGAGTGTCCCGTAACCGTTCTCGATATCCGCGGCTCCGTGAACGCCCGTAACGTCAACACTTCCGAAACTATTTCGCACGGTAAGCGGCGCGTCGGCTGGCATCCCGATGTCATAACTGACGGACCAGGAAGAGTGTTTGCTGAAACGAAACCAGCTCTTCTCTTCCTCGGGATAGATCGTCTTGATGCGCACTCCTTCGCTCGTTTCTTGAACTTCGATTTTTATTTTTTGCGCGAAAGATTCCGCTTCCTCGTGAGAACTGGCCTGCGCGCGGATGGTGGCGGAAATCTTCACCTCGCGTCCGGTCTCGCCGTGCAGGTTGACGCTCCCGAACTTGTGCTCGACCCGCACGGATCGGCCGGCCCCGAGCGACACCGTTTGATGAAAATCCCGGGACACTTGTTCCTGGCCGGAGTTTGCGGCGTGCACAGGTTTCGCCGTGGTAAGCAGCGCCGCGGAGAGCAGCCCCGCAACCATTGCGAAGCGCACGGGCACTCCCCCGAAAATAGATGAATTGCGAATCATTGCTGTCTGGCCTCCAAAACTTCCTCCAGCGTGCGTTGTTTTTCCTGATACATGGCCAGCAACTGGTAGCGCAGCTGCGCATTCGACGGATTCATTCCTGCCTGCGCCCGCAAATCGGCGATCGCGCTATCCAGCACCAGCAATTTCTCGTGATAGTTGGCGAGCAGTGGAGTCGCCGCACTTTCGAGTTGCGGCTTGGCATCCGCGGCGAGCTTGTCGATCGCGTGTTCATACGCTGCTTCCGCGCTCTCCACTTCTTTTAGGGCGCTGGTCTGCAGAAGCGATTTATCGTTTTTCGCTGGGTCCGTCGGCAAATGAAAATAAATCCACGTGCCAGAAATCGCCAGCACCAGAACCAGAGCACCCGCCAGAGCTGTCTGCCACACGGGCGAAAAGCTCGGCAGGAACGAAAACCAACTTTTGCGCTCGGGGCGCTGCGTATTTCGCGCCGCCTCTTCCGCAAGCGCACGCTCGATCCGCGGCCAAAAAGAAGGGCTATCGGAGTAGTCGCGCAGCTCCTTCGCCGCCACGCTCAGCGATTTCCAGGCGCGAATCTCTTCCTCGCACGCTGGGCAGGACGCAGCATGTGCTTCCAGCGCCGCCCATTCGGCGGGCGTGCCGTCCTCAAAAATCCGATCTCGATCGCTGCAATTAACATTCATCGTCATTCACCGTATTCACGCTGCGCCCAGACCCGGCCGGGGCGGTTCCAGCATCTGGCGAAGATTCTTCTTCGCCTGAAAAAGCGTGTTCTTCGAAGCCGTCTCGGTCATCTCCAGCATCCCGGCAATTTCCGCGTGGCGGAAGCCTTCGACCTCATACAACAGAAAGACATCGCGCTGGTGCCGTGTCAGCTTCGCGAGCGCCCGCTCCAGCGCCATGCGCAATGTCGGATGTGCTCCCGGGGCGCGTGGCTCCAGATGCGGCGTTTCCTCGGAATCGTCGTTCGCTACTTCTTTCTTCCGCATCCGGCTGCGCCGCGCGTCGTAGCAGGTGTTAATCAGGATCCGGTAGGTCCAGGTGACGAAACTCGATTGGCCTCGAAAGCTGGCGATGCTGCGGTGTACCTTGAGGAATGTTTCTTGCACCGCGTCCTCGGCGTCGACGGGGTTGCCAAGAACATTCCGCGCCAGGTTCTTCATGCGCGCGCCATGCATCGCGTAGAGACGCTCGTAGGCGCGCAGATCGCCGGAGCGGCAGGCCGCAGCCAGCGCAGCGTCCTCGCTCGTGGCATCCACGGCGGCCGGACTGGCGCCGCCGGCAAGTTGCTCGGAAGGTTCCACTCGCGTCCCCCGTTCGCGCAGCGTGGAAGAGATTCTAGCCTTCCAAGGCAGCGCAAGTCCCATTGTTCCCATCCCTGGCTCCTGAGGTATAGACGACGGAGCGGGGCGGAAGGTCAGGGGGCGCGCGGAATGCGAGTAGTTCGCGCAAAGGCCGTATTGTGAGGTGTTTAGCGGGCAGTATGGGCTAGTGGCGGCGCGGAATCCGCTGCGAAGTAAATCTTCTTGTGCAGGAGGCTATTTTCGTGCCCGATCACCAGCCGCGTCTCGGGGTCATCTTCGGTGATCAAGAGCCGGAGCTGATGAGCATCTCTGGGCACGTCGAAGACGAAGTCCGTCGCGTAGGACTCGCCGGGACGGAGCGGCTGAGTGAGCGGGGTGGAATTGCCAGTGAGACCGGCGAGAACCGTCTGAGCTTCGGGGGACGGTGCGAAGTTGCGCCCAGCATCGTCGACCAGAAAAATCTTGCGGGCGTTCGGCGTGAGCGGTCCATTGCCGCGATGGGCGGAGATGGAGCGTTCGTCAAACCAGGTCTTCACGCGCACGGCCACAAATTTCCCCTGCGCGGCGACTTGCCGCGTTTCCGGGCCCAGCGCCGCTGCTGTCTGTGCGCCAATCAGCGAATAGGCAATGTGGCAGTCAATCTCGCAGAAATATTTCCAACCGCCGGCGGGCAAGACTTCCTCGCTGCTGGCGAAGGAAACGCCAGTCAGAAGAAGGAAATACACGGAGGCAATCGCAAGTATCGCTCCACCGCCGAGCTTGGCGATAAATGCCGACCGGCGAACAGCGGCGTAGAGCAAAACAAGGAAACAAATGCCGAGCGTGAAAATAGTGCCCAGGAAAAAAAGCACGACGACCGGGGCAAAGCGCGGCGTGAATTCAGACACGATGATTACTCCTATATAATTAGTCTAGTCTAGACTAATCTAGACTAGACTATCCGGCGATGGCGTCGGGCAAAGCGCCCCGAGTGCGCTCTCGCCGGCTGAATTCGTTCACGGCTGCTTCCAGGTCGGAGGCGGTAAAGTCCGGCCAGCGTTTTTGCAGGAACACGAATTCCGCGAAGGCGCATTCCCACAAGAGAAAATCCGAGATCCGCTGTTCTCCGCCGGTGCGAATCAGCAAATCGACTTCTGTTGAGCCCCCGCGGTGGACTTCAGCAAGCACGTCACTGAAGGATTCAGGCGATAGCTCGGTGACTTTGTAGAAGCGGCAAGCCGCGTGATAGATGGCTTCGCGAGCGGAATAATCCACGGCGAGCCGCAAGTGCAGCCGCGAGCCTGTTGCCGTGGCTGCTTCCGAATCCGTGATGGCCTGGCGGAGCGTTGCGGGCAAGCGATCCCGGCGTCCAATGATGCTGAGCCGGACCCCTTCATCGATGCAGTGCGTTGTTTCCGTAAGCAGGTATTCGTGAAGCAGCCGGAGGATCGCATTAACCTCAGCCGCGGGACGCTTCCAATTCGCGGAAGACAGCGCAAATAACGTCAGTGTGTGAATCCCAATGCGCGGTGCAGCCTCAATGACCCGTCGCGCGGACTCTGCTCCCGCGCGGTGGCCGGCCGAACGCGGCAAACCCCGCGCCGTCGCCCAGCGGCCATTGCCGTCCGAGATGATGGCCACGTGGAGCCGCGCCGCCTGGGCGATGGCCGGTTGCACGGTGGGAATCTGCGTTACTGTTAGCTGTTGCATGATCTTGTTCTTTCTCCGCCGCGGAGGAAGTGCCGCAAACTACTCTGTGTTGCAAAGTACAAAGCCAAAAATTTTTGCCGTTCAGCCTTCGCGCGTCGCGCGAATCAGAGCTTCCATGTGATTCAGGTAGCGTTCCAGCGCCCGCCGCCCTGGCGCCACCAGGCGGTATTCCGTCTTCGGCAGGCGCCCGTCGAAGGATTTCGTGCACACGATGTAGTTAGCTTCTTCCAGCTTGCGCGCGTGAACACTCAGGTTGCCGTCGGTGGTTTTCAGCAGCGCTTTCAGTTCATTGAATGTCAGCGAACGGTTTACCGCCAGCGCACTGACAATTCCCAATCGAATGCGTTCGTGAATCAGCCGGTCTAGATCGGTAGGCACGGCTTCGCGCGCCGGATTGCGGGTAGCTTCCAGCGGCGCGGCTCGCTCGCGAGACTTCTGAACGCGTTCTTGATGCGCTGTAGACGACTTAGCCATGCGATTTCCTGCTAGCCTCCATGATGCCGTGCGATCCACCAGCCGAAGCCGATCTGTATGACTCCGAACCCCGCAGCCATCAGTGCGTCTCCCCACGCCGCGGGCGTGAAAAGCGCAGCACCGCCAAGCAACATTAAGCACAATCCCATCACCGGCACAATCCGCACCGAGAACGCTCCACCCGTAACAATGGCGGTGCCATACAGCAGGAGCCAAATACCGGGCAGGGCCGCAAATAATCCGGCGTGATAGAGAGCGAATGTCAAAAGTCCGCCAACAACGATCGGCGGCGCAAAACTAAGAACGAATTTGCGGCCAGGCCCGGAGAAAAGCGCTGAATTCGCGCGATGGGCCTTGGTCGCCGCCGTGGGCGCCGCAATGGCCACTGCCACGAAGGCTTCAATCAACCAGACGGCCAGCCACGCGCGAGGCGTAGTCTGTCGCGAAGCTGCGAACGCGGCCACCAGCGCAGTGACCCCCATGGCCACGCCGCCCCAGCCGGGGACCGCGGTAAATTCCGCGGCACTCTCCATGGTTTCGCGAATGTAGCGAAGATGATCGGCGGCGCGAGCGTCGATGGGGATGGGCTCGCGTTGCGGAGAGCGAAGCGGACCAGAAATCGCCATGCCAGTAGGGTACCAGTTCGGCTCACGTTTGTCAAGTACTTTGTAGTGTAAAGTGAATTGCGCGCAAATCACGCTTTGCGCGGATAGCGGCCCTTCAACGAATTCCACCGGATCGTGAACACGTCGATGAACATCTGAATGCTGTCGTGCAACATGCTCACCTTCGTTGCGGGTGAATGCCCCCAACGCACAGGAATCTCCACCGCTTTTAGCCCATGACGCCGCGCCAGGTACAGCAACTCAGGGTCGAATCCAAACCGCTCGATGGTCTGCTGCTCGAAGATTATCCCGCAGCGTTCGCGCTGGAACGCCTTGAACCCGCACTGCGTATCGACAAACGGCAGCCACAAGACACTTCGCACAATCTTGTTAAAAATAATTCCTGCGAATTCGCGGAAGGGCGACTCGTGCACGGTGATCAAGCTACGGTCCATCGCCCGGGAGCCAATCGCCACGTCATACGTTTCCAGCGCATCAATGAGTTTTCCGGCTTCTTCGATCGGCGCGGAGAGGTCCGCGTCCGTGAAAAGCGCAATGCGTCCCCGCGCTTCCTGCATGCCGTGGCGAACGCTGTAGCCCTTGCCGCGGTTGACGCCATTCGAAACCACGCGCAGCGTGGGAATCTTGACACGAAAATATTCCGCCACCGCAGCCGTGCCATCCTTCGAGCCGTCGTCCACAACCAGCACTTCCGCATTGCGCCCAGATTCCGAAAGATACGCCGCTATCCGCTCCAGCGTTGCCGGAAGGCGCACTTCCTCATTGTAAGAGGGGATGATGATGGACAGGTCGGGGGCCGCTGTGCTCATCGTCAGGAAGGTTCCTGCCAGCCATGGTAGCCGACGAGCGGTACAAATCGGCAGCCTTCCAGCATCCTTGTGGGGAAAGCATCGCCGTGCTTTTCGATCAGCTGCAATTCCTGATGTTCCGCATGCCCCACGGGAACAATCATCCGGCCACCCTCGGCAAGCTGGGCTAGGAGCGGTTTCGGAATTGCCGGCGCGGCAGCAGCGACGAGAATTGCATCAAACGGCGCAAATTCCAGAAGTCCCAGCGTGCCATCGCCGCAATGAACGTGCGCGTTCGAATAACCAAGCCGCGCAAGCCTGGCGGAAGCGCTGAAAGCAAGCTCCGGCCTCCGCTCGATCGTGAAAACTTCCTTCGCCAAACAGGAGAGCACAGCGGCCTGGTAGCCACAGCCTGTGCCAATTTCCAAAACGCGGTCGCCAGGTTGCAAATGCAAAGCCGCAGTCATGGCCGCTACAATATAAGGCTGCGAAATGGTCTGGCCTCCTCCGATGGGCAAAGGAAGGTCATCATACGCGTGCGAACGCAGCTCCTCGGAAACAAATTCATGCCGCGGCACTGCCATCATCGCCGCAAGCACGGCGGCATCGCTGATGCCGCGGCGGCGCAACTGCTTTTCAATCATTTCTGCGCACTGAGCGGCGTAATCTTTTTTCTCAAGCATGAGTAACCGCCGCGTGCTTTTCCCACGCGCCCGTTCTCAGGATCTCTTCCATTTGCGAGAGCGCAAAGTCGCACTCCTCATCGCGATTATAGAAGTGTGGCGAGACGCGCACGCCGGCCTTTGGACGATAGTCCACAAGGATGTCCCTGGCGAGGAGTTCCCGGCATACCTCGTAGGCATGCGGGCAGTCAATCGAAACTGTGCCTGCTCGCTCCGCCGGATTTTCCGGTGTGTTCACCTCCCAGCCGCGAGCCCAGGCGCCTTCCATGAGATGCGCGGTCATGCGCATGGATTTTTCGCGGATCGCCGCGATGCCAACCTTGTTGAGAATCTCCAGCCCGGGCTGGCACGCATAGAGCGCGGGAATGTGTGGAGTCCCATTCAGATATCGGTAGGAGTCTTCTCGCGGGTCGATGGCGCCGGTTTCAAACGCAAACGGGCGGCGATGCGCGCTCCAACCCGTCAGCGCAGGGCGCAACTTGGCGCGTAGGTCTTCGCGCACATAAAGGTACGCGACACCCGGTCCGCCGCAGAGCCACTTGAGGACTCCACCCACCGCAAAATCAACTCCCAAGGCGCGTACGTCTAAAGGAATTGTCCCTGTAGCCTGAAACACATCCAGTATCACGTGAGCGCCGACGCGGTGAGCCCGTTCAACGATGGCGCGCGCGTCGACGATGCACGAACTCCGGAAAAGCACCTGCGAAATTGGCACGAGCAGAGTCGTTTCATCGATGGCCGCGAGCAGCTTATCAAGGTCAATGCGAATGTGGTCCGGAGTCGGAACGACTTCAACGCGCGCGCCGAGGCGTCGCTGCTCGTGGTAGAAATACTGAATCGAAGGAAACTCCAGCTCAACCATTACGACTTTGTTGCGAGGCCCGCGAAAATCAAAGCAAGACGAAATTACCGCCTGTGTGAGGGTCACATTCTGGTGCAACGAAATCTCGCCCGGGCCCGCTCCGATCAGCGGCGCGATCTGGTCGCCCACGCCCACCGCCATCTCCCACCAGCCCTCTTCCCACGCGCGCACCCCGCGTTCCGCCCACGAATCGGCGTACGAACGCAATCCGTCATACACTCTCCGAGGCATCGCCCCCAGCGAATTGCTGATCATATAAGTGGTGCGATCCAGGATCGGAAACTCCCCGCGCCACTTGAGAAGTTCATCCATCGTGCAGACCTTCACTCCCCGAACTTCGCGAACGCGTCTTTCTCCACACAAGGTAACACAGCGTTATGAAGGCCAGCCAGGGAGGCCCGGCCTTGAGCGTCACACGAAAGCCGGGGACCCACCACGTGGAGATGAGCACCCCGAGCAGTGCAACAAGGCCGAGCAGTGAGCTCCAGGGACCAGGCGGCGCGAAGCGCACTACTGTTTTTCCAGCGCGAGCATTGGCCCGGCGGAACGCCAGGTGCGTCACTAGAATCATGATCCAGATGAAAGGTCCGCCGAAAAACGCCACGCCGATCATAAAGACGAAAGCAGTAGCCTCGAAGAAATGCGAGAGAAAAACCGCAGCCACCATTCCGGCGCTTGAGGCCAGCACTGCCGCCACGGGCATTCCCCGCTTGCTCAAACGGCCCAATACCGCGGGTGCATAGCCTCCGCGCGCCAGGGAGAAGAGCAATCTTGCGGTGAAATAGAGATTGCACATGGCGCTCGAAAGCGCCGCCGTCAACACCACGAAGTTCATCACATTTCCGGCCGCGGGGATGCCCGCGGTCTGGAAAACGCGGACGAAAGGACTCTCTCCCAAGCCGATCTGGTTCCACGGCACGAGTCCGACGACCAGCGCCAATCCGCCGAGATAGAACAGCACGAGGAAGAATAGGGTACGGCGCAGCGCCTTCGGCACGGCGACTCGCGGTTTTGCCGCTTCGCCCGCGGTGGCGGCCACGATCTCGATCCCAAGAAAACTAAAGACCGCCATGGTAATTCCCAGCAGCACACCACTCAGCCCGCTGGGAAAGAATCCACCGTGTCCCGTGTAGTTGGCGACCCCGACGCGAGGGAATCCGACACCCGTCAGAAGGGCCGTTCCAAGAACCAGAAAAACTGCAATCGTCACCACCTTAATCATCGCGAACCAGTATTCGAAGCGCCCGAAGTTCTTTACGCTTACAGTGTTGACGTAAACCATTGCCACGGAAAATGCCGCTACCCACATCCACGAAGGAATATTTGCAAACCAGAGCTTGCAGTAGATGGCTGCAGCCACGACTTCGCTACCAACGATGACCACCAGGCACA
>Ga0210406_10000214_pt1 | contig 89329 bp, 86 predicted proteins | sample IncBWC30MmetaG_FD_155454 | JGI IMG/M metagenome (GOLD analysis project Ga0210406, IMG submission 155454) | Forest soil microbial communities from Barre Woods Harvard Forest LTER site, Petersham, Massachusetts, United States - Inc-BW-C-30-M | ecosystem: Environmental > Terrestrial > Soil >...
CTGGATATCGAGACAGGGGGATCGTCCAGCCGATCGTGCCCCAGACGAGGCACTCATCGTAGCCGCGCGGAATGTGCTTGTTCACGAGTGCGCGCACCGTCGCGATCGTCTTCGCACGATCGGCGGGAAGTGAGGCGATGTATTGCGCCGGCGTCTTGACGTTCGATGGTGGTTTCATGGATTGGTCGTCTTCCCGAACGAAGTGTATCACCGAACGTTTGAAAACCAGCCAGCGGCAGGGGCTGCGAGTATCGCGTAAATCCTAGCCGTGCGCAAGCACGGCGTCTTTTGTCCGTTCTTAAAGTCATCACCAGAAGAGAGGGCAGTGGGCGCTTGTGGAAATCGCGCAGCGATTTCCAAGGCGCGGTGGGCGCGTTCTCGGCGTCCATGGCGCCGGCAGCGTCCACGGCCCTGGTCACGTGGGCTCCGCAGTGGCGCGGGTCCGCAAGCGATTGCTCTTGCCGGCCATTTGCACAATGGTTGCGTGCGCGAGAAAGCGGTCGAGAATGGCCGTGGCCGCCGGCACGCCACCGAGAAACGCGCCCCAATCCTGCGTCGGGCGATTCGTGGTGATCAGCGTCGAGATCGCTTCATGTCGCCGCACGAAGATCTTGAGCAGATCGTCAGCCGCGCTCGCGCCGAGTTTCTTCATGCCGAAATCCTCGAGGACCAGCAGGTCGACGCGTTTCAACTGCTGGACGAAGTAGCGACGAGCGCCGGTCGCTTCGGCTTGGGCGAAATCCGCCGCGAGGTCAAACGTGCTGCGGACGAGCGCGCGTCGGCCGGCGCGAGTCGCGCCGACAGCGAGGGCCGTGACCGCCGCCAACGTGCCCGACATTCTGCAACTCGAGCCGCTCGTCGCCGCGCTGCCCGCCGTGGCCGGCCGACCCGGGCGCCCGCGCCGTAAGCCCGGCGCCGCGCAAGGCATCGTGGCGGTGGTGGCCAAGCCCGGCAGTCCTCATGGCAGCGGCCTCGGCGTCTTCCGCTGGGTTGTCGAACGCACCCTGGCCTGGCTGCATCGCTTCGGCCGCCTCGCGCTGCGCTACGAACGCCGCGCGGACGTCCACGAGGCCTTCCTCACGCTCGGCTGCGCCCTCATCACCTGGCGCTACCTAAAGAGGGAGTTTTGAAACGCGCTCTTAAGGGTCTGGCAGATAAGACCGGGTTGCCTTATCAGAAATGGATAGATCTCTCTTGTCTTGACTGTGCTAGAAAGCGCAAAAAACCAAGCTTGGAGTGGGTGGCCTGAGCGCCGTGCCTTGCGCACGCGCTGGCCCCGTTCCTGCAGTCCCACCCACATCTTCAATCGCTGTGTTACAGAGTGGTTTTTGCCAGTTCCATGGCTGCAGCAACGTTGCTGCCGGGCGCGAGCGCGCCGCGGGCAAAATCCTTTGAACCGCCGCCTTTGCCGGGGACCTGCTCAAATACTTTTTTGAGCAGCGCGTTCATGTCTTTTGCGGCGCTGGGATGTTGCGCGAAGACTACGTTTCCGGTTTGCGTGTCCGATAGAAGTGCAACAGTGCGATCCGTTCGAGCCAACGCCGTCGCCAGATGCTTTAGATAGTCAGGCACAAGGTTTTGCACGGCTTCCGCAACAAGGCGAATTCCGTCTGCCCTTCGCGGGGCCGCCGCGATCAATGCCGCCGCTTCGGATTCGGCAATCATGGGAAGCAGAGTTTTGCTTTGCTTTGCCGACTCTTCCCTTTCGCGCATGAGCCGTTCGACCGCAGCAGGCAAATCCTGAGGGGCGCATTCGAGGGCTGCACTGAGCAAAGCGATCAAATCCGCGTCTTGCCGCGCGGCCCTTTCAGCGCGACCGCCACAAACGAATTCCACTCGCCAGTCCTGGCGGATTTTCGTGTAGCCGCGAATCAGGATCAGGCCCAGTTGCCCGGTATGGCGCAAGTGCGTGCCGCCGCAGGGTTGCAGGTCAATGCCAGCAATTTCAATGGCCCGGAGCACGCCTTTGCGATCCACCTGCTTACGAACACCCTGCCCGGCGAATTCTTCCGCAGTGCCGTAACGCACGGTAATTTCACGGTCCTCAAAGATGACCGCATTAGCCGCTCGTGCCGCACCCTCGAGAATCAGCGGCGAGGGTTGGGGACCTTTTAGATCGATCGTGCTGACGGTTTCACCCAAGTGAAACGAAACGGTGATGAGTCCAAAACGCTCTTGAAAAACCGCGGACAGCAAATGCTGACCGGTGTGTTGCTGCATGTGATCGAAGCGGCGCGGCCAGTGAATGCAGCCGTCAATCCGCCCCTCGGGCACCGGGCGGTCTAGCACGTGAAGGATGCGGTCTTCCTGTTCCCGAACATCAACAACCTCGGCATCGCCCAACTTGCCGAGGTCATTCGGCTGCCCGCCGGAGGTTGGATACAGCAGGGTTTGATCCAGAATGACGCCCCAACGCGGGCCGAAGCCGCAGTCCTCGCCATCAACGAGCGGAGCACAGCTCAAGACTTGGGCGGTGAAATTATCCTGGAAGGAATCGTCGTAGTAGAGCCGGCGAGTGGCCATCGGGCGATTCTAGCACAAGGCCACACTGCGTTATTTTCGCCGCACACCCGCGAAGAAAGCGGGCTGGGAGCGGGAATACGCGATAAACTGGAGGCATGGCTGTCCGGCTCATCGCCTTGGATATTGACGGTACGCTGCTCGACAGCCGCTGGCGTGTGCCCGACGCGAATCGCGAGGCCATTCAGAGAGCCACCCGGCGCGGAATCGAGGTGGCATTAGTGACCGGACGGCGGTACGATTTTGCGCTGCCGGTGGCGCAGCACCTGGGTTGCCCAATCACCATGATTGTGAATAACGGCGGGTTGATCCGTTCAAACGACGGCCGTACGCGCCTGAAGCGCCTGCTTTCCGTGGCCACGGCGCGGGCGGTGCTGGAAATGGGACGTCCGTGGCGGGCAGGAGCCGCGGTGATCTTCGACCGGCCAAGAGAGAACCAGCTAATTGTCGAACAGCTGGACCGCGACGACTCCATTCGCTACGGGTATTATTCCCGCAACCTGGATTTCATCGGCGTCGTATCTCCGATCGAAGAATGCCTGACCGAAATGCCGCTGCAGGTGATGTTTTCCGCAACGGTTGCGGAAATGGACGAACTCGAGCAATTGCTCTTGGCCTCGACGTTTGCGCCGCAGGTCAAACTCGCGTCCACGAAATATGCATCCAAGAATTTTGCGATGCTCGATGTTCTTCCGCCGGGATGTACGAAGGGCGCGGCGTTGGCCGGCTGGGCTAAGGCACAAGGATTGCAGCGCGACGAGATTCTGGCCGTCGGCGACAATCACAACGATTTTGAAATGCTGGAGTTTGCGGGAATCGCCGTGGTGATGCAAAACTGCGTTCCGGAACTAAAGACGTATGGGTGGCACGAAACACATTCGAATGACGAGAGTGGCGTGGCGGCCGCAATTGAGAGGTTCGCATTGAACGAGGCAGCTTCTTGCGCCTGATACTGGCTATTTCGCTTGGCGCCGCATTGCTGGTGTGCGCGCCGTACGCCCGCGCGGACTATCTTGTACTGCGCAGCGGAGCGCGCTTGAACGTCTCCGCGTACCAGCTTCTTGGCGACCGCTATCGCATCCAGGTAAACGGCGGCTCGGCGGAGATTGCAGCGGCGGAGGTAGTGGCGATCGAGCCGGAAGAGATTTTTGCCACCGCGCCGCGCCTGCCGTTGACGCAAGCTCCTTTCGGCGAGTTAATTCAAAGCGCTTCGCAAAAATATGCTGTTGACGCCGATTTGCTTTTCAGCGTGATTGCGGCGGAATCAAATTTTAACTCCAAGGCAGTTTCGCGCCGCGGTGCGCGTGGGCTGATGCAGCTTTTGCCGGCCACAGCTACGCAGCTGGGTGTTAAAGATATTTTTGATCCCGCGCAAAACATAGACGCGGGGACCCGCTATCTGCGCGACTTGATGGCCCGCTATCAGGGCAACCTGGTATTAACCCTCGCGGCCTACAATGCGGGTCCGGGCGCTGTGCAGCGGTACGGGCGCGTACCCCCGTATAACGAAACTGTTTCCTATGTACGGGCGATCCGCAAGACTTATGCGGAGAGAAAATTGAAAGCCGACGCCAGGAATCCCGAAACAAAACCCGCAGCGAAAACGCCGCCAGCAAAAACAGCAGTAATGGCGGAACCGAACAACAGCGGGCAGTAGGTCTCTCAGTTTGTTCTTGCAAGAAAATTCTTACGGTTGTTGTGGCGGCGGTGCCGGCGTTGTTTCCGGTGGACCTGGCTGCCCGCCATTGGACCCAAACGGCGCGTTGGGATTATTTGCGTTAGAGCCGGGGCTGGCTGGCGATGTCCCAAAGGGAGAGGACTGCGTGGGCTGGCCGGCCGGCGTACCGATCTGCGGCCCTGCCGCGCCTCCGACCACAATGGCGTCCTTTGCGGGATTCCAAATAAACTCAAACTGTTTGTAGTTTTTGGCCTTGTCGTAGACCAGAATCGAACTGTGGTTGATCTTGCTGCCCACACCGATAATATTGCCGCCTATTACCGTGGGCGGATCAGAAGCGAGAAGAGCCTCGTTGGCGGCCTCGCTGGCGGGCGTCGGATTGCCCGAAGCGTCCGTGGACGTGCTGTCGGTACCCGCCGCCGGAGGATTTCCGGTGGAATTTGCTGAACCGTTTGCTGGTGCGCCGGCATTTGCCTGACCGGCGGCATTCGGCTGGCCCTGAGCATTGAGTCCAGACGTGGAATTGTTGGCTCCGGTATTGCCGAAAACCTGCCCAGCCGCCTGCCCGAGGCCCTGACCGAAACTTTGACCGAATCCCTGGCTCTGCCCACCAGCAGCGGATTGCGCGCCCAGCAGCGCCGCGGGTGTTCCAGGAACAGCGCCAATCCCTCCGCCGATGCCTGCCATCTGAATGGTTTGCTGGGGCTTAAGGCTTCCGATCAGTTGGCCAGTGGGTCCCACATAAATTAATCGCCAATCGCCGTCCTTGGCGTTCATCGGGTCTTTATACGCCTGCCGCATGAAGCGCAGGCTGCCCAGTTTGGGCTTGATCAGGTCGTCCATCGAAGCCGGAAATTTTCCGGTCTTGCGGTAAAACATTTTCACGCCGCGCACGTACTGGTTGCCGCGCCAGATCATTTCTTTTTCTTTTTCACGGCGGCCTTCGGTAAGAATATTGGGCGCGATCGAGATGGTCGCCAAAAGCATCAACGTCACGAAAAAAAGCACCAGCAAGATGGCGTAACCGCCCTGGCTTCCGCGACGGATTGGACCACGCCGACGACGATTTGCGAAAAACAATTTCACGTGTTCGGCCCTGCGTCTTCCAGATTTGCCTTGCCCTGGCGGCCGGAAGCAATTTCTTCAAATTCGATCGTGGCGTTGCCGATTTTCAGTATGCGATAGCGGCTCAGGAAAGTGTCGCCTTCGGCGACGATATAGACTTCATCGCCGTCAGTCAAAAAAGCGCGGCGGGCGGTCCCGTTGGGAATCGTGCCATAGCCGTAAAACTTGGCCGGCAATTCCGGCGGAGGAGGCGGTGGTGCTACCGGTGGTACAAAGCCCTTATCGCCCGGCTGCAGAGCTTTTGGCGCCGGAGGCGGAGGCGCCACGGCACTGAACGGATCGCGGCCGCTGCTTTTGTATTCGGTCTTCTGTACTTTGGGGATTTTCCAGATTTGAATGGCGGGATTCTCCACATTCATCGGAGTGTATCCCTGAGCGATCATGCCCGCGCCAGCAGCAATTGGGTTCTGGTGGCTATTCCAGAACCAAACCGCGGCGCCGACCAAGGCCAGCAACAGCAGCGCGATGATTTGATTTTTTTCCTTCACGCCGCCGTCCTGAGATACGTTTTCATTTTCAGCCCAATGCGCATGACGGCAGGACCGCCCTGCCCCTGCGCCTGCAGGTTCAGCGATTCGACAGCATAGAAATTATGCGAGCGCTGCAGGTTGTTCATAAACTTCACGATGTTGGCGTAGTCGCCGTCAACCGCGGTGTCCAGATCCAGTTGTGTGAGATTGCGCCCGGGAAGTTCTTTGTAGCGAAAATTCAAGCTTTCAATGCGCAAGCCGGATTTTCTGGCGAGCTCGTCCAGTTCGGCGGTGACCGTGGAATCCGCGGTGTTTGCGGGCAACAGGGAGGCGTCAAAGCGGTCATAATCGGCGACGGTTGCCGGCAAATCGTGCCGGATTCTTTCCGCTCGCTCGATGTCGCTGTTGAGCAAATCCAGCTTGTGCGAATCTTCCTTGAGCTGGGCCATCGGAGTTCGCAGGGCGGTGGCACTCTGCCAGCTGTAACCGGCGAGGGCCAGATCGGCGACCAGCAGCAATCCCAGCCCGATCAAAATCAGTTGCCTCTTGACTGAAAACGAGCGGTCCATCAGCTCCTCACATAAATCGCGTGCAATTCCAGCGCCTGCTCGCCGCTAGTCTGCGCGTTGTGCACGCTCAATAACTCAACGTTGGAGAATGCCGGCGAATTTTCCATGGCATGCAAAAACTTATTTTGGATTCATCAGTGGTGGCATCGACCGTCAGGCGCACAAACATGTGGCCTTTTTCGAGTTGCGGCTGAATGCTGACCACGTGAACGCCGACCGGCACCAGCTTCTCCAGGTCCATGAACATCTGCGTCCAATCAAAACTGCGTTCGTCAATGATGCCGTTGACGAAGGCAGCACGCTCTTTCAGCCTGGCATTTTCCGTCCTGGCAAAAAAATCGTCGAGTTCCTTGCGCCGGTGCTGCAGAAGGGCCGCTCGATTATTGTTCTCCTGCTCTTTACGCCGCAGAGCTTCCTGGGCGCGCAGCGTCGAGTACACGTGCCAACCCAGCGCCAGAAAAATAATTCCGCCGAGCACCGCAAGCAGGCCGGCGCCGGCAAGAAATCGCCGGTGAGATTCCAGCGGCTTAGTGGCGATATTTAGACGTACTCGCATCCGATAGCTTCCTCAAAATCGTCTAGTTCTTTTGCATCATCCAGCCGACAAGTCCTTCCAGTTCGCGTTCCGCAAGCGGGCGCGCATCGGCCGAGACCCGTCCTTCAGAAATCGCCGTGTGTAGCAGCGAGTGCACCTCGCAATGAAATTCGGACTCAAGCGGCGGCACAAATTCCGGCAACCGCGCGCCCAATCCTGCGACGCGTACGGACTGGATGCCTTCCTGCCAAGTATCCTGATAATAGGCCGCGACCGGGTAGATTTCTTCCAGCAACATTTGCGGCGTAAGCAATGCTCCCTGCGCCGGCAAATCGGTGCAGCGGTAGCCACACAGAACGCCTTCGCGCACTATGGCGGTAGTTAAAGAAGTACCCGACACGCGGGCCAGCAGGGCCGGACGCTGATCGGCCAGCAGCGCGACCGCCGCGAGGGATGCGCTGAGCACCACGCCGGGTTGCAAGCCGCACTGTTCGGCAACGGCTTCGTATTCACGCACAATGCGTAAGCGGCCAAGCGCCGTAACCACGTCCACGCCGCCTTCGCGCGGCGCCTGCCGCATATAGGAAATCAGGGTCTCGTCAACTTCAAATGGCACGCTTTTCTTAAGCTTCCAGCGCAGCATGGGAACAGCTTCCTTGGCGCTGCGCGGAAACTGATCGAAATGCTGAACAAATACTCGAATGACGGTGTCCGGCAGAAGCAATGCCGCAATCTCATTTTTGGCGCGCAGGCGGTCGCAGATGCCCTGCATCGCGGCTCTCACCGCGGATGCATTCACAATATTGCTCTCAACTGCGGAAGGAGTGATGGCACCGGGTGGAAGCGCTTCCACCGCAAAACTATCCAGCGAACCGGTGCGCGTAAAGCGCGCGCCCGAGATTCGATCGGGAGCGATCTCGATGGCAATTGGCGGGTGCGGTTGAGCCTCGAGCCAGAGAGCGATTTTTCTGACCAGCGTGCTCTGGTAGATTCCCTGCCGGTATGTTCCCGCTTCAGTCAACGAAAGTCACCTTATTGATTTCGCGTAACGTGGTGATACCCAGCCGGGCTTTCGCCAGGCCGCTCTCCCGCAACGTGATCATGCCTTCTTCACGAGCGATGCGCTTAATTTCTGAAGTCGGCCTTCTATCAATAATCATCTCGCGAATCCGGTCGGAAAGGTCGAGTAATTCGCAGATTGCCGTCCGTCCGTGATAACCGGTGCCGGAGCACTCCAGGCACCCCGCGCCTTCGCTGATATGCGCATTCTGCGCGTCCTCAGGCTTCATACCGGCTTCGCGCAACTCGTCCACTGAAGTCTTCTTCGCGCGTTTGCAATTGGGACAGATGATGCGGACCAACCGCTGCGCCATGATGCAATTCAGCGCGGAAACGAAGTTGTAGGGCTCGACACCCATGTTGATGAAGCGGCCGATCACGTCCGTCACGTTGTTGGCGTGCACGGTGGTGAAAACAAGATGCCCGGTGAGCGCGGACTGGATCGCGATTTGTGCGGTTTCCTGGTCGCGAATTTCGCCAACCATGATCTTATCCGGATCGTGTCGCAAAATCGAGCGCAAGCCGCGCGCAAAGGTCAGTCCCTTTTTTTCGTTTACCGGAATCTGGGTGATGCCACGCAACTGATATTCGACCGGGTCTTCGATGGTGATGATCTTGTCTTCATCGGATTTAATTTCGTTGATGGCCGCATACAGCGTGGTGGTCTTTCCGGAGCCTGTGGGGCCGGTGACCAGCACCATGCCGTAGGGTTCACGAATATAGCGGCGGAAGCGCGCCATTTCTTCTTGCGAAAAACCCACGACGTCCAGACTCAAGCTCTGAAACTTCTCTGAAAGTGTTTCCTTGTCCAGAACGCGCAGAACCGCGTCTTCGCCGTGACTGGCAGGCATGATGGAAACGCGCAAATCGATAAAGCGGCCTTTGTATCGGACCCGAAAACGCCCGTCTTGCGGAACGCGGCGTTCGGCTATGTCCAGATCGCTCAGAACTTTTATGCGCGAGATGACCGCGGAATGCCAATCTTTCGATATCGGTTGCATGGCGTGCTGCAGCACACCGTCAATGCGATATTTGACAGCGACTTCCGCGTCGCGCGCCTCGATGTGAATGTCACTGGCTCGGCGTTCGAGGGCTGTGAAGATGACCGTTTCCACGAGTTTGACAACTGGACTGCCGGTGGTGTCGCGCGTCAAGCGATCGCCCGAGATGGTCTCCTCGGTATCTTCGTCGGCTTTGGTGACTTGCAGCGTGAAGGCTTCCGTCGCTTGTTCCAGAACGCGTTGCGATTGCTCGGTCCGCTTCAGCAGATCGCCAATCTGTTTTGCCGTGGCCACGCGCGGAGCAAGCTTCTTCCCGAGCAACAAAGCTAATTCATCGCTAAGCAGAACCAGGCTGGGATCGGCGGCCGCAATCACAAGCACGTTGTCACGCTGTTCGATGGGAACGAAGTTGTAGCGGAACATCAGGTCCGCTTGGATGGTTCGGAACAGTTCCGGGTCGATGCGCTGCTCGCGCAAATCGATGAACGGCACGCGATAACGCTCCGCGAGCCGGCGGGCATTGTCGCGATCGTGCTGCTCCTCCGCGGTAAAAATGGTGGGGATGGCAACTGCCGGATTGTCTTGTGCGGTTCCCATAGCTTCCTAGTGGCCCGAGGCTCCAGAGATCGAAAACGAAAAGATCGGCAAATAAAGCGAAATCAGTATGAAGGCAACCAGAATTCCCATGAAAATCAGGATGGCCGGTTCGATCAGCGACACCATTGCGGACAGTTTAAGATTTACTTCTTCTTCGTAGAATTCCGCGACGCTGGTCAGCATGGGAGCCAGCGCGCCGCTCGATTCCCCCACTTCTATCATATCCAGAGCGAGAGGGGGCATGATTTGCGTCGAAGCCAGAGCGGCGTTAAGAGAATCGCCTTCCCGCACCATTTGCGTCGCGCGGGTGATCGAGCCGCGAAGCAAGGCGCTGTCCATGGCGTCGCCGGCGGTCTGTAGTCCCGCTACCAATGGAGTTCCGCCGGTGAGGAGCGTCGCCAGAGTGCGGCAAAATTGCGCGACTTGAAACTTCAAGCTGGTGTCGCCAATCAGCGGGAGCCGGAATTTAAGCCGGTCAAATGCTGCGCCGCCTTCTTCTGAACGAGACCAAAAGAACACGCCAAGCGCAACTACGATCACTCCCGCAAGGATGCCCAGAATCACCACGCGATAATCCACGGTAAGCGCGATCAGAATTTTTGTTGCGGTAGGCAACTCAACGTTCATGTCGCGGTACAGTTGCCCGAATTTCGGAACGACGAAAGCCACCAGGTACGTCACCACCATGCTGGCGACGAGGATGAGCAGCACCGGGTAAACCAGCGTCGCAAGTATTTTCTTCCGGACTCCCGTGCTCACTCTCTGGTAGGCGATGTAGTAATCCAGAACGCCGGAAAGGCTGCCGCTCTTTTCCCCGGCCAGAATCGCCGTCGAATACACCTTGGAGAAGACGCCAGCCTCCTGCACCGCTTCCGAAAGCGACTTCCCCTCGCGGACGCGGTCGCGAACCTGGGCAATAATCGGGCGCAGCCTGGGTGTAGCAGCGCGGTCAGTAAGCAAATCAAGCGCTCTGAGAATCGGCAGGCCAGCTTTAATTAGAGTATTGAACTGCTGGTTGAGGATCAGAAAGTCGGAACCGCCGACCTGGCGCGAACTGTTTTGTCGCAGGAATCCGCTGAGCACACCACTGCGGTTTTCGACCGAATACACGTACAGCCCGCGGTCCACAAGCTTCTGGCGCGCTTCTGCTTGGGTTCCCGCCGCCTCGACGTGCGAAAAGACTCGGCCGTTGGCGTCAGCCACGCGGCAAACGAATTCACCCATGACCCTCAGTGTACCTCATTTAAAAATATGCAGGATAGGCTTGAAGGGTTGGCCGTTTCCATACCTGTACCCAGGCAGGCTTCTTAACACGCAATTTATGTCTTTGAGGTATGCGCTAGCGTCCCGGCTTCCGCTCGCGCGCGTCAGCAGATGCAGCAAAATCTCCGTCCACGATCACGATCCCTTGAGATGGCTCGAACCTGAATTTGGAGGCCTGCAGCAAGGGGTCGAACTGCCAGTTGGAAAATCGAAATTCGACTTGCACGCCGCCGGAATCAACCACCACGATGCGCACTAGCTCTCCACTCCGGCGATTCACTTCGAATAACGCGTACGAGCCATGAGCAGATGGCCTAGCGCCTGGTGTCGCCGGAACGCTGTCGTCCGAACCGCGCAGATCGCATCTCAGCACAGCTCCCTGCGCATCGAGCGAGCTGGTCGAACGATCAAGGATGACCGTCTTGCAGATTCGCGACACTTTCATTTCGCCTGCCAGAAGCGCCAACGGCGTTCGCGAGTCCGAACTCTGTTTTGCACGAGTCCTGGTAACGGTGTGATCCGCTGGCACATAAAACCACGACCACTTGCCATCCACAAGGTACAGGTTCGGTTCGGGTGACGCATACTCCCAGCGCATTTTGCCGGGCCTGGCAAAATACGCTACACCTGCTTCGGAGCGGACTACTTTTCCGCTATCGAAATAGGTTTCAAGAAAATTTGCTTGTAGGGTCTTCGACAAACGGTAGGCTGACTCAAACCGGTGCAGCAAAGCAGCGGCAGTTGGAGAAGTGTCCTCAGGCCCTGGGAAGGAAAGCGCAACGGCCGAAAGTATCAGCAGACCCAGCCTCATACACTGAGTCTAACATTCACGACCGCTCGCTGCAGCGTTACTGCAGCGGTGAGTCCGACGAGGAGGCGGCTGCGGCCGTGTTGTAACGCGTCACGTTCGCATCGCTGGAAAAAAAACTGCGCTGTCCGGAAATGCCGCGCGAAAGGGGATCCACGTTCACGGTGTAATGCAGCGAAGGGGTCGATGTGGCGTCTTGGGCGTAGGTAAAGACATAACCGCTCTTGGTGCCGCTCGCCAGGTTCGGATCAATGTAACACGATGCCGTAGGGGACCCCGGGCAAGGACTTACACCGCCGTCGCCCAGGTTCGCAAGGTTGGCCGAAAATCCAATCGCCGGAAATGCCGATGAGTAAGAAATCTCAGCGGTGTTCAAGGCATGCAAGGAAGCGGCCGCCGATGCCTCGTTTGCCTGAATGCGTGCCCGCAATAAATTCGGGATGGCGATCGCAGCGATGATCAAAATAATCGCCACAACGATCAACAATTCAATGAGCGAAAAACCCTTCTGCGCCCTCTTCATGGAAAATGCACTCCACTCAACACTAGCGATTCCTTCCAACCCTGTCCTACTGCTGATAGATACAGCAAGCGTAGGGCCAATCCTCCCGGCAGTCCCCTCCCGAAGTCAATGATTTTATTAGGCTTAGCCCCAATAATTATCGAGACTCCGACGTTTTCAGACGATATGGACCATTTTAGTCAACGCCATCTATGCACCAACATTTTCCGTCACCATCTGCGTTAACACGTTCGACCATGGCAAAAAAAGAAAAGGCACGGACCTTAAGCCCGTGCCTTTTGCCGATTGCAAGTTGATGAAGCAACTGCAAGTACTTTATTGCAGAGGAGAGTCAGACGACTTTGCACCGCTCGCTGAGAAGTAACGGATCACACCCGACTGGTCGGAGTAGAATCCGCGCGTTCCGGAGGTGTTCGGCGCAACTGGGTCGCCGTTGACGGAATAGCCCGTCAAAGGCGTGCCGCTGCCGATCGCAGCCATCGAGAACTGATAGCCGCTCTTGGTGCCACCAGACAGAACGCTGTCAATCAAGTCAGCAGACGATGAAGTTGCACTCGCTGCCGGCGCCAGCTGAGCCAGCGTGCTGGGATAGCCTACTGCCGGATAGGTCGATGAATACGTCACTGCGGCGGTGTTGATCGAACGAATGGAACCGACCGCAGACGCTTCATTGGCCGCCATACGCGAACGGAGCAGGTTCGGGATGGCAATCGCCGCGATGATCAAAATGATCGCCACGACGATCAGCAATTCGATAAGGGAGAAACCCTTTTGCTTTTTCAAGACAAGACACCTCATATTAAGATTTAAGATATTGAATCAGATTACTGATTCTTCGCCTCTCGCGCCCTGTTAGAATGCAGGCGTAGTTCCAAATTAAACGCCCCTCTTTAAATGTTGTAACCTTCTAACCCCCGTGTTTTCAGTAATCCGGGGATGCCGAACTCCCTGCTTCCTGCTTGAAATTCGACCAAATGACGCTTTCGGTCACTTCCGCCCTGACGAACTGCGTCATCCCAAACCGTGCTCCGGTTCGCCACCGGAGCACAGAATCCCGCTCGACGAGCCTGGCACAAAGCACAAGGCACGGACCTTAAGTCCGTGCCTTGTGCCGATTGCAAGTTGATGAAGCAACTGCAAGTACTTTATTGCAGAGGAGAGTCAGACGACTTTGCACCGCTCGCCGAGAAGTAACGGATCACACCCGACTGGTCGGAGTAGAATCCGCGCGTTCCGGAGGTGTTCGGCGCAACCGGGTCGCCGTTGACGGAATACCCGGTCTGCGGCGTGCCGCTGCCGATCGCGGCCATCGAGAACTTGTAACCGCTCTTGGTGCCACCAGAGAGAACGCTGTCAATCAAGTCAGAAGACGATGACGTCGCACTCGCTGCCGGAGCCAGCTGAGCAAGCGTGGTCGGATAGCCTACTGCCGGATAGGTCGATGAATACGTCACTGCAGCGGTGTTGATCGAACGAATGGAACCGACCGCAGACGCTTCATTGGCCGCCATACGCGAACGGAGCAGGTTCGGGATGGCAATCGCCGCGATGATCAAAATGATCGCCACGACGATCAGCAATTCGATAAGGGAGAAACCCTTTTGGTTCTTCTTCACTTTGTTATTCTCCTGAAAAGCTTTCTAGGATCTTTATCGTTCCGAGGAACGTTTCGTACGGCAATACAGTATGCAAGAGGCGTGCCATACACGGAAGGCCGCATGACTGAGCTTTGGTACGTCGCTAACATCATTAGTATCATATACTTACTACGATAAAGGGGTGCGCGACAGATGTTCTGCGAACCATGCCCCGGGGCAATGTGACACTTTATGGCAGGTCCGCAAGGCGTAACGCGGCGTCCGAACCAAAGCTGGCCTGGCAAGATTACAACCCGTGTTTTTTGGCGTAATGGCGAAACGACCGGTAGGTGATTTTCAACAACTCGGAAGCGCGCGTTCGCACTCCGCCCGCCTTTTCCAGCGCCGCCATCAAATACCGCCGCTCGGTATCTGCGATTTCTTTTTCAAAATCCACGCCGCCCTCAGGAAAGATACCCGAAGATCCGCTTCCCGCCGCCATACCCGGAGTGCTGGCATAACCGGCGATTCGGTCCGGAAGCACGCGTAATGAAATTTCGTTCCCCGTTTCCAGGGCCACTGCGCGCTCAACGGTGTTCTCCAGCTCGCGCACGTTTCCGGGCCAATCGTAAGATTCCAGCTTGCGAACCGCCTCAGGTGAAATTCCCTCGATCGGTTTTTCCATGACTCGCCGGAAGCGTTCCAGGAAATGCCGCGCCAGAAGCGGAATGTCTTCCTTACGTTCGCGCAAGGACGGCAATTGAACTGGTATCACGCTAAGGCGGTAGTACAAATCTTCACGAAAGCGTCCTTCCGCGATTTCTTTTTCGAAGTCTTTGTTGGTAGCTGCGATGACGCGAACATCCACGTCAACCTCGTCGTTGCTGCCCAACGGCCGGATTTTGCCCTCCTGCAGCACACGATAGAGCTTCACCTGCATGGTCAGCGTCATGTTTCCGATCTCGTCCATAAACAACGTGCCGCCATGCGCGGCCTGGAAGAGCCCCTGCCGGTTCTCGTTGGCGCCGGTGAAAGCGCCTTTCATGTAGCCGAAAAGTTCGGATTCCAGCAGCGTTTCCGGAAACGCTCCGCAATTGATGGTGATGAACGGCGCTTGCGAGCGCTGGCTGTTCTCGTGAATCGCGCGCGCCACCAGTTCTTTTCCCGTGCCGCTTTCTCCGGTAATCAGCACGCGGCTCGTCTGCGGCGCCACGGTCTGGATCAAATCAAAAATCGCCCGCATCTTCTGGCTCTGCCCGATAATGTTGTCGAGGCCAGTCAGCCGGCGCAGTTCCCTTCTCAGGTAACCTGCTTCTTTTTTCCATTTCAGGCTTTCGGTAACGCTGCGCACCGCTCGGCGCAGTTGGTCCACCAGGTCGTGGTCCTTGATGACGTAGCGGTCGGCGCCCGCATTAATGGCGGCAATTGCGGTGTCCAGTGTGGGAACCCCGGTCACCAGCAAAAAAAACGTATCCGGAGCAATTTCCTTCGTAAATGCCAGCAGATCCACGCCCGTTTCGCCGGGCATGCGCACATCGGAGATCACGATGTCAAAAATCTGTGATTCCAGCTTGCGTTTCGCGGATTCGACGTTGTTCGCGATCTCCACCCGATGCCCTTCCTTGCGAAAAGTAATCTCCAGCAATTCGCAAATGGAGCGTTCATCATCGACCACCAGGATGTGCGCCATCTCGCGAACCGGTTCTTTAGCGGCTATCTTGGTCGCTTGCATTGCCCCTCAAACACTGCGCGGAAGTTCCACGATAAATTCCGCGCCTTTGTCTCTTTCTGAAATCACGCTGATGTGCCCGCTGTGCGCCTGCACGATCTGGTACACGATGGAAAGCCCCAGCCCCGTGCCACCCTCGAATCCCGACTGTAGCGGCTCAAAGATTTTCAACTTCTGCTTAGCATCCAATCCAATGCCGGTATCGCGGAACGCAATCCTCAGCCAAAGCGGTGTCTCGTCCAGCCGCACCGTAAGCTTTCCCCCGTCCGGCATCGCGCGCAACGCGTTTTCGCAAAGGTTCCAGAAGACTTGCTTGATTTTGCTGGCATCCACGCGCGCCTTCAACACTTTGCCGTTATACGCTCGCTCAATCTGATACTTGGCGCCCACGTCCGGCTTTTTCTCCATCAGCATCAGCGCATCATCCAGCAGCGTTCGCACGTCTTCGTCCCGGAACTCGTAGTTCTTCTCTCTGGAATAGTTCAGAAAATCCGTGATGATCCGGTTCAGGCGCTCCGATTCCCGGCCGACGATCTGCACCAGGTGCTGCTCATCTTCCTCCAGAGGCACCATGCGGCCCAGCTCGGTCACCGCGCCCGCCATCGCGGTAAGCGGCTGGCGAATCTCATGCGCGATCGCCGCGGACAGCCGCCCCAGAGCCGCCATGCGCTCTTTCGTTGCAACTTCCTGCTCCAGCCGCCGCAAATCCGTCAAGTCTTGAAAATTAAAAACATATCCGCTGCGCCCGGACTCCCGGGAACGAAGCAGTGAAACGCTGATTCCCAGAAATCGCTGCTTGCCGTTTGGCGTCTTGTAATCAATCTCTTTGCGAAGTCCGGCCTTTTCCCTGCCGGTCATCAATGCCGGAAGCCAGAAATCGCGGTTCCACTCCCGCAGCGACACTCCGCGCAATTCGTGAAAAGTCTTTTCCAGAATTTCTTCGCCGGTGCGGTTCAGTACCACGATTCGCCCTTCGCCATCGGTGGTCAGCAGTCCGCCGCGCATCGAGTGAATGATGTCCTGCGTGAAGTCCTGCAGCTCCAGCAGCTCTTCCCGCTTCGCGTCCAATTCCTGGCCTTTGCTGCGCAGCAGATGCGAGAGCAAGCTGGCAAGATAGGCCACCGCCAGAAATCCCAACCCGTGACTTACAAACCAGACTGCTATCGCTCCTTTCGATCCCAGCGCTATTCCCGCCGCTGGTATCTTTCCCGTATACACCAGCATTTCCAGAGCGAATAACAGCGCCAACGAACCTGCCGCGGTCAGAAACGTCCCTTGCCGCGTGAACAGAATGCTGCCAACGATGATCACCAGCAGGTACAACGAAATAAAATAACTGTCCTGAACGCCGGTCGAGTACACCACTCCGGTGACCACGACAATGTCGCAAACCACCTGCAAACCGCCGTGCCACCCGGCGTCCGGAATCCAGCGAACCAGGATTAGTTCCAGACTCCCCAGCATGATCCAGAAAATGATGATAGGAAGAAACAGCCGGCTGGTCGCCTGCCCCGCGGCGTACTGCGGCCAGAACACGCCCACGGCAAGAATCAGGACAATCATCAGCAGCCGGACGCGCGCCAGCCACTGCAGCCACTCTCGTTTTGTGCGTTGCGATTCCATTCAGATTTAATTCTACGCTTCCCGTAAAATCAGACGAGGGAAGACTGCCGTTTCCGGCCCGCTTCCCTCGTCTGTCAGCTCCCCCGCGTTTCGAATAACGCCCGGATTAGTGCATGTCGCTGAGTTTTCCGATCAGCGAGAACAATGGCAAATACATCGAGATGACCACGCCGCCGACGACAACACCGAGAAACACGATCATCACCGGTTCCAATGCCGTCAATAGGTCCTTCACCGCGGCGTCCACTTCTTCTTCGTAGAAATCCGCGATTTTCTGCAACATCGCGTCCATGGCTCCGGTTTGCTCGCCCACCGCAATCATTTGCGTAACCATTCCTGGAAATACCTGCGAATCCTTAAGCGGTTCGGTAAGCGATTTGCCTTCTTCCAGGGACTTGCGCACTTTAATCAACGCTTGCTCGACCACGGCATTGCCCGCGGTTTTTGCGGTGATGTCCAAACCTTCCAGAATGGGCACGCCGCTCGAGATCAAAGTTCCCAGCGTACGAGTGAAACGCGCGACGGCGATCTTTCTCATCAAAATACCGAGCACCGGCAGCTTCAGGATGATCGAATCCAGTACCAGCCTTCCGCCGGGCGTGCCATACCAGGTCTTCAGGCCGAAAATTGCCCCGCCAAGTGCCACCAGGAACAGGAAGCCAAACCAGCTTCCGATTAGATTGCTCAAGCCCATGACGATTCGGGTGGGCAACGGCAGCGAAACTCCCAAGCCCGCAAACAACGTCGCGAAAATCGGAACGACCTTCCACAACAGCAAAATGATGACGCCGCCGGCTACGGTCAACACGCCCACCGGGTACACCAGCGCGGATTTCACCGCCCGCTGCAGCTTCACGTTCTTTTCGATGTAGGTCGACAGTCTCTGCAGAATGGTGTCAAGAATACCGCCCGTCTCCCCGGCTTCGACCATGTTCGTGTACAGAGGGTCGAAAACTTTCGGCGATTGCTTCATCGCCGCGGAAAGCGTCGTGCCTCCCTCGACGGCGGACCGGGTGTTGGTCAGCACCTTCTGGAAAGTCTTGTTCTCCTGCTGCGAGGCAAGAATCTCCAGGCACTGCACCAGCGGCAAACCGGCGTCGATCATCACCGAGAACTGCCGCGTGAAAATGGCCAACTCCTTCGCGTTTACGCCGGCGCCGAACGTCGGAAGATTAATTTCCCGGCCCTTCTCGCTCATTTTGGTCGCCGTGATCTGTTGGCGCTTCAGGAGGTTTTGCAGCTCCGCCTTGTTGGTCGCCATCATTTCACCGGTGACATTGGTCCCGGCTCGGTTTGTCCCTCGGTACGTATAGACCGGCATTGTTTCCTCCTCGGTCGCTTACTAGAATTCTTGCCGTTCGAAACTCGTCGTCTAGCGCTTCGTCGCAACCGGCACTTTTGCGGCTCCCGGTGCCAGTCTTGCCGACCCTGCCGGCGCGCTTGCCACTCCGCGGTTGATCATGTCCTGCAGCTCGTCCGGATTCGATGACCGCGCCATCGCCACTTCCAGCGTGATCTGTTTCGCGAAATACGTATTCGCCAGGCTCTGATTGAACGTCTGCATACCGGACTGCCCGGTACCCGTCTGCATTGCCGAATAAATCTGGTGGATTTTGTCTTCACGAATCAGATTTCGAATGGCCGGATTGGGAACCAGAATTTCCATCACCATCGCTCGTCCGCGCCCATCAACGCGTGGAATCAGCGCCTGGCAAAGCACGCCTTCCAGCACCATCGAAAGCTGCGCGCGAATCTGCGGCTGCTGGTGCGCCGGGAAAACGTCAATGATACGGTTGATGGTCGAAGCTGCTGAATTGGTGTGCAGCGTGGCGAAGGTCAAATGGCCGGTCTCGGCGATACGCAATGCCGCCTCAATGGTCTCCAAATCGCGCATTTCGCCGATCAGCACGATGTCCGGATCTTCGCGCAACGCCGCGCGCAGCGAATTTGAAAAGGAGTGCGTATCGGAGTGAACTTCGCGCTGGTTCACCAGGCACTTTTTGTGATTGTGCAAAAATTCGATGGGATCTTCGATGGTGATCATGTGCTCGTCGCGTTCGCTGTTGATCTTGTCCAGCATCGCGGCCAGCGTGGTTGATTTTCCCGATCCGGTCGGCCCGGTCACCAGAATCAGCCCACGCGGCTTGTCGCACATGTTCTTGACGATCGGCGGCAGTCCTAGCGAATCAAATCCCTTGATTTCCCAGGGAATGGTGCGGAATACGGCTGCCACCGCTCCGCGCTGGTTGAAAACGTTGCCGCGAAAGCGCGCGAGATTTTTCAGGCCGAAGGAAAAGTCCAGCTCAAGATTTTCTTCGAAGCGGTGTTTTTGCGCATCCGTAAGCACGCTGTACGCCAGCGACTTGGTGTCCGCCGCGGTCAATGGAGGCATCTCCAGCGGACGCAGGTGGCCATGCACTCGCACACGGGGCGCACTGTTGGTCGTGATGTGCAAATCGCTTCCGCCCATCTCGATCATCTTCTTCAGCAGTTCACTCAGCGTAATTCCAGACATCTTCCCACCCTCTTTAACGCAGAATTCGCAAGTACGAACTCTAAGATCCGCTGCTACAAAACTGTTTCGCGCAGCACTTCTTCCATCGTCGTCATGCCTGCTGCCATCTTCACCAGTCCGCTGCGCCGCAGCGTCAGCATCCCTTGTTCCACCGCTTTTTTCTTCAACTCCAACGCCGACGCGCCCACCAAAATCAATTCACGCAGCTCATCATTGATTTCCATCACTTCATACAGACCAGTTCTTCCCTTATATCCGCCCTTGTTGCAGATACTGCAGCCCTTGCCGTGATAAATCTTTGTTGTCTTCAACTCTTCTTGCATATAACCCGCGTCCAGCAGTACCTGCGGCGGCACTTCCAATTCCTCTTTGCAGTTCGAACAAATCCTGCGCACCAATCGCTGCGCGCAAATCAGGTTCACCGACGTAGCCACTAGAAACGGCTCGATACCCATGTTCATCAAGCGGCTGATCGTCGAAGGCGCATCGTTGGTATGCAGCGTCGAAAGCACCAGGTGCCCGGTCAGCGCGGCTTTGACGGCAATTTCCGCCGTTTCAAAATCGCGAATTTCTCCCACCAGAATGATGTTCGGGTCTTGCCGCAAAAAAGCCCGCAGCGCCGCGGCGAAGTTCAACCCGATCTGCTCTTTCATCTGCACCTGGTTGATTCCGCCCAACTGAAATTCGACCGGATCTTCCGCGGTCATAATGTTGGTGTCGACTTGATTCAACCGCGCCACCGACGAGTACAACGTGTTGGTCTTACCGGAACCGGTAGGTCCCGTGACCAGCACCATGCCGTACGGCTTCAAAATACTGCGTTCGAATTTCGTCAGCGATTCCTGTTCGAATCCCAACTTGGTCATGTCCAGCCGCAAATTCTCTTTGTCCAACAAGCGCAGCACAATTTTTTCGCCGTATAACGTCGGCACCGTTGAGACACGGAAGTCCAGTTCTTTTTTCTTTCCGTCCGCCTTGTACTTGATCATGATGCGGCCGTCTTGCGGCAATCGCTTTTCCGCGATGTCCAGCTTGGCCATGATCTTCATACGGCTGGTGATCGCGTCTTTCACCTTCAACGGCGGTGTCATCACCGTCTGCAGCATTCCGTCAATACGAAACCGCACCCGCAGTTCCGTCTCGTAAGGCTCCAAATGAATATCGCTCGCGCCGCGCTTCACCGAATCCGTCAAAATCAGGTTGACCAGCTTGATGATCGGCGCTTCTTCCGCGGCCTTCTCAAGCGATGCGGCGTCTAGTTCTGCCTCATCCGAGGCCAGTTCCAGCTCCTCGTCCACCAAATCCCGCATGAGGTTGCTGAGCTCTTCGCCGTTCGCGTGCGCCCCGCCGTAAAATCTCGAAATCGCATCCGCGATCGCCGATTCCGACGCCACCACGGGCTCCACGTTGAAGCCGGTCATGAACTTCACGTCGTCCATCGCGAACACGTTCGTCGGGTCGGTCATCGCAATCGTCAGCACCGAGCCAACACGCGAAAGCGGGACCACCTGATAGCGCAGCGCCGTATCCTGCGGAATCAGCCGAATCACATTCGGGTCAATTTCGTAATATTTCAGGTTGATCGAGGGCACGCCATACTGTCGCGACAACACTCCGGTAATGTCATCGTCGGTGATGTAGCCCATCTTGGTCAGGCAACTTCCCAGCTTGCCGCCATTCGCTCGTTGATATTCGAGCGCCTTATGCAGCTGTTCCTGAGAAATCAGACTTTCTTTTACCAGGATTTCGCCTAAACGGACCGACATCCGGGGTGCTCCAGACGGTAATTCACTCACGGCTAAAAGTAACAAAACTTGTCACATGCTAGGGGCCCGATTTTCGTCGGTCGTTCTAAACTCGCTAACCCCTGTCCCGACGGCCAGTGCCGTTCTTGCGCTGTCTCCCCTTCCTTGACTTGCTACTTTTCCGCCGTTATCGTGCCTGTAAGATGGCCGCAACCCGCACCGTGTCTCAAAATGTTCCACCATTAACTCTTCAGAACACGGCCCTCTCATCGTTAGCGCGCTCCGACTTTTCGCTCACCGAGCCGCGAACCGTCGCCGTCGAAACTTCGACGCCCGAATTTGCGCCGTCCTTTATGCCGCGCTCGTATTTCGACGCACTCTTCGCAGCCTATGGCCCGCAGCACTGGTGGCCCGGCCGAACTCGTTTCGAAATTATCGTCGGCGCCATCCTCGCGCAAAACACTTCCTGGACCAACGTCGAGCGCGCCATTCGCAACTTGCGCGGCGCACGCATGCTCTCGCCACAGGCCATCCGTCGTGTTCGCACAACGCGACTGGCCCAACTTCTCCGCCCGTCCGGCTACTTCCGGCAAAAAACCAAAACGGTTAAGTCTTTCGTAAACTTTCTTTTCGACTCGTACGGCGGCTCCCTCTCCCGCCTTTTCGCTACTCCCGCCACAGTCCTTCGCGATCAACTCCTGGAGCTGGCCGGCGTCGGCCCGGAAACCGCCGACTCCATCCTTCTCTACGCCGGCAGACATCCCGTATTCGTAATCGACGCCTACACTCGTCGCATTCTCGAACGCCACGGCCACTCTCACCCCAAGCTTGCGTACGACGAAATCCGTAAAAGGTTTGAGTCCGAGCTTCCCGCCGAGCACCAACTCTTCAACGAATTTCACGCCCTCATCGTGCACGTCGGCAAGAATTTCTGTCATAAGACCAGTCCCTCCTGCTCCCACTGCCCTTTAAATCCGTTCTTGCCTGCTACTGTCGACCCTGGAACCACCGGCGATTTTTTGCAGGCGGGATCACGAGTCACCAGCCACCAATCACCAGTTGCGCGCCCATGACCTCCACCACTTCCAGCCAGCGCCGCCGTCTCCTACTCGCCGGAGTCGTTCTCACGCTCTTACTCGCAGCAGTATTCACGCTGGGTTCTCTCGATACACCGTTCGAACCACGCAATTGGCGCGACGTTCTCACGCTCTATGCCGTGTCCTCATTTATCACCGCCGCGCTCATCGTTTTCGCTTTAATCCTTTCGCGCACTCTCCTCCGCCTGTGGGCCGAACGCAGCCGCGATCAACTAGGCGCCCGCTTCAAAACCAAAATGGTCGTTGGCGCCGTCGCCATTTCGCTTCTCCCCGTGATTTTCATGTTCTTCATGAGCTACTCGCTTCTGAATCGCACTCTTGCCCGCTGGTTTCCTCGTCCCATCGAAATCGCCGCCGAACAAAGCCGCGCCCTTCAACAAGAAATGTCGCGCGCCGAGCATGATCGCCTGTCAAGGCTGGCTGATATATGGACGGTTGATTCCCACACCACACAGGCCGAACGCTGCAAGCTCGCCGACGCTTACTGGCAATTGAATGTGGCCGCGACCATCGAATCTTTCGTTTACTGCGCGCACAATTTCGTCGTCAAGGACGGGCCGACGCCCGCTGATAGTCAGAAACCGCCCACTTTTGTGCAAAAACTTCCCAGCAGTGCAGAAGTCTGGCGCGGTGCAGGCATGCTATTTTTGGCGGGGCATTCGGCCGGCTCGACACCAGCCCTGACCTACGTCGCGCGTAGCGTCCCCAACGACTTTCTCGATCGCTTGAATCAGATTCAAAAACAGACGCTCGCCTACGATCAGGAAAAACAACATCTCCGTACGCTGAAGCGCCAGCTGCTGCTCATCTTGTCTCTCTTCACCGTCTTGTTGCTCTCCTCAGTTCTTTGGCTCGCTTTGTACCTCGCCAAGCAAGTCACCGTCCCCATTCAGGCCCTCGCTGAAGGCACCCGCGAGATCTCCTCTGGAAATTTCGACTATCAAGTCCCCGAACAAACCCACGACGAGCTCGGCGCCCTCGTCCGTTCATTCAACACCATGACCACTCAGCTCCGCGACTCGCGCTCGCAGATCGATCAGTTCACCCGCAATCTTCAACAAGCTGTGCAGGAGCTCGAACGCCGCCGCCAGCTCATCGCAACGGTCTTGGAAAATATTCCCACCGGTGTTCTCTCGCTCGACCCAGACGGCAACATTCTTCGCGCCAATCCCGCCGTGATGGAAATTTTCGGCGCCACCGCCAAAGACGCCCGCAACATCGAAGACCTGGTCGGCACGGAAGATGCTCGCGCTATCCGCTATCTGTTCCGCCGCGCCCTTCGCACCGGCGTCGTCTCACGCGAACTCGAAATCGTCGCCGCTGGCCGCCTGATGCACGCCGCTGTAACCGTCAGCTCGCTCGGTCCGCGCCGCGCCAACTCTGGCTTCGTTCTCGTTCTCGACGACCTCACCGAACTCCTCCGCGCGCAAAAAGCCGCCGCCTGGCAGGAAGTTGCTCGGCGCATCGCCCACGAAATAAAAAATCCGCTCACGCCCATCCAGCTTTCCGCTCAACGCCTCACCCGCTACCTCGAGAAGCGCGCCGAATCAGGCGACACAACTCCTCGCGATCCCGAACTCACTCGCCTGGTCGAAGAATCCTCGCGCCTCATCGAACGCGAAGTCGGCACTCTCGCTGCCCTCGTCAACGAATTCTCTCAGTTTGTTCGCTTCCCCTCCGCCAAATTCGATTCCGCCGACGTAAACAACATCGTCCGCGAAGCCATCGAAGTTTTCTCCGGCCGCCTCGATGGCATCTCGCTAACCACGTCTTTTGCAGCTCAGACTCCTGCCATCCGCGCCGACGCTCCCTTGCTCCGCAGCGTCATCGTCAACCTTATTGACAATGCCGCTGAAGCACTCGAATCCTCTCTCGTTAAAAACATCTCCGTTGAAACCCGGTCGAAACCCGATCTCGATTCGGTTGAAATCATCGTCGCCGATACCGGACACGGTATTTCTCCCCAAGACAAAGACAAGCTTTTCCTCCCCCATTTCTCCACAAAGGATCGCGGCACCGGCCTCGGTCTCGCCATCGCCGCCCGCATCGTAGCCGAACATGGCGGCGGCATTCGCGTAGAAGACAATTCCCCCGTCGGCTCCCGTTTCATCCTCGAACTACCTGCCGCCGATTCCGTTCCCGCCCAACTCACAAGCTGAAATTCCGATGACCCAGATTCTCGCCCAAGTAACCCTGGTCGTACGCGAATATGACGAAGCGATTGCGTTTTTTACGCACCAGCTCGGATTCCATCTGCTCGAAGACTCAACCCTCGGCGATGGAAAACGCTTTGTAGTCGTAGGCCCGCACAGGTCCCCAAGCCTCCGGCTGCTTCTAGCTCGCGCTTCAACTCCGGACGAAATCCGCAGGATCGGCAACCAAACCGGCGGCCGCGTTTTCCTTTTTCTCCATACCGACAACTTTTGGAATGACTATCGCAACATGCAAGCACACGGCGTAAGATTTCTCGAAGCTCCTCGGGAAGAATCCTACGGAACCGTGGCCGTCTTTGAAGACCTTTACGGCAACAAATGGGACCTTCTGATGCCGGCCACCTGACGCCTTTTCGAGTGCGGCGGCTTGACGCGTTCGCCCGTGAACGATCCCGCCCGATACTTTCCATTCCTGCGGAAGACGGGCAACCCAAGACAGGGAACCGTCACACCTCACTTTGCGTCATCTCCTCCATCTGCGCTACCTTGTACTTTGCACCTTTTACTTTGTATTCCGAGCACTCGAACCATGCCGCCCAAACCACACATCCTCATCGTCGACGACGAAGCCGGCATCCGCGAATCCCTCTCGTCCATCCTCACCGACGAAGGCTACGTCGCCGAATCCGTTGAATCCGCCGAACGCGCCCTAGAACGCACCGCTCACGGAGGTCTAGACGTCATCCTCCTGGACGTCTGGCTCCCCGGTATGGACGGCCTCGAAGCCCTCAGCCGCATCCAAACCATGCCCCACCCTCCCGCGGTCATCATGATTTCCGGACACGCCACCATTGACACTGCCGTCCGCGCCACCAAACTCGGTGCATTCGACTTCATCGAAAAACCGCTCAGCCTGGAAAAAATTATCGTCCTCGTTCGCAACGCTGTACAGCAGCGCCGCCTCGAAGAGGAAAACCAAACGCTGCGTTCCGAGCTCGGCCATCGCTATCAAGTCATTGGCGAAAGCATTCCGATGAAGGCTCTGCGCCAGCAGATCGGCGTCACCGCTCCCACCAACGGCCGCGTCTTAATTTTCGGTGAAAGCGGCACCGGCAAAGAGCTAGTCGCTCGCTCGCTCCACGCAGCCAGCCTCCGCAACAAAGGTCCGTTCGTAGAAGTCAATTGCGCGGCTATCCCCGAGGAACTCATCGAGTCCGAACTTTTCGGCCACATCAAAGGCAGCTTCACCGGAGCCAGCGACGACAAAGTCGGCAAATTCCAGCAAGCCGATGGTGGCACGCTCTTCCTTGACGAAATCGGCGACATGAGCCTTCGCACTCAGTCGAAAGTTTTGCGTGTATTGGAAGAGCAGCGCTTCGAACCAGTAGGCTCCAATCAAACTTCCCGCGTCGACGTTCGCGTCATCGCCGCCACCAACAAAGATCTGGAACAGGAAATTCTGCACGGCCGTTTTCGCCAGGATCTTTTCTATCGCCTCAACGTCATTCCCTTTTTCGTGGCGCCGCTCCGCGATCGCACCGCGGACATTCCCATCCTCGCCCGCCATTTTCTCAACGAGTTCAGCTCCGCCTACGGCAAAAAAACGCGCGAACTCAGCGATGGCGCGCTCGAAATTCTTCTCCGCTACCCCTGGCCCGGCAACGTCCGCGAACTGCGCAATTTAGTCGAGCGCCTGGTCATCGTATGCCCGCAAGCCCGTATCGAACCCCACCATCTCCCGCCCGAACTTTTCCGCGGCGTAGTCGAAAGCACCCAACAACCCTACGGCACCCTGCACGAAGCCCGCAGCGCCTACGAACGCGAATTCATCCTCCGCAAACTCCAGGAAAATCGCTGGAATATGACACAAACCGCCGCCGCCATCGGCCTCGAACGCTCCCACCTCTACCGCAAAATGAAAACCCTCGGCATCGCTGCCCCGGACTAGCTCGTACGCTTTTCCTCTTGGCAATGGCCGTTGTAGGGGACGCCTTCCGAGGCCGGCCCCTTTGTAGCCCTGCCCATTCGGTCTGCCCATTCCGTCTTGACACTCTCCTCGCCGCGCAGTAGGCTCCGCGCCGAATGTTGTTTCTCCGCCAGGTGCTCAGTTCCGATTTAAGGAGGTTTTATGTCGTGGAAAAAAGCCCTGTGGGCTTCGTGTCTGGCCGCCGGCATTTTGCTTGCGCCCATGGTCGTAAAAGCTCAAGGCAACTATCTCGATGTCTACATCGCCAAAGTCAAACCCGAAAAGGCTCTCGAAGCTGAAGCCATCGCCAAGAAAATCACCGACGCCAACCGCCACAACAATGGCGATCGCGTCCTGGTCGAACAGCCCGTCTACGGTGACCTTTACACTTACGTCTTCGTCACACAGCGCGACAGCTACGCCGACGTGGACAAGGGCAATGACGCCTTTCTCGCTTCGCTCAACAAAGCCTTCGGCAAGGAAGGCGCCAAGAAAGTCTTTGCTGACTGGAACAATTGCCTTGTCAGCGCACACAGCCAGCTCCGTGTCCGCCGTCCCGACCTCAGCGGCAAAATGCCTGCGGACCCGCCATCTTTCGCCAAGCTCATCGGTGAGTCCCGCGTCCTCCGCACTTTCGTCATCCACGTTCGCCCAGGCCATGCCGCGGAATTTGAGGCTCAGATCAAGGAAATCAACGCCCACGCCGGCAAAATGCCGAATACCCAGCCGGTCCTGGTTTCGCAAGTCATCGAAGGAGAAAATAACGGCGCTTACTACATCACCTTTCTCCGGAAATCGCTCGCCGGCTTCGATAATGAAGTCATGCTCAAGGACATCCTGGGCGACGAAGGCATGGTTAAGTTCGAACGGACGATGGCCGATGTGGAACAACGTTCGGAGTCAACTCTCTACCGCTTCCGCCCGGATCTCAGTTATCCGCCAGACCAGATCGCCGATGTAGCCGCCGACTTCTGGAATCCCAAACCAGTGCTGGCCGCCGCAAAATCCACCGCCAAACCCGGCGCCAAGTCCGCCGAAAAAAGCCAGAAATAGTTTCCACTCGCCCTTATCGCGACCGCACCCTGGGCTTTCAGGGTGCGGTTTTTTCTTATGATCCTTTTCTTTCCTCGTGTAGTGCCGGGGCGGAACCTGTCCCGACCTGGTCAGGAGCCCGGCTCTTCTCAATGCACCGGAAGGTAGGCAACCTGCCTGCGCTGGTCCAAGCCGGGCACGGATAAACGGGCCTCGCCTCCGAGCCTGAACCGGTAGCATTGTGTTACGTAACCAGTCGGCGATCTAATCCGTCCAAAGAACAGACAAGGGAGACGCCCATGAGAACCCTTCTGTTGCTGTTTTCCGTCCTCTCTTTTGCAAGCTTTACCCACGCTCAAGACGACCCCGCTGCCCAGGCTGCCCAGCAGGCCGCCATGCAGGCCATGCAAGCTAGTCAACAGGCCATGCAGGACGCCATGCGCGCCAACCAGGAGGCTAGCGATCAAATGACCCGCCAGGTCATGCAAAATTTGAACGACGCTTCACAAAACCCAGCACCGGTGATCGGCTTCACCGCCAAACCCAAAATTTCCGTCAAGCCAGGAACGCAGAAGGACCCGATCACCGTAAAACTCAGCGACTCCACTCGCGGCGCAATCATGTATTACACAACCAATGGTTGGACTCCCACCGCCGCATCGCACCGTTATGTCGGGCCCATCACCATTGATTCCACGACCAATTTACAAGCCGTCGCCATTGCTCCTTATCACCTGCGCAGTCTCGTCGCTTCTGCCGTCTACACATTCCCCTATTCGGCTTCAACTTCTGATTCTGAGCAAGCCTCCGCACCGGCGCCGCCAAATCCGAACTGCATCCCCGTTCACATGGTCTTCGCGCAGGACGTCTCATCCAAAACCGCTGAAATTGGCGACAAAGTTCTCCTCACGCTGGCAGATGACCTCACGCTCAACGGCGCCATCATCGCTCACAAGGGAGACTCCGCCACCGTTACGGTCACGCAAGTCGAAAAAACCGGCGCAGGTGGCGCGCCCGGCGAGATCGATTTTCAAGCCGACCCTCTGCACACATCGCTCGGTCTGCTAAACCTGCACGGCGCCGCCACTCTCGAAGGCCACGCCAACCTTCCCAACGCCACCGCCCTGATTCCGGTCGTTGGCCCCTTCACCCTTTTCCGCCACGGCAAAGACGCCGACATCAAGACCGGCACCCCTTTCACCGCCTATCTTGTCCCGCCGACGCTCGACGCAGCCTCACAGTGAAGCAGCATCACATTGTAATCTCTGTAGACATCTGTTCCAGTCGAAGCTGGCGACAGCCTGATAACGGCTAAGAGTCCTCAAAGCCGTTCTAAGCCACTAAAGTCCAACGCAGTCCAACGCTCATTTTCTTCTTCATCGGCAGGTTTCGCTCTTTCGTCCGAAGATCGAATGCATGTAGGTTTTCGTTCCCTTTGGAATCAGCGGCTTACGGAATAGAATTCCACTCATTTTCATTCTTCCTCAATCTTGAACAAACGCTAGCTCGTTACGTCCTTATTTCTTCACTGCGCTCCTCGCTGGCCTCATCCCTACATCTCACTAGCAAAAAGCTCTACACTTATTCTTGGCCATGAGCCTCTTCCCTCCACTCCCCTCGCCGGTCGAGCCGGAAACACCCTCCGCGCTTCAACCGCTCGCCGAGCGCATGCGCCCGCGCACCCTCGACGAATTCATCGGCCAGGAAAAACTTCTCGGCCCCGGCAAACCGCTGCGCGTGCAGATCGAATCCGACAATATCGGCTCCATGCTTTTCTGGGGACCGCCCGGATGCGGCAAAACCACTCTTGCCCGTCTGATCGCGCGGCTTACCAAGTCCGATTTTATTTCCTTCAGCGCTGTTCTCTCTGGCATAAAAGAAATCAAGGAAGTGATGGCCGCTTCCGAACTCAAATCCAAGTCTGGCAATCGCACCATCGTCTTTGTCGACGAAGTTCACCGCTTCAACAAAGCCCAGCAGGATGCTTTTCTTCCCTACGTCGAAGCCGGCCACATTATTTTCATCGGCGCCACCACGGAAAATCCTTCCTTTGAAGTCATTTCGCCGCTGCTCTCGCGCACCAAGGTTTACGTCCTTGAATCACTCACCACTCCGCAAATCGCCGCACTTCTACACCGCGCACTCACCGACAAAAAACACGGCCTCGGACAGCAAGACATCGCCGCATCGGAACAAGTTCTTTTCCGCATCGCTTCCTTCGCCAACGGAGACGCTCGCTCCGCGTACAACACCATCGAACTCTGCGTGCGCAGCGCGAAAGCTGGCCCCGACGGCGCTCTCCAAATCACTTCGGAATTACTCGAAGACGTTCTGCAGCGCAAACTACTGCGCTACGACAAATCCGGCGAAGAACACTTCAACTTAATTTCCGCGCTGCACAAATCCGTGCGCAATTCCGATCCCGACGCCGCTTTGTACTGGCTCGCGCGCATGCTCGAATCCGGCGAAGACCCGCTCTACCTCGCCCGCCGCATGGTGCGCATGGCCAGCGAAGACATCGGCCTCGCCGAACCCGGCGCCCTTGCAATCACTCTCGCCGCAAAGGACGCCTTCGACTTTCTAGGCGCGCCGGAAGGCTATCTCGCTCTAGCGCAAGCCGCCGTATATTTATCGCTAGCGCCAAAATCCAACGCGCTCTACACCGCCTACGGCGACGTCCGGGAAGATGTCCAGAAAACCGAAGCCGATCCCGTCCCTCTCCACCTGCGCAACGCACCCACCGGCCTGATGAAAAGTCTCGGCTACGGCAAAGACTACCAATACGCCCACAATTACGAAGAAAAAGTCACCAACATGCCGTGCCTCCCAGACAATCTAGCCGGCCGCTCCTGGTACAAACCCACCGACCAGGGCTTCGAGCAACGCCTCGGCACCCGCCTGGACGAAATTCGTAAGATAAAATCGCGTTCGGCAGCGAATCCATGAGGCGCGCATGAAACAACTCGTCACGATCGTGCTTGCCGTGTTCTTCTGCTTCTCGTTTAACGCCGATCAACAGCATCCTCGGCCACCAATCCTGGGGATAGCTCGCGTGGAATTTTATTCCACGAACATAGCAGCAACACGCGGCTTCTATTCGCAGATCCTAGGTCCGGAAGGCGCTTGTTTGTGGTGCGAGCAGATACCGCGATCGCCCCTGGGCATCGTGCTCAGTTGGCACCAGGCATTGATACTGGCCACGCCTGCAAAGACTTCGCCGGCCAACATGCTATATGAGATCGACTTTGCCGTAGATGATGTTAATGCAATGAGAGCCTATCTCGCCGCCAATAAGGTTGAGGTTCATGAGGATAAGCAAGACTCTTTTCCTGTGATTATCGATCCTGAGGGGCACCGGATCGGATTTGTGCAATCGCCGTCAACCCATGCAAAAGCTAGACCGAGCATGGAATCAATGCATCTCATTCATGCAGGATTCGTAGTCCAGAATCGAAATGCCGAGGATCGCTTTTACCAAGATTTGTTAGGCTTCCACGTTTATTGGCATGGAGGAATGAAGGACGACGAAACCAACTGGGTGGACATGCAAGTCTCAGACGGCACTGATTGGATCGAATACATGCTGAACGTGCCCGCCGACGCCGACAAGAAGCTCCTCGGCGTAATGAATCACATCGCCCTGGGCGTTCCGGACATCCATGCAGCCGCTAAACAGCTTCTAACCAACGGCATGAAGCTCACCGAAGAACCGCAAATTGGCCGCGACGGTAAATGGCAGCTCAATCTCTACGATCCCGACGACACCCGTGTCGAACTGATGGAATTCACTCCCGTCGAAAAACCCTGCTGCTCGAACTACACTGGTCCGCACCCCAAACCATGAACCCTCTCCTGCCCCGCCATCAGATGCTTGCACGCTCGGCTTGTGTCTTCGTCGCGAAGCTTCTCACTTCGCTCCTATTTTCTCTGTGCCTCTGTGGCATCTTTTTCTTCGGCTTTCCGCGCGCAACCGCCGCCCAGTCCCTCGATAAACCCACCACCACCATCGACGAAGACATCACCTCGTTCGCCTTCGCTCCCGACGGCCGCATCGTCTACTCCGTCCGCCGCATGTACAGAAATAAAAAATACGATATGCAGCGCGACGACATCTGGATCGCCGACTCCAGCGGCGGCCGCCGCAAGCGCATTTTCCAGGGCGAACATTTCACCGTTGCCGCTCCTCCCGTTCCTGTCGAGCGCGACGACTCTGACGACCAGGCGGATCAAAAAGGCAAAAAACACAAGAAGGATCGAATCGATAAGGATAAGCCGCTCGCTCCGCCATTCACTTACCTGGTTTCCGGATTCAATTTTTCCCCCGACGGCCGCATGGTCCTCGTGCAACTGCTCACCAGCACCATTCACACCGATTCAGACCATCAGCAGGACGAGCGCATGACGCTGGTACTCGACGAATCAGGCCGCGAAATCAAGCTCAGCGGAGACAACGCGGTAATCCACGATGCCGCCGAACCGATGTGGCTAAGCGATAGCCAAACCATCGTCTACCTCACCGAAATCCTGAAACCCAACGTGCTTTTTTCCTACCGATTCGCGAACGTAAAAACCGGTCCGGCCGGTCCGGCTTTTGAAGGGCGAAGTTTCATCGCATCCGTTCCCATTCCGCACACGAATACCGCCGTCGCCATCGAACGCGACAAAAATCTTTCCGGTCCGCCGCGTTTGCAGCGCCTGGAACTGCTCGCGCAAGACGACAAAGAGCTCGCCACGCTCGACGGCTATGAAACCGGATTGTCCGTCTCGCCCAGCGGCAAGCGCGTGGCTTATTTCATTGATAAGGAAGTTCTGGAAGTCCGCGATTTGCAAAATCCCAATCGCCTGGCACGTGTGCGCATCGGTCTCGGAGCAGTCCAGTGGGCCCAGGACGAAACCTACTTGCTGGTCAAACGCTCGCCGGAACGCAAGTCCGGCGACTTGGTTTGGATACCCTTGCCGCCTCTGGCCAACGTCGGGAACTTACATTCCGATCAGATTCCAGTGACGCAGCCGGATCCGATTCCAATTTTGCACGGGCTGACCTTCCGCGACTTCGCCATTTCGCCGAACGGCGGCACGCTTGCGGTAGTTCCTCCGGGCAAGCGCAACCTGCTGCTCTTCCCGCTCCCGCCGCACTAGTATGGTTATAGGAAAACGGTCTTGTGAGTAAGTAGTCTTCAGTGAGTGTTCCGAATTCCTTGCCTACGCTGATGGGGCGAAACTCGCGGCTGCGTCCGACACAGTCGCAAACGTTGGAACAATTTTATTGACTTTGGTCTGATCCAAAATCCGAGCAATCACCGGGGGCGCGCAAGCCAGCCGCAAATCCCCGCCAACACTCTTCAATTTCCTAAAGCAGCGCACCACCGCGCCAATCGCCGCGCTGTCCATGGTTGAAACGGCAGACAAATCCAGAATCAATCGCGTCTGCTTTTCCTCTACCAGCGAATTCACTTCGCTTTCCAGCAAGGTACACTCAGCACCGCAATGCACGCTGCCCGCAATCGCGATTGCGGTCATGCCGTCCCCGATTTCTTTCCTGGTAAGCTGCATGTTCTCGCCAGACTACTCTCGCCGCGTTCCAGAGGAAATGGTTTCACCGGTCGCGCTACGCGTACAGCTGACCGGCGAATTCGCCGCAAAAATCCTAGGCCTGCGCGCTCGCGGAAAATCCCGTGGCCGCTTCGCCCACACTCTTGAAATTAGGAATGAGTTTATCCAGCTTGGTGAGTTTCAGGCTGTAATCCACCATCGGCTGCGCGCACGCCATGCGCAATCCGCCACCGGCTTTTTTCAGCTTGGTCAGACAGCGCACCAGCGCACCGATGGCCGCGCTGTCCATGTGCGTGACGCCGGCCATATCGAAAATCACCCGGTACTCGCTCGAACCGATCAACTCATCCACCTGCTTCTCCAGCCGCGCACATTCCGGCCCGCAATGAATACTGCCTTTGATGACCAACGCAGTCACACCGGGTTCGATCTGCTGTTTTGTGAATTGCAGGATCATAACGCGGCTCCATCCTCTCCCTCAAATGGAAACTGCCTTATCAAACGCACACAGTCGCCCAACGCGGCAAAAATCGAACTGCCCCACCCGCACGGCACGAAGGCCGCCGTCTTCTGGTTCAAACTCTTATCCGCTTCCGCATAGAAACGCATACGCTGTCCGGTCGGCGGCACCGCGAACTCTTTTACCGTGATCGCAAAGGTGACGTCTGTCGATCCTTGCCGCTTAACCATGGAAAAATAGTGATACTGGGTAAGCTGCTCGGACGAATCACCTTGAAGGTACACCCACTCACTCATCCGGTCGCCCCTTTTGGCCCGTTTGGAATGTTGCCGGATACTAGGCCACCTCGCGCTTCAAGTCAACCGCAGATGCACCGGCGGGAATCTTGGCGCACTCCTAACGCGGCCGAATCACAGGACGGTTCGTCTGTAGACGCGCGACGCTTGCATTGAGGACCTCATGCTGACGTCTGGGCAAGCCGGGGTGGCAGCCTGCCGCGCCCCTACGGAACGAGGATTTAGCGGCTGGCGACGACGGTGCCAGGGTGCAGAAATTTGCCGAATCCCGAATACAAACGCTGCCGCACGTACTCCACTCCGGGAATGCAATCCGGGCACGGCGTGCGCAGGAAGTAGTATTCGTTCACCGGGCGATCATCCTGAAGAGCCGGGGTGTCCGGCGAAAGTGCGACTAGATTATCCAGCGTATACCGGTTCGGATTAACAATCCCAAACTGCTGCTGTGGGTCTTTGAACGGACCCCACTCCACCAAATCGGCGAGCGCCTTGGCCGGCATCCGCGCAACCAGTTCCGAAGGCGTGCGGACCGGGATCGGGCTCATGCTGCAGAGATAGTGCAGCCCCGGAACGCCTACATAGCTGTACACGCGAACATACGGAAATGAATCCTTGAGGGAGCGAGCAACGGCGGCTTCCGTGGCGCGGTCGCCTTCTGGCAACCACTGATGAAAAATGCCTCCCGCGCCTAGATGTTCCTTCACCAGCGCATAAAATTCCTTCGAATACAGCAGGCTGGAACCCGCCGCAGGCACCGGAGGCGGGGGATCAACGATGATGGAATCAAACGTTTGCGAAGTGCGTTCCAGAAAACGCCGCCCGTCGTCGGAAATGATACGAGCTCCCGGAAGCGCCACGACCTGAGCGGCGTCGGAATGGTAGTACGGGAAAAGTTTCGGAACGCTGGGAATCAGGTCCACCACAGTGGCGGGAATTCCCCACGTCAAGGCCGACCGGAAGGTGGTGCCCATGCCGAAGCAGATCACCAGAGTGTTCTGGGGCGGCTGTTCGTGCGAAGCAAGAGTGAGGTGCGCCATCATTTTCGTGATCGGACTCAATCCGGTCATGGCGATGCCATTCACCAAGAGCTGTTTCTCGCGAAGCGTGCCGGCTTCGGTGGCAATGACCGTGGCGGCGCTGTCGCGCAAGACCACACGCCGCGGAAAGACCGACTCAAAATCCTTGGTCAGCACAAAAACAAGCACGGCCGCCGCCACGACCGAGTAGGCAAAGATACGATCCGCCTTGCTAAGTTTGGCGACACCAACCGGAAATACCGCCATGGCCATGAAAGGCGAAATAAAGACCAGCATCGCAGTGTGCTCCCCAACCAGCGGCAGCACCAGAAAACCGGCCAGCAGAGGTCCCAGGATGCAGCCGAGCACGTTCACCGCGTAGGCGCGGCCAGCTCGGCCCGGATCACCCTGCGACCAGCGGTCCACGAGCATGGGGGTGAGGAATCCCATCGCGGCAGAGAAAGGCATGACGCCGATAAACACGCGAATCAGGGGCGACATCAGGTAGCGCAAATCGGTCGCTACCAGAGGCAGAATGCCCAGCAACGAAAGCAAAACCCAAATCAGCGCGCCTTCGACAGAGTGATTGCGGCTCCAAGCGCGATAAATCCTCGATCCGACGAACGTGGCGAAAAGGTACGACGCCAATATCAACGCGAAGGAGTAAACCATTGGGCCTATGCTCGGCGTGAAGAGGCGAATCCAAACTACTTCCATTCCCATGGTCGCCAGGCCAGTAAGAAACAGCAACGAAAGAATGCCCTTTTGCGACCCGGCGATCACTGTGGCTGGCTGCGCGGGAGCAACGATTTCCGGCGCGCTGGCTCGCTCCGTACCCAGGGACAATAGAAACGCAGAGAGCGCGACCGCGAAATTCAAGATAGTTCCGACCCGAAGTGTGCCGTGAAAGCCGAAGACTTCTATGAACAGCAGAGGGATCGTAGCGCCGGCGATCGCGCCCAGCAGATTGGCTACGTAGAGAAAACTGAAAGAACGCTTGGTTTCGCTTTTTGCGTCGCGCCGAATGGCAAACATTGCCAGCGGGATGGTTGCTCCCATGCACGCGCACCAGGGAATCATAGTTAACGCCAGCCAGGTACCGGCTACCAGGTAGTAGCTCGCCGAGGAAATGCCATTTTGGCCGGAGAGTTGTTCGAGCAGGCGATGGCCCCACAGCATCTGCAGCGGGACGAGAATAGCGGAAATACCAATCAACAATTCGCAGAGGGCATAAAGGCGCAGCGGCGGGAAATTGGTACGGCCTTCATAGCGGCGGATCAACGTACCGGCAGCCCACGATCCAAGGCCGAGGCCGGCCATAAACATGGACAGTACAATGGAAACCAGGGGCGTTGTGACGCCGAATTGCGCCATGGCCAGGCGCAGCCAGACCAGTTCGTACAGGATGCCGCAGAATCCTGAAACCAGAAAAAAGAAGAAATACCAGATCACGCGCACCGCCTTCGTTCGGTCGAAATAGATTGCCTGCCCGCCGTTGGTTCCCTAGCCTCATGCGACGTTCTACCTAAAGTATCCTTGAAAGCTGCGAGCCGGATGGCTGGCACGAAGAGCAGGCGTGCCCTCTTTGTTACTCTGTTAACGCTTTCGACCCTAGGGGGGTTGCGCTGGAGTCTTACGCCCCCGGGGCAAGCTGGGGTGCAGCAGTGTTGCGCTGCGTCCCTACCAATTCAAACCAAGGCCGTTCATTGTGCGATCAGTGAGGCAAACCTTTTGAAAAAGCTGTCGGAATTCCAGGTTGGGCGCTGATCCGCGTTTGCGATTCGAAGCGCCAATTTTTCCAGGATGGCGTTGAACTGCGCGGCGGCTGCCGCATCCACCGGCTGTGACAAGTCGTCCTTTACGCCGTGATAGCGTTCCTTGTACCAGTCGTTAAAAAGTTTCTCTTCCGGCGTGCCCGGCAACCAGCCGAATTTGAAAGCCAGCGACGGCACACCTTGTTTGATGAAACTGTACTGATCGCTTCGAATGAAGCGCACGTGATCTGGTTGTTTGTCCGCCTGCACCGTTACGCCAGCGTCTTTGGCAACCGCGGTGACATCGTCACCCAGCGAAGACTCGCCGAGCCCCTGCACTTCCAGATATTTCAGGGGAAATAACGGGAGGTACATGTCCATGTTCAGGTCGGCGACGATTTTTCCTTTTATTGTGGGGTGCGATGCGAAATATTCTGAGCCGAGCAGGCCTTTTTCTTCGGCGGTGACTGCCAGAAATAAAATGGAGCGCTTCGGCTTGACGCCCGAATCGTACATTGCGCGCGCAATTTCGATTACTGAAGCGATTCCGGAGGCATCGTCCATCGCGCCGTTATAAATTTTGTCGCCGTTTACCGGTTCGCCCATTCCCAGATGATCGAGATGCGCGCTGATGACGACGTATTCATTTTTCAGAGTCGGATCGCTGCCCGGCAACACTCCGGCAAGATTTTCCGAATGTGCGGTGGATCGCTTCTCCGCGGTTTTCGCGCGAATCGTGATATTCAGCGGAAAGTGCGGCAGCGCCTGGTCGGTGCCGAGTACTGCAGTAATTTCCTGGAAGGCATGACCGCTTCCCGCAAACAATTTGTCCGCGTGGACGGGATTCATCGTCATCGCAAATTTCGGCCACGCCGCTCCTGCTGCGTCCTGCAAGCTCATATGTTCAGACAATCTGGCGCCGGCGACGCGTGACCACGGAATCTCCTGGGTCTGCGGATTCAGGATCATCACGGTTCCTATCGCTCCCGCCTGCGCGATATTCTTTCGCCGTTCTTCGCCCGACTGATTGTGGGCTTTTACGGAGGCTGGAATCGAAGAAGGCCCTCCAGTGACAAATACGGCAATTTTTCCTTGCAGGTCGATACCTGCAAAATCGTCGCAATTCGCTTCCGGAATTTTCAATCCATACCCGATAAAGACCGCCTGGGCTTCCACCGGCGCAGCGTTGGGCGTGGTCAGCAAAAATCCGTCTTCGGCGAACTGTAGGTGCTCGGCTTTGCCGTCGCGAATAAATTCGAGCGAAGAGCGCATTTCGTCGAGCTGCAGCAAGTTGAAATCGACAGACTGGCCGTATCCGTGTTCGCCAGCTGGCTGCAAGCCGACCTTCTGAAATTGCTCGGTTACGTAGGCGGCGGCTTTGGCGAAACCTTCGCTGCCGGTGCCGCGGCCTTCCAGTTTGTCGTCAGCCAGATATCGGATGTGCGCCCACCAGGCTTTGCCGCGTGCGTTCCAATCCGTGGCGGCGCAAGAGACGCCCGCGAGGAGAATTGCTACGATGAGTAAGCGAGTGACGAATTTCAAGTTGGCCCCCGGAAAATGTGTCGGAGCTGCCGGCTTCTAGCCCGGCACTGCGAAACCAAGACGGCGGGATAATGCCGCCTTTACAGAGGCGCGCGCGTCAGGGCTTTTAATTGTGCCACTTCGCGTACTGTCAGCGGGCGAACTTTTCCGGGCGGCACGTCCAAAGTGAGTGGACCAAGCTGCACGCGCTTGATTTTTTCCACCAGGAAGCCAGTGTTCTGAAACATTCGGCGAATCTGACGATTGCGCCCTTCGATCAGAATGACTTCGTACCACGGGTTCGGCGCGTCTTCGAGCAAGCGGATTTTCGCTGGAGAAGTTTGCACCCGCTCGCCGTCTTCGAGCGTAATCATGATTCCGCGCCGTAAACGCTCGATGGCCTTCTCATTCGGCCGGCCGCTGATTTTGACGTGATAGGTTTTCGGCATATGCGAGCCGGCCTTGGTGAGTTTTTGCGCGAGTTCGCCGTCGTTGGTCATTAACAAGAGACCTTCGCTGGCGTAATCCAGGCGCCCGACGGGATACAGGCGTTCTTTGCGGTAGGATACGAATTCCATCACGGTTGGGCGGCCTTCCGGATCGCTGACCGTGGTGACATAGCCTTTGGGTTTGTTCAGCATGAAGTAGAGGAGTTGTTCGGCGGGTTTCAGAGGGTTGCCGTCCACGCAGATATCGTCGACTTGCGGATCGGCTTTGGTTCCCTGCTCGGTGACAATTTTTCCGTTCAACGTCACGCGGCCGGCGGCGATGATCTCCTCAGCTTTGCGGCGCGAAGAAATTCCAGCTGCCGCCATAATTTTTTGCAAACGTTCCGCAGCCATTCAGAAAAAGCTCCAACGAAAGTCTACTTAGTGGACGAAGCGAATTTCGCGAATCGTTTTTCCTTGCCGCTCTTAAATTCGCTTCGAAACGAATCCGCTTCCTTTTGCGACAGTAGCCGGTAACGCCCGCGCGGAATTCCTTCCACCGTCAGCGCGCCGAGGGCTACGCGTTTCACTTTTTCGACGGGATGGCCTTCCTTGAAGAGTACTTTGCGCATTTCTTCTTTTTTCGAACTGCGCATGCGCACTTCATACCAGTAATTTGCGGTGTGGCCGCGCGTGGCGTCTGGTTGGCGGAGGGTTTGCAACCTCGCGCCGATTTCTTGGCCCAGGCGCTCGAGATCAAGCCGCGTCAACATGCCTTTTACTTTTATGTGATACACCTGCTCGACATTTTCCCAGTGTTTGAGCATGTCGGCGGCAAAGTCGCCGTCATTGGTTAACAGAATCAGGCCGGACGCCGAGTATTCGAGATTGCCTACGGGATAAACGCGTTCCGGCATTCCACGCAGCAGGTTGCGCAGCGTCTTGCGGCCTTCGGGGTCGGCGAGCGTGGAAACGATTTCCGGTGGCTTGTTCAGCAGCAGATACACTTTGCGTTCTTCGGCGGCAATTTTTTTGCCGGAGACCTCGATTTTGTCGGCGCCGGTGTCGGCTTTGCTGCCGAGTTCGCGAACGGTTTTCCCGTTGACGCTAACCTGTCCGCTGAGAATGAGTTGCTCGGCGTGGCGGCGGGAAGCGATGCCTGCACGCGCGATGATTTTTTGTAGGCGTTCTTGCATGGCGTTCTATGTTAGCGGAGGAGGTAAAGGAAATATAGGACGTAGAGGAGGTTAAGGAAATAAAGGAAGCATAGGAAAACGAACTGCACACTGCGCTTTCACGAACCAAGGCGCCTCGAGCGCGGTTATTCCCCGGCGGTGGCGGATTCGGCTCTGGGGGGATCTTCGTCGAGCTCGCCGCTGGGCATGCCTTCGGCTGTAGATTCAACTTCGCGTTCGCGGAGAAATTCGTCGTCCGAGGGTACGGATGGTTCGCACGGCGATGGCGAAGCCCCAGGTGCAACACCGGTACCTGGTTCACCCGCGGCATGTGAGCTCACATCCGGAGCTGCGAATTCGGTGGGGACAAGTTGGTCGTTGTCGGCTAAGTCCTCGGTGAGCGGATTGGAAGAATCGTGCGGCGCATGGGAGTGACCCGAGGTCGGAGACTGAGTTACCGTAAGATTTTCCAGAGTGTCGGCGGTGGGCGCGGCGAGCATGGCTTCTTCAGTGGTGGGAGCTACGCCCATGTCGCTGCCGAGGGCTTCGCGTGCCAGCGCTTCGAACTCCTTCAGGCTGGGCAATTCCTGCAAATCGCTGAGACCGAACCGCATCAGGAATTCTTTTGAAGATTTGTAGAGAATGGGGCGGCCCATCACTTCTTTGCGCCCCGCAGTGGTGATCAGACGCTTGTCGAGAAGTGTGGCGAGCACGCCGGAACTGTTGACGCCGCGAATTTCGGAAATTTCCGGGCCGGTGACCGGCTGCTTGTACGCGATCACCGCAAGCGTTTCCAGCGCGGGCATGGACAGACGCAACGGCGGACGCAGGCTCTTGATGAAGCGGCGGACCACGTCGTGATGCTGCGGCTTGGTGTACATCTTGTAGCCGCCTGCGACGGCCCGGATTTCGACGCCGCGTTCTTCTGTCGCGTAGCTGGCGACGAGTTCATCGAGCGAAGTCTGCACAACGATTTTTTCTTCGCCTAACGCTAACGCCAGTTGCTCGATCGTCGCCGGTTCGTCCGCCGCGTAAATAATCGCTTCGAGGGCCGATTTGCGTTCTTCGTTGGTCATAGGGTCAGTTTACAGTCCACAGTCGTTAGTTGAAAGTGCCGAGGTGTTTGTGGAGTGCGCGAGCCTGGCTCCCGCTTTTGCAGCTGGGCTGCCGAGCTCCCCAAACGGCGCTAGAGCCGGCTTAAACCAGGCACTCCATTCGGCGAAAAAACACCGGTCTGAAGACCGGCCGCTACGAATGACACGAAACTTCATTTATATTCTTCATCGATCAGGCGCATTTCGCCTTTTTCGTCGAACACCGTGTCGAAAGATTTGCCTTTGCGCAACAGGATTTCGCCGAATTGCTTTTCCTGGACGATGGCGACGGCTTGCAGCTTGACCATTTCGAGTACGGCTAGGAATGCCACGATCATGGCGTGGCGCGAGGGGCAGGCCTCGAAGAATTTGACGAGGTTGACGCTGGAGTCGTCGCTGGCGAGGATTTGCCCGCGCAGCTGCGCGATCATCTGCGCTACGGTGAACTGCTCGTGCTGCAGCTCGATGCGCGCGACTTCTTTGCGTCGTTCGAGGACTTGCTGAAAAACTTTTACCAGATCGACGAGCGAGACCACCAGTTCGCCTTCGGTGCCTTCGTCGTTGTAGAGCGATTTGTCCGGCTTGGACCACACATTTTCTTCAATCTGCTGTTTCTGGTAGAGAAGCTGCGCAGCGTTTTTGAATTTCTCGTGTTCGAGCAGGCGTTGGACGAGTTCTTCGCGCGGATCGGTGGACGGGTCTTCTGCTGAGGCTAGCGGGTCGGGCGGAAGCAGCATTTTCGATTTGATATAGATGAGCGACGCCGCCATGTAGATGAATTCGGAGGAGACGTCGACGTTTAGCTCTTCGAGTTTGTGCAGGTAGTCGAGGTATTGCGACGTGATTTTCGAGATTTGGATATCGTGAATGGACATCTCCTGCTTCTTGATGAGATCGAGAAGCAGGTCCAGGGGGCCTTCATACATCGGGATGTTGATTTTGTAGGGCGAGGCCATGACTCAGAGACCAGAGACCAGAGACCAGCGACCGGTAAATTCCTGGCGCGGATGTATTGTCATTTGCTTGCGGTTACCTCGGTGCGTTTTTTCTGCCAGCCGAAGACGGCTTCGCGGATGCGCTCCATGGTGACTCTTGCTACTTCGCGAGCGCGCTTCGAACCGGTGTCGATCACTTCGAGAACGCGTGCAGGATTTTTTTCGTACTGCGCGCGGCGCTCGCGAATCGGAGCGATCCACTCGATCAGGTGATCGGCCATTTTTGCTTTGCACTCGATGCAGCCAATGCCGGCGGAGCGGCAGCCCTCGGCCGCCCATGCCAGCGTTTCCGGGGACGAGAAGAGTTTATGCCAATCGTAGACCGGACACACGTCCGGATTTCCCGGGTCGGTGCGGCGCTTGCGGGCGGGGTCGGTGACCATCACTTTGGTTTTTTTCCGGATGTCGGCGTCGGATTCGGAAAGAGTGATGGCGTTGCCGTAGGACTTCGACATTTTGCGGCCGTCCAGGCCGGGGATGCGGGGAGTTTTGGTGAGCATTACATCTGGCTCGGTCAACACCTCGTAAACCCGAAAGAAACGTTCTTCCGGCTTGACCTTCGCGAAAAAATTCGCGGTCCCAAACTCACGTTTAATGCGTTTAAAGGACTGGCTCAACTGCAGACGCTCCATCTGGTTGAGCACTTGGTTCTCCCACACGCCCCAGTCGACTTGAAGCGGGTTGTCCAGGGCCTTGAACGCATAGAGAAGGTCAGGCTTACTTCTCGTTTCAAAGATTTCTTGGTCCACCGCAAAACCATAAAACTCATTAAACCTTTGCACGATTTCGCGGCTTAGTTCTACATGGGAGACCTGGTCTTCGCCTACGGGGACCAAAAGCGGGACGCCGGGCTCCGAGTACATGACGATGTCGGCGGTTTGCAGGCAGGGGTAGCCCAAGAAGCCGTAGGTGTGAAGATCTTTGTTGGTTACGTTGTCGAAGGCTTCTTTGTAGGTGGGGACGCGTTCAAGCCAACCTAGTGGAGTGACCATGCCGAGGAGGAGATGGAGTTCGGCGTGTTCGGGGATGAGCGATTGCTGGAAGATTACGGATTTTTGCGGGTCGAGGCCGGCGGCTAGATAGTCGGTGACGATTTCGATTGTGTTTTGCGCGACGGCGCTGGTGTCGGCGTAGTCGCTGGTGAGGGCGTGCCAGTCGGCGATGAAGTAGAAGCATTCGTAGGCGGGATCGTTTTGCAGACCGATCCAGTTTTGCAGCGCGCCGAAATAGTGACCGATGTGCAGTTTGCCGGTCGGCCGCATGCCGCTCAAGACTCGGTTTTTCTTGGTGGTCAAAGTTTCCCTGGGTGCAGAGTTTTAAGTTGTAGGTAATAAGTTATAAGTTTTTCGGCGATTGCGCCAGTTGGCCGGCGCAAGACCTGCAGGAGAGGATTTCCCACAGAGCCACAGAGCGCAGCGAGATCGGAAGGAAGGAAGGAAGGAAGGAAGGAAGGAAGGAAGGAAGGAAGGAAGGAAGGAAGGAAGGAAAGAGAAAATCGCACGAACGGAATGTGGGGTGGCGCATGGTAGATGTTTTTCCTAACCGAGAGGTCGCAGAGGACGCAGAGAAGAGGGACGGCGCGGCGGCGATAGAAAGCGTATTTTGGGGAGGGAACGGCCTCTGCTACACAAGACCGCGCGGACAGGATTGTCTGCGCTGCTTTCTCCGATGCTGTGTGAGTCTGTGGCAATCCCCCTTGCCGTTACTTCAGCAGGTCGCGGGCGATGATCATGCGCTGCACTTCGCTGGTGCCTTCGTAAATGGTGATGACGCGGGCGTCGCGGTACATGCGCTCGACGTCGGTTTCGCGGGAGTAGCCGACGCTGCCGTGAATCTGAACGGCTTTCGCGGCTACGCGATTGGCCATTTCGCTGGCGTAGAGTTTGGCTTTCGAAGCGGCGGAGCCCATCGGCTTTCCCGAATCCTTTAACCAAGCCGCGTAATGCGTCAGTCCGCGTGCGGCCTCGAGTTCCGTCTGCATGTCGGCAATCATCCACTGGATGGCTTGAAATTCGCTGATGGACTTGCCGAAGGCGCGACGCTGTTTGGCGTACTTGATGGATTGGTCGAGAGCGCCTTGCGCCAGGCCGACGGCTTGCGCGGCGATGCCGATGCGTCCGCCGTCGAGTGCAATGAGAGCGATCTTCAGTCCCTGGCCTTCTTCCCCGAGGCGATTCGCGGCGGGCACTTCACAATCGTTCAACAGAATTTCTACGGAAGGCGAAGAGCGCTGGCCCATTTTGTCTTCGTGGCGGCCGATTTTGAGGCCCTTGAAGGTGGGTTCAACGAGAAATGCGCTAATTCCCTTCGCGCCGGCTCCGGGATTTGTTTTGGCGAAGATGATGGAGACGCCGGCGACGCTGCCGTTGGTCACCCACGTTTTTGCGCCGTTGAGGCGGTAGACACCGCCATCACGCTTGGCAGTGGCTTGGATGCCGGCGGCGTCGGAGCCTGCTGCGGCCTCGGTCAAGCAAAATGAACCGAGAATTTCGCCGCTCGCGAGGCGCTTCAGATATTTTTGTTTTTGCGCTTCACTGCCGAATTGCAGCAGCGGAATCTGCACTGCGGAATTCGTTACGCCAAGCGCGGTGGACATCGCGGTGTAGACGCGCGCGACTTCTTCGATCATAAGAACATAGGAAATTGTGTCCAGGCCCGGGCCGCCCCATTCCTCGGGCATCAACATTCCACAGCAGCCCATGTCCGCGATTTTCTTCAGCAGCTCGAGAGGAAATCTTTCTTCGCGTTCTAGCTCCTTCACGAGCGGGCGAACTTCCGTCTCCATAAATTGCCGGACGGTGTCGCGAATCAGTTTCTGATGATCAGTGAGAGAGAAATCCATCGTGTGCAAGCGTGTCGAACTATGCTAACCCCTTTTCGTGAATTTCGAATACAGCCAAAAAACGCAGAATAACAAGCGGCAAAAATGATCGAGCCGAGCCGCCAGCCGCCGCCGGGGAAGTGCAACCCGCAAAGACCATCAACGCACCGGCAAAGACGACAAAGAAAAATCCCAAGACAACGCAGTCTCGGGCAAATTGCTGTTCCTCATCACTGTTCTGAACTCGCTCTTGGTCCTTATGCGGTTCGAATAGTTCGGCCATGACGAATCCTCAAAGCTTAAACAGCTCGCGCAGGCGCTTGGTCTGCGTGCGGCTGACCGGCACTTCGGTTTTGTTTTTGTCGTTCATTTTCAGCACGAAGGTGGATTTGAACCACGGCACCACTTCTCTAATGTGGTGGATGTTGACGAGGAACGAGCGATGCGCGCGGAAGAACGACTCCGAGGCCAGCGCGTCTTCCAGTTCGTCCAGTGTGCGGTGATTGGTGGTGGCTTCGAGATCGCGCGCAATGATGGAGATCATGCCGTCGCCGATGGTGGCGAAAATGATGTCTTCGGCGTCCACCAACACCAGTTTTTGGTTCAAGTTGACGAGAATTCTTGATGGCGCGGGCGCTGCCGCCTTGGCTGACGAATTTTTCATCACAGCAAGGCGGCTCACCAACTGTTCCAGCCGGTCAGCTGGCGAAACTTCCGATTCGATTTCGCGCCGGGCGCGCTGGATGGCTTTTGCGATGCGCGCTTTGTCGAACGGCTTCAGCACGTAGTCCACGGCATTTACGTCGAACGCCTGCACCGCGTAGTGATCGAAAGCCGTTGCGAAGACCACGTGCGGCACTTCGATTTTGCGATCGACCAATTTTTGCAATACGCCGAAGCCATCGAGGCCGGGCATCTGCACGTCCAGAAAAACCAGATCTGGAGCGTGTTCCCGGATCAGATTGACCGCTTCGATGCCGTTTTTTCCTTGTGCGATGAGGTGGATGTCCGAAAAGGCCTTTAGGAGAAAGGCCAGCTCTTCGCGAGCCGGCTTTTCATCGTCAACGATGAGCGTGTTGATGGGCATGGAGATTCGCGCGCTCCAGTATAGGCACGGGCGCAGCGGTGCCGCAATTGGCAGGTGAAAGAGGGCGAGTGGCTCGGCAGACGAGAAAATCGTAAAACGGGCGTGCCTGATTTCTTCACCCGAGCGAGCTGGGCCCAGCATGCTGAGCCGCTGCCCAAAGAAAGCGCCGGACGCCGCAAAGCGGCGTCCGGCGCGGCTGGCGACCTATGAGAACGTCGCTACGACCTGAAAATCGTGGCTGAGGCCGCTTCAGTCGTGACCGTGCTCGCCGCTGTTGCCATGGTCGAAGTCGAATAGATCGAACAGGTCGCCGATGGCGGGGCTGTTCTTGGGAACGTAGGGGTTGGCATGGTCGGACTTGGGGTTCGGCAAGTTGTCGCGGCTGCGGGCGGTCAAAGGGTCCAGATCCCAGTTGCGTTCGATGAACTTGAGGATCGAGACGTGGTCGGTGTACTCGTGGCTGATGTGGCCGCCGCGGGTGAAGGGCGAAACGATGATCATGGGGATGCGCGGACCATCGCCGAAGAAATCCAGCGGTTGAATGTAGCCAGAGTCGTAATAGCCGCCGCCTTCGTCAAAGGTGACGATCAGCGCGGTACTGGCAAACAGCTCCTGATTGGCGTTCAGATGATCCACGATTTTCTTGAGCATGGCTTCGAAGAGATCAAGCTTCGAAGAGGCCGGGTGACCGTCCAGCAAGCCATCGGGCTTGACGAAGGAAACGGCGGGCAGAGTGCCGTTGTCCACGGCGGCGAAGAAGTCGATGGTGTCTTTGATGTGGGTGGCACGCTGATTGGGGTCGCCCATGATCGAAGTCGCATACGATTCGAAGTTGCAAATATTGCAGTACGCTGCGCCAACCTGAACAGCCGGATTCTGGCTCTTCGGATCGTGCTGCAGATTCACGGCCGCGGTGTAGGCGCCGCCATAGTAGGCCCAGGAGATGCCCTTATCGTTCAACGCATCGCCGATGGTGCGGATATTGGTCGGGGGAACGGAGCCGCCACTGGCGATTCCCTTGGCATCCACGGTGCCGTCCGGCAGGAAGCCCGGGGAATCGTTGTTGACCATGTAGAAGTGGCCCGGCACGCAGTTCGGCTTGGGATCGTAGGGGAGCGACTTCAGATAGTCGCGAATAGGCTTGATGCCGGGCTGGTCGGGATTGCCGCACTCGGTGAAGTTGCCGTCGAAGAGAAGATCGACGGTGTACACGTCATCGGTGCCCGGGAGCGGATCGGGGTTAGCGATGTGCGAAGGCGGCGTGGCGGGGTTGCCATGGCCATCGGTCCAGAAGATGGCGTCGCCGGTGCCCAGCATGAAGTGGTTGGCTCCGGTGCCGCCCATGAAGGATTGATGGAAATTGTCGCTCATCGAGAATTCATCGGCGAGGCTCTTCAGGACGGGAGCATCGCCGTTCTGTACGTTGTAAAACGCCATGGAGTTTCCGCCGCCATTGTCGTCGAAGGCCGGAGGATTATCGAAGACCGAATCGATCTGGTTGGTGTAATTGGTGATGACAAAAGGATAGAGATCGCTGAGGCAGCCAGACGGATTTTCGCGGGTGGCGTTCTTGATGTTGCAGTCGGATTGCTGCCACATCTCAAAGAGACGGTGAGTGGTATCCCCGGTGTAGGAATCGTAAGGCAGGCTGCGGCCTTCGAGTGGGAAGGGTCCGTTCGGGAGGGCGCTGAAATTCAGAACGCGGGTATCGGGATCTGGCAGAGTGAAGGTATTGCTGGCGCCCGAGGCGCCGGTGGTCAGCAGGTTCAAGTCGGTGGTTTCGAGCGACGGCTCGATTGACGCGAGGATACTGGGCGGCGTGGCGCCGGGAAAAGGAGGAGGTGTGGTTCCATTGGGGGAAAAATTCAGCGTCGGTTCGGGCAGCACGTCGTAGGGAGCTTTCTCATGCTTATCCAAGCTGATGAAATACTTCGTGCGGAATGGAGCCACGGCCTGGAACTGTTGTGCTTTCTTGAAATGCGGACCCGGAGTGCCGTCCGCATTCACCATTCCCTTCGACAGCAGATTGCTGACCGATTCGCCGGCCTTGGGAACGTAGGTCGCGAACACGTGGTCGAACGTGCGATTTTCACCGATCAGCACTATCACATGCTGGATGGGAGTTTTGCTTCCCTTACCATGTTCTTGGTCTGGGGGGGCCGCGTTCGCAAGCGTACCGCCGAGCGAGAACGGCACGGCAGTGAGTATTGCCAAACTGACTCGCGCGCTATGTGCGAGTTTTTTTAGAATGCGATTTGCAGACATCGTCTCTCCTTGGACACAACCGAATCAATGGGCGGGCGACAGAGTATCCATCCCGGTATGTTTCAGAACGGTTGAAACAGGATAAAAGTTATGTTCATGCCGGACCATTGCGGCTCCGCGTCAGCGACGATGCAATGCGCAACAAAAATCTGGCGCAAATCCCTTATCATCGAACTTGTACTTTCATCCTTAGCGGGAGCGCACATGGCAAAAGCGATCGTCAAGCAGCCGAACCAGAAAGCCAGAATTCTGAAAAGCGAAATGATTTACGAGGGCAAGGCTTTCGGCGTCCGGCGCGACGAATTGATCGAGCCAACCGGAGTTCGCACTACTCGCGAAGTCGTCACGCATCCGGGCTCAGTCGTAGTATTGCCGGTTCTTCCCGATGGACGGATCGTGATGGTTCGCCAATATCGCCATGCAACCAGACAGTATTTGTGGGAGCTGGTCGCCGGGCGGATGGAGGCAGGCGAAAATCCCAAGCAAGGCGCGCAGCGCGAACTGATTGAGGAAACCGGCTATCGGGCGAAGAAGTTCACGGTATTTCTGGACGTCTTTCCGACTCCAGGCTTCCTGGAAGAGCGCATGTATCTTTTATTGGCTGAAGGCGTCAGTCCGGGCCAGGCCGCTCCGGAGGAGGACGAAAAAATCCTGGTAGCCGCCTACACGCGGAAAGAACTGGAACAAATGATGCGGACGGGAAAACTAAAAGACGCCAAGTCCGTTGCCGGCCTGTTGTTTTATTTCTCGTTTCTCGCCTAACGAATAAACAATCACAAACCTAATGATTTAAAACGATTTTTCATTGCGAAAAACCCTACCGAAAACGTATAAGGTTGCCGCGAGTTCTCTTGACTGGGAGTTCCGTTCTGATACACTCCGCCCATTCCAGTTTTGTTTGTCTTGGTTCGCTAGCGTACCAACGCGGCATGACTGGAATCTTTTGTACCATTCGTTTCAATTCAGGGAGGACGAAAGCGGTGCAAGGAACGGTAAAGTGGTTCAACAATTCGAAGGGCTATGGCTTCATCGGTCGCGCGGATGGTCCGGATGTTTTTGTCCACTATTCCGCGATTACCGGTGATGGCTATCGCACATTGCAGGAAGGCGATGCAGTGGAATTCGAAATTGTGCAGGGTCCGAAAGGACCGCAAGCAGCCGAAGTACAAAAAGCAGCAGCATAAACTACAGCGCAATAATTACGGGCCGGCTGGGATGTTCCCCTCTGCCGGCCTTTTTTTGCCATCGTTACCAGAGTCGATTCGAAACCGGTTCGCATTATAATCACTCCATGGACAACCAACAGATCGCCCGCATCCTTCGCGACACCGCGCAATTGCTGGAAATTGACGGGGCAATCATCGGCCGTTATCGCAGTTACGAAAAAGCAGCCGAACTCATTGCGGGATTGCCAGAATCGATCGAACAACTTGCCAAGGAACCCGAAAAACTGAAAGAGCTTCCCGGGATTGGCGACCGCATGGTCGAACACCTTAACGAAATTCTGGAGACCGGCGACTACGCGCTGCGCAAAAAACTCCTAAAGAAATATCCCGCCACAATTCTGGACGTGCTGCAACTGCAGTCACTCGGTCCCAAAAAAGCTGCGCTGCTGTTTAAGAAATTCAAGGCGGGCAGCGTGCCGGAAGTGGAAAAAATCGCGCTGGAAGGCAAGCTGCGCGATGTACCTGGCTTCGGCGAAAAAAGCGAGCAGAATATTTTAAAGGCCATCGAAGCGTTCAAGCGATTGATCGGACGTTTCCTGCTGCAGAGCGTCGAAGTGGCCGCGGCAGCCTTGCAGGAGCACATCGCGAGGGCGGGCCAGTCCGCGGAAAGCGTTACGCCAGCGGGGTCACTGCGACGCGGCAAAGAAACCGCGGGCGATCTGGACCTACTGGTGACTCTCGCCGAAGGATATACGGCGCAAAAACACGTTGACGCGCTCGCCGAGCACATCCTGAAATTTCCAGGAATCGATCAGACGCTCGCGCACGGCGAGAACAAAGTGAGTTTTACGCTCCAGAATGGCCTGCAAGTTGACGTGCGCCTGTTGAAGAAGGAAAACTTCGGCGCGGCTCTTCTCTATTTCACCGGCTCGCGCGAGCACAACGTCAAGCTGCGCGGCCGCGCCAACGAAATGGGCTGGACGCTGAATGAATATCAGCTGGCCACCCTGAAAGGGGAAAAGCGCGTTGCCGGACGTAGCGAAGAAGAAATCTACAACAAACTAAAGCTCGACTACATTGAGCCGGAGCTACGCGAAAACAGCGGGGAAATTGAAGCCGCCGAAGCGCACAAGCTTCCTCAGCTGATCAAGCGCCAGGACGTGCGGGGCGACCTGCAGATGCACACTACCGCCAGCGACGGAAAGAATTCCATCGAGGAAATGGCGGCGGCCGCCAAAGCGCTTGGCCACGCCTACATCGCCATCACCGATCATTCGAAAGCCGTCACGGTCGCCAACGGCCTCGACGAGAAGCGCATGGTCCAGCACATCAAGAATCTGCACGCCGCGGACTCTAAGGGCCTGGGCATCCGCGTTTTTGCCGGCGCGGAGGTAGACATCCTGAAAGATGGCTCGCTCGATTATTCCGACGAAATGCTGGCGCAGATAGAGGTCGTGGTCTGCTCCGTGCACTCTTATATGAATCTTGACAGCGCCGCCATGACCGACCGCATGCTCGCCGCCATCGAAAATCCTTATACACAAATCATCGGCCATCCCACCGGACGGCTGTTGTTGCGCCGCGACCCATTCCCCTACGACATGGAGAAGGTTCTCAACGCTTGCGGCAAACACGGTGTGGCCATGGAGTGCAACTCCTACCCGGATCGCCTGGACCTGAAAGACGTTCATCTTCGTATGTGCAAGGACCGCGGTGTCAAAGTCGTCATCTCAACCGACGCCCACACCACCAGCAATCTCTCCTTTATCCAGTACGGCGTCACCACCGCTCGCCGCGGCTGGCTTGCCAAAGCCGATGTCGTGAATACCCTGGGCCCAGAGCAGTTCCTGCAGGCGCTCCGCCCCAAACCAGGCGCCGCCAAGAGCGCGGGTCGAAGCAAATAGGAGCAAGCAGCGGTCCGGGGAACCTTTTGCAAATGGTTCTCGTACCTCTCATGGCAGGCACCCTAGGGACCACTTCGAACTCCAAAACAGAGGCATACACCAAAATGACTGCTCTTCCCTTCGCCAACAGGACACCCAATCGGATGGTAGCCCGGTTGGCAGGTCTGGCGGCCCTCGGATTACTGGCAGGTTCGCTCGCAGCAGGCGAGGCCCGCGCGGAAGAATGGACCAAGTCTTACACCATCAGCGGCAGGGCCCGCGTCCATGTGGATTCCAACGACGGCTCGGTGCGCGTGACCACGGGCGATTCCAACCAGGTCGAGTTTCGCGTCATCTACAACGGCTATACAATGGATAAGAACCTCACCGTCAGCTCGAACCAGAGTGGCGATCAAGTGCAAGTCAGCGCTCGCGTTCGAACCGGCTTTACGTTTGGCTGGGGAGTACACCGCGGCCTGCGCATCGAGGTCCACATGCCCCGCAACGCCGATTTGAACGTGGACACCGGCGACGGTTCGGTCGAATCCGACGCCATCAACGGCAACTTGGATATTCACACTGGCGACGGCCACATTCGCGTGGATGGCGCCAAGGGCCAGATCCGCCTGCGCACCGGCGATGGCAGTATCGAGGGCCGTGACCTCGATGGACAATTGGAAGCCACCAGCGGCGACGGCCACATCACCGTGGAAGGCCGCTTTGACGCTCTCAACATCAAGACCGGCGACGGCAGCGTCACCGCTCGCGCCAATCCCGGCTCCAAGCTTGCCAACAGCTGGAATGTTCATACCGGCGACGGCAGCGTGACCATGTCCCTGCCTGGCGACCTCCAGGCCAACATTGACGCCAGCACCAACGACGGCCGCATCAGCCTCGGCTTACCGGTTTTGGTCGAAGGAACCATGGGCACTTCGCAGATTCACGGCAAAATGAACGGCGGAGGGCCTGCCCTCACAATCCATACCGGAGATGGTTCCATCCACTTGAGTAAGACCTGACCATAGCGAAGCGGGTTCGATACGGTTTTGATCGCAATCGAGGAAGAAGCGGAGCGCGATTCACTCTCCGCTTATTTCTGTGCCTGCGCTGTTCGAATACTAGGACTTCTAGACTAGGACTGGAAAAATTTAGTCATTTTCTTGCCGCAACTGTCCGCTCTTTCCCCGCTCTCTTCATTGACGATCCCTCCTAACCGCCTGAAAACAAGGGAGCCTCAGTTGGACTGAGACTTGCCCGTACCATAGGGTCAACGGAGGTGGTCTTGATCGTCTACGTACTTATCCTTGGGGTTGTAACACTTTCCGTCGTATCTCTCATCAGCTCGATTTTCGAGTCGCAGCAGCGTCGCGGCCTGTAAGCGACACATCTAAACAGTAGTCTGCCTCATCCCGTTCTTAACGCCCAGCCCAGCCTTCGCAAAACGAACCCATTTGCAACCGCGCGCCTCGTGCGCAATACTACTAGTTTGTTCGTGTGCACTTTTTCGATGCCACGGCCTCATTCGCAGTGAAATCGCTCGCATACAGGGGAGTTGAATGGAAAAGCCAGCTAAGATTGCGTCGCCGAAGGGAAAACTCGGGATCCTTTTGCCGGGAATGGGAGCCGTCAGCACCACTTTCATGGCGGGGGTCGAATTGGTTCGCACAGGCAAGGCACAGCCTATCGGCTCATTGACGCAACTCGGCACCATACGCCTCGGCAAGCGCACCGATAACAATTCCCCCAAAATTAAGGAGTTTGTCCCCTTGGCCGATCTTGACGACCTGGTGTTCGGCGGCTGGGATCTTTTCAAGGACAACGCGTATCAAGCCGCTGCCAAAGCCGGTGTGCTCAGTAACGAAGACCTTATGAAGGTAAAACCGCTCCTCTCGAAGATCAAGCCCATGAAAGCGGCCTTCGACAAGGAGTACGTGAAAAGGCTGGACGGCACCTACGTCAAAAAAGCGAAAAATAAGTACGAGTTGGCACTGCAAATTAAGGAAGACATCGCCAACTTCAAAAAGACTTCACGCGCCGCGCGACTGGTCACCTGCTGGTGCGCTTCGACCGAAGTGTTCATCAGGCCCGAAGAAGTTCATTCGACGCCGGAAAAATTCATCGAAGGCATGAAGAATAATCATCCGGCGATTGCGCCTTCGATGCTGTATGCGTGGGCGTCAGTAACCAGCGGGGTGCCATTCGCCAACGGCGCACCGAACCTTACCGTTGACATTCCCGCCATGCAGAAATTGGCGCTCGAGCACAACGTCGCCGTCTGCGGCAAAGACTTCAAAACCGGCCAAACGCTGATCAAGACTGTTCTTGCGCCGGCCTTCAAGGCACGTATGCTCGGCCTTGACGGCTGGTATTCCACCAACATTCTCGGCAATCGCGATGGCGAAGTGCTGGACGATCCCGGCTCATTCAAAACCAAAGAAGAATCCAAGCTAGGCGCGCTGGAATATATTCTCCAGCCGCAACTCTATCCGGAGCTTTACAGCAAGATTTACCACAAAGTCCGTATCAACTATTACCCGCCGCGCGGCGACAACAAAGAAGGCTGGGACAACATCGACATCTTTGGCTGGCTCAATTACAAGATGCAGATCAAGGTGGATTTCCTCTGCCGCGATTCAATTCTCGCTGCGCCGATCGTCCTCGATCTCGTCCTTTTCCTTGATTTGGCACAGCGCGCCGGCTTCCGCGGCATCCAGGAATGGCTCAGCTTTTATTTCAAGTCGCCAATGACCAGCCCGGAACTCTACCCGGAACACGACCTCTTCATTCAATCCATGAAGTTGAAGAACACGCTGCGCTGGCTGATGGGCGAGGACCTAATCACCCACCTCGGCCAGGAATACTACGACTAGACCAACCTCCGTTCGGACGGATCGTCCGAACGGTCCCGTCATCGAATGCTCATGCGATTGCCTATCCTATATGGATGCAAAAATAGGCCAAGGTGCAGAGCGCTACGGCCACGGCTGCCTACAGCTTTTTTCCCCCTTAGCGGACCTTGCAGCAAAATGATGATCAGCTCGCAGACGTCACGGCATCCGGGATCACCACAAGAATCATCATTCGAGCCAGAAAGGACAAGGGCAGCCAATCACGGCACGCGGACAAATATGCGCGACGCTGTGCTCTGATCACTTTCTCTTGACAGATTCAATCGAGGATCTCTCGGGAACGGCTTACGAAGCCTTGGCCTCAGCAACCTTTGCTTCTACTGCGTCGAGCACTCGCGTTGAGTAGATCAGCGCGGCTCCCGCATTCATCGCGACCGCTACGCCCAACGCTTCGCTAATCTCTTCCTTCGAAGCGCCCGCCTTCAACGCCGCATCGGTATGAAACACGATGCACCCATCGCACCGCGTAGTAACCGCCACCGCCAGCGAGATCAGCTGCCGCGTTTTCTCGCCCAGCAACGTTATTTTGCCATTCGCCCCAGAAAGCGTTAGGTAGCCTTTCAACGTGTCCGGCGAAAGTTTCGACAATTCCCCCAGCCGTGCGCCAACTTCTTTCTGATATTCATTCCAATCGAGCATCATGCTGTCTTCTCCTGAACCGTGCGACTGTCGAAATGCCATCACAGCAACACACAATAGATAACCCCTAATATACAAGCTCCTGCGCGACCTTTCACCGCCGAACGGGGTATTTAACGTATTTTTGACATGAGTCAATGTCTGATTCGCGTTGGCCGCGAATTTCGACTCCAACCCGCCTTGTGATATTGTTTGAAATTCGGCCACACGCGCCGAAGCGCGCCATCTCCACACAACACCGCGTTGCATTCGCATTTTGTTTTTAAGAAGTCATTCCGGGGGTCGTGCAAGATGAAGAGCACTTACAATGGGCAGGCTGTTCCAATGGAAGGAACGCCTATCGACTACAGCGGGGGCGAGCTGCAAGTTCCGCACAACCCGATCATTCCCTTTATCGAGGGCGATGGCACCGGCCGCGACATCTGGAAGGCTTCGCGCCGCGTCTTCGACGCTGCCGTCGAGCACGCCTATGGCGGCAAACGCAAAGTTGCATGGTACGAAGTCTTTGCCGGCGAAAAGGCTTTCAACGCCTACAAGGAATGGCTTCCCAACGATACCGTCGAAGCCATCCGTGATTTTCGCGTGGCCATCAAGGGGCCACTCACCACTCCCGTTGGAGGGGGCATTCGTTCGCTCAACGTCGCATTACGCCAGATTCTCGATCTCTATTCCTGCGAACGTCCGGTGCGCTACTTCGAAGGAGTTCCCTCCCCCGTCAGACACCCCGAAAAATTGAATGTTTTCATCTTCCGCGAAAATACTGAAGACGTGTATATCGGCATTGAGTGGAAGTCCGGCTCGCCCGAAGCGAAAAAACTCCTCGAATTCTTGAACAACGACATGTTGAAAGACACCAAAAAGCAAATCCGCTGGGATTCCGGTGTCGGCATCAAGCCCATTTCTCCCACCGGCACCAAACGCCTGGTTCGTCGCGCCATCAAGTACGCGCTCGCGCACAAACGCAAATCGGTCACGCTGGTCCACAAAGGCAACATCCAGAAATTTACCGAAGGCGGCTTCCGCGACTGGGGTTACGAACTCGCGCAGCACGAATTCCGCGAACAAACCATCACCGAACGTGAAAGCTGGATCGTTGATAACCTCGACAAAAATCCGCAACTCTCCATCGAACAAAACGCCGCCGCGATCGAACCCGGCATGGAGCAAGCCACTGACGCATTCAAGAAAACGATCTACGACGAGGTGAATCACACGCTAAGTTCGATCTACAAAACCCACGGGCACGGCCAGTGGAAGCAAAAACTAATGATCAACGACCGCATCGCCGATTCTGTCTTCCAACAAGTCCTGATGCGCCCCGACGAATACAGCGTCCTCGCAACCTCCAACTTGAATGGCGATTATCTTTCCGACGCGTGCGCCGCGCAGGTCGGAGGCCTCGGCATGGCGCCCGGCTCCAACATCGGCGACGGCTTCGGCGTGTTCGAAGCCACGCATGGCACCGCGCCAAAATACGCCGACAAGGACGTCATCAATCCCGGCTCAGTCATGCTCTCCGGCGCAATGATGTTCGAATTCCTCGGCTGGAACGAAGCCGCAAAACTTATCGAAGACGGCATCGCCCGCACCATTCAGCAAAAGAAAGTCACCTACGATTTAGAACGCATGATGCCCGGTGCCGCCAAAGTAGGCACCTCCGCCTTCGCCACCGCCATCATCGAAAACATGAAAGGCATGGCCGCCGCCGGTTGATCTTGTTTTTCGTGACACAGCCATTCCTGGCTGTGCGCTTTTTGGGGGGCCGCGGCTTGCCTGCCGCAGCAGGCTCGCGGCAGCTTGCAGTTGTAGCGGCCGGTCTTTAGACCGGTGCTTTTGAACTGCGCCGGACGATGACTTGTGCCGGTCGAACTACAAACGATTTTGTTTCACGGAGAAAAACATGAGCAGAAAAAAAGTAACCGTGGTTGGTTCCGGCTTCGTCGGCTCGACCACCGCGCAACGCATCGTTGACATGGAACTAGCCGACGTCGTCCTAACCGACATCCTCGACGGTCCGCCCGCCGGCAAAGCCCTCGACATGGTGGAAGCCACGCCAATTACCAAATCCGACGCGCACGCCATCGGCCTCTCCACCGCCAGTGGCGACTATTCCGGCACCGCCAACAGCGACATCGTCGTCATCACCGCCGGCTTCCCGCGCAAACCCGGCATGAGCCGCGACGACCTGCTCAAAGCCAACTATGACGTCGTCAAAGCCGTCGTCGAACAGATCGTCCAGCACTCGCCCAACTGCATCATCATCGTGGTCACCAATCCGCTCGACGCCATGGCCCAGGCCGCTTTCAAAGTCAGCGGCTTTCCCAAGCAGCGCGTCCTCGGCATGGCCGGTGTGCTCGACTCCGCGCGCATGAGCGCTTTCGTCGCCATGGAATGCAAAGTCAGCGTCGAAAATGTACACTCGTTCGTCCTGGGCGGCCACGGCGATGACATGGTTCCCCTGCCCCGCTATTCAAACGTAGCCGGAATTCCCCTCCCTGATCTGCTTTCCAAAGACCGCATCGATTCCATCGTCGAACGTACCCGCAAAGGCGGGGCGGAAATCGTCAACTTGCTCAAGACCGGTTCCGCCTACTACGCCCCGTCCGCCGCCGCAGTAGAAATGGTCGAAGCCATCCTCAAAGACAAAAAGAAAATTCTCCCCTGCGCCGTCTATCTCGAAGGCGAATACGGAATCAAAGGTCTCTTCGTTGGGGTCCCAGTAAAACTCGGCGCAAAAGGCGCCGAGCAAATTGTCGAAATCAAGTTAACCGCCGACGAAAACGCCGCCTTACAAAAATCGTCCGCCTCGGTCCGCGAACTCGTCTCTGTGCTGGGCCTATAGCGGACGCGCTAAACTAGTCGACGACACGCCACTGTAGATGCGGCTGCGAAATGGACCCGATGATGTCGTCCGGATGGTCCTGTATTTCAGTACTCTCGTTGCTCGACGCCTTAAAGTGAACAGTCACTTTGATGTACGGACACTCGATAGAGACATACGTTCGCTGCGTCCGCGTGGACAGTCCGCCTTCGGTAGTAAAGACCTTGAGCAGATCCTCCCGTCGCATGCCGGGTTTGAATTTGCCAATCTGCCGCAACAGTTTGGAATTCCACTTCGCTCGCTCTGCGGCTAGCTCCGCAATGGTCTGCACGGTCTCGTCTTGAATCTGCGTCGTGCTCTTAGCCCATTGCGGAAGCAAGCTTTCGTCGGTTTCAGCCACTGTTCCGATAAGGCGCGCCGTTCCCAGGTCGTACAATGCATGGTTGACCTTGCCGCCAGCCAACACAGAGTAGACCTCTGTTTGTCAACCGTCCTCGCCAAAATGCCGTTCACCAATCGGTCCGCCCGGTTCAATAATTTTTTTCTTGCCGCCCTTTTGATAAATTTCCAGACGAAGCGATGGCACGAGATTGCCGCGCTCCTGGTCTTCCATCACCATGCAAACCAATGTCTGCTGATCACCAGCCCCGCTGACTTCTGAGCACTGCTTGGTATCGGCCATCCAAATCAACTTGCCTTGATCCGAGCTCACATAGATGTTTCCATGTCCGTCGACTGCGCTTGCTTGGTGTAGTCGGGCTGTTGTTCTTGCGGCCGGGTGGTGGCTGAGGCCAATACGACACCGACAACAGATGCAGCGAACGCGATTTTGCTCATGATTCATCTTCTTTCTGAACTTTACTAGTCGTCAATCCGGCAGCGCCATCTGCCGCAGCAAATCCTTAAACCGCGCATCCGCACGCAACGAATCAAACGCCGGAAACCGAATGCATGCCATCAACTCCGTGTCCTGCTCGGCGTACGCCTTCTCCAGATACTCAAACGCTTTGTTGCGATCTCCCTGCAACGCGTAGACCACTGCTATAGCTGTGGGAGCGGGTCCGCCGCGCGGATCGAGCATTAGCTTCAGGTACCCATGTACATCTCCGCTAAATGATCCTGGGATCGGAGCCGAACCGATTTTTTGCAGCTCGCTGACCGCCTCTGCGTATCGCCCGGCCGACGCGTACACTTGCGACAAGTAATAGTGCGCCGGCGCAAACGCTGGATCGCGTTCCAGCACTTTTTGCATCTGCGCAATAGCCTCGGGAGTCCGGTGCGCCACAAACAGTGTCAGACCGTAATTCACATTCACAATTCCAGAGAGCGGGTCCATCGACAACGCCTTGCGAAACTCTCCGAGCGACTCCTCGATGCGATTTTGTGGCATCAAAAAAATAAACGCATAAAAATAATGCGCCGTCGCATCATTGGGGTTCAGCTCAATCGCTCGCCGGAACTCCTTCTCCGTACCATTCCATTTCCATTCATTGGCCAGCACCATCGCTCGCGCGGTGTGCGCTTCCGGCAGCGTGTCATCCAGTTCCAGCGCCTTGCGCGAAGCTTCATCCGCCAGCGCATACGCTTGCTTCGGCTGAATCAAGACTCCATACCCTGTAGCCACACAATAAGCGTCGGACAGCCCAGCGTATGCCAGCGCGTAATTCGGGTCGGCAACAATCGCCCGCTGAAACAGTTCGACACTTTTCTTGATTCCTTCCGGCGTCCTGCCATACCAAAGCTGCCGCCCTTCCAAATACAACCGGTACGCCTCCGCGTTCGTTGTTCCCGCGCGCCCCAGCTTTTCCTTTTCCGTCCCGGTCAGATGAACTTGCAGTTTGTTCGAAACGTCGCGCGTGATGTCGGTCTGTACTTGCGTAATATCCGCCAGCTTGCGCGCATAATGCGAACCCCAGATCTCCGTGCCGTCCGCCGCGTTCACCAAATCCGCCTGCACGCCCAACTCATCGCCGTGCTGCGTCAAACGCCCCATCAAGACCGCGCCAACCTGCAGCGTCTGCCCAATTTTCTGCGGATCGTCCTGATTTCCCTTAAAACGAAAAACCGTGCTGCGCGCCATCACCTTAAAATTCGGTAGTTGCGAAAGCGTCCCAATCAAGCTCTCCGTCAATCCATCGCTCAGATATTCGTTGTTGGGATCAGCCGTGGCGTTCACAAACGGCAGCACCGCAATGGACGTCACCTTCTGCGCCTCAGACTTTCCGCGCATCACGTACACGCCCGCAAACGCGGCCAGCAAAATCACAACCGCCGCGATGCCAGCAACCCAATAGTTTCGCAAACCAGCTACCGCGGAAATTCCCGGCCCTGTGGCAATCGAAGCAGCCGCAGCGATGCCGGACGAACTGGCCGCGGCACCAGCCCCAATTGCGGGAGGCGCGCTGGTAGAAACTGCCGCGCTACCGGATCGTCCCGACTCCAAGTCGCGCTTCAGGCGCGCCAAATCGCTCCGCAAATCCGCCGCGCTCTGATAACGAAGATTCCGGTCCTTCTCCAGCGCCTTGCAAACGATCGGTTCGAGCCCTGTCGGCAGTTCCGGATTCAGCCGCAACGGCGAAACCGGCGTCTCATCCAGGATCGCCTTGAAAATCACCGCCGTGCTTTCGCCGCGAAACGCCAGCGTTCCCGTGGCCATCTCATACAGCACCGCGCCAAAGGAAAACAGATCGCTCCTGGCGTCCAGCTGTTTCGCACGCGCCTGTTCCGGCGACATATAAGCAACCGTTCCCAGTGTCGAGCCCGGACTGGTCAAATGTTCCGCGTCCACGGTCCGCGTCAGGGTATTGTCGGATCCCGACGCGCCGCCAGCTGTCGCAACTTTCGCCAGACCAAAATCCAGAATCTTCGCGTGGCCCAGTGTGGTTACAAAAATGTTCGCCGGCTTAATGTCGCGGTGCACGATTCCTTTCACATGTGCCGCCGCCAGCCCGTCGGCAATCTCAATCCCCAGCGCCAGAAGTGTTTCTGTTTCCAGCGCGCGTCCCGCGACCCGCTGCTTCAGCGTCGCACCATCCAGAAATTCCATGACGATAAAGGCACGCCCGTCCTGCTCCCCTATGTCATAGATCGTGCAGATATTTGGATGGTTTAGCGCGGAGGCCGCCTTGGCTTCGCGCCGGAACCGCTCCAGCGCATGCGCGTCTCGCGATAGCTCTTCAGGTAGGAATTTCAGCGCAACAAAGCGGTCCAGGCGTGTGTCTTCCGCCTTATACACCACGCCCATACCGCCGCCGCCCAGCTTTTCCAAAATGCGGTAGTGCAAAATCGTTTGGTTGATCATTCGGACTTGCCGGTCATGTTAGGCGGGATGCCAATAGCAAGTCAATGTGGCCCCGCGCTCAGGGTTCGTTCAGGGCCACAGCTCTGCTTCGAACTTCAGGCCCTGGCCGCGCGCATCTGCGCAATCCTCTCGTTGCGCTGACGCGTCAAGTGCGGCACGATTCCCAGTTGCCGCTCGATCAGCATAATCTGCGCGCGATGATGCATCTCATGCTCTTTCACGCCAAGCAACGACTCCAATCGCGACTTGGCCGATTTCCCGTCGCCTTCGGTCACCATCTCCGCCAGAAACTCCGGCGTCAGCGTCTCCAACCAGGCCGCAAACTCTTCACCCTCTGTTCGAAGCAGCTCCACAATCTCCGCCTTCGAGCGCGGCTTGCTCTCCTCGGTTTCCGCGCGTTCGCTGAGCGCGAAAAAGTCCAAGCCCTGCATCGTAGTCCGCCGCTGCTTCCTATGAATCTCGTCCCAAAACCGTACGGCTATGGCAATATGAACCAACATCCGCCCCACAGGTTTACACTCGGGCGCAGCAACATGCCCATATTGCGTTTCTGGAATATCCTCCGCCACCTGAACAGTGTTTTTCCGTACCGTACGAAACCCGTTAGCCAGTTCCTTACCGCTGTAAGCAGTCATGGTTCACCTCGTGCTGGATTTTTCCGCCCACTCTCGCACGCGCTGGATAACTCCGCACGCAAAACGGGCAGCCGTCATCTTCGATGCGCCGCGCTCAGCCGCGTCACACGCTTAATTCCCGGTTATCATTACTATTGGCCGGAGCGCGAAAGGCACCGGAACACGGCTCATTACCCAACCATAAAATCCCGCTTCAACGCGTAGGAAAGAAAAGCTCCTGAAGGTTCGTGCTCCATCCCTCGATGGATTGCGGCCGGATCAAGCTCGGAGAATAGCCGTAGTCTCGGTTGCTCATCTGCAGAGAATACCCATTTGCGAGGTACGACGGGATCTCGCGGTAATCGCTCACCGGAATATAAGGGCCTTTTTTGCCAAGTTGCACTCGATACCGATTGTCTGGGAACAGATGCGGCTGCAAACGCGTTCCAATTTTCTTGCCGCGCGACACTGTAGCAAATAGCATTCGGCCACCCCGGACTAAATAAAATCTCGCCTATTCTATAAACACCGGGCGGTCGTGATAAGTACCAAGACTGTGGAAAAGTGTGGATGCTTTTTTAATGCGGACGCACAAAAAACGCCAATTTCTTCTGTGCAACTCTTTTTTCGCCTTTTTCAGTGCACGTAAAATCCATTCTTGGACAACACCACGTAATCCTTGCCCTTCTTTCCAAACGATGACGCCAGTCGCACATCCAGCCTGTGCGGCTTGCCCAGCGCCGCGCTGGCCTTGGTGTAATATCCCAACGTATAGCGCGTCTTGATCCGCTCGATCAGCGCGGCAAACACCGCATCCAGGTGACTCACATCCTGTACATTAAAAATTTCCCCGCCTGTTTGGTCCATCACGCTAGGAATGTTCACCAGCCCCTTTTCCATTGCTGCGTGCAGCATCGTTCCCGGCGGGTTGTATCCCGGTATTTTCAAATTGTATAAAACCGCATCCGCGGCGATTAACTCCGTCACGATGTCGTGCGTTCCCTGCCCTCCCGCGTACGTCGCAACATCATCGCTGATCAGAATAATCACCCGCCGGCCCTTTGGTGGCGCCCCCAGCAGGTATTTTGCCGCAACAAAAATTCCATCGTTGATATTCGTCGCACCCCCTATCTTGAACGTTTTGATCTCTTGCGCGATCTGGCTCTTGTCTTTCGTGAATGGCACCCGCAACTCCGCTTCCGTCGAAAACGTAAACAGCGCCACCTCATCTTCGGGTTTCAACGCTCCCAACGCGGTGTTGGCGGCTTCACGCAATGGCCCCAAAAACGGCTCGATCGAATCACTCAAATCTAGCACCAACGCCACATTCAACGGCAATTCGTCGCGGCTGAAGATCTGCACATTCTGCTCAACCCCATCCTCGCGCAACTCAAAATCTTTTTGCTTTAGGTCGCCCAGGATCTGCCCGGCCTTCGTCTTCACCGTAGCATCCACCATCACCAGGTTAACGTTAGCCCGCAGCACGCCGCCCTGTTCCTGCTCCTGCGCCGCACCAGCAGCACCCTGCCAACAACTAGGCAAGACCATTAGAACTGACATGGTCCGCGCCATTCGCCTTATTGTGCCCATTACTATCCTTCGCCAAATCTTCTCAACCCATCATCCTTGATTGCGCAACGCACCGCGACCTCCGAACCAGCTCAGCTCCAATACCGGACCTTACGTCGCTCATCCTCGTGCTTCTCAAAACTAGGCGGAGAGTACGTCGGTCTCTGCGTGAATCAGTGCGTGCAACTATTTGTCGGCGGGGTTCAACGCCTTGAAAATACCCCCGGCCGCCACGCCGCCTGCAAAATCGGCTACCAGGTAAATCCAAATATTGGTCCAGGACGACAACCCCATAATCGAGATGCCCACCGCGACCGCTGGGTTGAATGCCCCACCAGAAATGTTGCCGACGGAAAATGCCCCCACCATTACCGTGAATCCGATAGCCAGCCCATAAAAAGAATTGCCAGACGTACCCTTGGCGGTGGCGGTGTTCAGCACCACGTAGACAAGCGCAAAAGTGAAAAGAAACTCTGCAAGCAATGCTGGTAGCGTCGCCGGCTGTAGCGGCGTAACAGCAGCCCCTCCCTTTAAAAACTTGACGGCGAAAGCCGCGAGCACGGCCCCTACAATCTGAGAAATCATATACGGCGCTACATCTTTGGCCTCGCACCTCCCACGTAGCCAAACTCCCAGCGTGACAGCCGGATTGAAGTGCCCTCCGGAAATATGCCCGCCTGCAAAAATCATTACCATGAGCGCGGAGCCGATCGCCAACGGGGCCAAAGCACCTGCACCGCTACCTATGACCGTGCACCCAATGGTCAGAACTAGGAAAAAGGTCCCAATAAGTTCAGCGATGTACTTGTTCATGCCCGACCTCCTTAAACCCTCTATGGAAGAGACCTCTGGGAAGCCTTGGACCTTCAAGGAGCTCGCATTGTACTACCAACATGCGGCGCAGTTGAATGCGGCTCCCCTCAGTGTTCTCGGACCAGATCCACATGTGCGGTTAGCGCGTTCTAGCACCCATTGAGCCTATGGGTCAGACAAATTCTGAGGCTATCACAGAAGGTCCCCACTCAAATCGAAGCATCGATCTATTAAGATTTGTGATATATATCATAGTATATATCACTAAGGAGGGTGTCATGACCCACCGTCGCCAAGAAAGATCTCAAGCTACCGCGAAGCCCGCTTCGAACACTCAGCCGTGGGACCGTGGTCAAAATCCTGAGCTGTGTTGTACGGGCAATGGGCGTGCTTCCCTCGGAGATCGCAGAATGATCATGCCGGGATTCTGTAGAGGCTCATCAGTGTAATTCACAGCAGGACAAAGAAGCGTGCCGGGCCGAAAGACCCGAATACGTACTATCTCTTGCTGTTCACCTTCGCATTGCAGGCTCTGCGAACATAGTTTGACCCACCTCCCATAAATATGGGAATATGGAATTCATGAAGACTACCTTGGAAATTCCCGACCTGATCTTCCGCAGAGCAAAATCGAAGGCGGCCCAGCAAGGCATACCTCTACGACAGTTTGTCACGGAGGCTGTCGAGGATAAATTAAAGACTACTCAAGCGGTTGGCCAAAAGCCCTGGATGAAACACATGGGCAAGCTGAAGGACCTACACAAGGAAACGGTGCGGATTAATAAAGTGATCGAAGAGGCGTTTGAAGAGGTCGACCCAGAGATGTGGGCCCTGGAGACACAAGATTGATCTTAGACACAAATGCTCTTTCTGCGGCCGCAGAGGAACATCCAGGTGTCATGGTGGTCTTGGCCGACGTCCAGCAGTTGGTGCTACCGGTAGTGGTGATCGGGGAGTATCGATACGGAATATGGCAATCGCGCCACAGGGCCAGGTATCGACGCTGGTTGGACAGTCTAATCAACGACTGCTCCGTGTTGGACATTAACGAGCAATCAACACATCACTACGCTGCTATCAGCGTTGAGCTTAGGCAAGCGGGAAAGCCCATTCCGACCAATGACCTGTGGATCGCGGCGCTTTGTCGGCAACATGAACTTCCACTTTTGAGCCGAGACCGACATTTCGATGTGGTGCCTGGAATCCGACGCGTCGATTGGTGAGTCGTAGAGGGACTTTGTCTATTCCCCTTGAAAAGCGAAGAAGCTAGATTTTCGGATGTGAAACGAAAGGGGAAGGATGGAAGATTTGGCTCCCCGAAGGCGACGATTTTAGAACTTTCTTCAGCGACTTTGTGGCAGGGTTGCCAAACATTGAGATGAGTAGTGAATTGACCTTGTGATGTTCGCTGGTGAATGCTCCAACTTCCGAAACTCATTTCGCATCTGGGTGGCCGACCGTGCAAGATGTCAAAGATATTTCGAGCCGAGTGGAGCAAGAGCTTGAACAAATATCTGACAGCAAGCTTGTGAATAGGATTCGAGAACTGCTCGTGACACCGTACCTGGTGGAGCGAGCGTGGGATTATGGGTCACGCGGTGAGCATTTTGTTTGCCGGACTGTTTTGGAGCACCAACCGTCGAATACGGGCATCGCATTTTGTTTACGGGGATTCGGTCCCGCTGATCCATGGGGGCTCGTCTCCTTGTCGGGCTCGCACACGAACATCGGAATGGACTCCTCCTGGTTCGCGTCTCTTGAGGATGCGATGCGAAATAGCATGGCATGGGACGAGCCGAATCCAGAGGGTTACGAGGTCCAATGAGGACAGAAAAGCCCTTCGATCGCCGAGCTAGGGACTTTCTCTTGGCCCGTGCAAATCCGCGCTCGGCCGCACTCGAAAAAGCTTGTTCTTGCCCCAGCGATAGATTGCGAAATCCCGGTCCAGCGTCAGAATATCCGCGGTCCCAAACTGGTCCGCCAAACGAATCAGGCAAGCATCTGCAAGGTCAATTTTCCGGTCCTTGTATTTTCGCAGTAATTGTTTGACAGCAGCAGTTTCTCGGGACAGCTGAAAAGGAATCTGGAAAATCCCCGCGGCGATGTTCTCGATCACCGCCTCCGACGCACCCGACAAGTTCCGCAACAAATAGCAACTCTCTGTAATGACGGCTTCGCAAGTAACCAGCGGCGCCTGCACTTCTCGAACCGTCCGGGCGCACGTCTTGTGAAGACTCTCGCTGCGGTCCAGCAGCGCAACGATGAAACCTGTGTCCAGTAGAACCGGCTTCATCGCCCAAAATTCCGTAGATGTTTTTTGTTCGAACCCAGGTCCGGCATACCGGATTCGAACTTACCCAGACCGATGATGCCCGGCTTCTTGCGCCGCAAATAACTCGCTTCGAGAACACGCAGCCCCTCGCGTACCACCCGCGAAGGAGTCCAGCCGAGTTCTCGTACCAGAACTGCAAGCCTCTTCCGCGATTGGTCGTCCAGCCTGGCTTGAATTGAGAATCGCATGCACCAATTGTACTACAAGATGCCATTTGTATGACATACAGAAATCGTGCGGGCCGCTAGAAAAGGTATGGATGACCAAGTCTGAAAAGACGAAACACTGTTATATACAATCGATTCATTAAAGATGCTATAAAATGCCCTAATTACAAGAGAACCGTCGGGTTGGGGTCCAATCCCTCTCGGCACGCCGTTCCAGCCTAACGGTCACAGGGTAGAGAGAAGTCTCCTGTCTGGCGCAAGGCCGGCCTTGCGGAGACCGACGATCAGGTCTTCGACCAGGTCCGGTTGCCACCAGACTTCCAGCTCCTGGCGAGGTAGTTTGGCAATATCGGGTCTCTGAATCAGAAGAGTATGCAAGGCCTCTTCTGCCGTGGCCCGTTCGCCGAGTTGCCCGGCGCTCGCAGCGATGGCCAGTTGAGTTCGCCAGAAGGCAGGCATATTCACCTTGCGAGCGAAGGCCAGTGAAGTTTTGTAGTCGCCTCTTGCTAGGGTTGCGTCGGACTCTGCGCCGTGCCGATTGCCTACGGAACAGCCGATGTCGGATTTCAAATAGTCTTCAACGGCAAAGACCTCAGCGGCTGGGACGGCCCGAGGATGATCTGGTCGGTCCAAAACGGCGCCATCACTGGTCGCACAGAGCCTGTACCCTAGTACAGTGCCCTGTTCGCGGCATAGTCAGCTCGGCTTTCGCCGCGGTCTGCCAGACTCTAGGAATGAGACGCCGATTCATTTTCGTAGTGCCGTGCCTCGCGATCGCGATGGCCCCGGCGGCCTTCGGCCAAAATATCAGGTCATCCGCCGAGCATCTGCTCGAACCGCGTGCCATAACCAAAACAGAGGGTCGCAAGATTCTGGCTGCCATTTCAACCGTAGACGGCGACTCCGAATCCGAAACCGACTGTTCCCATTTCGTTCACGACGTTTACGAACAAGCCGGTTTCCCCTACGACTATGTCAGTTCGCGCGAACTCTACATCGGCAACACAAATTTCCTGCGTGTCCACAAACCCCAAGCCGGCGACCTGGTTGTTTGGCGCGGACATGTCGGCGTCGTCATCGACCCCAAAGAACACTCCTTCTTCAGTTCTGTGCGCTCAGGTCCCGACACTCAGTTTTATGACTCGCCTTACTGGCGGTCGCGTGGTATCGCTCGCTTCTACCGCTACATGACGGAAAAGCCGCTCCGCTCAAGCCCAATGCTCGAAGCTGCGCGCGACGCGAACCACGAACCTCTTCCCGCCGCCAGCCGCGGTTTGGAGAATCGCACGCCTTCCAAACTACTGAAGCCTTTGCCTTCGTCCAGCTCTGCACCGGCTGCTGACCCATCCGGTTCAGGAACATTCGAAGTTCCTCGAGAGATCGTTCTGCGAGCGGCCCGAAACAATCCTACGCCGGACGAAGTCGCTGCCGGATTCATCGAAATGAATCAGGATTTCGCCAAATCCCTCCACGTACGCTCTCTGAACAGCTCCGAAAAACCGATCATTATTTATCGCGACTTACGCGTCTTGGCAGTTCAAATCAAAGGCAAGCGCGGAACTGCGCTCGTTTCGATTGAATCGTTGGGCACTCTTCCGGATTCGCAAGCGGACTCTCAACCGCGCCGGAAAGAAGAGTCTCTGGAATTCGAGAAGACGAAAAGAGGCTGGGTGATGAGTCCCGTCCAGGAAGTTGCTTACGTTTCGCGTGAAGTTGCGCTGCAAGTCCTGTCGGCGCGGCTCGCGGAGCTCGCTCAAAACACGAGCACCACTCCCGCTCAGGAACGCGAGCAGAAACAGATCATTCGCCTCCTAAACGCGCTGATACCAGACAATTCTAGAGCGAAGTCTGCGCAGAGTAATTAGGACGCGAAAGGCAACCAAGGCCAAATTACAAAATCGGTCGTTCGTGGGCGTTAGAGATGGCCGCACATTTTCTCCTGCGTGCCTGGCGCCGAAGATGGGGCGCTCCTCACCAAATCGTGTGAACCGCTTTGGACCGACGGATCTCACGGTCGGCAGTAAGCAACGATAACCCCTCGACAAGTGCTGTCGCTCCGATAATGCGATCCGCAGGATCTTTGGGATAAGCCGCTGGAAGTTCCACGGCGCGCGCGCACGCTCGGCCAGTGATTGGCAGAACGACGAACCGGGCTTCGACTTCCTGCAGGAAAGATTCGAGACTAATGTCGAGCCGGAGCCGGCCCTTTCTCGTAAGTGTCGCCAATTCTAAGAGTGTAATATCGGAAATTGCCAAGCCCTCCGCTTTCTCGCGCGTATCGTCGATTGCGCTCCTTGCCTTTTTGGAGAGCTGGGCTTGGTCAAACGCTAGCCAAATCACTACGTGGGTATCTACAATAATCACCTGAGCTCGCCCCACTCATCAGGGGACACCGCCGGCGAAACGATGTCTCCATTTACAACGCCCTTACCGGCAAGGAAATCATAGATTTCATCTGTGTCGGCGTTCACCGGGACGAGTTTCGCCACCGGTTTGCCGTGTTTAGTGATCACAACTGTCTCGTGCCTGGCTTGAACCTCGTCCATGACCGCGAGGCAATTTGTTTTAAAGGAACCTGCTGCCATCTTCTTCATCTCAAGACTCCAATACTACTATGGTCACCATACCATGGTCGTATCTCGAATAGCCAACTCCTTATTCATTGAACGAAGAGTGCGGTCACATGAGTCGCCAATGGCAAATGTATGGCGATTTGGTTCCGTCCGCTTCCAATTCCCGGTACGAGCAAATGATTCACCCATACCTTTTCATCACTCGGGTACAGATGTGTCCTTACTTCTTTTTCCTCACCTTCCCAGCAGGAAACTTCAACGGGAGTTTATCGCCTTCGACGGGAGGTAACCTACCGAATGGACCCTGCAATCATGCTATGACATGGCATAATTTCAAGGTAATGATTGAGCGTGCGATCAAGCCAATTATTAAGGACCTCTTGACCCGATTCCCCGCGGTTGGGCTTCTCGGGCCTCGCCAAGTCGGCAAAACCACGCTGGCCCTTTCGCTGGCTTCCGAGCTAAAAGACAGCTCCATCTACCTTGACTTGGAACTTCATTACACTCAGTAAGTGTGCAAAAAATATTACTTCCGCCACACCTTCTTTCCTGGCGTCCTATGAAGTTCCGAAATCGCTGATAATCGCCTTCCCCTCTTCTCAAACACCTCTCATTGGACTAGCATCCCGCCTGGAGGTGCCCCATGCCTTTAAGCATCATGACCCTGTCAAGAGTCGACATGCCCGTCAGTCAGGCGGAGGGCCTGAAAATTCTGGAACGCGATCAATACTGCTGCAGGTACTGCGGATTGGACGGCAAAGCCAGCTTCGAGAACGCCCTGGTAATGTCGGTTGATTTCGTCGTGCCGCGCGCCCGCAAGGGTAAGAAAGATCCTGCCAACCTGGTGGCCTGCTGCCGTCCCTGCAACACCATCAAAGGCACGCGCCTCTACAAAAGTTTCGAGGACGCCAAGAAATACGTGCTCGAGCAGCGCGAACGGATGCGCCAAGCCTGGGAAGCCAATCGCTTGCGCCCGGCGGCAAGAGCCACCTCCGCCCAAGCTATTTCGAGCGCAAATTGACGAGCTGTCCGCGCTCAGCCACTTTTTTTGATTGACGGCTTGTCAGTTGCCAAGAATCAGGAACGATCGTTCCTATCGGAGTGCGGCAGCTGCCGCTTTCGGCAATGTCAGAGGGGCTAGGTGCTGTGGAACATTGCCAGCCGCTTACCAGCCCATTTACCAACCAAAGACGCGTTGCGCCGCCAGCACCAATCCCAGCGTGAACGCCGCGATCACAACTTCCCCGATCGCGCCCACCGCAAACGGTTTCAGCCCTTGCTTCGACAGCGCTTTGAAATTCGTGCGTAGCCCGACGCCCGCAAACGTAAGCAAAAACGCCCAGCGCGAAAGATTCGCCAACGCGCCAATCTGTTCCTTGGAGAAAAACGCCGCCGTCGCCAGCGTCGAAATAATCAGAAATCCCAGCACGAACTTGGGAAATTTCTGCCACAGAAATTTGGCTTTGTTGCCCACTGCCTGCGCCTGACCGCGGCTCGCCCAGTAGAACGCGTACGCCAGCACCACAAATCCGATCAGCGCATTGCGCGTGGTCTTCGTCAACACCGCCAATTTCCCAGCCGCGTCGGAGTACAACGCGCCGGCGGCCGCAGCTTCGGCCGTGTTGTCCACCGCCAACCCGGACCACACGCCGTAGGCGTGATCATTCAAATGCAAAGCGTGTCCAATCAGCGGAAATGTAAACAGCGACAGCGCACCCAACGCCAGAATCGCCGCAATCGCAAACGAGGAATCTTCTTCGTCCGCATCAATCGCGCCCTGCGTGGCAATGATCGCGCTGACTCCGCAAACCGCCGAACCAACCGCCAGCAGCGAAGTTAATTTTGGTCTTAATCCGAAAACTCGCCCAAGAAACGTCATGAACGCAATCGCCAATGTAATCTCAATGCCTACCAGCGCCAGGCTCGTTCCACCAAGTTTCAGCACATCACCCAGCAAAAATCGCGCGCCCAGCAACACGATGCCAGCTTTCAGCCAGAATTCGTACGTCGCCACGCCCGCGCGAAAAATTTCCGGCACTCCCACCGTGTTTGAAATCACCAGGCCCAACAGAATCGCCCACAACACATACTCAATATTCGGGAACGTCCAGTGATGCGCCTTCGCATACTTGCCGACGTTCGCTTCCAGCACTTTTCCGGCGTAGCCCACTGCGGCTAGCAGCAAAACTCCCGGCACAATTGTCAGGAATCGCAGCGCCGGATTCACCGGCCGCACCTCTGCGATCGCAATCGAACTAGCCATACTCACCTCATCCCCGTCAATTTTCCACGGCGTCCGAACCGTTTTTCTAGCGGCCGGTCTTTAGACCGGTTCTTTTAAATTCGCGTCAACCGCGATTACCACGGAATATGCTTGAACACTCCAGCGCGCACCAACGCCGCCAGCACAAACGCCAGCAGCACCGCCCACGCATCCATCGAAAAACCGCGCTGCTTTGCGGGAACAGCCGCCTGTACTTGTTCGCTCATTGTGTTTCTCCTCTCAGTTTTTCAAAACCATCCGATACGCCGCAAATTCGCTCAGTTCTGTTTCCGCCCAACCAAGCGCAAGCCGATCGCCTCACCGGACCGGAACACCTCCGGATTGATCCCTGCGCCGAATTCGGTCACGGACTGCGAAGCCACTCTGCCCACCAACAGGATGGAAGGCGCCGGCAATTGCGCCTCGCAGGAAAGCGCGGCAATATTCGTCCAACGAACCTGCTGCTCGGCGCGCGTGGCTTGCGAAACCACCACACACGGCGTCTCCGGTGACAACCCGTTCTCGATCAACCGCTCGGCAACTTCGCCGTAATGCGTTCCCGGCATGTAAATCGCAATGGTCGTTTCCGGAGTTAACGCAGCCCAGTTCAACCAGTTCGCTTGCTCGCCGCGCGAAAATGTCGTGAACAAAACTTGCGAAGCCACTCTCCGGTCGGTCAGCGAGATTTTCGCGCTCGCCGCCGCGCCAACTGCCGCCGTAATTCCCGGCACGATTTCACTTTTAACTCGGGCTATGCGTAGAGCCTCGATTTCTTCTCCCGCGCGGCCAAACAGCAGCGGATCGCCACCTTTCAGGCGCGCGACGACGTTATTTTTCTTTGCATAGCTGATGAGCAGGCTGTTGATCTCTTCTTGCGTCAGCAACTTTTTTCCGGCGCGCTTTCCGACGTCAATCAATTGCGCATCGCGTGAAACCAGCGCCAATACCTCTTTGCTGACCAGCGCGTCGTACAAAACCACGTCAGCTTCGGCAAGAATTCTTGCCGCTTTCAGCGTCAGCAATTCCGGGTCGCCCGGCCCCGCGCCCACTAGATAGACTCTTCCGCTCATGCCACACCTTGCCGCGACGGTTCTTTGTTTGCTTCTTTCACGAACCCCTCGTACATCGCCTTGCTCGCCAGTTGCTGCAACACCCGCTTATTGCTTTCCGTGCTGCCGCCGTCCGCCCCGCGCAAAAGTTCTCGCGCCGCGCCGAGCCACTCCAGCCATACTTCGTACTCCGGCCCGAATTGCTGTTCGAGTTCCCGGCGCAAACGCTGCGCCAGGGCCGGGCTCTTGCCGTTGGTCGAAATCGCAATCTGCAAATCGCCGCGCTGCACAATCGAGCCGTAATAAAAATGGCAGTTCTCGATATCGTCCACCGCGTTGCAAAGAATTCCACGCGCTTCCGCTTCGCGAAACACGGATGCATTTACGCCAGGAGCAGAAGTAGCCGCGATGACCAGCGTGGCGCCGTCCAAATCGCCCGCGGCAAACTTGCGCGGCAACCATTCGATTTTTCTGCTGCGAATCGGTTCGGCAAACGCAACGTGAACTGCCGGCGCAATCACGCGCACTCGCGCGCCGGCCCGCAGCAATCCCTCGATTTTTCCAGCGGCAATTTCGCCGCCGCCCACTACCACCACCGACCGTCCCTGCAACTTCACAAAAATCGGAAACAAACTCATGATCACCCCTCCACTCCGGCCGGGACTCTGCCGGCTGGCGCGTCGCGCTCTACGGCGGCAAACGATTCCCCCGCTAGAATGGTGCGAATCTGCTCGTTCGTATTGCGCGCGAGGAAAGTACGCAGATTTTCGTTGCTCTCGCGCGTTTCCCGAAAATGTATGAGCAAGCGTTCGATGGCGTCGGGAACATCCGTCGCCGCGCAGCGATATCCCACCGGGCGCGCGATCGAAGCGATGTGGCCAACGCCTCCGCCCACGCAGAAGTAATACGCATCGACCATTTTTCCGCCGACTCTGACTTTTTTGCCTTCGATGCCGATGTCCGCGATCCAATGCTGCCCGCAACTGTTCGGGCATCCGGTGATGTGCAATTTAATTCGTTCGGAGAACCCAGGCAGCCGTTCGTCGAGTTCGGTGGAGAGCCAGCGCGCGAAACCCTTGGTTTCCGTCAACGCCAATTTGCAGAATTCTGATCCCGTGCACGCGACAGTGCCGCGCGCGAACGCCGGCACTTCGACCGGCAGTCCCACGCGAGTCAGTTCCGCGGCAACCGTCTCGGCGTGTTCCTCGCGAATATTTGCCAGCAGCAAGTTTTGTTGCACCGTCGCACGCAAATTGCCGTCGCCAAATTCGTCGGCGAGCTGCGCGGCGCGGCGCAGTTGCGCCGGCGTGATCCTTCCGCGCAGCACGGAAGCACCGATAAAGACCAGTCCAGCTTGTTTTTGCCGGTGAATTCCAGTGTGGTCGCGATGTACCTCGGCGGGAATTTCCTCGTCGCCCGCCGGCTCGAGCGGAAAACCGATGGTGCGATTCAGTTCCGCGAGAAAACCGTCCGCCGTCCAGCCATGTTTCAGGAAAAGATATTTCAGGCGCGCTTGTTCCCTGCTCTGGCGGAGAACTTCGCTGGCGCGGAAAATTTCCGCTACGCCGCGCGCCACATTCACTACTTGATCTTGCCGGACAAATGCATCCAGCTTCAGCGCAATGTGCGGTTCGGTCGATAGTCCCCCGCCGATGCGTATCGAAAATCCATCTTCAAGAACGTCGCCGCGTTTTCTCCTCGCTGGAGTGAATGCCAGATCGTTAATTTCCGGATAGCTGCACCACGAACTGCAGCCTGTGACAGTCATCTTGAATTTGCGCGGCAGATTATAGAATTCGCGATTGCCACCCAGGGTGCGATCCACTGCCAGCGCAAATCGCGACGCGTCAAAATGTTCGTCAGCGGCAATTCCCGCGACCGGACATCCGGTCACATTGCGTACCACGTCGCCGCACGCGCCGGTGGTGGTCAAACCCGCGGCTTGCAATTTTTCAATCAGATCCGGAATCGCCTGAATCGTCACCCAATGCAGCTGCACGTTTTGCCGCACGGTGATATCCGCAACGCCGCGGCCGTAGTCTTCAGACAATCCAGCAAGCACTCGCACCTGATCGCTGGTTAAAATTCCGTTGGGGATACGGATACGCACCATGAAAAATTCCGTGGCTTTTCCTTCGCCATTTTTCCCGCCAATTACTCCCACGCCGTCGCCCTGCGTGTAAATTCCCCAAGAGCGAAAATAGGTCCCCAGCCATTCCGGTGGCACCGAATCGCGTCCGTTGCGTGCGAATTCACGAATCTCGTCCAGGTGATCCCACGCCAGCTTTTCGCGCTTCAGCCGCTCGACGCGTTGCGCTTTGGTTTCTTTGACTTCGGCCATGTCCCGCTTTCCTTAATCCTCAAAAATCGTGCGTAAAAACAAAAAAGCCCACGTTCCAGATTTTCTGGCACGTAGGCTTTGGAATTTCTTTGTGTACGGATGTTCTAGGTCCGCAGCAGCCTCAAGCCAGAAATGTGGCGTTCGCGACAGCAACAGCAGTCGCAGCAACAACACACGGTCTGGCCAGTCATTCGCATCACTTTAGAGAGTACGTGGACTGATTCGTGGTGTCAATGGCATGCCTTATCGCCAAATCTGATGCTTCACACCAGATATTTAGATGCAGCGACTTGCGCGGGAGTGACGGCTGTAATTACGCGAGGCGCAGCCTGGCCGACTAGTCGAGATACGTCCATTCATTCCAAGAGCTAGAGAGATTCTTTCGCGGCTCGCGGCAAATGTAGATGGTCAGCCCGGATTCCTCCGGGAGCGCGTATTCGGGACTGATGGTTTCAAATGGCCTGACTTCGCCAAAAGCGCGGTCCAACCTTTCCTTCGTGAAACCGATAGCAATGACCACGTCTCCGGACGCGCCGCGCGGCCCCCAGGCGCCGTACTGGTTGTGGCCGCTGATCGCCATTGGCAAGCCATAGTGCTTACCAAAATAATCGATCGCTCCGGCTTCCCCATAGTTATACGCGAGCAGCGTCACTCGCGCTCGTTGGTCATCGGGCACGGAATGCACCGCACGCGAGATCGCCAGTACTTGCTCTTGCCAGCCGAACATGTCGCCGAAAAGCTGTGGCAGCGAATTCAATGGAACGTTTTCCACTTTCACGTCCTGCACTCCGAAGAACGCGCAATATTTCACGGCGGTTGCCACGGGAAGAATGGGCATGGCCAGCGGCGCGGCGACCATTCCAGAAAGAACGATTGGCGCGAGTACTAGGGGTTTCAGCCAGCCAGCGGCACGCGAGAATATTTTTCGTTCCCACCAGACCGCACCGCCCGCCAATAACATTATGTATGCCGGGGCAAGATAATAAATTTTGCCATGCAGCAAAATCATTTCGAGCAGCACGACAAGATACGCGTAGCCAAGAACCGCGTACTCGCGTCCTTCGCGATCGAAAAGAAAAAAGTACAAACCCGCCAGCCAAAACGGCGCAGCCAGCGGATTTACCAGGAGAAATTGTTCCCCGATGTAGGTCAGCGGGGAAATCGTTGAGTACTTGGTGCCAATCACGGTGTGCAGCAGGGCGATCGTTGGATAGCCGTTGTGAATTTCCCAAAGCAGATTGGGCAGAAAAATGAAGAACGCAATAACCAAGGCCGCCCAGATTTCGATTCTTGCAAATTGTTTTCGCGCCGGGGTGAGAAGCAGACCCATTGCAATTCCCGATCCGAAAAACAGCATGGAGTGTTTATTGAGAATTCCAATTCCTGCAACGACTCCAAACAACCACCACAGCCGCGCGCTCGCGCCATTTTTTACCTCAGGGCCAGCAAGTACAGGCCCTGAAACCCGCAGGATGCGCAATACAATCGCCGCGCAAGCCATCCAGAACACCGGCTCGAACGCGTTCATGGAAAGAAAATTATCAAAGGTCAGATAAATCGGTGCGAGAAAAACCAAGAGCGCCGCGAAGAACTGGGCAAATCGCCCTCCGCCAACTTCACGCGCCATCCATCCAACCAGCCACACCTTCGGCGCGGCGGAAAGGGCCGGCAGCAGCCTTAGAGCAAACAATGAATCGCCAAATAATCCGCGGCTGATTCGCGAAGCCAGCGCGATCAGTGGCGCATGATCAACGTATCCCCAGGCAAGATGTTGGCCACACGCTGCGTAATAAAGTTCGTCGCGGAAATAGCCGTATTTGGAGTTGAACAAAAAATGGACGAACACGGCGAGAGCCGCTAGCACGTACACGGATTTGTCGAGCGGTGCGAGCCCCGAAGAAACTACGTCTGGTTGCTTGTCCATGAAATGAAGAAAGTTCTCAGTACCACAGGATCGCGGAATAAATTCGAGCGCGTTAGCTCATTGCGCCGCGGCAGTCGCAGCGAGCAAAGTGGCCGACTTGATGTGGTCCAGCTTGGGCCAGCCTTTCAGCAAATACGGATCGCCTTGCTTCTCCAGTTGGTCCTGGTCTGGTCCCGCGCTGTCGCCATATCCCTCATACATCATCTCCACCACGTTCATGCCGTTGCCGTCCACTACGCCGAACGGCGCGAAGCCCATGCCGTCGAGCCGGTTGTTGTCCTTTAAATTGATGAACACTTGCGTCGTCCGCGTATTCGGCCCGGCCGTCGCAAACACGATTGCACCACGCTTGTTGGTTTGCGTGACCGGATCGTCCTTGATCTCGCTGTGCTTCCACGCAGCCGATACCGGCGAACTCGCGTTGATGCCAAACTGCACGACGAATTGCGGTACTACGCGGAAAAATGCCGCGTTGTCGTAGAAATGATGTTTCACTAGGTTGTAGAAACGGTCGGCGCCGAGCGGAGCCCAGGCGCGCGTTACCGTCACCGTGAACTGACCGCGAGTGGTATCGAATTTAACCTGGTAAGTTTCCGGCGCTTTTTCTTTTAATTTCGCCGGAGAGAGCAACTCCTTGCTGTAGTTGTGCGCCGGCTCGGCTGCTTTGGTCGAAGCACTCGGCGCCGGTTTAGTCTCGGCCAGCGACGGCGTGACGGGCTGGACGGGCGCCTCCGTTTTTGGCTGTTCCGCTACCGGCTCCGCGGGTTGCTCGCGCTTGGAGCAGCCAGCCAGAATGACTCCGGCAGCGAAGACTACCGCGGCCAAACTGGCGATGTTATTTTTCACTTTCATGGGGATTCTCCGTCGCAAAAGTTATGCGCTATTTTGTATTCGTTACTTTGCTGGGTTCAATTCTCTGCTAACGCGTTCCACGTCGGCCATCAGGCGTAGAGTATTTTCACCTAGAATCTTTTTTACGTCACCTTCGGAATAGCCTTTTTTTAACAGCGCCTCAGTGATCTTCGGCAGCATGCTGGCGTCTTCCATTCCGTACGGCATATTTGCACCGTCGAAATCAGAGCCCAGGCCAACGTGGTCGATGCCCGCGAATTTCACGGCGTGGTCGATGTGTTCGATAATTTTCGTATAGTCCACACGCGGCAAGACGCCTTTCGCGACGTATTCGCGCGTGATGCGATCGCCCTCGATCAACATGCAGCCTTCATTGGTGTCGCCGCAGCGTTTGTTGACTTCCCGCGCGATGGCTTCATTTATCTTAGGATCGGCCTTTTCCGCATTGCGAAATTCCTCGCTTAGAAATCCCACATGGTAATTAATCTGGATGACGCCACCCTTTGCGGCCAGATCCTTCATCATCTGGTCGGTCATATTTCGCGGCGCATCGCAAATGGCGCGGCAGGACGAGTGTGAAGCGAGCAGCGGAGCTTTGCTGACGGATAGCGCATCGTAAAAAGTCTTGTCGCTGACGTGGGAAATATCCACCATCACGCCAAGCCTATTCATCTCGCGCACTACATCTTTTCCGAAGTCAGTGAGGCCGTTGTGAACGGCTTTATCGGTGGAAGAATCGGCCCACTCGTCGTTTCCGCTGTGCGTGAGAGTCATGTAACGCACGCCGAGGCCCGCGTATTTGCCTAGCACGCCGGGATCACTGTTGATCATGTGGCCGCCTTCAACACCCATGAGCGCGGCGATTTTCCCATCTTTGCGTGCCTGACGAACTTGTTCTGCGGTTGTTGCCAGCACAAGGTCCTTGGGATGCGCTCGTACTTGCTCGCGCACTGCTTCAATCTGTTCGAGCGCTTTTTGTACCGCAATCGGACCGGTCACTTTGCTGGGAATCCAGATGGAAAAGAAAATCGCGCCGAGTCCGCCCTCGCGCATGCGCGGAATGTCGATGCTGCCCGCCGAGTGGCGTTCGCCAAGATCGAATTTCGGCTCGAGCAAAAGCTGAGTGGTGTCGTCGTGGGTGTCCACAACGATCGAAGAGAAGTGCAACTTTTTCGCCCGATCTGAAATGTTGTCGCCTGCAACCGATGTTGCCACGATAAGCCCTCCGAAAGCGCAGACCGCCAGAAAAGAGAGATTCCTCACTGCGCTTCGCTTCGTTCGGAATGACGGCCGGGGGCCGCGTTCGCTGTTTATGAAAATTGACTCCAACTGTGTCTCGCAATTCCATCGACGCCGAGCCATGTCTTATTGCGCCTGTAGTTCGCGGCTGACTTTTTCGTTCTGCTCCATCACGCGCAGCAGATTGCCGCCAAGAATTTTGCGAATGTTGTCGTCGGAGTAGCCTTTGCGCATCAGGGCTTCGGTGATTTTCGGTAATTTTGAAGCGTCTTCCATGCCGTCCGGCATACTGGCACCGTCGAAGTCCGAGCCCAGGCCAACGTGATCGGCGCCAACAAGTTTTACGGCGTGGTCGATGTGATCGATAATGCGTTCCCAACTAACGTGTGGGAGTTTCCCCTCGGCGACCGCCTTTTGCTGCATCTCCGTCATCTTCTTTCCCATGCAGGTTTCATCGTCGTTGCACTCTTTTTTTAGCTGCTCAATCATGGCCACCACGCCGCCGGAGAGCTTGTCCGACGCGTCTTTGTAGGCCTGATCGATGAAACTCATTTCGTAATTGATTTGAATGACTCCGCCTTTCGCGGCGAGCGCTTTGACCATGTCGTCGGACATGTCGCGAACGTGATTGCACAGCGCGCGGCAGGAAGAGTGCGAGGCGATCAACGGAGCTTTGCTGACTTCGAGCGCGTCGTAGAAAGTCTTGTCGCTCACGTGCGAAATGTCCACCATGATTCCCTGACGATTCATTTCGCGCACAATTTCCTTGCCGTGGTCGGTGAGGCCGTTGTGCGCGGGCTTGTCGGTCGAGGAATCAGCCCACTCGTCGTTATAAAAGTGTGACAACGTCATGTAGCGGACTCCGAGATCGCCGAAAATGCGCACCATGCGGATATCGTTGCCGATCATGTGGCCGCCTTCAACACCCATCAGCGCGGCGATTTTCCCCTGCGCGTGCGCGCGGCGTACGTCGTCGGCGGTAGAGCAAAACATCATGTCCTTGGAATTCCTGCGGACGTTTTCGTGCACGGCGTCGATCTGGTCCAGCGCTTTCTGGATGGCCGGGGGTCCCATGATGCGGCCGTCAATCCAGATGGAAAAGAAGATGGCGTTCATTCCGCCTTCTTTCATGCGCGGAATGTCGACGCTGCCGTCCGCGTTGCGTTTTGCCAGATCGAAGTCCTTCGAGAAAAATCGCTGCGTGGTGTCGTCGTGGGTATCGAGAACGATCGATGAGAAGTGAAGTTTGCGAGCGCGCTCGGCGATTTCATCGGCGTTGGCAGGCGCGATAATCCACAGCGAACAAAGCACCAGAAAAGAACCAAACGACAGATACACGCGGCGGTGCATCGGTAGCTCCTTGGGCCCTTGTAAAAATTTGGACCGGATCAAAAATGTCGACTGGAGATTCTACCCTATCAGCCAGCCGAGCATGGCTTGTTTCCACGCCTGGCGATTTACTTCTGCGATGGATTCGGTGAGCGGAATTTCCTTTGGACAAGCCTTGACGCAGTTCTGCGCGTTCGCGCAATCGTGCACGCCGCCGGGCTGCATCAGCGCGCCGATACGTTCGCCGGCGTGCATCGCTCCGGTCGGGTGCATGTTGAATAGCCGCACCTGGCTGATGATCGCGGCGCCGACAAAATCGCCGGCGGAAGTGCCGGTCACTTGCGGACAAACTTCCAGGCAACTGCCGCAGGAAATGCAGGTGGAGAGTTTGTAGGCCTTTTCCTGAGTTTCCGGTGCGACTCGCGGGCCTTCGCCGAGATCGTAAGTGCCATCGATCGGAATCCAGGCTTTGACTCGCTTCAAACTCTCGAACATGAACTGGCGATCGACGGCGAGATCGCGCACCACTGGAAATTTCGACATCGGCTCGAGGCGGATGGGTTGTTCTAACTTATCGACAAGCGCGGAGCAAGCCATACGCGCCCTTCCATTGATCAGCATGGCGCAGCTGCCGCAGACTTCTTCGAGGCAATTGGAATCGTATGAGATGGGCGTGGTCTTTTTGCCATCGCAGTTGACGGGATTTTCCGCGATGTCGCGCAAACAGATGATTACGTTCATCGCGGGACGCCAGGCGAGTGCAAATTCTTCCCAATACGGCGCGCCTTGCGGGCTTACCTGCCGCTTAATTTTTACGATGACTTGTTTCTCAGCCATAGTCCCTGCCAAGCCTCTTACGTTGAGATCCTCGCCCGCCTTCGCCGGACTCAGGATGACGATGCTGGCCGCATCGTCATTTCACGGCGTCGTATCTGCGCGGGCGCGGAGTGATCTGCGAAATGTCCACGGCCTCGTAGTGCAACTGAATTTCGCCGTTTACCCATTTCGCCCGCGTCGTTTTCAACCAATTGGCGTCGTCGCGATCGGGGAAATCCGGTTTGTAGTGCGCGCCGCGTGATTCGTTTCTGGCGTGCGCTCCAATGGTAATCACTCGCGCCAGAACCAGCATATTTCCAAGTTCGCGCGCGAAGTTCAGCGTCTGGTTGGACCATTTGCTGCGATCACTTAAGTTCACTTTGCGAAAACGCTGGTCGAGCTCGAGCAATTTATTGTAGGCAATTTCCAGATTTTTGTTGATGCGCGTGACGGTGACCTGTTCGGTCATGTTTTCGCCGAGTTCGCGCCAGATGGCCATGATGTTTTCGTTGCCTTCTTGCGAAATCAGAGCTTGATTCAAGGCTTCCTGGCGATGGCGTTCACGATCGAAAACGCTGGATTCGATCGCGTCGGTTCCCTTTTCCAGATTCTTCGCATACTTCGCCGCAGCCGACCCAGCCAGTCCCCCGCCGAAGATGCAGGACACCAAAGAGTTCGCGCCCAAGCGATTCGCGCCGTGATATTGATATTCGCACTCGCCGGCCGCATAAATTCCAGCAACGTTGGTCGCCTGATCCTCGGCGTTCACCCACATGCCGCCCATGGTGTAGTGCATGGCGGGAAAAACTTTCATCGGCTCTTCGCGCGGATCGACGCCCAAAAACTTTTGGTAGATTTCCAGGATGCCTTCAAGCTTGCGGTCCAGCGTTTCGCGTGGAATGTGGCTGACGTCGAGATAAACTGCGGCTTGTCCGACCAGCCCGAGTTTTTCCTGATAGACGATGCGATGAATGGCGCGGGTCGCGATGTCACGCGGCACCAAATTTCCGTACTTCGGATACCACTCTTCGAGAAAATAAAAGCGCTCATTTTCTGGAATGCCTTTCGCCGGGCGCGTGTCGCCGGCCTTTTTCGGTACCCATACGCGGCCGCCTTCGCCGCGCGCCGATTCGCTCATCAAGCGGAGTTTGTCTTCGCCGGGAATCGCCGTGGGATGCACTTGAATGAATTCGCCGTTGGCATAATCCACGCCCTGCTGGAACAGCGCGGACTGCGCGGAGCCAGTGCAGACCACAGAGTTCGTCGAACGCCCGAAGATTGCGCCGATTCCGCCGGTGCAGAAAATTACCGCGTCAGCCGCGAAGGTTCTGACCTCCATGGTGCGCAGATCCATGGCGCAAATACCGCGGCACACGCCGCCGTCGTCCAAAACGGAGGACAAAAACGTGAAGCCTTCGTATTTTTTTACTTTGTCTTCGGATTCGTGGCGCCGCACCTGCTCGTCGAGCGCGTAAAGAAGTTGCTGACCTGTCGTCGCGCCAGCGAACGCGGTGCGGTGATACAGTGTGCCGCCGAATCGTCGATAATCCAGCAAACCTTCTGGCGTGCGGTTGAACATCACGCCCATGCGGTCAAGCAGATCGATAATTCCGGGAGCCGCTTCACACATTCTTTTTACAAGCGGTTGATTGGCAAGAAAATCTCCGCCGTAAATGGTGTCGTCAAAATGCTTCGCCGTTGTATCGCCTTCGCCCTTCTGATTTTTCGCGGCGTTGATTCCGCCTTGCGCGCAAACCGAATGTGACCGCTTTACCGGGACGATCGAAAATAGATCCACGGGAACACCCGACTCGGCAACCCGGATGGTAGCCATGAGCCCGGCCAGTCCTCCACCTACGACGATCATTTTCGGTTGTCTCATGGAGTTTTGGTCAGATACCAGGCGAATGGATGCCAGTTAAAGCGGAAACTTGCCAGAATCAGCAACCCGATCAGGCTGAACGAAATTCCTACAGCCGCGCCAAGCTGCCCAGCAGCGCGTTGCGCGCGCACCGTAGCAGCCAGCCCCCACTTGCAAAGAAAATTCCAGATGCCGACGCCCAGATGGAACGATGATGCAAGAATTCCCACCACAAAAAACAGCAGGTACCACTGATTCTGCAAATCGCTATAAACGGTGTCGTAGGTGGACCGGCCGTGTGTCAGCCAGCGTTCGGTGTAAACATGCCATCCTATGTATACAAATGCGATCAAGCCGGTGTAGCGCTGAAGTGTGTACAACCAGTTTTTTACCCACGGATACTGCGAGACGTTCGACTTCCCGTGCAGCCAGATGTACACGCCGTATCCGCCGTGAAACAAAATCGGCAGCACAATCAAAAATAATTCCACCAACGGGCGAAACGGAATGGTCTGCAAGTCCTGCGAAACTGAATTGTATTTGTCGGGACTGACCAGAACAGCGCTGTTGGACCAAAAATGTTCCACCAGGAATGCGCCAACGGGAATCAAACCGCTCAACGAATGGAGTTTTCTCAGGAGGTAACTGCTGTCAGGCCGGGTTGTCGTTGCGGACATGCCCTCTCCGCTGCGCGTGCCCCGCTGCGACTCCAATTGAGTTCAACATGGGAAAGTTCTCACTTGCAGCACAAAAAAAAGTATAGCAGTTGCGTTCCACGATGCAAAATCGCAACGTGCTTTCATTACTTTTACATTTTCGTAAAATTCAAACGATTTGCCCATTGCTGTGGAGGTTGCATTTGTTATCGTACAAGTTGCGGGCCCTGCAGAGATCTCAGGCGGCTTCCGGCTGCGGATCACCCTCATCCAAACTCATGAGCAAAAAACTCGTACACGAATTCGAAATGCTAGCCAACAGCCTAAAGTCCGGAGATGCGTCGAACCAGGAACTCTCCATCACCAAGCTAGCCGACCGAATCGCAAATACGTTGCATGTAAAATCAGATGAGGTCGCGATCCTCGGCGTCTCCGAAAAATGGCGTCATCTATATTTCCTGGTGCCGCAGGCTTTGCGCGATGTCGGTCACATTCCGCTTTCCAGCACATCAGCGCTGGCCGCTCGCACGGTGCGCGACAGCCGCCCGGAGATCGTCAACAATTTCTCTACGGTCCGTCACGCCAGCGTTTTCGAGGGTGTCAAAGCGGAGACGCTGAACGCGGCGGCGATTCAGAGGATTATCAGTGCGCCGATCCTGGCGGACGGAAAAGTGATCGGCGTAATTCAAATCAGCCGCAAAGCGGCAACGGTTTCTGAAGCCGGTCCGGAATTCAGCGCCGACGATCTGGGGAAGCTTTTGGCGATCTGCAAACCGCTGGGACAACTGATCCAGCACGTCGCCAAAGATTGAAGTTCGCTGCTTCACTGCTGCGTTAAATTCCAGTTGCAACGTCGTTTAGCGTTGACACTCGATACCCTTCTTGTTACTTTTCCACAGCACTAAATTTTTCACTGCTACTTCACACACGGAGGCCGCGTACCGGCACTATGGCGTTTGTCGCTAAGAAAATTTTCTTGACCAAAGGCGTCGGTAAACATCGTGAGCGGCTTTCCAGTTTTGAGCTTGCCCTGCGCAACGCGGGTATCGCCGCGTGTAACATCGTCCGCGTCTCCTCGATTTTTCCACCAAGCTGCAAATTAATTTCGCGCAGCGAAGGCCTCAAGCACATCAAGCCCGGCCAGGTGGCATTCACCGTGATCAGCGAGAATTCCACCAAAGAGCCGCATCGCCTGATCGCCGCCAGCATCGGCCTGGCGCTGCCCAGTGACAAAACGATGTACGGCTACCTCTCTGAGCATCACTCGTTTGGCGAGAGCGAAGAAATCGCAGGCGAATACGCGGAAGAGCTCGCGGCGGAAATGCTGGCTACTACCTTGAACGTGGAATTTGATCCCGACCTATCGTGGGACGAAAAAAAAGAGGTCTATCGCATTTCAAATAAAATCGTTCGTACGCTCAATGTCACGCAATCCGCGGTCGGCGACAAGCGCGGCCTTTGGACGACGGTCCTGGGCGCGGCAATCCTCATCGGCGAAGACGACTAAGCCGTTTTATCAAGCAGGTACGCGGTTTTCAGCCATTCTTCCACTTCATCGTCGATGTCGGCTGCTGTTTTCAGTTCGATGCGATGCGTGATGCGGTCTTTCTTCGCCAATCCGCCGGTGTCCACAATTCGCTTGGGCAACTTGCCTTTGAAATGTGTCAGCGCAAGTCCTAAATCCACGCGTGTGTTGGTGCCTGGCTTGATTTGCGCGAAAACGTGTTCTCGATACAGCGGCACCATGGTTTTGCAGGGACAAGCTTTTACGTCCGAGCCAAGCTGCCCGGCCAACTGCAGAATGCTTTCGTAAATCGAACGCAGCGCTGCTCTTTTTCCTGTGTATTGTTCTTCGACATACTTCGCTGCTGCCGCCAAATACGTTTCATCCGAATCATAGTCGCCGCCTTTGTCCTCCGCCCGCTCGGCAATCCACCATGCGCTATTGGTACCGAGCTTATGTTTCGATTTCAGCCAGTCGCGGCGCTCGGTCTCTGATTTCGGTCCGTCTTTTTGCACCATCGCAATCCATTCGTCCAGAGAGCGTCCGGTATTGTCTTTCAGTTGCTGCATCCATTTCTGCATCATCGCTACGCCCGGATGCACTCCGTAAATGGATCGTTTCGCTTTTCTTGCTTGAGCACTCAATCGCGCACCACCCATATCAACTTTCGACTGGGCCGCGTAAATTCTCGCTCCCAGTGGCTCTCGGAACCTAATCCCTAGTCCCTGTTTTTGAAATATCCGATGCGTTCCAGCACCGCACCCACCACCAGCGGCAGGGCAACTGTCGCGTCCTCGAAAACCTCCGCCAACTTTCCGCCTTCTTCCGGCGGAACAAATTTCCCCCACGACACAGCTTCGGTGTAAGTGCTCCCACTGAGCCCGCCCCAATGCACTGGTTCGGGGCAAATTCGCACGCCGTAGGCATAGCGTTTCAACGGCATATCTTTGTAGCCGCGTCGGGCCATCAGTTCGGCGTAGACTCCGAATTGCTGCGACCAGTTGCGCGGAACGCCGCCACCAATCGTAAAAATTCCCATCTTCTTTGTGGCCATCATGGTGTCCGCGAATTTTTCAAAATCCTCGAAGGGGTCAAAACGCAACAGCGGCCGTTTGTCGCGCTTCCTGCCAAATTTGTGCAGCGCAAAATCGATGCCCAATTCCGAATCCGAAAAGGCCGGAACAAATACCGGGACATTGTGCTCGTACGCGGATTTCAGAATTCCGCGACCCTTGGTATTTTTCACCAGATATTCGCCGATGCGCCGATGCAGCTTCCAGCTGCAAACAACTTCTTCTGCGTTCCACTCATCCAGCAGCGAGTCAACGACTTCTTCCACGTGATCCAGGTTGGTTTCCGGCTCCAGTGAATCGTACACGCGGTTGTAGCCGGCGTTAAACAATTCGTTGTCGTCCATTTTCGAAGGATCGTAGCGAAAATGCGACAGGCCGGTGGCTTCGACAAGACCGTGAGCCATCAACGCGCCCGTCGAGACCACGGCTTTTACGATTCCGCTTTCGATCAAATCGCAAAACACCAAACCCATTTTGCCCACGGTAAGCGCGCCGGCCAGGGTCATGACCACAAAACAATCCTTGTCGCGCGCCATCGATTCCAGCACATCCGCAGCGTCGCCGACTTGCCGAGCGGTGTAAGCGGTATCGCCCATGGCGCGCACCAACTGGTCGATGGTCCGGCACTTCGACAAATCCAGCGGAAAAATCGGACGCAGCTTATCCTTTACAGGATCGTGCAGCACTCGTCCGGTGACTGTCTTCGCACCTAACGCTTTGTTCTTTGCTTTCCCCATTTCGCTCCTGGGCATTTCGCACTGAATGCACCACTACAAAAATATTTCTCGGGAATGAAGGCCTCGCTGAAATTCTCGTGACGCATCTTACTTTTTATCCGCGGCATTCGTCAAAGAAGTTTCCTGCTCTTTTGCGCGTCCGCGGCGGCCCAACGTTAGATTTTTCCATGGTGCGTGTTACGATATTTGATATGGCGGACAAATTTACGATTGGCCTGATTCAAATGCACTGCAGCAAGGACGCAGGCGACAACCTGGCGCGCGCCATCGAGAAAATTCGCGAAGCCTCCAAGCGCGGCGCGCAGATCATTTGCATGCACGAACTTTTCCGCGGGGAATATTTTTGCCGCACCGAGGATCCCGTGCTTTTCGATCTCGCTGAGGCGGTTCCCGGCCCTGTCACCGAAATTCTTGCCAAGGTGGCGAAAGAAAATAATGTCGCCCTGGTGGTGTCGCTGTTTGAACGCCGCGCGGCGGGCGTCTATCACAACACCTGCGCCGTTCTCGATGCGGATGGCTCGTTCCTCGGCAAATATCGGAAAATGCATATTCCCGACGATCCGTTGTATTATGAAAAATTTTATTTCACGCCCGGCGATCTCGGTTTTCCGAATTTCGATACCAAATTCGGCCGCATCGGAATTCAGATTTGCTGGGATCAGTGGTATCCGGAAGGTTCAAGGCTAACCGCGCTGAAGGGAGCGCAGGTGATCTTTTATCCGACCAGCATCGGCTGGCATCCAAAGGAAAAAGCCGACCACGGCGCTGCGCAACTCGATGCCTGGCGCACCATTCAGCGGTCGCACGCGATCGCGAACGGAACGTTCGTGGCGGTTGTTAATCGCGTGGGCTATGAAGGAAATCCCGCCGCAGGCGATCCCGGGATCGAATTTTGGGGAAATTCTTTTGTCGCCGATCCGTTCGGCCAGCTCACTGCACAAGCCGGCAGCGAAAAAGAGGAAATTCTGGTATCAGAGTGCGATCCAACAAAAAGCGAAGACACGCGGCGCAATTGGCCGTTTCTGCGCGACCGCCGTATTGACGCCTATCAGCCCATTCTAAATCGCTGGCTCGGCGAATGATTTGGGTTCCTTTTCGCGCTCCGTGCCCTCTGCGCTCTCTGTGTTCTCTGTGTTAAATTCTTTTTCTTTTCATTCTTGCGAACATGCGCAAATCGGAGAATAGCTCGGCTCCTCATACCATGGATTACCGCATGCCCGCCGAATGGGCGGCGCACGAAGGCACATTTCTCGGGTGGCCGCACGAACTTACCGACTGGCCCGGCAAATTCGCGCCGATTCCCTGGGCGTTTTCAGAAATTGTGCGTCACCTTGCGCGCGTTGAACGGGTTTATCTGCTGGTGGAAGACCGCGCAGCCGAGTCGCGCGTCCAATTGATCCTGAAAAAGTCCCGCGTCCATCTCGATAACGTTCAGTTCATGCGGGTTCCCACCGACCGCGGCTGGATGCGCGACTCCGGACCGATTTGCGTAGCCAATGACTCTGGCGAGGTTTCGTTCAATCATTTCGTATTCAACGGCTGGGCCAAATATCCCAATCACAAAAAAGATTCGCAAGCCGTGTCTCGCATCAACAAACTTCTCCAACGTGAAATATTTTTGCCAATGCACGATGGCCGCCGCGTAGTTCTGGAAGGCGGCTCCATTGACGTCAACGGTTTGGGAACGCTTTTGACCACGGAAGAGTGTTTGCAAAGCAAGATTCAAGAACGCAATCCCGGCTTGGGCAAAAACGATTACGAGCAGGTTTTTCGCGACTATCTCGGCGTGACACACGTGGTTTGGCTGAAAAACGGCATCGCCGGCGACGACACGCACGGCCACGTGGACGATCTGACTCGCTTCGTCGATTCCACCACGGTCGTCACCATCGTAGAAGAAAACAAATCCGACGCCAACTATTCAGCGCTGCAGGAAAACTTAGCGCTCTTGCAATCAGCCAAAGACCAGGACGGCAAGCCACTGCGCATTGAAACGTTGCCGATGCCCGCACCGGTGTTTTTCGACAAGCAGCGACTCCCGGCCAGCTACGCCAACTTTTATATCGCGAACAAACTCGTGCTCGTTCCCGTTTTCAACGATCCCAATGACCGCACCGCCCTCAACACTCTGGCAAAACTTTTTCCCGACCGCGAAATTGTGCCGATCTACTGCCGCGATCTGGTGCTCGGCCTCGGCACCATTCACTGCATGACGCAGCAACTGCCAGCCAAACGTTAGTTCCGCCATTCCGCCTGCCCCGCGCTTTGCGGGGAGCCGAGCGACCGAAGGTTCCGGCCTGGTCGGAAGGAATCTCTCTTCGTTTTTGCTACACTTTCACAAGCCGGCGAAATCAGCTCAGGAGTTTTCATGCTCGCGTCCATAGCCCTTCTTCAGCAAAGAACGGTAGTGATCGAATGGTGGCCACGCGGGATTATCGCCTGGCTTCTGCTTGGGCTTATCGCCGGATGGCTGGCGGGAAAACTGGCGCGTGGCCGCGGCTTCGGCTGCATCACCGACATTATTCTGGGCCTCATCGGTTCGTTCATTGGTGGTTGGGTTTTCACCAAACTGGGAATTTTCGGCGGCGGCTTCTTGTTTTCTCTGGCTGCAGCCACTCTCGGCGCGGTGATCCTCGTTGCGATTGCGCATCTGTTTAGCGGCGGCTCCCAGCACTAACTCCGCTCTCAGATCGGTTTGTTTTCTGCCGCGATCACTGTTCGCCGGTCTCTCCGCGTTTGAGCTCTGATCTCTGGTCACTCGCCTTACTGTGATACTCTTCCCATGCATACATTGGAGATGACATCTCGTTGAGTAAGCCTCTGCAATCGCTTTTCGCAATTCCCCTCG
>Ga0210406_10000216_pt1 | contig 88908 bp, 90 predicted proteins | sample IncBWC30MmetaG_FD_155454 | JGI IMG/M metagenome (GOLD analysis project Ga0210406, IMG submission 155454) | Forest soil microbial communities from Barre Woods Harvard Forest LTER site, Petersham, Massachusetts, United States - Inc-BW-C-30-M | ecosystem: Environmental > Terrestrial > Soil >...
GGGCAAGAAATTGCGGCAGCAGCGGGATGAGGTGAATGCGGGCGAAGGTGACGGCGGCGCAGACGCGCAACCGTCCCTTGAGTCCAGTGCCGGCGCCGCGAGCCGCGAGCTCCGCTTCATCGGCTTCAGAGATAGCGCGCCTGGCGCGTTCGAAGTAGCCGAGGCCCGCCTCGGTCGGGGTCAATCCCCGCGTTGAGCGCGTCAGTAGCTTGACGCCAAGATAGCTTTCAAGCTGCGCAACCGTCTTCGAAACCGCCGGCTGGCCGACCCGAAGCTGCCGCGCTGCACCTGAGAAGGATCCCGTCTCGACTACCCGGATGAAGGTCTCCATCGAAGCCAAGCGATCCATCGTTGTCCTCCCCTATTCTCTTCGGGAATGAGCGATACTGCACCGGTCCTATCTGCCACGACAGCGGGAAATTGGCCATTCCTCTCGCGACCCAAGCGGGGTGCTTGGGCGGGAGATGACCGATGACTTTAAACGACCGATTTCATGCCGACCGCCCAGGCCGTTCGCGCAGCGGGCCTCGAACAAGAGCTCTCGCGGCTCGCGCCGTCCTGGCAGTCAGCTGATGCCCTGTATGCCTGCGCCGGCAGCGCTTTCGCAACCTTGATGGGGCTTGCCGCGCCGCATTTGGACGTTTTCTTACGCTGCCTCTTCCACGGGAAGGGATAAGCCGGCAGCCTCTGAATCTGTCAGCTCCGCCCAGATAGAAACGGGAGCTGATACAACCGGCCGGTCGCGTCGAGGTCCTCGACCTTCCATTCGCCGCCGACGCCCTGGATCATCCACCTCAGGAGTGCCCAGAGATCACGATCGACTTCTTCTTCGCTTAAGGGCTCCAGCGCATCGACGAACGCATAGACTTCGAGCCCGTCGGGAAAAGGCTCCCCGCTACGACCAACAAACACGAGCGCATAAATCATTCCGGACGGACCGCGAATATAGCCAGACTTGGACAGGCCATTGGTATCGAGCGAGAAGCGTCGAATGAAGAATTCCCGAAATTCGGGATAATGACCGACGCGATCTTCCGCGAGTACGAGCGCGCGTCTTTTGCCGTCGAGGCTTGGCTGTTCGATGACGTCGATCTCGGTCATGGCTTGCTCTCGTCAATACGGTCAAGGAAGTCGTTGATCTTCTCAGCGATCTCGCCTCCCGAATCCTCCTGAAGGAAATGGCGGCCGGTGACGAGTTCGGGACCCTCCGCGTGCGGCAGCAATTCCTTGAAGCGCGTGGCGAACGTGTTGTGGTCAAACACCTCGTCTTCTCTGCCCCACACCAGCAGCGTCGGGAATTTCGATTTCTTGAGTTCACGTTCGAGCCATTGAAACCGCTCGAGACCACGTGCGGTCTCATCGAGCGGAATCCAGCGCGGCCAGGTCCAGGTAAGGAGCCGCGTGGCCGGATCAGGCAGGACGCTCTCATAGACGCTCTGTGCTTCACTCTGAAACTTCTTCCTGTCGACCACGGATAGGTACATGCCACGACCAGCCAACGCATTGTGCCGGCCTAGAAGATACGGGCCGATAAGGGGCGCGTGCATCATGCGCCATGGAAATATCCGCCTGTGGAATTCTGCCGGCGGAAGCGGCCAGGCCCATGTGCTCATGATCACGAGAGCGCGGACACGATCAGGATTGGAGGGCGCAAAGCCGAGGCCGGTCGGCCCGCCCCAATCGTGGCAGACCATGGTCGCGTTGCGAATGTCGAGTTGTCGCAGCAGGCTCGTCAGATTTGCGATGTGGCCGTCGAGGGTATGTGCCTGTTCACGAACCGGCTTCTCGGACAGGCCAAAGCCGATCATGTCCGGAACGATCACGCGCCGGCCAGCATCTGTCAGCGGCTTCACGAATTTCCTGTACAGAAATCCCCATGCAGGATTGCCGTGCAAGAGAACTACGGGATCACCGCTTCCTTCATCGATGTAGTGCATGCGCCAGCCATTGACGCGCTTGAACCTGGGCTCGTACGGCCATTCTTCGTGGACAAAGTGCCCAGGCGGCACTGGCGCATTTGCTGCTTCGAGCTTCATCGCTCTTCTCCTACGGCTCGGATCATGGAAAGAAAATCACGGCATGGCCGTTGAGGCCGGGCAACCTCGCGGCGGCACCGAGGCAATCGCCAGTCTCGAAATCAAAAGCGACGACTTCGTCCTGGGCTACACAATAGAGCCGCGCGTTCGGCCCAAAGCGCAAACCTCGCGGCTTCTGGAAGCGCACATCGCGATTCGGAATGAGCACTCGCACGAGATGCCCGTCGGCATGATCATATTCGCGGACCGTCCTCACCGCGTTTGCCGCACCGAACGGATGCTCGCTGCTCACGATGACATTGCCATTTGGCCCGATCGCAAGGTCAAGCGGACTGAGCTCTGGATCCTTTACCTTCCATGACGGCAGCATCGCACGGTCGGAGCCGAACGCCAGAATGGTGTTGTCACCTTCGCCGCGTGGAGCGACGCCGGATGCGAGAAAAAGCGTACCATCGGGACCAAACGCGAAGCCGCGCGGAAACGGAACGACATGCGGCGGAAGGATCAATTCGCCCGCGCTGTTGAGCTCGCGCGGAAACGCCATAATGGTGCGTTTGTCGCGCAGACCGACATAGTAACGGCCGTCCGGCCCAAAATTGCCGCCGCCAGGGTTTAGTCCGTCCACAGCTCGACTCGCACGTACGACCACTCCGTTGTGGTCGAGCGCGAGAATTCGGTTTGAGCCGCTGTTGACGAAGAGCAACCTGTCAATCCGATCGATCCCGAGCCCACGGGGATCCGCGATATGCGGATCGTCGCCGAAGACGCCGATCAGCTTGCCGTCGTCGCCGAAGGCCAGAATTTTTCCGTAACCCGCGCCGTTCGCGCCATTCGCGCTCGTGACGAGAAGAGTCATATCAGTCCTTTCCGATTAAGATATCCATGCCAATCGGGACTACTTCACCGCTGGCGGCAGGAGCTTGCGGTCGATCAGTGACTGCAGTGCGTTGCGGAACGAGATCTCGGTATCAATCGTCTTTGTGAACCCGGCCTGGCGCAGCTTGACGGTGCTCACGAACGCCCGGGGCCCTTCCGGGGCGCCATAGGCGAAGGCGAAATCCGCATGCTGGTCCCCTTGGCCGACCAGCTCCCGCAGGTTCCGCGAGCGAAGATCGTACTTTGCGACGATCTGGCCCCAGACATCCGCGTTTCCCTCGAGAAAGGCTGCCATGCTCGTCGGCGTGTCCGGTCCGTGTTCGACACCGAGGGTTTCTGCCATGCCCGGCCACACATTGCGCCACTCAAACACGTCGCCGTTGGTGATGTTGAACGCCTCATTCGCTGCCCGGGGAGATAGCGCAGCCCAGACCATTACGTCCGCAACGAGATCTGCATCGGCAGCTTCCCACACAAACGACGGACCGCCGGGAAAACCGAACGGTTCCCCCTTCTCGCGGCGGATGGCCGCGTAGACCCCGATGGCGGGCATAACGTTCAAGGCGCCTGGGGTGGGTCCTGTGACGAGTTGAGGGCGAAGAGCCGTATAGTTGAAGCCGTGCTTGGCGCCCATTTCACCCACATAGGTTTCCTGGTCGAAGAAGAAGTTCGGGTGATCCTTGCGGGCATCGCGTTCGCGGGCGGGAATCGGGATCGGGTGCAGGTGCACGCCGTAGACCTTCGTTCCCTGCAGGATGCTGACGTGCTGGAAATTGGAGGCGCTGCGCACGATCGGCTCCACGACGTTGCGCAGCATTGCGTTGTTGGTGTCGATCTGTTCCTTGCTCGACCAGCCAGCCACGAGCTCGGGCTTCTCGTGCAGTGCCGTGTAGGCGATATGCGTGATGTCCGTCAGCGGCTCGAACGCGGCGCGGGTTTTTTCCTCGTCCCGCAAATCGACCGACAGGAAGTCAATCTTGCGGCCGCTGGGCAGTTCGGGCTTGCGACGTGAAACGCCGACCACCTCCCAGCCCGCAGAAAGAAACTTCTTGATCGCGGCGACCCCCAGCAGGCCGCTTGCGCCCGTGACCAGGACCTTGTTCGGAACGATCTTGTGTTGATCGGTCGAGCTCATGATATACCTCGTTGTTTCACGAGGAGATTTACTCCTCGCAGGTGTCTATGCGGACGTCGCCTCGGCCTCGAGCCACTTCGCGATGTTGGTCGCGGCATCGCCATAGAAGGTGCGATAAAGATCTTCGGTTACGTAGCCGAGGTGCGGCGTCGCCAAAACGTTGTCCAGTTTCCGGAAGGGGTGATCGGGAGGCAACGGCTCCACGTCGAAAACATCGACCGCTGCGCCGGCGATCCTGCGCGCCCGCAGCGCCTCTATCAGGGCCGCCTCATCAACGATCGGACCTCGTGATGTATTCACGAACCTGGCCGCCGGCTTCATCAGGGCGAACTCAGGCGCTCCGATCAGGCCTCTGGTGCGGCCGCTCAGGACGAGATGGAGCGTGACGATGTCCGCCTCGCGGAACAGTGTCTGCTTGTCGACGAGAGTGGCGCCGGCGGCGCTGGCCTTCTCCTCGGTCAGGTTCTGGCTCCAGGCGATGACCTTCATGCCGAAGGCGACACCGATGCGCGCGACCTCTCTTCCGATGTTCCCCAACCCGACGACCCCGAGACGTTTGCCTCGCAGGTTTGCGCCAAGGCCGGTCTGCCACCCACCCGCCTTCAGCGAAGCGGCTTCCCGGTCGATGCCCCGCATGCTCGCCAGGATCAGCGACCAGGCGAACTCGATGGTCGGAGTGGAATCGTAGCCCGTCGCGGTGACGGCGATGCCGAGATCGGCCGCGGTCTGGCTGTCGATGGAGGCGTTTCGCGGTCCTGTCGAAGCTATCAGCTTCAGGTTCGGCAGCTGCTGCAGGATCTCCCTTGTAAACGGGGTGCGTTCGCGCATGACGCACACCACATCGAACGGCCGCAATCGCTCGACAACCGCCGAGGGATCGGCGACGTGATCATTGAACACCGTGATCTCGGCGTGCCGCCGTACGGCCGACCAATCGGCAATCTGCAGCGCCACATTTTGGTAGTCGTCGAGAATCGCAACTTTCATGTGCACCTCCCCTACGTAGGCCGCCCGGCACCAAAGAAGTCCGCCAGAGCCCCCGCTACCGCCTTCGGATCGTTCTCCATTGGAATGTGGCCGGCCGACTTGATCCGGACGAGCCTCGTTTCCGGAATCTCGCGCGCGTAGCGTTCGGCATAGTCGACCGTCTGGAAGCCGTCGTCCTCGCCCCACACCAGGAGCTTCGGCGTTCTGGATTGGAGCAGAGCGGGCAGCATCTCCATGGTGTACCGGTGGTCCGCTGCGCCCGCGAGCGCCAGCCATGAGCGAGCAACCCGTGGGTCAGTCCAGGGATCGAGATATTCGTTGATCTCGGCTTCGCCTGCGGGGCGCCCGAGCGCTTTCACGACGGATACGCGACGGGCGGCGAGAACATCGTCCCTCGTCGTTGCGGAAGCGACCGCCGGATCCCGGAAGCGGGCAACGCCGGGTACCGGCCAGGAATCGTACATGATGCCGTTCACCACGGCCACACGCGGCACCTCCACCTCCTGTGCGAGCATCAGATGCTGTGCCACGCCGCCGCCGATGTCGTGGCCGGCGACCATGACCGGACCCATGTGCCCGAGCGCTTCGAGAAAACGGGGCAGCCAGGCGGAGAGACGCGGGACCGAAGCCTCGCTCACGGTGAGCTCACCTCCGGAACGGCCGAAGCCAGGGAAATCGACCGCCACCGAACGAAATCCCGCGGCGGCCATGTCGTCGAGCACGGGCTGCCAGACGCGACTCCAATAGGTACCGTGAAGCAGGAGCACCAACGGGCCGCCCTCACCGGCGGTGAGATAGCTGATCGGAATGCCGCCTACATCGACCGTCTCGCGCCTCGTCATCGGACGATCCTCCTCACATGGTCCTTGCCGAGCCCCACGGCCTCGTAGTGCCTGATCGCGTGTTCCAGCTTGGTGAAAACGTCTTCGTATCCGAGCGCCTCGCCGTAGGGATCGACGTAGGTGTACCCACCGGTCACGTGAAAGAGCGTGGCCATTTCCTTGACGTCATCCGGAACGACCAAGGTGTGCGTCTCGCCGGGCGGCTCGAACGCATAGTCTCCCGGGGTCGCGACCCAATCATGCTCAAGATAGTGCCATCTTCCGCGCAGCGTGAAGGCATGCACCGGTCCGGAATGGCGGTGTCGCGACAGCACGCCCGAGGACCGAACCCTCAAGATGTTGATGTAATAACCCTGACTCACGTTCAGGACCAGCGGCCTGAACGCGACCGTGTCCGACTGCGGGATCCATTCGCGCTCGTCGCCATCAAGTTCCAGCGCGGAGCCGACGAAGACATCCGCCACCATGCCTGCTGGCTGAGGTTTCTGGTACGCGATCTTGCTCTGATCGATGGACCGGCGCTCGAGCGCCTGCTGTTGCTCCGATGAAGACTTGACCGTCATCTTCTCCTCCTTCGTGCAATTGCACGTCTGTAACGTTTCCGCCGCTCTGTCGTCAGGCCGCCGACGACGTGCTTGCGGTCTGTCCGAACAGGATCTTCTTCCCTTCTTCCGTGACGGTTGGACGGTTCGAGTACGGCTCGCTTCTGGCGTAGGCCCGCTGCGTCCCGGGACGCTGTCGCACCGTGTCGAACCAACGCCGCAGGTTGGGGAAGTCGTCCAGATTCTGCTGCTGACGCTTCCAGGGAACGATCCAGGGATAGGAAGCCATGTCGGCGATGCTATAGCCGTCGCCAGCGATGAACGGGCGGTTTTCGAGATGACGATCGAGCACGCCGTAGAGACGGTTTGTCTCCTTGACGTAGCGGTCGATCGCGTAAGGGATTTTGCTCGGCGCATAGAGCCCGAAATGGTGGTTCTGTCCGGCCATTGGTCCCAGCCCGCCGACCTGCCAGAACAGCCATTCCGTCACAGTCTTGCGGCCGCGGACGTCCTTCGGCAGGAAGCGGCCCGTCTTTTCGGCAAGGTACAACAGGATGGCGCCTGACTCGAACACGCTTATCGGTTCACCGCCATCGGCCGGCGCGGTATCGATGATCGCTGGCATTCGATTGTTCGGCGAGATAGCGAGAAAGTCGGGCTTGAACTGATCGCCGGCGCTGATGTCGACCGGATCGATCCTGTAGTCCAGTCCGGCTTCCTCCAGGAACATCGTGACCTTGTGGCCGTTCGGCGTGGGCCAGTAGTAGAGCTCAATCATCTTCAGTCTCCTCGTGTGCCAAGTGCAACGCCGCGAATGCCGCCACCGCGTGGACGCGGGGGGCGGGTCGCGGGTCGCGCCTCAGGCGGCAGGCTTGAGTTTGCCCGGCGCGCTCCACTCGGCGCCCTTCATGAACGAATCGTTCGGCGTCTCGGCAAGATGGTTGGTGTAGTTGGAGATCAGCTTGGTCGCGGCGAGAACGAGGACGTCGAGCATCGCGCGATTGTCATAGCCGGCGGCCTTGAACGCCGAAACGTCGGCGGTGCTGACGACGCCACGATTACGCGTCACCTTGGCTGCGAACTGGCGCAAGGCTTCGAGCTTTGGATCGGCGATGGGGCGGCCTTCCCGGACGGCCGCGATCGCGTCATTGTCGACCTTCGCCATGCGCGAGAGGTTGGTATGCCCCGCCATGCAATAGGTGCACTCATTTTCGTAGATGATGGCGAGATAAACGATGTTGCGCTCCTGCGGCGTGAAACTGGTCTTCTCGGCAATGCCCCAGAGCGTGCTGTAGGCCTCGAGCGCCGCCGGGCTCTCGGCGAGGACACGGTGGAGGTTAGGCACAAAACCCCAAGCCTTCTTGACGCCGTTCAGGATTTCGGCAGAACCCGCCGGCGCGGTGCTTGTGTCGTGAAGCGTGAAGCCGTTAATCATTTCTCTTCTCCTTATTTGTACTGAACGAGATAGGCACACAATCGCCCATTGGCCGACGCCCCGGCAGACAGCGCGAGGCGATAGGATTTATTCCGTTGGGGAATGAGCTTCCCGCGCGACCGGGCATTCCGCAATTTGCCGGTAGCGTTGGTGCTCCGGCGCTCTCATGGAAGCGGTAAGCCACCGACCGTTTACGAATGGCTTGGGTGCAGGAAGGCCATTGCGGCTGGTATCAGGTCGTGCAGTTTGAAGCCGAGCGCGGTATCTGGTCCGGGCGCTTTGCGGATGTCCTGCCGCCGGACTGCTGCGGCTGTAGCGCAAGCGCGTCGCCCGCTGCCTTGGAAACCCCCATCGCCGTGTGGGGGCGCACAACGAAGGCAGCATCGCCAAGCAATGCAATGCGCTTGGTCACCATGATCGGCGCGGCATAGTCGAATATGGCCTGGATAAAAGGCGATCTTTCAGCAGAGACGGCATTGGCAAATTGCGGTGGAAGAGTTTCTTCGGCAACCCTGACGAGATCATCGCGCGCCCCATCCGGCATGGCACCTGCAGGGAGCGAGTACTGATAGACATGTCCGGACGCATCAGTCAACGCGCGCGCGAGCGAGCCATCCGCATCCGACAGTGTCCGATACCAAACCCAATTGTAACGACGACGGCCTGCTTCAAGAGAGCCATCGGGACCGGCAACCAGATATCCAAGTATGTGGGACCGATGCATATTGAAGAATGCAAAGCGCTCGCGCAGCGTTTCTGCGGCTGAATCCGGCAAGTCCACCTCCGGGTAAAGACCGCGCCACGCCGCATATCCCGCGTATACCGGCGCGGCATCATCACCCGCCACTGCCTTGCGCACAATCGAGCCGACACCGTCCACGCCAATCACGAGGTCGGCTTCTACGGTAGTGCCATCCGAAAACGTCAGATAGGCCGCGCCGCCATGCTCGCTGGCAGACACGACCTCCCGCCCCTGCAGATAGTTTTGATCCGGGAGCCTCTCGCGGAAGCTGCGGAACAGGATATCCCATGAGATCTGCATCTGCGGCGTTTCATGACGCTCAACAATCTGACCGCCCTGATCGAGAAAAATTCGCTCGCGTGCGACAACCCCAATTCGCGCGACATGCTCGCAGCCGACGGCTCTCAGGATCGCAAATATCTCTCGCTGGCCGACGAGACCCGCGCCACGGCCTTCCAAACCGTGCTTCGACCGCTCGAAGACCGTCACCTCGTGGCCCGCGGCGTGAAGCAGGACTGCCGCGAAGAGGCCGCCGAGCGAGCCACCAGCGATTGCGATTTTGAGGGAGTGCATCGGCGACTCATGCATTGCTTCCTTCCGTCCGTTCCGGTTCGCTTCCAAAGCGTTCAACAAGAAAATCAATAAAGAGACGAACTTTCACGGCAAGGTGGCGCGTCGGCGGATAGATCGCATAGAGGGTCAAGAGGGGAGCCTCGTATTCATGGAGAAAACTTCGCAACAAGCCTTTCCGAAGCGCGTCTTTCGCAATGAACGTGGGCAGCAAAGCAACGCCACGCCCTTTTATTGCGGCGTCGCGAAGCACCTCCGCATTGTTCGCGCAGAGGAGCCACGATGGCTGGATCCAGTGATCTCCGTCGGCACCGGTGAGCCTCCATTGATTGCCGGTCAGGAGGAAGCCGTAGGTAAGCAAAGCGTGGCTGCGCAAGTCGCCGGGATGTTGCGGCACGCCGTGTTGATCGAGATAGGATGGTGACGCGCATATCACGCGGTCGATCGCCACAATCTTGCGCGCAATCAGGCTGGAGGATTCGAGATCAGCGATACGCAAGGTGACATCATAGCCGCCTTGCACCGGATCGACCTGCTCGTCGCTGAGAACAAGCTGGATCTGCAGCTCAGGATAGAGCGCCATGAAATCGGCGAGCGCCGGCCCAAGCTGCAATGTCCCGAACGACATCGGCGCGTTGACGCGCAACAGCCCGCGCGGCGTCGCCTGCAACTGCGCGACGGCGTGATCCGCGGCATCGAGTTCGGCGAGAATTCCGAGCGCGCGTTCGAAATAGGCCTGGCCGTTTTCGTTCGGGCTGGCGTGCCGCGTGGTGCGATTTAGAAGCTGGACGCCGAGTTCCTGCTCGAGATCGCTGACGTATTTCGAGATCGCTGAACGCGACAAGCGGAGTTGCCGGCCGGCTTCCGAGAAGCTGCCGAGTTCGACCACTTTTACGAAGGCACGCAGGCTGGAGAGCTTGTCCATGATTGTCATCAAATCATAGACAGTGATGTCATGAAAGGCCAGATTGTCTTTGAAGGGACCCCAACCAATTATAGACGCAGCGGGAGGCCGTCGCCTCCGAACCCTGGAGACAGACCATGTCAGGCATCCATCACGTTACCGCCATCGCGGGTAACGCCTTGCGAAACTACGACTTTTATACCCGGTCGCTCGGGCTTCGCTTCGTCAAGAAGACCGTCAATTTCGACGATCCGGGCACCTATCACTTCTATTACGGCGACGAAGCCGGCCATCCCGGTACCATCCTTACCTTCTTCCCGTGGGAAGGCGCAGCGGCGGGCCGTGGCGGCGTCGGCCAGACCCAGCAGACGGCGTTCCGGGTGCCGGCGCGCTCGCTCGGCTACTGGACGCATCGATTCATCGAAAAGGGCATCGCCCACGAGGCGTTGGAAAAGCGGTTCGGCGAAGCGGTGCTGCCGTTCACCGATCCGGACGGCATGAGCCTCGCACTCGTCGGCGTCCCAGGCGCGGAGAACGAAGCCGGCTGGAGCAATGGCGATGTGCCGGCGGAGCACGCGATCCGCGGGTTCCAGGGCGTGACGCTGCTGCTCGAAAACGCGGCGAAGACCAGCGCGATCCTGACCGACGTCTTCGGCTTCAAGGAGACCGCACACGAGGGATCGATCATCCGCCTCAAGGCGGACAGTGCAAATGGCGGCATCGTTGATATCTACGAGGCTAAGGGCTTCCTGCCCGGACACCAGGGCGCCGGTTCGGTGCATCACGTCGCCTTCCGCGCCGCCGATGATTCCGACCAGGCTGAAATGGCGCGCAAGCTGGTGGAGACCCATAGCCAGCATCCGACCGAGCAGAAGGACCGCAACTACTTCCGTTCGGTCTACTTCCGTGAACCCGGCGGGATCCTGTTCGAGATCGCCACGGATATTCCCGGCTTCGCCGTTGATGAACCCGTCGAATCGCTCGGCGAGCACCTGAAGCTGCCGGCCTTCCTCGAGCCGCACCGCAAGGACATCGAAGGCGTATTGCCGCCACTGGAAAGGGCTGCGTAATGAGCAACGACCTCACATTCATTCATCGCTTCGAGCCGGGTAACCGGCTCGAAGCACCGCCGCTCCTGCTGCTGCACGGCACCGGCGGCGACGAAAACGATCTATTGCCGCTTGGCCGGGCCATAGCGCCGGGTTCGGCACTGTTATCGGTTCGCGGCAAGGTGCTGGAGCACGGCATGCCTCGCTTCTTCCGCCGGCTCGCCGAAGGCGTGTTCGACGAGAATGACGTCCGACGGCGCGCCAACGAACTGGCCGACTTCGTGGATGACGCTCGCAAGCGCTATGACCTCACGGTGCCCATCGCGCTTGGCTACTCCAATGGCGCCAACATCGCGGCCGCGATGCTGCTCTTGAGGCCGCAGGTGCTTGCCGGCGCGATCCTGCTGCGAGCCATGGTGCCCCTCACCCAGCCGCCAAAGCCGGACCTTGCGCGCAAGCCCGTATTGATCACCTCGGGCCAGCGCGATCCTATCATCCCTGTGAGCAATGCAGCCGAGCTCGCCGCTCAGCTAACGCGCGCTGGCGCAAACGTCCAACATTCCGTGCTGCCTACTGGTCACGAACTGACTCAAACGGACGTCACGTTTGCAAAGGAATGGATGAAAACTGCCGACCTTCCGGACGCCGTCACGCTGAACGAGTAATCACGAATCCATGTATTGAAGAACCACGATCGGTTGAATAGGAAGTGCGATGAACGAACGACGGACTTATGGAGACGCTGTAGTGCACACGGCTCACCGGCCTTGATTACGCCCTCGTTGCCAAGGTCCAGATCGGGATCACCAGGATATCTTGCGGTCCCGAGCACATCGGCATGAAGGCCAAAATTCCGGCCGAGGATACGTTCATCGGCGCGAAGGAGTATCTGGCGACCAATTTGAGCGGAGATATCCTCATAGCGGACGTAGCGAAGGCGTGTGGGCTCTCTCGCGGCCATTTCACGCGCTCGTTTCGCATCACAACGGGCATGGCACCCCACAAATGGCTATTGCTACGCCGGATTCAGCAGGCAAAAACGCTGTTGCTGGAATCGTCGATTGCAACCGCGGAGATCGCCGTCATTTGCGGATTTGCCGATCAGAGCCATCTAACGCGGGTTTTCACTCGGCACGTCGGCACGCCGCCGTCCGGATGGCGCCGGGAACATAAAGGCCGGAGAACGCCCGGACCCGCGATACCGAACGGCAAACAAGGCTGGCTCGACGAAACGCAATAGCTTGTGGCGCGGCTCCTTCATGTGCGCTTCCCGTTCAGCGGCCGATATCATCCATCTCCAGCGCCAGGAAGTGACGCACCACGGGGACATTTGGGCCGATGTGAAACTGCATTGTTTCCCGCTGAATATCCGCATCGGCATTCGACAAGCGATGATGCTGGCGCAAATGCTCTGCCCATGACTCGACCATGAACCATTCCACGATGCGCTCCGAATCCGCGGCATCTTCCGTGATACCACAGCCGTACGCCCCGTCGCGCCGGCGCGCCTGCGACAGGCGCTTCAAGCACTCGAAAAAACTTCGGCCAGCCATCGCCCCGTCGACGACGCAATTATGGTGTCAGCTCGCCCACGGCGCCGGCGCCTTGCAACGTCGCAGCTGGTTAGCGTTATCCCTTCCCTGATCCTTTGGCTCGCTGTCCGCGAGCCGCCGGCGCCTCCTGCTGAGGGTGGACGGCGCTCGGGAGTGTTCCCGGCTGGCCTGCCGGCAGCATCACCGTCTGCGCCGTGAGCAGCCACGGCATCCACATAAATCGCGTGGCATGCACCCAAAACGTGAAAGGGTTAGCTGCCTCGAACAAGGACCCGAGCGCGTCGAAGGACGGTGTTGCCCGCAGGTTAATTGACATCTGCTCCCAATCACCATTCGGCGATTGCCGGTGAATGATGTCGATGTCGAGGCCGAGCAAACGGGCGCTTGCTCTTGTGGCATCGATCTCGCTCTCTCGACTGTATGTCCGCTCAGGCATCGGCCCTCACCATCTCCGTGCACCGCTTCCATCCCGCTGGTGATTATCGCTCATTATTCCCGGTAATGAAAGCTCGCAAGACTTGCTGCCGCGACCGAAGCAGCGCTTCGGTTGCTTTCGGAGGGAAGCCGACATCAAGTGGCAGGCGGGGCCGGCTGGTTCGGTCGCAAATGACCCATTTCGGAAGTAGGGGCCGACCCTTTTATCAGAAAAGGAATTCGCCTGTCCGTTCTATTCGGAGAGCTGATCACCTGATCCGCCAAGCTCCTTCGGGAAGTCTTTGAACTTTGGCAAACCATCCCGCATTGGTAAGACCGTCTCGGCGTAGAAGACGTGCACGCCGGGACTGAACTTGAGCGTGGGGATTGTGGCGGAGAAGACATCGACCATGCCGAATGGCGGATGATTAGTCATCAAATGTCCTCCACATGTTTTGCAGTACTGGCGTTGGCTTTGCGGAGTCTTCTGGAACATGCCAACATGCTCTGCACCTTCGACGACGCGAACGCGGTCCGGTTTCCATAATGTGAAGGCGTTTACGGGCCCGCCCGACCAGGAACGGCACGATCGGCAGTGGCAATACCCCATCCCTTCCGGCTCGCCGGAGACTTCAATACGAACTGCACCGCAAAAACATTCCCCTTGATGTGTCGCCATCGGAGACTCTCCGTTAGGGTTTGAGAATTCCAACACTATCGCGAATTGCTAGGCGCGCCCAGTGGCAGGTACCGCGTATTATGCGGTCCGCAATTCGGCTAGTGGCCCACACCGATCAGATGTCGGCTTTTAGCGGCAGATCGGAAATAGCTTTCATGATGCCAAATCGACCCAGATGATCCAACCCGGACATTTCGCCCTAGCGGGATAACACCTCAGTGTGGTTTGATCGGAGAGAGCGATTTTCCGGTCTTGAGGGGTCCTACTTGAGCGGCAATCGGGTCGAGCGGCGACTGGCAGCTATTCTGGCAGCGGATATTGCCGGCTATAGCCGTCTTATGGGCGGTGACGAAGAGGGTACTCTGGCCCGGCTCAAAGACTTCAGAAAGGCGCTAGTTGACCCCAAGGTCGCGGAGCATCGCGGACGGATAGTCAAGACGACTGGCGACGGCATACTGGTCGAGTTTGCAAGCGCGGTCGATGCAGCGCGATGCGCCGTAGAAGTTCAGCACGACATCGCGAACCAAAATGCCAACACGCCTCAGGATAGGCGGATCGAGTTTCGTATCGGCATTCATGTTGGCGACGCTATCATCGACGAAGGCGATATTTTCGGCGACTGCGTGAACATCGCAGCTCGTCTAGAGGGGATCGCGAAGCCGGGCGGCATTTGCATTTCTGACGACGCCTATCGCCAAGTTCGAGGAAAAATCGACATCGTTTACGATGATATCGGCCCGCAGGCCTTGAAGAACATCGCCGAACCCATTCGCGCGTGGAGCGTCCAGTTGGGCAACAAGCTGGCTTCCACATCGGCCGAAAATGCCTCTCCGATCCCGAACCAGCCGCTTCCACTTCCCGACAAGCCCTCCATCGCCGTGCTGCCATTCCAGAACATGAGTGGAGATCCCGAGCAGGAGTATTTTGCTGATGGAATGGTGGAGGATATCATCACCGCACTATCTCGGTTCAAATTATTGTTCGTGATCGCGCGCAATTCGACTTTCACCTACAAGGGTAAGGCTGTCGACGTGAAGCAGGTTGGGCGCGAATTAGGGGTCCGCTACGTCCTTGAAGGTAGCGTAAGAAAGGCTGGCAATCGCGTTCGCATCACTGGGCAGCTAATCGAAGCTGCGACTGGTACGCATCTTTGGGCTGATCGCTTCGACGGCGCCCTCGAGGACGTTTTTGTTCTGCAAGACGAAGTAACCGCCAGCGTTGTCGGATTGATCGCGCCCAAACTTGAGCAAACGGAGATTGACCGTGCAAGGCGGAAGCCAACTGAAAGCCTAGATGCGTACGATTATTATCTGCGCGGCATGGCGGCCTACCAGGGTGCAACGAAGGAGGCCAATCAAGAGGCATTGCGTTTGTACTTGAAGGCCATCGCGCTGGATCCGGCTTTCGCTTCGCCCTACGCCATGGCCGCTCGTTGCTATGCATTGCGTAGAGTAAATGGTTGGATGATTGACCGCGCGACAGAAATTGCTGAGGCTATCCGGCTGGTTCGACGGGCAGTCGTGTTGAGTAACGACGATGCGGTCGTGCTTGGAACTGCAGGGTACATTCTTGCTTATGTTGCTCGCGACCTAGCAGGAGGCGCAACTTACGTTAATCGCGCGCGCACACTCAATCCGAACCTCGCATTCGTTTGGGCATATGCAGGTTGGATGGACATTTGCCGGGGGCGGCCTGAAAATGCGATCGAAAATGTTGCGCACGCAATGCGCCTTAACCCAATCGATCCGTCGATGCACAGGTCGCACTTTTACATGGCGATGGCTCACTTTTTCGCCGGACGCAACGATGACGCGGCTTTATGGGCGGAAATGGTGCTGCGAGAGCAGCCGGATCATGTTGGCGCGCTGCGCACCTTTGCTGCTAGTCACGCATTTGCAGGTCGTATTGAGGAGGCACAAAAAGCAATGTCACGCATGCGCCAGATCGATCCAACATTGCGGATATCTAATCTCGCTGACGTTTTGCCTCCGTTTCGCCCGGAAGATTTCGCCAGATACACCGAGGGCTTGCGCTTAGCAGGGCTGCCGGAATGACCCTGACACGCCGCCTTGCATAGGGCATTACCGTTCCGGCGACGCTGCTCGCCCGTGCTGATGAGGTGATCGAATAATTGCGCCCACATCGCCTCCAGGCCCATCGCGACATTTCGCTGCAAGCAGCGCTTCGGTCGCTCTCGGAGGGAAGCGGACATCACGGTGGGTGATCGCTGCCGCTATTAGCGAAGTAAGACGCCAGTCACCGCGCCGATGGAGAAATCAATGACTAAAGTAAAAGTTGCCGGGTTCGGTGTCTCGCTTGATGGCTTCGCTGCGGGAACCGCTCAGAGTTTAGATCATCCGCTTGGTTTGCGTGGCGAGGAGGTCTTTCAGTGGTTTTTCCCAACGCGGACTTTTCGTCAGATGCTGGGAAAAGATGGCGGTGAAACTGGCGTTGATGACGGGTTCGCCCGACGCGCAATGGAAGGGTTCGGTGCCTTCATCCTCGGTCGCAACATGTTCGGACCTGTTCGTGGGGAATGGCCTGACGATCAATGGAAAGGCTGGTGGGGTGATAATCCGCCTTATCATGAGCCAACTTTCGTACTGACCCATTATCCACGACCGCCAATCGAGATGCTGGGCGGAACGACATTTCATTTTGTCTCTGACGGCATTGAAGATGCGCTGCAAAAGGCGCGCGAAGCGGCAGGCGCAAAGGACATTAAGATTGGCGGCGGTGTCGAAACTGTGAGGCAATACGTTCAGGCCGGCCACGTGGATGAAATTCACCTCGCTTTTGCTCCAATTGCGCTTGGCCAAGGGGAATCGCTCTTTAGCGGCTTGGATCTTCGCGCTCTGGGATATCGGACAATCGAGCATGTTCCGACGGACCGAGCCACGCACATTGTCCTCGCGAAGTAGAGTTGGCAACTAAGGCGTTTACAAGCGAGGCGTCACCGAGATCCTGTCGCTCTTACCGAGATAATTCATGGAAATTGGCATCCCGGAGTAAGGCCGTCTTTCATTGTGGCAGATGTCGGCTGTTGGCCCATCGCGTCATTTCGCGTGCGCGAAACAATCAGGTCGCTCTCGAGTCAAAGCGGACGTCAAAGGGCAGGCAAGACCGGCCAGCTTGGTCGAGAATGACCCAACTCGGACATGCGCCCTGTCCCCTAGAAGTTACAATAGGCTGACGCCTGTGCTAGACTTTTGCTTCCGCCGGTCCAGAACGGAGAGTGCTGAATTCGTAGGGGCCGCGATGCACCAGATTGTCGAATGGCTCCAGAAGCTTGGTCTCGGGCAATACGCTCACCGCTTTGCCGAGAACGACATTACCTTTGTCATTTTGCCTGATCTCACCGATCAAGACCTCGAAAAGATCGGCGTCGCGTCGCTCGGTCATCGGCGTCAGCTACTGCGTGCGATCAGCGAACTAAAAGGCGAAGCAGAGCCTAGCACGGTGGCAGCAGCTCCCATCGCACCGCACGACACCGCTGAGCGCAGGCAAGTGACGGTCATGTTCTCGGACCTTGTCGGTTCGACAGCGCTGTCTGCTCGAATGGACCCCGAATGACCTTCGCGAGGTCATTTCGTCCTATCAGAAATGCGTCGCCGAAACTGTGCGCCGCTTCGGCGGGTTTGTGGCGAAGTACATGGGTGACGGTGTGCTCGTGTATTTCGGTTATCCCGAGGCCCACGAGGACGATGCCGAGCGAGCCGTGCGCGCGGGGCTGGAGCTAATAGCGGCGGTGGCCGGGCTAAAGGTGCGCGCTCAACTGCAAACCCGCGTCGGCATCGCGACGGGCTTGGTCGTGGTCGGCGACCTGATTGGGACGGGTGCGGCTCAGGAGCAGGCGGTTGTTGGCGAGACACCGAACCTTGCGGCGCGTTTGCAGAGTGTCGCAAAGCCGAACACGGTGGTCATTGCAGAGGGCACGCGGAGGCTCCTCGGCAACCTCTTCGAGCTTGAGGATCTCGCGGCAAAAGAACTCAAGGGTATCGCCGGGCCGGTTCGAGCTTGGATAGCTGTCCGCGCGAGTTCTGTGGCAAGTCGCTTCGAGGCGCAGCACCAGACCAAACTTACCCCTTTAGTGGGCCGGGACGAAGAATTGGAGCTGCTGCTTCGCCGCTGGCGGCAGGCGGTTAGTGGAGAAGGTCGTGTGGTGTTGCTGTCGGGCGAACCGGGGATAGGTAAGTCGCGACTGATCGTGGCGCTCGAGGAACAGCTTCAAACGGAGCAGTACACGCCGCTGCGATTTTTTTGCTCACCATTACATACCGACAGCACTCTGTATCCGACGATATCGCAACTCGAACGAGCGGCGGGCTTTAACCGTAACGATGCGATGGAAGCCAAACTCGACAAGCTATCATCGGTGCTCGGTGCGTCGCCCAATCATGACAATGATGTTCAACTCCTTGCGGAATTACTAACAATCCCAACAAATGATCGCTACGCGCCATTGAATTTGAGTGCGAGCCAGAAGAAGCAGGAAACCATGCAGGCACTGGTCCGCCAGCTTGAGCTACTAGGCCGACAACGGCCGGTGCTGATGATCTTCGAGGACGCGCACTGGATCGACCCCAGCTCGCGCGAATTGTTGGACACGACCATCGAGCGCGTAGCTCGCTTGCCGGTTTTACTGGTCATCACCTTCCGACCCGAATTTCATCCGCCATGGACCGGCCAAGCGCATGTGACCACGCTGAACCTCAGTCGGCTTGGTCGTCGGGAAGGTGCCACTCTGGCGGGATCGGTGGCGCGAAACAATGTGTTACCCGTGGAGATTATGGAGGAGATCATTGAACGCACGGATGGCATCCCGCTTTTTGTCGAGGAATTGACCAAGGCCGTTGTAGAAGCGAGAGTTCGAGACGGTGACGAGGCAAGCACACTGAAGCGCGTCCCTCCTTCCGCGCTTGCTATTCCTGCTACTTTGCACGCTTCGTTAACGGCACGCCTTGATCGCCTCGGAGCCGTTGCGAGGGAGGTGGCGCAGATCGGTGCCGCCATAGGACGAGAGTTCTCTTACGAAGTGCTGGCGCCAATCGCGCAGAAGACTGATATGGAGGTGCAAACAGCGCTCAGCCGCCTCACCGATGCTGAGCTGGTCTTTTGCCGGGGCACCCCGCCGCAAGCAACGTACCTGTTCAAACACGCGCTCGTGCGTGACGTGGCTTACGGAAGCCTATTGCGTGGCCAGCGTCGACATCTCCATGGCCGCATTGCCGAGGTGTTGGCCGAACACTTTCCGACGACGGTCGAGGTGGAGCCCGAAATGCTGGCACACCACTATCGTGAGGCCGGTGTGGCAGACGCGGCAAGCACATATTTCGAGCGTGCTGGGGACCGAGCTGCCGCTCGCTCCGCCTACATCGAGGCGACGGCGCATTTCAGGGCGGCGATCGAGGAAGCGGATCGCTTACCCCAGAAGGAGGAGCGCGCCCGCCGCGCTTTAACTTTGCTGCTCAAGCTCGGACCAGCTATTGCCGTGACGATCGGTGAATGGAAGCCCGAGGTTGAAGCGGTCTATCGGCGCGCTCGTGACCTTGGACGCGAGGTTGGCGACGGGCCCAAGCTATTTCGGGCGACCTGGGGACTTTGGATGTGCGCAAGCCGCACGGACAACAAGCAATCCCGGAAGTGGACCGAAGAACTGACTTCCCTCGCACACCGGCTCGGCGATGAAGGCTTTCTTTTAGAAGCGCAACATTGTCGGTGGGGTGATGAGTATTACGGAGGCAACGTCCCAAAAATTTTGGAGACTACAGAGGAGGGCATACGGCGCTACGATGCCAAACGGCACGCCCATCTTGCAGACGCTTTTGGCGGCCATGATCCGGGCGCTTGCGCGCTTGGTATTCGCTCGCAAGGGCTTGCGTCTCGCGGCTTCCCTGATCATGCGCGCCGCACTCTGGAGAAGGCCTTTGGCCTTGCCGAATTTCTCTGCCACCCGCCGAGCATTGGGTGGGCTCACAGACAGGCGGGGTTTACCTTCATGATGCTTCGCGACCGCCACAGCGGAGAGCGGGTGGGCGAACGCTTGGTGGCGCTTGCGGAGAAGTTCGACCTTCCGTACTTCCGCGGGATCGGCCGGTATTTTATGGGCTGGGCGAAGGCGCGAGAGCTTACCTTATCGGAGGGTCTCGCTTTGATGGAAGAGGCGTTTGCTCCCAACGAGCTACTATATAAGTTCTTCGCTGCCGCCTTGGCTGAGGCGCGGTTCGACGCTGGCCTTGTGACCGATGCGCTCGCGCTCGTAGATCACGCGCTCGATACCGGAGAGGGCCCGGCGAATGGACTATACGTGCCAGAAATCCACCGGCTCCGGGGCGTGTTCTTGAAAAGTCTTGGATCCCCGGCCGAGGAGATTGAGAGGGCGCTTCGTATCGCACTGGAGCTTGCGGAGGAGCAGGGTGCGTTCCTGCTGAAACTTCGCGCCGCCACAAGCCTCGCGCGGCTTTGGCGCGATCAGGGGAAGCTGCAGCAAGCTCGCGAACTGTTGGCTCCGGTTTACGGCTGGTTCACTGAAGGGTTCGACACGCGCGATCTGGAGGAAGCGAAAGCGTTGCTCGCGGAACTTGCGCAATAAAGCTGTCTGCCGTGTCCGACTTCCGTTTATGGCCCGTCGCGACCCATTGCGCCGCAATACGACCTTGGTCGCTAATGGGGCATAGCGGAAATCGACAGGTCGCCCTCTATCGCAGAGGACGACGCTCATGACCCAAAGGCGACTCGGCCAAGCCGGCTAACGACCATTGCTTGAAGTCACACCCGCACCCACTGGTGTGCTAATCTAATTGCCTGTCCTGACTTCGGGGAAGGCATGAGACGGCGCGAATTCATCACGGTTGTAGCCGGAGTCACCGTCGCAGGCGCGGTCGCCGGGCGCGCGCAGCAGCCGGGCATGCCGGTGATCGGCTATCTCAGCTATACATCGGCCGAATTTGAGGCCCCCGCGTTATTGCCCGCCTTCCGCCGGGGACTGCGTGAAATCGGCTTCGTCGAGGACCAAAACGTCACGATCGAATACCGCTGGGCGGAATTTGAACATGAACGGCTGGCGCAGATGGCGACCGATCTGGTAGGTCATTCAGTGACAGCGATTGCCGCCCTCGGCGGCACACCTTCGGCACTTGCCGCCAAGGCGGCGACCTCGACGATCCCGATTGTTTTCCTAACCGGCACTGACCCGGTTGAGTTTGGGTTCGTTACCAGCCTCAATCGCCCTGGCGGTAACATGACGGGCTTAGCGGCTCTGCAAAGTGAGTTGGCTGCAAAGCGAATCGAGCTGCTACACGAAATGGCGCCAAAGGCGTCCGTCGTTGCTTTGCTGGTCAACCCAAGCAACCCTTATACCCAGACTGAAACGCGAGCATCGCAGAATGCCGCGCATGCTATCGGAATTGAGCTGCATATCGTGCGCGCAAGTAACTCCACCGAGATTGAGAAAGCCTTCGGAAACCTTTCCGACCTGCGAGCTGACGCGCTTCTCGTGAGTGCTGACCTGTTTCTCATTGGCCGGCACAAACAGATAGTCGCACTCGCAGCGCAGCACGCGCTTCCCACAATGGGTGCAGTGCGTGAATACGCAGCTGCTGGCAGCTTGATGAGCTACGGCCCAAGCCTTTCCGAATTTTATCGTAAGCAAGGCATCTTCATCGGGAAAATTCTCAAAGGTGCCAAACCCGCAGACCTTCCCGTCGAGCAATCCACAACACTCGAACTAGTGATCAACCTCAAGACAGCCAAGATACTCGGCCTCACCCTCCCAATCACACTATCCGGTCGCGCCGACGAGCTGATTGAATGAGCAGCCGACTTCGACCGATGGTGCCGGTCGCGTTCGACCCTTAGCCGAAGTCCGGACGAATCGTTCAGGCAGTCACGCGCTTGTTGTGTGGCGAGCTTGATTTGATTGCTATGCCTCCTCTCTCCCGATCAGCCATTGCGGCACGCACGGCATCCGCCATAGGGCTCCAAGTGAACCATTGCGGAAAGGCGCGCAAATCGGCCGGGCTACCTTCGAGCCGTACCTGCTTCCTTCGCAGAGCCTCGGCTAGCGTTGCACGACCGAGCCAGACCCTATAGAGGGCTATGATGTCGGCGGACACCATGACATCGACATCGAAGCCTGGATGCTTCAGGCAAACAGACACTTCGGTCGGCTCAAGGACCAGCCAATACCGCTGCTTCCGCGCAGATCGAAAGTCGAACTCGATCACCGTGCGTCGCTGCGGAATAGAATGGAGTGCGACACGCCGTCGCATCCACCACATTAGGAGGCTCGGGTCGAGCTCATTAGGACGCGGCTCACCAAAACTCCACCTTGCCCCCCATTCTCCCAAAGTGTCGATAAGCTTCTGGAGCTCGCGCCCGGCTGCCGTCAAGCGATACTCGGTTTGCTTGCCGTGCGTAAGAACGCGGCGTTCCAATATCCCCGTTCGCTCCAGCCGCTTCAGACGCTCCACGAGCAACGCGCGAGAGATATGAGGGAGACCGCGCTCGAGTTCGTTGAAGTGGCTAACATCAGCGAGCAGTTCACGGACGATCAGCACGGTCCACCGGTCGGCGACGATTTCTGCCGCCAGCGCCACCGGACAATATTGCCCATAACGGTACATGTATTGAGCGTAGCAAAGGCGCGTTGTGGCGGGTAGTTCACAATTTGAACTAGACGCAGTTCTTGCGCTGACCAAACTTGTCCGGCGACTGCTAGTTGATCCCCTCTCCTGATCGCACGGAGATTGTCATGAGCACACATCGCAATAGGCCATCACTTGCATTGTTGCTGCTATCATTGGCGCTGTTCGCGAGCTCAGCGCGCGCAGACGTCATAACGGACTGGAATACCGTTGCCCTCGATGCTGTCATCGCCGCCCGAGACGCGCAGCCCGCACAAGCGCGAAGCGTTACGATGGTTCACGTCGCCATGTTCGAGGCCATCAATGCCATCGAGCAGCGCTATAGCCCATATCTGGGGAAGGTGCCGCCTTCGCCCGATGCATCACCTGAGGCCGCAGCGGCGGCAGCAGCGCGTGGCATCTTGACAAAGCTCTATCCGAGCCAGAACGCGTCCTTCGACAACGCTCTCACTGCCACGTTGGCACCGATACCGGACGGCGATGCCAAGGCTTCGGGGCTCTCGCTTGGCGAGCGCGTCGCACAGGAGCTCTACAGCACGCGAGCCGCCGAAATTGTCGCGCCACCAAATGTGTACCGACCGAGAACAACGGCGGGCATATACGTCCCAACGACTTTGCCGGTCGCTTCCGAAGCCGCAAAGTTCAAGCCGTGGCTGATGCAGTCACCGGCGCAATTTCGACCTGCCGCGCCGATCGCTCTGGAGAGCCAGGAGTGGGCGCGCGACTACAATGAAATTAAAGAGCTGGGTGGCAAGCAAAGCAGCAAACGCACATCCGAGCAAACGGGAGTTGCGCAATTCTGGACTATAACTGGTCCGCCTGCTTGGAATCCGGTCATTCGAGCACTAGCAGCTACCAAGAAGCTCAACGTGATCGAGAATGCTCGGCTATTTGCGCTGGCGCATATGGCAGGCGCCGACGCCTATATTGCCGTGTTCGATGCCAAGTACGCTTACGAATTCTGGCGTCCAATTACTGCAATCCGCAATGGCGATATTGATCGCAACCCTGCGACGAGCCGCGATGCCACATGGATGCCACTCATAGACACTCCAATGCATCCCGAATATCCATGTGCGCATTGCATTACGGCAACGGCTATTGCTACGGTTTTGGAATCGGAATTCGGCAGTGAACCTATCGGGCCAATTGCGATGACAAGTCCAACCGCGCCGGGCGTAACGCGAACTTGGAATCGCATTCAAGATTACGTCACAGACGTGCTTAATGCGCGCATCTGGGCAGGTGTGCATTATCGATTCTCAACCGAGGTCGCCGACGCTATGGGCCGGAAGATCGGTGCGTTTGCCGTTAAGAATCACATGTTGGTAGCCGCAAAGTAGACCTGATTGGTGCTTCTTGCTCCAAGCCGAAATCCTGACGAGCGTAGTGCATGTCTGCTTTTTTGGTGAGCAGCGTATATGCTTTGCTCGTCAGGACCGTTTCCGTTCCTGGCACTTTTCGGACATGGTCGCTTCAGCTGGCGAGGTCCGTTCCCGGGTGTAAAGCAGACGTCGCGTAAAATTGCTGCCTCGTCCGCCCCCTAGCCGACCACTACGCATCTTTTTAGGTCCGATCTGGCGGGCGGAGGGGATGACGCATTTTCTCGACGAGGCGCTTCACGGCAAGGCTCGTGGGCACGTGTGTGCCACTGCCATGCTGTCTGCTGCGAATACTCTTCAGAACTTGTTGACCAATCGCACCGCGTCGCTTGATCGCGGGCTGAGCCGGACACGCGGCCGTCCCGCTCCCCTAAAACTCCACTCCTGCGGCATGGCGCCGCTCCCGGGGAAATACCGGACATGCTTTGATGGTACGACCCATTGGAGTGGGGCGCCGTGCTAGAGGACCGTGTCCAGAGACGACTAGCCGCGATCATGGCGGCTGACGTGGTCGGTTATTCCGCCCTTATGGAGCAGGCGGACGAAACAACCTATACGAATTTCGAACTGTTCAAGCGAGAGCTGGTCGAGCCCAGCCTGTTACGTAATGACGGACGGCTGATCAAGACAACGGGTGATGGCGCGTTAGCCGAGTTTGCCAGCCCTCTAGCCGCCGTCAGAAGCGCAATGGAGATACAGGACGGTCTCGCCTCGGGCGGTTATGGCCTCAAGTTGCGCATCGGGATCAATCTTGGCGACGTTATTGTCGGCAAGGATGGAGACCTCTTTGGCGACGGGATCAACATCGCAGTCCGGCTGGAGGGACTTGCCGATCCGGGCGGCATCCTGATCTCCGGCAAGGTTCACGGCGAGGTTGACGGCAAGCTTGATGCCGCTTTTGAGGACTGGGGTGAGCGGCAGCTTAAGAACATCTTGAAGCCGGTCCGCGCGTTTGCTGTGCGGCGGATGGCCGATGCACAGGCCACAACGGTGATAACGGCTGCCGCGGCTCCTCCACTACCTGACAAGCCATCCGTAGCGGTGCTGCCCTTCCAGAACATGAGTGGCGATCGCGAGCAGGAGTATTTCGCCGACGGCCTGGTCGAAGACATCATCACCGCCCTCTCGCGGTTCAGGGGTCTGTTTGTCATCGCCCGAAACTCGTCCTTTATCTACAAAGGGAAGGCGGTCGATATCAAGCAGATCGGCCATGAACTCGGCGTGCGGTACGTTCTCGAAGGCAGCGTGCGCAAGGCTGGGGCCCGCTTGAGGATTAGCGGACAGCTGATTGATGTTGCGACCGGCGCGCACCTCTGGGCGGATCGATTTGACGGTGCCCTGGAGGATATTTTCGATTTTCAGGACAAAGTCACGCAACAGGTGATCGGAGCCATCGCGCCAGAACTCGACCGTGCCGAGATCGAACGAGCCAATCGAAGACCCACCGGCAATGTCGATGCGGTGACTGCATTTTACCGTGGTCTGCCGCACGTCTATTATCCGACCACTTCGGAAAACAACGAGGCTGCCCTAACGAATTTCAGAATTTCGATGGCGCTTGATCCGAGTTTTGCGCCTGCTTATGGCGGTGTCGCGAGTTGCCTTAATTGGCGACGGGCCAACAGATGGGTCGACGACATCACGAAAGACAATGCGGAGCTATTGCGCTTGGCCGAACGCATAAAGGAACTCGGTACAGACGATGCTTACAGTTTATGTGCTGTGGGCTTCGATCTATTCTGGTTCCAATTGGATTTCGATGCTGGTGCTGAAATTGTGGAGCGAGCCATCCGATCGAACCCCAACTACGCTCCCGCATACAACATCAGGGGACTTTTCCGAGTTTGGGATGGTGGGTCTGATGCGGCGATCGCTGACTTTGAACAAGCGATGCGCCTAAGTCCGCGCGATCCGTTCAACTTCAATGCGATGAGTGGGATCGGTCTTGCTCACCATAATGCCGGAAGACATGCAGAAGCGGCCGTATGGACCGACAAGGCCGTTCGAGCATTTCCTCCTGCTTTTCTCGTGGGTCTGCCGGTAGCCATCGTGTGCTACGTTGGAGCAGGAAGATTGCAAGACGCAAAAAAACTTATGGCAGAATGCCTTCGTCGGGCTCCCGCATGGAGTCGTCCCACCTACGTCGCCCCTGGTTGGGTGCGATCGCAAGAACTTAGAGCAGCAATTCTGGAAGCGTGCATTCAGGCTGGGCTACCCGAATAAGAACTGCCATCGAAAGCCCTCGACACCTAACTGATTATAGAATGGTCATTTGATCATCAGTCTTCGGGCTCAGCCGACGAGTGCATTGGCGAGTGTCAAATAATCATGTCCGCCTGGCACCCGCTGGGTCTCGGCCAAGAGGCCGCTATCCAGGATCTTGTGCACGAGACATTCGTTGACAGCATCCAATGGCGTTTCGCGATAGATAAATCCGACGCAAATGACTCGGACTGGTGAAGCGCCCCAGTGAATTTTGGGTCAGCTGTGGTAGAGGTTGCCCTTCAGCTTGATTCGGTGGGTACCCCTCGATCGGATCCTTTGTCCGGAGTCTTGATGAACGATCTGAATACCCATCTCGATGACCTGATCAACGAGCCACGCGAAACTTTGGATGTAGAGGTCAAGGAGTGGCTTGACCTTAGTGATAACGACCACCGAGCGATTGTAGCGAAAGAAATCATCGCCCTTGCAAATAACGGGGGCGGATTCTTAGTAATTGGCTTTGAGGAGCAGGCGGACGGGACCTTCAAGGCGTCGCCCAACCGTCCCAATAATCTGGACCCTTGGTCGCAGGATAGCGTTCAGTCAATAGTCGCCAAATATGCTGATCCTAGTGTTCAGTGTCGAGTGCATCATCGGGCTCGGGCCGATTCACCAGACAAGTATCCAATCATTGCAGTGCCCGGTGGGCACCGTATGCCCATACGTGCAAAAGTAGGCTCGCCCGACGGCAAGAAACTGGTTGCCCATCGCGTCTATATTCGCCGCCCTGGCCCTGCGAGCGAAGAGCCCAAGACCGCCGAGGAATGGGACAGGTTCTTGGAACGTTGCTTGCAGAATAGACGGGCCGAATTGCTTGAAGCAATGCGTTCGATCATGGCGGGAGTCATTCCTAACGCCGCGCCGCCAAATCCCACACGTCTTGATCAACTCAAGGAATTTAAGACGAAAGCCATAGCCCGTTGGGAAGCTCTCGCGGCTACACTGCCACGAGGCGCGCCACCGACCTTTCCGGACGGACATTACGATCTCGCGATTGCCATTGACGGCAGTTTCGATCGCCAATCGATTTCGACCCTGCATGACACCATACGCTCGGCAGTACGCAACCACTCGGGTTGGCCACCATTTCCGAATTTGACCCGTGCACCCTATAGGCCCAAGCCGATGGACGAAGCGATCGAATGCTGGATCGGGCCCGACACGGATGGCTCATTTGACAAGCCGGCGCACCACGATTTTTGGCGCATCTCGCCTGACGGACTGCTGTTCACGCGACGTGGGTATTCGGAAGACGGAGGATGGAAAGGAGCCAAGCCGGGTACATCCTTGGATATCACGACGCCAACTTGGTGGCTGGGCGAGGCAATTCTTCAGTCATTCTACATCGCCCAGGCACTAATGGGGTCAAGTGCGAACCTGATTTTGTCAGCGAGTTGGACGAAGCTCGCCGGTCGCATTCTTGTCTCTCATGGCAATCCCAATAGAATTATGTTCAATTCCTACAAAGCTAGCCAAGATCAGTACGAAGCAAGCGCAACGATCCCGGTCGGTTCACTTCCAGACGCTCTCCCTGAAGTGGTGTTCTCGATGCTAACACCGCTCTATGAGCTCTTCGATTTCTTCGGGTTGCCGAAACGATTGGTTGAGGAGGAGCTGAAAGCGATGTCCCGGAACACGTTTGCGATATAGATCACGATCTCTGTCGCTCTTGCCTGCATGCAAGTTGACGCTAAGAGCGTCAAAGCCCCGTTGATGTTATCCTCCCCGGCACTTTCACGCGCACGGCATGTACAGTGTCATGCACCCGATTAGGATCGGGCGGGTTTATCCAACAACGGAGAACCCAAGATGCCAGTCCTAAAGTCACTCTCGTTCACCGCCCTGCCGAAGTCCGGAAACGATCCCGTCCAGATGCGCCGGGCCAAGTTTATTGCCAAGCTGGAGGAGCAGAAGCTCCTCCTGAAAGACCCTAACCACGTCCGGACCGTCCAGCGATGGACCAAGATCAATGGCGAGCGGCAAGCCACCACCAAGCAGCAAGCCGTCCGGCCCTGGTGGAAAACTGATCCCTCCGGTCAGGTCGTGATGTCCATCAAGTTCGGAGCCAAGCCGGTCGAATTTGAAAAAGGCAAGGCCGGCATCGTGGTCGGTTCGAAGGAGAAGCTCCCGGCCGTCATCGATACCTTAATCGCGGCAGTCCGTGCTGGGGAGCTGGACGACCTCTTCAGTCAAGCGGCGAAGACCGGGGCGATCGGGAAGCCACGGAAGGCAGCTTGATTGAGTTAGCCGGGCGGTGAGCCCTCATCGCCCGGCCATTCCGGCGGTGATGTTGAGCGGGTTACTCGCCGTCCTTCGAAAAACTCTTGGCGCCGTCCTTGATCGTCTTCATCGCGATCTTGGGGCCTTTCCACCCGATGATCTCCAGTTTTTTTGTCTTCAAGCTCGTCAGTTGCGATGAAAAACTTCTCAAGCTCTTGCTGAATCGGCTTTGAGAGGTCCCGGACGTCGCGAATCGCCTGCTCCGAGTGCGAGCGCCGGGGCACGGCGAACAGGCGGTCGTTCCGCTCGGCCTTCCCTTTGCTCTTCTGCTCGATCTGAAGAATGCCGATGATGCGGCAGGTCAGCACGATGCCCGGGAAAGTCGCCGCATCGTGGATCACCATGATGTCGAGCGGATCGCCGTCATCGGCTTTGGTCGAGGGCACGAAGCCCCAATCGTGCGGGTAGGTCAGCCCTGTGAGGAGCGATTTCGAGAGAATGAACGTTTCGAGTTTCGGATCGTAAGCAAATTTAGCTCTGCTCCCGCGGGGTGTTTCCACGACAACATGCACGTCGCCATCTTCTGTAAAGGGCTGCAAGTTGATGAAGTTCGGCATGGCGAAGGTCCCAGGGGAGGGGTGTGCGGCGCAGCGCAAAAAGCGCTGAACTGACCGACAGGATAACCGTTAGCTGTTAGTTGGTTCCACAGGTGGCAACGATGCTTGAATATGGCTTACGGTTCCTTGCCGGCGGGATCGCGGTGTCTGCGTTCGCGGCGCTTGGCGACACCTTGCGCCCTAAAAGCTTCGCGGGCCTGTTCGGCGCTGCTCCGTCGATTGCGCTCGCGACGCTTCTTATCACCTTGTCGCAAATGGGCGCTCCGTTTGCCGCCGTGGAAGGCCGCTCGATGATCGTGGGGGCTTTCGCGCTCGCCGCCTACAGCTGGGTGGTGTGCGTTTTGCTCAAAAAATTCCTGCTGTCTTCGCGGACCGCGACGATGGCAACTCTGATTGTCTGGTTCGTAGTTGCGTTTGGTGTATCAGCGGCCCTGTTTCAGCTCTCATGATCGTCCAGTTCAAGCCTTCCGCCCTTCGTCAGACGCGCTGGTACGAGTATCTCGTCAGATTCGTGCTCGGCGGGGCGATGACCGTAGTCGCAGGCCTCATCGCGGCCCGGTTCGGACCCGTCGTTGGCGGGCTGTTTCTCGCCTTTCCCGCGATCTTTCCCGCAAGCGCGACTTTGATCGAAAAGCATGTCCGGCAACGCAAGGAGAAAGCGGGTCTGCCGGGAGCGCGGCGCGGCAAGGAAGCCGCGGCGCTCGATGCCGCCGGAGCGGCACTCGGAAGTTTGGGGCTGGCGGCTTTCGGCCTCGTGATCTGGCTGATGATCGTGTCGTCTGCCGCCTGGGCTCTCGTTCTCGCTGCGGCTTCGTGGCTCGCTGTCGCGGTGCTCGCATGCCAGGTGCGGCGATGGTTGTAGAAGGCTGAGCGTGGCATGGGCGATCAGCTCTTGCCTCTTCCCCTGACCGAACGCAGCGTGCACCTGTGCGTGGACATGCAGCGGATTTTTTCGGCCGAAGGCCCTTGGCCGACGCCATGGATGGACAGGGTTTTGCCGTCTTCACTCGCTTCATCCCGCCCCAACGTCCCGACCAGATGCCGGGCATGTGGCGGCGCTATTACACCCGGTGGCGCATGGCGACCCGCGAGTGCCTTGATCTGCGGTTATTGGAGTTGATGCCGCCGCTCGCGGCGCTTTGCCCCCCGGCGACCGTCATCGACAAAACACGCTATTCCGCCCTCGCCGAACCCAGGCTGGCCGAGCATTTGCGGGAGCGCGAGGCGGACGCGCTGATCGTCTCGGGGTCCGAGACCGACGTCTGTGTGCTGGCCACGGTACTGGACGCGGTTGATATTGGCTACCGCGTCATCGTCGTGCGCGACGCAGTGTGCAGCTCGTCTGACGAAGGTCACAACATACTGTTGCGGCTCTATCACGCCCGGTATACGGAACAGATAGAGACCGCCGATGCCGCGACAATCCTCACGCGGTGGGGATGACCTTCGATCCTTCCTCCGGCATTGGCGTCACGCCGCCTGCGCGTGCTGGTTGACCTCGCTCTGCGCGAGCTTGGTGAGCGGTTCGTCGGTTTTCTTTTCCTCGCCGAGCGCGTCTTAAGGAGCTTCACCGCCTGGTTCAGGCCGAGCTCAGATATCGTGTGTCATCGCAGAGCGGCTGACCAGCTAAAGCAGCACCATCGGGTGAAACGAGGTAAGTACCTTGTGCGAGACTTCCCGGCTGTGATTTTTGAGCAGCAAGAGCAAAAAACTCGATCTTGAAGTTCTTTCTCCCAGCGCTTTGACTGCCTCGCGGGCCGCAAGCTTGCTATGGCTTGATCGGCTGCGGTTTCGATATCCTCAGGCTCTGGTGTGGATGGTTGGGAAGAGGCGGATATAAAATTCATGTTCTCTGTTTGTTCAGGCAGAGTCAGGTTCTCCGAATTTTCGAAAATAAATGGCCGCGACGACCGACGGATGTCGGAACCATGGCTGTTCGATCGTCTTGAATGCAAGCCATCCCCGAAACGGAGTTCTGCGTAAAATGGCCCCGCGAGCCAACTGGAAAGGCTTTCTGCGTCTGTCGCTTGTCACCTGCCCCGTGGCGCTGTACCCGGCGACGTCTGATACCGAGAAGATTTCGTTCAACCAGATCAACAAGAACACTGGTCATCGCATCAGGTACGCGCGCGTCGACGCGGAAACCGGCGAGGAAGTCCCGAACGAGGACATCACCAAGGGTTACAAGGTCGACACCGACACCTACCTCGAGGTGACGAAGGACGAGCTTGAGAACATTGCCCTGGAATCCACCCGCACCATCGAGATCGACGAGTTCGTCAAGCGCGACGAGATAGACCCGCGCTATATCATCCGCCCCTATTATCTGACCCCTGATGGTAAGGTCGGACACGACGCGTATGCCGTCATCCGGGAAACGATCCGTAGCATGTACATGGTTGCGATTGGTCGCGTGGTGTTGACTAGCCGCGAGCACATTATCGCGCTCGAACCGATGGAGAAGGGTCTCGTCGGCACTCTACTTCGCTACCCCTACGAAGTCCGATCCGAATCCGAGTATTTCGATGACATCCATGACGTGAAACTGACGAAGGACATGCTCGACCTCGCCAAGCATATCGTGGACCAGAAGAGCGCCCACTTCGACCCGGAAAAGTTCGAGGATCACTACGAACAGGCGCTGATCGATTTGATTAACCAAAAGCGCGCCGGCAAACCCGTCACTCCGAAGGAGCGCCCACGGGGCAGCAACGTCGTAGACCTGATGGAGGCACTGCGCCGCAGCCTCGGCCAGGAATCGGCACCCGACAAGCCCGCGAGAAAAGCGCGAAAGGCCGCGAGCGGGCAAAAGGAAATGCTGATGCCGATCGAAGGTAAGAAGAAGACGCCGGCAAAGAAGTCGGCAGCCAGGCCGCAGCGCAAATCGGCCTGACGAACGGGTGCCGGTTACAGGACGCTACCGGCGCCCGAAGTTTTGCGTCGGTGTGGGCTTCAATCCTCCGGCGGGCACTCTGGGCATGTGTCGCCCATTGAATCCAGCACGTCGAGTATCTCGGCGATAGCCTCGTCGGGAGAGACGCCGGGCGGCGCATCTTCCTGAGCGATCGTCACCGCACGGTCCCGGGCGTCAGGATCGGCGCGATCTTGCAACCAGCCGTGGATCTCGCACTCACGGATAGCGCCAGCTTCCTGCAGCATCGAGATTGCCCAGCCCCTTAGGGTCCGAATGGCGGACCGCCTTAGCCATCAGCATTGCTAGCTCCTGCCCGAGACGAATCGCGTCGGGTCGCCTTCTGTTCCGGCTGCTAGCACATAGCTGGGATTCCGAATTGCGGCAGCATCAGTCCATGCTCGCACGCCTCGAACACCCTCAACTGATGATATATGGCTACCGAGCTATCGTTATGTGCGGCTGAGAGTAAATCTGGCAGCGAAGAACGGAGCAATCGGGAAGCCCCGGAAGGCTGCTTGATTGAGCTAGCCGGGCGATGAGCCGCGTGATCGGCTAAGTCGAAGTTTTGCGATATGGTCCATCGTTTACGAGGAGAACAGCGCCAAAAAGGCAGTCTCGAGCACTGACCTGATCTGGCTTTTTCACGAAAGGCTCAGGGAGTCCCACGACTACCCTCAATACGGATTATCGATCGCGATCGTGCCGGCGCCTGGTGTTGGATGGACTGTGTTGATCGATCCGAGGCAACAAACCAAACATCCGGTCTGCGCAAGACGGATTCTGGCAATCCAGAAGCAGTTTCGCGAGATGTACGCTTTGAAGCGTTGATGTGGATCGAGCGGCCGCGATCACTAATCCTAGCCAAATATGCGCCAAGGCCCAATCGCGAATCCAGCATGGTCGCTGAGGCAATCGCTCCGGCCGCAATTGCAAATGTTCGGCGCGTAATCATGACGGTCGTCGTGCAGCTAGGATTCCACGCACTAGCAGTTCTAGCGGAGCAGGCGTCATGCTGGCATACCTGGAACTGGCATCGACAACGGATCGTCCGATCGACCTGTCCCGTCCCGGAGAATTGTATTAAAACTTGCTGCAAGGAAAGAATCCATGTCCCTTCGCCTGCCATCCTCCTCTGCCAATGGCTGGCGGCTTGCACCGGTCGAGCCGCCACATGCCCCGTTGTTCTGTTTCGCATTGCTCACGGTTTCCTGCGCGCTTGCAAGCTTTGCGCTCGCCTGCGCGACGCCGTTTGCGGCCTTCGCCGTAGTTGCCGCGGCGATGCTGCCGCTGCGTTCCGCGGTTCTGGTCGTCGCCGGCGCCTGGCTGGTCAACCAGGGCATCGGCTTTGGGGCGCTGCACTACCCCATCAAGGGCAATACGATGCTCTGGGGTCTTGCGATCGGCCTTGCCGCCCTTGCCGCGACCGCGATTTCGGTGGCCGTTCTTCGCTCGCTGGCGCAAGGCCGGACGCCGCTTGTCCTGGCGCTTGGCTTGGTGCTCGCCGTGGCCTGCGCCTTCACGGCCTACGAGCTCGTGCTCCTTGCGGCCACGCCATTTCTGGGAGGCGCGGGCGCTTTCACCACGGCCACCGTTAGCCGCATTGGATTTTTGAATGCCGTCTGGCTAATCGGGCTCGTCGTAGCCTGCGAGATCGTGCAGTTGGTCAATCCCTTCAAGCGCGGACATGTAGTCTCGTGAACCCTGCGGCGCCCGTGATTCGAGCGAGATAGATGTTGAACAACGAGGTGCACTGGCGTTCCGAGATTGATGCCCTGGTCTTTCCCGTTGACCAACACACGGCCTTTTGCGCCGTGCATCGCCGCGCGTTCCGAACGCTTCTCGGGTCCGAGCCAACACCGGAAGACTGTCTCGGCTATTTTGCAGGCTTTGAATATGCTTTTAGAGCCGCCGCACGCTTCAAGATCGCTCAAGAGGGTCTTCCGGTCGGCAGGAGTTTCCACTTAACGAGTCGCGATGTCGCGCGAACATTGGTAGAATCGGAAACAATAAGAAAGGAGAACAATAGTGGCACATTCTAAAGCGAGTCATCTACCGGTCGCGGCGAGCCATCTCAGCCGACTGACCCAATCCCTCATGGCTGCCGCGCTAGGTCTCTTCATTGTGGGATTCGTCGGCTTCTCCAATATCGACGTCGTGCACAATGCCGCGCATGATGTGCGGCATTCGAACGCGTTCCCCTGTCACTGACAGTCGTCCAAATCTGATGAATACCTTTCGTGCAATCGTGTTCTCGTCGGTCGTTGCAGGCTTTGTCGTCGGCACGATCGTCACGGTAATCCAGCAATTCGGCACTGTGCCCCTGATTCTGAAGGCTGAAGTCTTCGAGAAAGCGGCCGAGCGCCACGATCGTGAAGTCGCACCTGCAGCCGCGCAGGGTGGTGTTGTCGAGCACAGCCATGCCGAACACCAGCACGCGGCAGAGGCGTGGGAGCCACAGGACGGGTTGGAGCGCAATGCTTACACGGCGGCGGCGAATGTGCTCACAGCGATCGGCTTTTCGCTGCTTCTTGCCGCCGTCTTCGCCATACGGAGCGGCAATGCGGGCAGCAGCGTGTCCTGGCACGAGGGCTTGACGTGGGGACTTGCGGGCTTTGCAGTATTCACTCTTGCGCCGGGATTGGGCCTGCCGCCGGAGTTGCCGGGCGTTCCGGCCGCCCCCTTGCTATCGCGGCAGATCTGGTGGGTTTTGGCCGCCGCCACGACCGCAGCAGGACTCGGGCTAATCTTCTTTCGCCGCTCCGTGCCGGCCTCGATCGCGGGCCTGATCCTGATTGTTTTGCCTCATATCATCGGTGCGCCAGAGCTAGAGCGCGTCGAAACGAATGTACCTTCGTCGCTGTCGCATCAATTCGTGGTCGCTGTCACACTGACGAGCCTGATTTTCTGGTTCATACTGGGTAGCTTGACCAGCGTCGCGTTTGCGCATTTCGAACGAGACGCGCTGGGAGCCGCTCCAACCTGAGAAATTCACGCGTGGGACAACGTCCCCGACAACCGCTGCGCGACCTATGGAATTTCTTTAATACCGGCGCCATTTCCAACATCGCCAATGGCGGCCAGCACACGCGCTTGCTCCGTGAAAGCTACGGAGCAATCAAGATCTGACGGCAGGCGGCAGGAAGATCTGCGAGTGTCAACGCGTGCTTTGGCTTTTGTTGTGTGTCCGGAATCCCTGGATGGAGAGCAGGCTCGCTGAACCAATAAGCAAAATCCTTTGCACTGCATCCCTCATCCGCCGAGGGTGGAGGCTGTGATTGACATTCGCGCTCCGCGGCCGGACATCTAATGCGGATATGGAAGTGGTAATCATGCCCGTACATCGGGCGAACCTTGGAAAGCCAGGTTCGGTCCCCCGTGGCTTCACGACAGAGCGCTTTTTTGATGGCCGCGTTGACGAAAATCCGCTCGACTTGTGGCTCCTGTGCCGCTGCTCGAATGACAAGAAGGTGGCTCGGGGTCCAGACCTTTGGGTCGATATCGAGGCGGTCGGGCCGCACCATCATGTCGCTGACATTTCTTCGCGCTTCTCGTGCGACAATTCTTGATCGGGCATTGGCGTGAGCCAGATGTCTGCATCGAGTCCCACCTGATGGCTCACATGACCAGTCAGCATGGGACCACCCCGAGGCTGCGACAGGTCCCCCACAAGCAGTCCAGGCCATCCCGCAACCTCGTGCACCTTTTCAGAAAGGCGCTCGAGCAGTTCGATCATGTCAGGATGGGCCCAATTGCGGTTGCGGGACAACCGCATTACCTGCCAGGTCTTTCCATTGATGGGCAATGCTTGAGCACCTGCGAGACAGCCTTTCGAGTAAAATCCGATCGAACGCACGGCCAGCGAAGCGGGCAGGGTTTTGCGGGCGAAGAGTTCTCTCGCGCCAAGGTGCCTATCGTTGGGATTGGCCAATGGTGGGAGCGGCTTCGGGTCCACGCTACCTTTATCCTGTGCCCAAACGGGCCCAGCCGCGATTGCCAGGACCATCAAGGAGGCTAGAATCTTCTTCACCTGATTACTCGTTGGTCTTCGCGAAAGGGGATCCGACCTGACGCGCCTGGGGGCGACCATGCGACTGCTCGCCGACCGCATGAGTCGGCGGGAAAATGCTGTCATATATCGCGCGGGCTTCTCGAATTAGGCGTGCTCGTTCCAACTCAGCTTTCGGGATGAATTGAATGATTTGGCCCATGTTGGCTCTCCTCACTTCTGCACGAGCGAGTCCGATTAGAAGAGCCCGGCATCAATCCGACCAGCCAGCTTCGTCAGGACCGCCGCCGTCCAAGCGCGTCCGTGATTGCGGACAATCCGTGGAAGCGCTTCGCTGATGAGAGCAAGAGCCACCGTTTCGCTCGAGACGCCCGCCGACTCCGCGCGCCTGATGGCGGATCGAATATGCGATCTCGCCTCCGAGAAGCCATCCGCTTTGCTTTCAACTTCCGGGCTCTTCCGCAACTGTGCTTGGCTCATGATGTGGCCGTTGACCATTTGTGATGTTATAACATAACATTCGGTTCGTGAACAGAGTTCGCAATCTCCCAATCAAATCCGGCTTTTAACCAGGCCTATAACTGCCCCGCGTGTGAACTGTTGGGCGAGCCACGTCCTCGGCAAGAACCTCGGACCTATCGCGGCGGGGCTACCAAGGTCGATGTTTAGGAGCCATCGCGGCACTAGGCCAACCTTCGACGATTGAAGGCGAAGCCGATGGCCAGAGCCGCAATCATGAGTATCTGAGCTGCGACCGTTTGCACGGTCGGGAACAAACCAACCAGTGAGATGCGTGGCACCGAGCGCAAGGGCGCGATGTTGACGATGCCGGCCTCTTGCAGCGCTGAGATGCCCTTCCCCGCTAGCACGACCGTCAGGACCGCCATGAGCCACGAACTGTAGGTGAAGAACTTGCCGATCGGTAGCCGGCGGCTGTATCGCAGCATCGCCCACGCGATGACCGCGAGCGCGGCGCAGGCACTCAGAGCGCCAGCGAGAATCGCGCCGCCGTTTCCCTGGCTCCAGAGCGCCGCATAGAAGAGGATGGTCTCGAACACCTCTCGATAGACGACAATGAAGGCGAGAGCTAACAGAAACCAGGCCGACCCGCCGGACAGTACCTTCGACACTTTCTCTCGGATGTAGCGCTGCCACTGATCGGCTTGCGCCTTGCCGTGCATCCAGATTCCGACCGAAAGCAGCACGACGGCGGCAAAAAGCGACCCGAAGCCCTCGGTTAGTTCCCGGCTCGCGCCGCTGATGCCGATCACCCACGTCGCGACAACCCACGTAAGAAAGCCGGCGACGAGCGCGCCGACCCAGCCTGCGTGGACGTACGGCATGAACTCCATGCGCTCGGCCTTACGGAGAAACGCGATCATGGCGACCACTATCAGTAGCGCTTCCAACCCTTCGCGCAGCAGGATGGTCGCGGCGCCGAGAAATGTCGACAAACCACTCGCGGCATCCGGCGAAAGTGCCGCCTGTGCATCGTCGAGAAGACCATCGAGGACCTGCACACGATCGGACAACGCATCGCCGGTCTCCCCACCCCGCACGGCTGCACGATACTCGCCCATGAGGTCCTCGATCCGCTCCATGAGGGTGCGGTCGCTCGCGCTCAACGCGGGCTCGATCGGCTCGAACCCGTCGAGATAGGCGGACAGAGCCAACTCGCCGGCGCGCCGGCGATCGCCTGACCGGACAGCATCGACGCTCTCCGATAGGCGGTCACGTACCAGGGAAAAAGACCCGTCCTGTTGCGCGGCCACACCTGGATGACCACGCAGATAAGCCATGAGGGCATCGGCCTTGTCCTGTCCGATCTTGGCCGCGAGCGCCGCGGACGTCGTCCCGATTAGCGTCTTCAGATCGGGAACGAGCCGACGAATTGAAGCGTCCTGCTTCCACAACCGTTCGCCTTCGTTGGCGGCGTCCGGAAAGGCGAAACGCCCAGCGTAGAACGCCAAGGCCCAGCGATCGTCTGGCGGTAGACTATCGAAGCTTGGCATTGCTGTGCCATCGAGACCTTGCGTGATGACCTGGTAGAGACCAAACACGCTGCGCTGCCGGGCTCGGTCAGCGTTGGTGAATGCGATGGGCGGCGTGTCGAGCTTGCCGGCCTCTGGACCATGCCCGTCACCGGCGGCGCCGTGACAGGCGGCGCAGTTCTGAGCGTAGAGCTTCGCTCCGCGCGCGAGATCAGGAGTCTTGTTCGGCGCAAGTGGCACGGGATAGGCCGCGAGGAGGGCCGTGGCCAGACCATGAGCTATTTCCGCGACCTGTTCCGCTTCGGCCTTGTCTGCGATGGCATGTTGCAGCCGGGCTGCCTCGGTCAGAAGGGCCTGTCGTTCTGGCTTCGGCGGCAGCGCCGCGAGCTTTTCGGCGACAGTCGCCGCGAATTCATTCTGTTCGGTATATTCCGAAGGACTGGTGACCGTACCGTGCGTGACCGCGCCCGCGTAATCGACCGCGATGTAGTCAAGCAGGCGCCAGGTCGTCTCAACGTCGCTAGTCTCCGCCTTCGCCGCCCCGAAGAAGCCGAAAGTCAGCACGACGAAAACAGCATACCGAAGCAACCGCGAATGCAGACTGACCATAATGCCCCATCAAATAGTCGGACGGTAACGGTTCGTAGCGCCAGCTTGGAAGCCGTTCAATTAGAGCCGTTCTAACAGACCTCCAGGTCAACTCCTTTTGAAGTCTGTTCTCACCGTGAGAACCTCTTTTGCGAAACAACGTCAGTGGCGACTCGGAGTGGCCAACTGGTCGTGCACACGCTTTCGGGACCGCAATGCTCCGCTCGCTGGTTGAGGAGAGGTTCCTTCCTAACCCCGCAATGTCGAGACAGTTCATGTTCATCCGCAGTTGCAGCTGCACCGATAGGTGTCAGGTCGGGATTGCTGGGGCCATTTATCGAAACCTCAAGATCAAAAAGCGTACGCCAATGGTGCACCACACGCGGACCCCAGAAGTAGTACGGAGATTGGCATGCCCGGCGAGCTCTTGAACGTCCTTCAGCGACCCACCGACCGTCGAGATCTTTCGGGCAGCGTTGGTCCGGTTTTGCGGTCGATCGGGCGGTGGAGGTTCGGTCGCGATCAATCTGGCATTCTCTGGCCCCGCCCAAGGCGGTGCAAGAGAATTCCGGCTGCTAGCACAGGGCTAGGATTCCGAATTGCGGTAGCTGCGCCTTTTCCACCTGTTCCGTCGATCCCAAACTGACGGATGCTTTCTCGATCAGTGTCGATGAAACGGTCAGTTATGAGATCGCACGAGCGGACGCGAGCAGGCAGACAAGCTCCCGTGGCGTCTCCCAAGTCGCGAGCAGTCCACACTCGTGCGCCTCGAACACCTTCAACTGATGATATATCGCCACCGAGCTCTCAGTGTGTCCGGCTGAGAGCAGGTCTTCAACAGCGCGGATCGCTTGCGCCGCAGCGGCGGGCATCGACGTTTCAAGCCAGCCGATCTGTGCCGCAACCGCTCTGGCCTCAAAGATCGCCTCGGGACGGACGGCACCGCCATCGACCTTTGCTTGGCCATGAGCTTCGGAGCCATCAACGCGCGGTCGTGCTCTTCCGCTCTCAACACCTGAATGGCCTGCCAATAGAGCTCAAATGAGCGCTCGGCCGCGTCTTCGTTTGTCGCCACAAAGGGCGGCGGGACCGGCCAGAACCTGGCAGTCCCCATCTGCATCAGGTCGTTCAACGGATACCGGCTGAGGTGCTCGAATGCACGCGCCGGGCTTTCCATCCATTTTATAACGGGTCGACCGTGCTCCACGGGGACCTCGTGGATGAGGCGCTCCACTCGTGATCGATCCAGTCGCTGTCCGGCTCGACCAGCCCGATCCAGCAATGAACGGGTCAACGGGTGCCATCGATGGTCCATCGAGACCCGCATTTGGTCCCCGGCAGGACCCGCGCCCAGGGAGGGGGCCAGTCTTGCAAGAGTCAGGCTGACTGCCCCGGCCAGTAGCTCTCTTCGTCCGATTTCCATGGCCCGACCCCCGCCCCTGCCGAGAGCCTCAGTAAATCAGGAGGTCATGCCAGTACATGTTCAACCTGATGGGATTTGGATGACCTGTGAGTTCGGCAGACCCGGGACAGGCTTACTCGGCCTTCTTCCTGGACCCGGACCGAGCGGGTCCACGGAAGAACTCGGCCGGGTCTACCCCCCAAGACATTGGCCAGCTTCCCGATGATCTCCAAGCCCACATAGGTCACCGCCCTCTCGACCCGGCTCATGTAGGCCCGGTCGACTCCGGCGTTATGGGCTAGCTGCTCTTGAGAGAGCTTCCGTTGGTGTCGGATGCGTCGAGGTCAAAAAAACCGTGCAGGTGCATGTACCCAGCCAGCCAACCTGTGGTTTAACCATCTCCGACTTTAAAACTTCAACACGTTTGCCAAACGTGGGCCAATCGGGGGACTCGGAATGTTCGAATACATTTTCGCGAACCGGGACGGCTGGACCGCCGTTCAGGTTGTCTCAATGTTGACCCCCGCGCTTGTCGCGGTCTGGATCATCGTGACCGTGACGGCCCTTCACAAACGGGGCGTCTACTTTTGGAGTCTCGGTTCGACTTGGGCCAGTATCATCATCTGCCCCAGCGCATTGGTCATAATGTGCCTCAGCGTCTGGAGCCGGCTACACGATCCGAACGCCCCCCTATTCCAGGTGCCGATCATAGCAGGAGCGATCCTCTATGCTGTCGCACTCGCGTATTCGATCTTCTATAACTACAACGCTACCAAGTCGGCGACGCTGGCCCTAAGCACCAGCATGCTGCAACAGCTAGCCGTCCTCGGTGCGATCTACCTGTACTTCCGTTTGACGGACCATGAAGAGAACCGCAGCCGGTAAAAGCTGATGAGCTTGTGACGTGCTCACACCCTTACCATGTTTGCTGGGTCTGAGCCGACTAGAATATACGATCCCGCTGATCCGGAGAACGTAGCACGTCGATTGACCATTCCCCGTCCTCGGAGTGACCTTGCTCGGCAACGACTTGCTGTTCGTATCGCAGGGGGTCACCGTATGCAGGAAACACGACCCGCACGGCTGCATCACGAAATCCCACAGCGAAATAACGCCGGGATTGGTCGGGATGAGCAGCGAGTTGTTCCATGTGAGCGACCACGTCATCGGCACCTCCACCTGCTAACTCTTGCAACTGCTCGATGGATCGCTGCATGGTCGGCAGCGCCCCTTGAGGTGCAACCAATAGGGTCTCGACAAGAACCTTCAGCCGGGACGCGATTTGCGCACGGAGCTTGTAGAGCTCATCCGATGGCGGCATCTGTAGCCGCTTCACAAGAGCTTTGATCTCCTCCCTACTTGTGTAGAAGCGCGAGTCCCGGGCATTAAGCTCACGCTGCTCTGCCTCCTTGGAGGCGAGGCGTTCTGTGAGCTCTGATTGCTTTTCGGACAGCTCGTTGAGCTTGCCTGCAACGAAATCGGGGGGACCACCTGCCCTCAAGACCGCGTAGGTGCTTTCCATGAGTTCGGCCGCGGAGGCTAGCTCTCCGCGAATGGCCGACACTTCATGTTCAAGCCGCTTCCGCTTCTCTGCGTCTTGATTTGCATCGAGTATGCTCTCGAGATCGAGCTCCTGAACGAAGGCCAGAAAGGACGCCTCAAAATCTTGATACCGCCATCTCATGGCACCGCATCCGCGACCTCGTTGGGCACTCCCGCACACCAGGTAGGTGCCGCCACGGGTACCTGAGCCCTTGTTCTCAAATGCGACGGTCGAGTGGCAGTACGCGCATCGCGCCAAGCCTGTGAATAGGTTCGTGTAACCCGGTCCCTTACGACCAGAACCCCCGATCTTCCTCTGGGACCGTGAATGCTGCGCCCGATAAAATAAGTCCTCAGAAATGATGGCTGGAAAATAGCTCCCGATCGGCTCCCCTTCTGGGACGCGCTTACCGTCGACTTTGACGTGTGGCTGGAACTCACCCAAGACCGCACGATTCTCCAGCGTCTTGGCAAGATAGGACCTATGCCAGCCATTCTTACCGACGAATGCCGGCACCCCAGTCTTGTTGAGTCGGGCTGCGATTGAATACATCCCTAATCCCGCAGCCGAGTCGGCGAAGATCTTCCGAACGATCTCAACCCGTCCTGGGATGAACTCGTAGGAGCAGCGATCCGGCGAGAGCCGAAGCCATGCCGGGCATCGAGCGGTCATGGGCCGACCTTCCGCTGCCTGTCTGCGCTTGTTCTTCCAAGCAGCGCCCACCCGCATACTTTTTGTTTTCGACTCCTCGTGGGCGCGCTCCATGATCACCAGGGACGTGATCATGTCGACAATACCGGTGGTCTTAGCCCGATAAACTCGCTTGTCAGCAAGCGTCACGAGATTGATCCCGGCCTGAACGATGCTAAGGAACAGCGTGTGGGCAGGTAGGATTTCTTCGCGACTGAGCCGGTCAAGCGATTCGACCAAAAGATAGGATCCGCGTTCCACGGACCCCGCCTTCACGGCGGCCAGAAACTGACCCAAGGCCCCATCCCTGACGTTTGCGCCCTTGAACGCGGAAATGCCGATGTCTTCGAGCTGCGTATCATTCGCCAGCTCCAATCCGTGCTCTTCCGCATAAGCCTTCGACGCTTCAAGCTGCCGCCGTCGGCTATCCCCTTGAAGCTGGATGTCAGTCGACATACGGAGGTAGGAATAGGCCCGAGGTTTCATGATGTTGACCCCAAAAAGGGACGCCTATCCGGGATCAGGTTATTTGTACACTACATTCTCATGATCGGATCGCCTGGCGCGGGAAAATCGATGCTCGCCGCCCGCCTGCCCTCGATCCTGCCGCCGCTGTCGCCGTCCGAACTGCTCGAGGTGTCGATGATCGCTTCCGTCGCCGGTGAAATCCGCGACGGCGCGTTGACTGCGCGGCGGCCTTTCCGCTCGCCCCATCATTCCGCGAGCATGGCGGCGCTGACCGGCGGCGGCCTGCGCGCCAGACCCGGCGAGATTTCGCTGGCGCACCAGGGCGTGCTGTTTCTCGACGAATTGCCGGAGTTTGATCCGCGCGTGCTCGATTCGTTGCGCCAGCCGCTCGAAAACGGCGAGGTTTCGGTCTCCCGCGCCAATCATCGCGTCACTTATCCGGCGCGTTTCATGCTGGTGGCGGCGATGAATCCCTGCCGCTGCGGCCACGCCTATGAGCCCGGCTTCTCCTGCCGCCGCGCCCCCATCGATCGCTGCACGTCGGACTACCAGTTACGAATCTCTGGCCCACTGATGGACCGCATCGACCTGCGCATCGAGGTGCCACCCGTCACCGCCGCCGACCTGATCCTGCCTCCCCCCGCAGAAGGATCGGCGGAGGTGGCGGCGCGGGTGGCCGCGGCGCGGGCGTTGCAAACCGCGCGATATGCGGCAATCGGCTTGCCTCGAATACGCACCAACTCTGAGGCGCCCGCTTCCGTGCTGGAGACGGTGGCGCAACCGGACCAGCAGGGGCAGAAGCTGTTGCGCGATGCCTCCGAATCGATGCGGCTATCGGCGCGCGGCTATCATCGCGTGCTTCGGGTTGCGCGCACGCTGGCCGACCTCGACGGCGCGGATAAGATCACGCGACTGCATCTGGCCGAAGCCCTCTCCTATCGCGCGCTGTCAGACGATGTGAGGCGGGCGGCTTGAGGAAAAGAAGCGGCGAGCCCCAATGTCGCCGTACCCACGTCGTACAGGATGAAGTGCAATGCAAGCGCACCGACGACCAACACGCCATAAAAGACGTAACTCCAACCGCCGCAGCAGCCCCCGAGCACCAGTGTAGTGAACGCTACCCAGAGGCGCACAGAGGCTTAATTGTGACCGCTGCGATAACGGTGGAGAACGCGCGCACTCAAGTACCCACGCGCCATGATGAGGCCGAAGAGCAGCGGCGTGGCGCCAAAGTCCTTTTTTGAAGTCGAGAGGGGCGAGATTTAAGGCGGTCAGCGGCGACGCCTTTAGTCCTGACGATCTTGAAGCCGGGCCCGACTCTCGAACTAAAAGCGCAGGGGTAACGAGGGAGAGGCTCATTTTGCCATTGAGAAAAACATCTGCTGATGCGTTCCAAGGCCCTTGTCTTGCGGCAAAAAAGGAACACCCGCACTCGCGATTGTGATTTGGCTCTGGGCACCATTGTGAAGCGGTTCACAACTTCGGAGCAGGAGACCGGCATAAGGTTAAAAGTTCGGCAGACTGCTCACCCGCAACGACGCAGAGGGCTGACATGAAGCCAGAACGGATCCAATGGAAACGGACGAAACGCAGGAACCAATTGCTGCTCGATAAAGTCTATGATGTTGTTACCGAAGAATTTTCCCGCGACGCGATGGCGTCGCTTGCCACCGTACTCGCGCATATCTGCAATCATCACCGATGTCGCAAAGCCGAAGGCCATTGAGGCTTTTGGCAACGTCTATGACGAAACTCGCGACGAGCTGTCCCCGAGAAACCAATGACCTCGACGTTGACGGAAGGTCCCCTCAGCCCCACATGGTCGCCACAGGTTGGCATTGGGGCACATATGTCAGACCCTATGGCAGTCAGCCGACGCCTCGTGGCGGTCTTCGCAGCGGATGTCGAAGGCTACAGCCGCCTCATGGGCGCTGACGAGGTCGGCACGCTCGAAGGGCTTACCGAGCGACGTGCGATCCTCGACAGGATCATTGGGGAACACAGGGGCCGCATAGCAAACACGGCGGGCGATAGCGTGCTCGCCGAGTTCGGCAGTGCTGTGGATGCCGTTCGGTGCGCGGTGGAAGCGCAGACTGCGCTGGCCCAAGCGAACTCAAGTCGAGCACCCGAACGCCGCATTTGTTTCCGCATCGGGATCCACATCGGCGACGTAATGGTGCGCGCCGGGGACCTCTTCGGTGACGGTGTGAACATTGCCGCGCGGCTACAGTCCATTGCGAACCCCGGAGCCGTTTGTATTTCCGGTGCAACATACGATCAGGTGCGCAAGGTCCTGCCGGTGACCTTTGCGGAGCTTGGTGCCCTGCACATCAAGAACATTCATGAGCCGATCAGAGCGTATCACGTGTGCGCGCCGAATGAAGCGAGCGACGCTGCGCCCGCGCATGTCGCTGAGGCGGAGAACCTGCCTCCGATCCCTGACAAACCTTCCATTGCGGTACTTCCGTTTCAGAACATTAGCGGCGATCCCGAGCAGCAGTATTTCGCTGATGGTATGGCCGAAGACATCACTACAGCGCTGTCGCGGTTCAAGTCGCTGTTCGTAATCGCCCGGAACTCTGCGTTCAGCTACAAGGGTAAGGCGATTGACGTAAAACGCGTGGGTCGCGAACTGGGTGTTCGATATGTGCTGGAAGGCAGCGTGCGCAAGGCCGGAAGCAGATTGCGAATTGCGGCTCAGCTGATCGACGCTGCGAGTGGAGCCCACATATGGGCAGAGCGGTTTGACGGCGCGCTGGAGGATGTTTTTGAGTTCCAGGATGAGGTCACAGAGAAGGTAGTCGGGGCCATTGCTCCGAGGGTGGAACGGGCCGAGATAGTACGCGCTTGGCGTAGGCCTCCCAGCAACACCGATGCCTACGATTGCTACCTGAGAGGTCTGGCGTGCCTTTCCCCCATGACAGTGGAGGGTTTGGAGCAAGCGTTGCATCTGTTCACGAAGGCGAGCGCTCTCGATCCCGACTACGCATCCGCCTACGGGATGGCGATGCACTGTCATGCCCATCGCTTTGACTTACTTCTGGCAGAGGCAGACGACATTGCGCATAGGAGAAGCGAAATATCACGACTTTGGCCGATTGTCGCACGGGTAGGTCAGGATGACAGCGTGGCTTTGGGCGAGGCTGCGTGGGCGGTGGCCTATCTGCTCCAAGACCTCTCGTCAGCAAGGCAACTCATTGACCGGGCCCTCGAACTGAACCCCAATCTTGCCAGTGCGTGGGCAATTAGCGGCTGGCTCAACACCTGGCAGGGACATCCTGACTTGGCGATTGAGCACCTTGGCCGTGCCCAACGGCTCGACCCTGGATCGCTCAGACTTACAAGTTTTGCGGCGATGGCGCACGCCCGCTTTTTCCTGGGCGAATATGAGAAGGCGCTAGGTCTGGCAGAAGAGATGCTCCGGCACAGTCCGGACGCACATGTCTGCTTGCGCATCGGAGCCGCCAGTGCTGCGTTTGCCGGCCACATCGACACGGCACATGGATTGGCCGCCCGCTTGCAAGTCGTTGACCCGGCATTCGGCGTTTCCCGCCTCAGGGAATACCTCGGGCCCTATCAGAAGTCCGCGTTCGTGGAAAAGTACGCGGAAGGCCTGCGCCTCGCAGGACTGCCCCAATGAGCCCAGTGCTGCGTCTCTGTGGCGAACACGCGGGAGACGATGTGAGGCGGGCGGCATAGGGTAGCCCTGACTCACCAAGAATTCACATCACCGGTCCGCCCTGCGAACGCAGAGGGCCATAATCACCAACGCCGGTTGATTTCAAGGCCGTCTCTCTTCGCGCCAAAAGCAGGGCCGCGGCGTCTGGGTCCTGGATCATGATGCGATTAAGTGGAATCGCATCATGATCTCATCTCTTGGTTTGAGCATGATCTCCGCGCAAACGCGTTCCGCGTTTGTCGCGAGGGAAAACCGGTTTCCACTTTGCGCCAACGCGGCCCTTCGGGTCCGGATCATGCTCCAGCGTGCGCGGCGACGACATTGGTGTGCCGCTTGACAGTTGAAAAAACAGCAAGTCGCAAACTGATTTGCCCGTCGTGCCAATCTGCCGCAGCCGCTGGCGCTTGCCGCTTGACCCCGAAACACTTCACGATCTGCAACGTCCCGCCTCATCAACAAGGGGCGTTTCGCGATCGTCACGAACGTTGGGCGCGGGATGCGATGGACGTGAGCGCGCGGCTGACGAAAGCGCGCCTCACGGACGGCGAAGTCGTGTGGTCCTGACATCCCGACGCTGATGTCAAGCCTGTCGAGGCGATGATCTCTCAGGCGATGGTGGCAACAAAGCCCGGCTCACCAAGGAGAGCGCGAAATAAGCCGTTAAAACCATTCGCGCGGGGAATGCCGGACGAAAGCGGTGTGATCCGTGGTGACTTGCTCGTGTGCTTTTTTTCATTCGCACGCGAGGCTGCGGGGCGCGTCGATCGCCCGGCATTCCCTGCGCCCTTGATCCTTCGAGGGCAGGTTTCCTTAAAGCCAACTTGCGGCGCGCGCGCCGCGAGATCGCACCAGCGTGGCTGCGACGGGCTCGCTGTCATTCCGGGATGGTCTGAAAGACCAGACCCGGAATCTCGGAGTCCCAATGGAGAGCATCTTGCGCGTCAACTCCCCGGTAACGAGTTTTGTTTACGCTCCGCCAACCATAAGCCCTGCGTGTGGAGGGCTTGCGTTGATTGGGTGGCGTGCGATGTTGCGTTTGAAAGTTCTACTCTTTTCCGTTCCACTGATTGCCGGTGCGGTCATCGCCGCTGGCTACCTGTTCCCGGCCTCACATCCCTGCATCGCGGTCGACGACGCTTCGGTCGAAATCTCCGACCTGCCCTGGCATGCCGACCTCCATGTCGCCTTCACCGACGATCCCGCATCGGCAACCGTGCGGGTCGGACTCTCGGAAAACCCGGAGACTGCCGACTTTGCCGTTGTGGACGATGCGGAGGACGCAGATCAGAGCGCCTGCGCGGCCAACCCGGCCACCCGGCTCGTGACGGTGTCGGTCTATCCCGCGAAAGACGAACCCGTGATCTATCTCTCGCATGACGGCCCGGCCGATTTCCGGATCTATGTCCGCTCGAAAAGCTTCTCTGAGCGCGACGCGGCAGCGCTCGTCGTCGGTGCCGGAAGCGGCCAACATGGTGGACACGCCTCGCTCAGTGGTCTGATTCTAACATTCGCAACCCGTTTCGGGAGGCACCTTTGCGAATGTTAGAATCAAAGGACCACTAGCAAATATAGTTCTCTAGTGGAGTTTTGGTTTTGACATTCGCGTTTCACGAGTTTGCGGCTGGGCTGGTAGCGAATGTCAAATCCACTCCACTAGCGCATGATCCGGACCCGAAGGGCCGCGTTAGCGCAAAGTGTGCAGCGGTTTTCCGAAGCGACAAACGCGAAACGCGTTTGCGCGGAGATCATGCGCAAACAAGAAACTAAAGCGCGTTGGCGTCGACATAAGTCATCGCGTTTTAGCGGCTTAACACTTCGTCAACCCTGTTCTCAAGCCGACGTCGAAAACCATGCGCCCTAAAACCCTTTGCAAGGTCGCTGCCACATCTTCGGTGTCAATCAAAACGACAATTGCGACGTGAAAGTCAGGGTAATCGGGCGATGGGGCGGATTCGTTGGATCAAGTTGCGCATACGCCGCTTCGCACGGCGCCACCCCTGGATCATCTTCTCCGTTCGATCGTTCATGGTATTTTCCGCCACCTTCGGCGGCGCGTATGGATTCATCGTCGGCAGCCGCGCGGAAAATTCCGGCTATGACCCGAATGCCTTTGCGATCGGGGCGAGCTTCTTGTTCGCGCTTGCCTGCCTCGGGCTTGCCATGCAGAGCATGCGCTTGCGATTCCTGCACAGGAAGCTTGGCAAGGTCGCGATCCATAACGAGGCGCTGGTCGATCGCAACTGGGAATTGAAGGAAGCCGAGGAACGCGCCCGCAGCCTGTTCGAATCGCAAGGCGATCTGATCGTGCTGCGCGACGCGGACGGCCGCATCACCTTCGCCAACGACGCTTTTTGCGAACTCGCCGGCAAACCGCGCGACGCGCTGATCGGCAGCCCCTTCCAGCTCACCATTCTCGAGCAGGGCGAGAGCGCGATCGAGCCGAACGGCACCAGAATTCATGATCAGAAGATCGCAACTTCGCTCGGACCGCGCTGGATCGCCTGGCGCGAAGGGCTGGTTCGCGTCGATGCAGGCGCACCTGCCGAGACACGATGCGTCGGACGCGACGTCACCGACCGCACCGAGACCGAGCGCGCGCTGGCCGAGGCGCGCGACCAGGCCGACGCCGCCAACCGCGCCAAATCGCGATTCCTGGCGATGGCGAGCCACGAGATCCGAACGCCGCTCAACGGCATCATCGGCATGAGCGGCCTCCTGCTCGACACCGCCTTGACGGGCGAGCAGATGACCTATGCGAAGGCCGTCAAGACTTCGGGCGACGCGCTGCTCGCGCTGATCGAGGAATTGCTGGATTACTCCAAGATCGAGGCCGGCAAGATCGATCTCGAACATCGGCCGTTCGCACTCCACGCCCTGATTGAGGACATCACCGAACTTCTGGCGCCGCGGGCACAGGCGCGAAAGCTCGAAATCGCCGCCTATATCGACGAGGACCTGCCGGCGCAGGTGATCGGAGACGCCGCGCGGCTGCGCCAGGTGCTGCTCAACCTTGCCGGCAACGCGATCAAATTCACCGAAAAAGGCGGCGTGGCGCTGATGGTCGAGCCCGGCATATGGCCCAACGAAATCAGCTTCTTCGTGCGCGATACCGGGATCGGCATCGCGCCGGAGGCGAAAGAGCGGATTTTCCGCGAATTCGAACAGGCCAACGACAGGATCGCCAGAAACTATGGCGGCACCGGACTCGGCCTGAGCATCTCCGAGCGCATCGTCAGGCGCATGGGCGGCCGCATCACCCTTGAAAGCGCCCCCGGCGCGGGCTCGATCTTCGAAGTGGCCCTTCCGCTTCCCTCCGCCGGCCGTGGCGGCGGACCGCAAGGCCTCGAAAGCCCGGATTTTGCCGGCAAATCGATCATGCTGGTGGCGCCGCAAACGATCGAGGCGTCGTTGATCGCGCGCCGGCTCGGACGCTGGGGCGCTCAGACCTGCGTGGTCTCGGACACGGCCGTTGCGCAAGCCCTGCTGCCGGAGCGGACATGGCAGGCGGTTCTGCTCGATCACGCCCTCGGCCCGGAGGAGGTCGAAGCACTGGCCGAGGCCGCAAAGCCCTATGCCAGGCAACGCATCGTCATGTTCACGCCGGCGAGCCGGCATGAACTCCGATCCGCCTCGACCGCCTCGTCCTTGACCGGCTATCTGGTCAAACCGCTGCGCGCGGCTTCGCTCGCGGCCCGCCTGCTCGCGGAAGAAACTCCCGCGCCGGAGATCGCAGCCGGCGCCATGGTCGAACTTTCCGACGGGACCGAGGTGAAAGTGGCTGCCGCCACGCGCGGCCTTTCGGTGCTGGTGGCCGAAGACAACGAGATCAATGCGCTGTTGATGCGATCGCTTCTGACTCGGCTCGGCCATCAAGCGGTCGTCACCACCAGCGGCGAAGAAGCGCTGGAATCCTGGCTATCGGCGAAATCCGCCGGCACGCCTTACGACCTCGTGCTGATGGACATCCAGATGCCGGGTCTCGATGGCATCGAGACCACCAGGCGCATCCGCGCCCGCGAGGCCGACAGCTCCAGCCGCCAGACGCCGATCCTCGCCCTGACCGCCAACACGCTGGTGGAAGATCGCTATGCCTGTTTCGAAGCGGGAATGGATGGTTTTCTGATCAAGCCGCTCGATCGCGAAAAGCTTGCCGACGCGCTCGCTGGCCTGGCTGCCGCAAAGCACGTCGCTGCGTGAGCGCAATCCACCCATTCCTCCGCGCCAGCTTGACGTCGTCGCTGATTCCCCTGAGCCTGATGCCAATCAAAAACGTCTCTCAGGGGCTGGAGAAGAACCGCATGCAGTTCTTCCATGAGCTCATGGGCTTTCTCGACGAGGAAAGACCGCGTGCCTTGAAATGAGTGCGGATTTTTGGCCCTGCTACAAACGCCGCAGCGCCACCATTTCCACCACATGGTCGGCGCCCTTTTTCAGGATCAAGGTTGCGCGCGGCCGCGTCGGCAGAATGTTGTCTTCGAGGTTGGCAAGGTTGGTACGCTCCCAGATCGCAGTTGCGGTCGCGATCGCTTCATCGTCGGAAAGCAGCGAATAGCGATGGAAATAGGATCGCGGATCGTGGAACGCCGTGTCGCGAAGTGTGAGAAAGCGCGTGATATACCAGTCGCGCAATACCGATTCCTCGGCGTCGATATAGACGGAGAAATCGAAGAAGTCGGAAACCACGGCTATCGCCTTGCCGTCGCGCGGAAGCCGGCCGGTTTGCAGGACATTGACGCCTTCGACGATCAGAATGTCGGGCCGGTCGATCTCGATCCACTCGTTCGGAATGATGTCGTAGGTCAAATGCGAATAGACTGGCGCGCGCACCGGCCGCCGCCCGGCCTTGATGTCGCTGAGGAATGCCAACAGCATCGGCAGATCATAGCTTTCGGGAAAGCCCTTCTTCTGCATCAGGCCTTGCCGCTCCAGCACCGCATTGGGAAACAGAAACCCGTCGGTCGTTATCAGATCGACCTTCGGCCGCGGCGACCAGCGCGCCAGGAGCGCCTGCAGCACGCGCGCGGTGGTGGACTTGCCCACCGCAACCGAGCCCGCCACACCGATGATGTAGGGCATCTTGCGATCGCGGATGCCGAGAAACTGGCGTTGTGCCTGATAGAGCCTGTGCGCCGCATCGACGTAGATCGACAACAGCCGCGACAGCGGCAGATAGATATCCTCGACCTCCTGGAGATCGAGCCGGTCATGCATGGAGCGCAGTCTTGCGAATTCGCCGGGCTCCAGCGTCATCGGCGTATCTTCGCGCAGACGCGCCCACTGCTCCCGGGAAAATATCCGGTACGGATTGTACACTTGCTCCGGTGCACGAACATCCATGACGCCGCCTCTCACCTGTTCGCGTCGGGCGCGGCCCGAACGCCGGTCAATCGCGCTTGCGCGCCGCCTTCTCTTCGAGTCCGGACATACCGGTCCGTTGCTCGAGCGCGGCTTCGACTTCCTCGAGCTTCACGCCGCGCGATTTCAAAAGCACCAGCAGATGAAACAACAGGTCTGCGCTTTCCGCGATCAAATGGTCGCGGTCCTTGCCGATGGCGGCGATCACGGTCTCCACCGCCTCCTCGCCGAGCTTTTTGGCGCAATGCTCCGACCCCCTGTCCAGGAGCTTGCGGGTGTAAGACGCCTCCCCGCCCGACTCGGCGCGGGCATCGACGATGCTGGCCAGATCATGAATCGTGAAACGCGACATCAACTCGGCTCGATCGAATCAACTCGATATGCATGGCTCGGCAAGGAAGGGCAGCCGTCAAGAAGACCTGTAGCACTTCCCTCACAAAGAGTCGTCAGGGATCGAGCCGCATCGGCAGCCCGGCACGCGCCATATGGTCCTTGGCCTCACGTATGGTAAATTCACCAAAATGAAAGATCGATGCCGCGAGCACGGCCGTGGCATGCCCTTCGCGGATGCCCTCCACCAGATGGTCGAGATTGCCGACCCCGCCGGAGGCTATGACCGGGACCGGGACGCTATCGGCGATCGAGCGGGTCAGCGGCAGGTCGAACCCCTGCCGGGTGCCGTCCCGATCCATCGAGGTCAGCAGGATTTCGCCGGCGCCGAGCGATACCACTTCCTGGGCATATTCGATGGCGTCGATCCCCGTGGGATTGCGCCCGCCATGGGTGAAGATTTCCCAGCGGTCGGAGCTCGTCCCGCGCTTCACCCGCTTGGCGTCGATCGCAACCACGATGCACTGGTCGCCGAACTTTTCCGCCGCTTCCTTGACGAATTCGCGGCGGTTCACCGCGGCAGAGTTGATCGACGCCTTGTCGGCGCCGGATCGCAGCAGCGTCTTGATGTCTTCGATCGTGCGCACGCCGCCGCCGACCGTCAGCGGCATGAAGCAGGCTTCAGCCGTGCGGCGCACCACATCCAGCATGATGCCGCGGTTTTCATGGGTCGCCGTGATGTCGAGGAAGCAGAGCTCGTCGGCGCCGGCGGCGTCGTAGGCGATCGCCGCTTCGACGGGATCGCCCGCGTCGCGCAGATCGACGAAATTGACGCCTTTGACCACCCGTCCGTCCTTGACGTCGAGACAAGGGATCACGCGCACCTTGAACATTCGAAGCTCCTAAATCTCCGTCTCGCGATTGATCCTTGCGAAAGACCCGTGCCCGCTTTTCCGGATCATGCGCTACGCGGCAGCGCGCGCGCTTCGGATCAACGCCAGCGCGGCTTGAGGGTCGAGGCGGCCATCATAGAGCGCGCGACCGACGATCGCGCCGGCGAGTTTCCTGGCGTGGGGCGCAAGCAGCGCGGTGACGTCGTCGAGCGAAGCAAGGCCGCCCGAGGCGATGACGGGAATCGAGATGCGTTCGGCGAGCGCAATGGTGGCATCGAGGTTGAGGCCCTTCAAAAGCCCGTCGCGCGAAATGTCGGTAAAGATGATGGCCGCGACGCCTGCATCCTCGAACCGTCTCGCAATATCGAGCGCGGTCACTTCCGAGGTTTCGGCCCAGCCCTGGACCGCGACCTTGCCGTCGCGCGCATCCAGCCCGACCGCGACTCGTCCCGGGAATGTTTTCGCTGCGGCCTTGACCAGTTGCGGATCGCGCACCGCCGCGGTGCCGATGATGACCCGCGCGATGCCTTTTGTAAGCCAGGCTTCAACCGTCTTCAGATCGCGGATACCGCCGCCGAGCTGCACCGGCATGCTGACTGCCGCCAGCATCGCCTCGACCGCGTGGGCGTTCATCGGCTTGCCGGCGAACGCGCCGTCGAGATCGACCACATGCAGATATTCGAACCCTTGCGCGGCGAAGCTCGCGGCCTGCGCGGCGGGATCGAGGTTGAAGACGGTGGCGCGCGCCATGTCGCCCTGCTCCAGGCGCACGCAGTGGCCCTCCTTCAAATCGATGGCGGGAAAAAGGATCACGGCTTCCACTTCAAGAAGTTCGAGATCAGAGCCAGGCCAAAACGCTGGCTCTTTTCCGGGTGAAATTGCGTGCCGAACGTGGTGTCCCGGGCGACGATGGCCGTCACCGGTCCGCCGTAATCGGCGCGCGCCAGCACGTCCGACTGGTTGGTCGCGTTGAGATGGTAGGAATGGACGAAATAGGCATGCCTGCCCTTCGGGCCGAGGGGCAAGCGCTCGAGCACCGGGTGTTCGGCGACCAGATCGAGCGTGTTCCAGCCCATATGCGGAATTTTCAGCTCCGCATCGCGCGGCGAAATCTTTTCGACATCGCCGGCGATCCAGTCAAATCCGTCGGTGGTCACATACTCTTTGCCGCGGGTTGCCATCAGCTGCATGCCGACACAGATGCCGAAAAACGGCCGCGCCTTGTGCCGCACCGCCTCCGTCATCGCTTCGATCATGCCGTCGAGTGCGTCCAGGCCGCGGCGGCAATCGGCGAACGCGCCGACGCCGGGAAGCACGACGCGGTCGGCACGAAAGACCGCGTCTGGATCGCGGGTCACGACGATCCTTTCCGGAGCATCCAGGCTCCGGCTTGCGCGCTCGAACGCCTTGGCGGCGGAGTGCAGATTGCCAGAACCGTAATCGATGATCGCAACACTCAACGCGATGCTCCCGGCTCCGGAAACAGACCGATGATCTCGTCGCGAGAAGGCGGCAACGGTCGCGAAAATGCCTGGCCAGGAACGTCCCGGGTCGGCGGTGGCGCGCCGCGATCGACCGATGATTGATCGTTGCCCGGCGCGCGTCGCTTGGCGGTCCAGCGGTCGAAGAAGCGCCGCTCTGCCGCCTCCTCGTCGTCGGCGACCACGATATCGAGCTGACGCCAGTTGCGCCGCGACAAGTTCCAGCGCTTCAGGGTCGAAGCCTCGAAGCCCAACAGCAGCGCAAGCAGGCCATCGACGAGAAAGACCGCCGCCGGGCCAAGGCCGAAGCGAATCATCGCGACATCCACGACAATCATCAGAACGATCCAGCCAATCAACGCCAGCCACAGACGGTTCCAGGCAAGCCACACCACGCCAAACAGCGCAGCCCAGACGTGAAAACCGTCGCGAACGAAGGTGAAGCGATCCGTGGTCCGGAGATCCCAGTTGCTGGTCGCCGGAGCGTGCACTGTGTAAACCGGCATCATCACTCTCCGCTGAGAAGGAAAGTCAGCCGCCGAGCTGACCCTTGGTCGATGGCACTTCGCCCGCGGAGCGCGGGTCGATGGCGACCGCCGCCCGCAACGCCCTCGCCAGACCCTTGAAACAGGATTCGGCGATATGATGGCTGTTCTCGCCATATAGGGTCTCGACGTGCAAAGTCACGCCGGCATTGACGGCGAAAGCGTTGAACCATTCCCGCACCAGTTCAGTATCGAATTGGCCGACCTTGTCGCGTGGAAATTCAACCTTGAAGACCAGCACCGGCCGGCCGGAAATATCGATCACCACACGCGACAGGGTTTCATCCATCGGCATCAGCACGCTGGCGTAGCGGGTAATTCCGGCCATGGTGCCAAGCGCCTGCTTCACGGCCTGCCCCAGCGCAATGCCGACGTCCTCTGTGGTGTGGTGGTGGTCGACGTGAAGATCGCCGACCGCCTTCACCGAGATGTCGATCCCCGAATGCCGCGCCAAAAGCTCGAGCATATGGTCGAAGAAACCGATCCCGGTCGCGACACTGGACACGCCGGTTCCATCGAGGTTGACCCCAACCTCGATGTTCGTTTCCTTGGTCTTGCGCTTGACGGTGGCGCTGCGCATGAAAAAGCTTCCCTTGACCCAAAACGCGGCCGTTTTATCAGGCTGGGCCAGCCTTCGCCACTGCGGGATAGTGCTTAAGGGGACGAACTTCCGCCTATGGTGACTGAAATCGAGCCGCTTTCCGGTCCAATGCATTTTCCTGGTACGAAGGATGGTCCGTTGGCTCAAAAAACGCTGTGTTGTAAGCCTGCGCGCCAGCCCCTAAATCTGGCCGAACACGAGGTACACCATGCAAGCATCACCCAACGGGACGCCACCGGTCTGGCACGGCACCACTATTTTGACAGTTCGCAAGGGCGGCAAGGTGGTGATCGGCGGCGACGGCCAGGTTTCGATCGGCCAGACCGTGATCAAATCCAACGCCAAAAAGGTCCGTAAACTCGGCAAGGGCGATGTCATCGGCGGCTTTGCCGGTGCGACCGCCGACGCGTTCACCCTTTTCGAGCGGCTGGAAAGCAAGCTTGAGCAATATCCCGGCCAATTGACCCGCGCCGCGGTCGAACTCGCCAAGGATTGGCGCACCGACCGCTACTTACGGCGGCTGGAGGCGATGATGATCGTCGCCGACAAGGATGTGTCGCTGGTCCTGACCGGCACGGGAGATGTGCTCGAACCGGAAGCGGGCGTGATGGCGATCGGATCCGGCGGCAACTATGCCTTGGCGGCCGCACGTGCCTTGGTCGATTCCGACAAGGATGCCGAGACCATCGTAAGACGGGCGCTGGATATCGCCGCCGATATCTGCGTCTACACCAATCGCAGTGTGACCATAGAGACGTTGGGCGGCTGAGCATGAGGACTTATGCGTTCCGCCCGATGTCGGCCAAAGACCTGCCGACCATCAAGCGCTGGCTCGGGACGCCTCATGTTACTCAATGGTGGCACGACCCTTCGGAGCAATTCGAGCTTGTCAGCGGCGACCTCGATCATCCTGACATGGCGCAGTTCATCGTCGCCGCGGATGAACGAGAATTCGCTTACCTGCAGTGCTACATCGTGAGCACCTGGAATAGCGGCTTGGGCCCACAACCGGAAGGCACGCGCGGACTTGATCAATTCATTGGCGAAGCCGACATGCTCGATTGCGGTCATGGCTCGGCGTTCATCCGGACTTTCACCGAGCTCTTGCTCGCCGCCGGCACGCCGCGCGTCGTCATCGATCCCGATCCAGCCAACGCGCGCGCCATCCGCGCCTACGAGAAGGCCGGTTTCTGCCGCGACAGGGTCGTCGAAACGCCGGATGGGCCGGCGCTGCTGATGGTTCGCGATTCATGACGATCGCCCGCAGCACGCCGGCGATGTCCGGTCTATCAGGCTGGCAATGGACGCTGATGGCAGCCGGGCTGATCGTTCTTCAGGCATCGATCCTGTTTTCGATGGGTCGCCTTCCGATCTGCGCTTGCGGCTATGTGAAGTTCTGGCACGGCGTGGTGCGGAGTTCGGAGAATTCGCAACACCTGACCGACTGGTATACGTTTTCGCATATCATCCACGGCTTCCTGTTTTATGCCGCGACCTGGTTTGCGCTTCCGCGGCTTGCATGGCCTGCCCGCCTGATCGTGGCGATGCTGATCGAAGGCGGTTGGGAGGTGGTTGAAAACTCCAACTGGGTGATCGAGCGCTATCGTTCCGCCACCGTCTCGCTCGATTATTTTGGCGACAGCATCGTCAACTCGGTCTCCGACACGCTGTCCATGGTCGCAGGTTTCCTGCTGGCGCGAAAACTGCCGATCGCGCTGACCGTGGCCCTTGGTCTCGCGTTCGAGATTGTGGTCGGGCTCCACATTCGCGACAATCTCACGCTGAACATTCTCATGCTGATTCACCCCTTTGAGGAAATCCGGCAATGGCAGGCCGGACCGCCGATCGTCTGACGCCCGCTTGTGCAGCAAGGCATTCCGACATAGCTAGGACCCATGACCGACTTCTCTCCCCGTGAAATCGTTTCCGAACTCGACCGCTTCATTGTCGGCCAGACCGATGCCAAGCGGGCCGTTTCCATCGCCTTGCGCAACCGCTGGCGGCGCCAGCAGCTGATCGGCAGCTTGCGCGAGGAAGTGCTGCCGAAGAATATTTTGATGATCGGACCGACCGGCGTCGGCAAGACCGAGATCGCGCGCCGGCTGGCCAGACTTGCCGGCGCGCCATTCATCAAGGTCGAAGCGACGAAATTCACCGAGGTCGGCTATGTCGGCCGCGATGTCGAGCAGATCGTGCGTGACCTCGTCGAAGTCGCGATCGCCCAAACCCGGGAGCGAAAGCGCAAGGACGTGCAGGCCCGCGCGCAATTGGCCGCCGAAGAACGCGTGCTCGATGCGCTGGTTGGCGCCAATTCCAGCGCCGCAACGCGCGATTCCTTCCGCAGGAAGCTGCGCGCCGGCGAACTCAACGACAAGGAGATCGAGATCGAGACGCAATCCTCGGGCGGACTGCCGATGTTCGAGATTCCAGGGATGCCCGGCGCGCAGATGGGCGCGATCTCGATTGGCGATATCTTCGGCAAACTGGGCGGCCGAACCAAGACTCGCCGGCTGAGCGTTGCCGGCTCGCATGAAATCTTGGTCAACGAGGAATCCGACAAGCTGCTCGACAGTGATCAACTGGTCCAGGAATCCATCACCGCGGTGGAGAACAACGGCATCGTGTTCCTCGACGAGATCGACAAGATTTGCGTCCGCGACGGCCGTATCGGCGGCGACGTCTCGCGCGAGGGCGTGCAACGCGATCTGTTGCCGCTGATCGAGGGGACCACGGTATCGACCAAGCATGGGGCGGTCAAAACCGACCACATCCTGTTCATAGCATCCGGCGCCTTCCATATCGCCAAGCCTTCGGACCTCTTGCCGGAACTGCAGGGACGCCTGCCGATCCGCGTCGAACTGGAGCCTCTGACCCGCGATGACCTGCGACGCATCCTGACCGAACCCGAGGCGTCGCTGATCAAGCAATATGTCGCGCTGATGCAGACCGAAGGCGTGACGCTGGAAATCACCGACGGCGCCATCGACGCGCTTGCCGACGTCGCGGTCGCCGTCAATTCGGCGGTAGAAAATATCGGCGCCAGGCGCCTGCAAACGGTGATGGAGCGTGTGCTCGACGAGATCTCGTTTACCGCTCCGGACCGGCATGGTGAGACGGTGAAGATCGACGCCGATTATGTCCAAAAGCACGTCGGCGATCTCGCCAGAAACGCCGACCTGAGCCGGTTTATCCTCTAGTCCAAGCGGACAGTTCAGGTTTCCAAATTCCCTTTCAGGTTCTCGATCGCCGGATGCGCACATAAAGCGCGCCCTCGCCCCCGTGACCGACATGGGCTGCTTCGAAGCCGACCACGAGGTTACGGAATTCCGGCTGACTGAGCCATTGCGGCACCTGGCGGCGCAGCACGCCACGCTCGGCTTCCGCGCCGCTAATCTTGCCCTTGCCGGTGATGATAAGCACGAAGGTCAGACCGTCCTGGTGTGCACGATGCAAAAAGCTCGAGAGTGCGCGGTGGGCGCGGGCCTGGGTCATTCCGTGCAAATCGAGGCGAGCTTCGATTTCTTTCTGGCCGCGTGAAAGTTGCGAGCGCTCGCGGCGCCCCAACGACGCCAGCGGCGGCATTGCGGGCTTCGCGATTTTCGGCGGGCTCCCGCGCGGCGTCGATGGCGGCAAGACTGCCGGCTTTGCAGCGAGATGAGCCTTCGTGTCGGACGAGCCGGCGTCCGGCTTTGCCGCGCGATGCTTTTTCCGTAGCGGTTTTGTCTGCTTCGCAACGCTCTCCCAGAGTGCGCGTTCTTCCTCGCTCAAGATGCGCTTGCGGCGCAGCGCCGACAATTCCCAGAGCGGAATCGAGGGTGGCCGCTTCATTGGCCGTTCCGATCATGGCGGAGGTGGCGGCGATTCGGATCGCTGCCTGGCTTGATCGCGGGGCGAGGTTCTGGAAGCGGCACCCTGCCCGTCACCGTCGACCCGGCCGCAACGCTGGAAGAGCTTGCGCCACTCTTCTGGTTTTTGGCTTGATCCTTCAAGGCATCGACGGGTGGAAACAGTTTTGCGATTTTCTCTGACGGCCGCGGGTCCGGGAGGGGCATTTTTCGGCCGCGTGCGACCGGATCGAGACCTTTCGGCACGAGCATGACAAATCGCATGTTGTGGCGAAAGCGGCCGGCGATGCGACCGGCCTCAGCACCGGCGCCGTAATAGATATCGGCGCGCGCGGGTCCCGTGATCGCCGAGCCGGTATCCTGCGCCACCATCAGGCGGTGAAACGGCGTCTTCGATAGCTCTGACTGGATCGGCAGCTCGCCTTCGATGAAGAAAGGCGTACCGTAAACGTGCAGCGACTTGTCGACTGCAATCGAGCGGCCCGGCGTCAGCGGCACGCCCTGCGCGCCGACTGCTTCGTCCTTGTCGGAAAGTGGCACCTCGTGAAAGAAAACGTAAGCGCGGTTCTGCCGTCGCAATTCGTTAGCGCCATCCGGGTTCTGGTCCATCCATTCCCTGATCTTCTGCATCGACATCTGCTCTTTCGGGATGATGCCGCGATCGATCAGGATGCGGCCGACCGCCGTATACGGATAGCCGTTGTGCGAATCGTAGTTGATGCGGATGGTCGTGCCGTCTTCGAGTCGGATCCGCGCCGAGCCCTGAATTTGCGCGAAAAGAAGGTCGGTCTGATCCTTGAGCCAACAGATTTCGAGGCCTCGGCCGGCAATCGCGCCGTCCTCGATCTCGGCCCGATCGTAATACGGCACGAGCTTGCGACGGCCGATCTTGCGAAATACCTGGCCCTTGTTGGGCAAACTCGGCGCCTCTTGCCTGAAGCCACGGACGAACAAGTTCGATGGACGCCGATACACCGGCACGTTGTAGACGTCGGTCGGGGTCCGCGACCCGTCGAGGACCGGTTCGTAATAGCCAGTGACGAAGCCCGCATCCTCCCCGAGCCGCGAAATCCGCAACGGAAGAAAATGCTCTTCGAAAAAAGTGCGGGCCCTGGCGCCGTCGGTAATTTCAAGCGCCCTCGCGGCGCGGCAGGGTTCAGTCAGCGAAGATCCAAGCGCCTTGGGTTCGGCGAGCGCTTTTTGCTGCCCCCCAATCGAGACGCAGCTCGCGCGAAACGCCTTGAACGCCTGCAGATGATCGTCCGATCGCCAGCCGCCGATGTCGCTCCACGCGGCCGGCGCATACTGGCTGCCACTGATCTCGAGCGGCCACTCAAGTCGCGTATAGGGAATCGAACGAATTTTGGGAGGAAGCGACCTCGCCCGGTGTGGGGAAGGCGGCGTCTGGGCGTTGCGGGCTGCAATCGCGGTCAAGGGCGCCGGCGCAACGGCGATCACGTACAGCGCGACCAGTCCCCACCGACGCGCGTTAGTGACCGCTTCCGGTGCCAACAAGCTTCCAGTTCGGATCGCGTGATGTCGTGTCTCGGGCGAAAGTCCAAACATCGGTGATATCGGCGACCTTGTCCGGATTGCCGTCGACAATGGTACCGGTCTTGTCGCGGGTAACCGAAATCATCTGCGACACAAAACGAACCGTGAGCTGTGCGGAGCGGTCGCGGGCTTCAGCGCCCACGATCTCGGCCTTGTCGATCGAAACAAAGCGCGTCTCGGTCTTTTGCTCCTGCTTCTCGCGATCCCTGATCGCGGCGTCGAAGCTTTCAGATACTTCCGAGGACAACAGATCCCTGAGCGCGCGGCGATCACCATTGGCAAAGGCCAGCACGATCATCTCGTAAGCGCTGCGCGCGCCGCTGAGGAAATGGCGCGGATCGAATGAGGAATCCCGGGCAGCAATCCCGTCAAGGCCCTGGGCCAACGCAGTGCCCGGCTCGGCGATGCCTTTCCAGCGATCGGTCGGCGGCGCGACTTCGGCCGGCGGCGCTACCGGCTTCTGATCGATCACCGCCCCCGGCATCGGAACGACATTGTTGTCCTGTGCCCCCTGCACGACATTGCGCGCAGCCCGGTCATAAGGCGGCCGTTCGTTTCCGGTGCGCTGTCCCAGGACGTTGCGCAGGCGCAGGAAGATGAAGACGGCCAGAGCCAGGAAGATGATGGTGTAAATATCCACGTCCAATTCGCTTTCTGATTCTAACGCCAACCACGGGTCCCGGCCGTAAATCACTCCCGTCGTGGGAAGGCGGAGATTACTTTATGGATGGGTCAGCATTATGTAGGCACGAATTCCGGCCCGGCCAATGGCGCGTCCCGACATGAAGCTCCGTGCCGATGGAAACAGGACCAGGCCAATGCCTCACCCATTGCCACAAGTGGAATTGTAGCGCGTTTTCAGCGCAGGGGGAAACCCCGAACCCTGCCGGAAATCGCGCATATTCAATAATTTAGAAAGGACGTTCCGATTTTTATCGGCCGGCGGCGCAACTTGCGGCCGCTTGCCGCAATCCCAACGGGAGCATGGAGCGACGATGGAGGGATCCTCGAGGGACCGCCACCCGCTGCGATGGCAGCGTTCCTTCTTGTGGAAGCAGGCGGGCCTATGATAGCCACTCGCCCCGATCGGCCATTTTCGCACCTCATCGGCGAATTCGGGCGCAAAATTGGTCCTCGCTCGCTCAAAACGTTCCAGGAGAGATTCCTATGACCAACGGCAACGGCACGCCTCCAGAGGCGGCCCCTCCTCCCCAGTTGAACGTGCTGGCGCAGTACACCAAGGACCTTTCGTTCGAAAACCCGAATGCGCCGTCGTCGCTGGCGCCACAGCAACAGCCACCGGCGATCAACATTCAGATCAATGTCAGCGGCAACAATATCGCCGAAAACGAGTTCGAAGTAACGCTTTCGGTCGAGGGCAAGGCCGAAGGCGGCGGAAAGCTGATGTTCAGCTTCGAACTCGCTTACGCCGGCGTGTTTCGGATCGTCAATGTGCCCAAGGAAAATCTGCATCCCTTGGTCATGATCGAATGTCCGCGCCTGTTGTTCCCGTTCGCCCGCGAGATCATCGCTACCGCAGTACGCGACGGCGGGTTCCCTCCGCTGATGCTCGATCCGGTCGATTTCGTCGGTCTTTACCGCCAGAATCTGGAACGGCAGGCCGCGCAAACCGCGGCGGCGCAAGTCAAGCCAAGCTAGGCGATGCGCCCAAAAAATCGTTCAGGAAGTCGTTCCAGATCGGCTTGTCGCCGAGCGTGAGGACGAACTCCCGATGCGCCGCACGATCAGCTTCGGTCACCCTGGCCGCAAGGGGCACCTCGCGTTGCCGCCTTGGCATGTCGCCATACGCGCCCGCGCGGGTATCGCGGGATTCCGCCGCAAGAATCAATTGCGACTGCCGCGCGCCGATCAGGTCGATGTACACCTCGGCCAGAAGCTCCGCATCGAGCAGTGCTCCGTGCCTGGTGCGACGTGAATTGTCGATCGCATAGCGCGAGCAGAGGTCGTCGAGACGATTCGAAACGCCCGGATGCTTGCGCCGCGCCAGCAACAGGGTGTCGACGAGCCGTTCGCGCGCGATGATCGGCCGCTGGATTCGTTCCAGTTCGGCGTTGATGAAGCTGATGTCGAACGATGCGTTGTGGATCACCAGCGGCGCCTCGCCGATGAATTCCAGAAACTCGTCGGCCACTTCGGCAAACAGCGGCTTGGTGTTGAGAAACTCGGTGGAAAGTCCGTGCACGGCAAACGCCTCCGCGGGCATGTCGCGTTGGGGATTGATATGCCGGTGGAAGGTCTGGCCGGTCGGCATGCGGTTGAAAATCTCGACACAGCCGATTTCGACCAGCCGATCGCCGCGCAGCGGATCGAGGCCGGTAGTTTCGGTATCGAGAACGATTTCGCGCATGAGAAGCCGCCGAGAGTGACGAATCAGGATCGTCGCGGCTGCATCTTAGCAGCCTTGGCCAGAATGTCCTGAATTCGCGCCCGGACAGGCTCAAGCCCGTGCGACGTATCCACGACGAAATGGGCGCGCTTTCGTTTTTCGGCGTCAGGCATTTGCCGCGCCAGAATGGCACCCAGCTTCTCGTCGGTCATGTTGGGACGCGCGAGAATCCGTTGGCGCTGGATTTCCGCCGTCGTCGTGACCACGACAACCGCGTCGACCCGCTTCTCACCCCCGGTCTCGAACAGGAGCGGCACATCGATCACCGCAACCGGCGCGCCCGATTGCCTGGCGGCGTTCAGGAATTTCTGTCGCGCGGCACCGACCATCGGATGAACGATTTGCTCCAACCGTTTCATCGCCGCAGGATCATGCACGACACGCGCCGAAAGCTTGTTACGGTCGACCTTGCCGTTCGCGGTGGTACCGGGAAAAGCGGCCTCGATGGCCGGCGCCGCTTCGCCTTCATAGAGCCTATGCACGGCTGCGTCCGCGTCATAGACCGGGACACCTGCTTCCGCGAACAGCTTCGCGGTGGTCGATTTCCCCATCCCGATCGAACCGGTCAGACCAAGGACTATCATGTCAATGATCACTCCTCGATGCCATCCGGCATCCGCCTTCACGCGCCAAGCAGCCGCTCGCTGCGGAAAAATTCAAGCAAGGCCAACATGGGCAGTCCAAGGATGGTGAAGTGATCGCCCTCGATCCGCTCAAACAAGTGCACCCCAAGGCCCTCCAGCTGATAGGCGCCGACGCTGGACGTGACCGCCGCACCCGCCTCGCCCAGATACGCGCCGATTTCGGCTTCGCTCAGGGCTCGCATGCTCATGCGCGCGATCGCGATTTTTTCGAACAATATCTTGCCGTCGCGCGCGACCGCAACCGCGGAATAAAGCTCATGGCTGCGGCCGGCGAGCGCGCGGAGTTGTTCTGCGGCCTGTATCCGGCCCGAAGGCTTGGTGAAAAGCCGCGTGCCGAGCGCCAATGTCTGGTCAGCGCCGACGACATATCGGCCCGGACGGCGGCGCGAAACAAACAGGCATTTCTCGCGCGCCAGCAGTGCAGCAATGTCGCGAGGTGTGGAAAGATTCGATTTTTGCTGGATTTGTCGTTCGTCAATTGCGGCCGGCTCGCTTTCGAAATTGATTCCGGCATTGGCAAGCAGCACCTGTCGCGCGTGGCTTTGCGAGGCCAGTATCAACGGCTCTTTTCCGCGCCACAGCGTCATTCCGCCAGCCGTTGCCGTTGCCTGTCGGTGAAAAGTTTCAGGACAGCGGCCGCGGTTTCCTCGATCGAGCGACGCGTGACATCGAGCTGCGCCCAATTGAATTTGGCGCTCAATCGCCGCGCGAACGCCACTTCATCGGCAACGGCCTGACGATCGATATAGGTGTCATTATCGCGATCCCCCATGCTCAACAGCCGGTTCTGGCGGACCTGAATCAAGCGCTCCGGCGTCGCGTGCAGGCTGACCACCAGAGGCTTCCGCAGTGTCTCCAATTGATGCGGAATCGGGATGCCTGGCACCAGCGGCACATTGGCGGTACGGATGCCGCGGTTGGCAAGATAGATCGAGGTCGGCGTTTTTGAGGTGCGGGAGACGCCGACGAGGATCACATCGGCCTCCTCCAGCCCTTCGACGTGCTGTCCGTCATCGTGCATCATCGTGTAATTCAGCGCGTCGATCCGCTTGAAATATTCAGCGTTCAACGTGTGCTGGGCGCCGACCCGGCCTGTCGTGGGCGCACCGAGATAGGCATGGAACAACTGCATGACCGGACCGATGATCGAGAGGCTCGGTATGTTGATTTCCTGGCACTTGGCCTCCAGTCGGGCAACGAGATCCTTCTCCAGCAACGTGAAGAGGACGATGCCCGGCGCTTCCTCGATTTCACTTAGCACCCGATCGAGCTGTTTTTGGCTGCGCACCAGCGGATAGACATGTTCGACCGGTGTCACATTGGCATATTGCGCAGCGACCGCCCGCGCCACGGTGATCAATGTCTCACCGGTCGAGTCGGAAACCAGGTGAAGATGGAAATAATTACTGGTCGTGGGCACAGAAAATCCCTGTCCAATCTGTGAATCGCTGTGGAGCTGGCTTGAGAGAATTCGCGGAGGTTTCGGCGGATCGGGATAACCCGGCTTTTTCTTCACAGGCCTCGAGACGAGGACAACTCCTTTCAATGAGCCCAAGGATAATGAGGTTTTGTGGATTTGTCTCTTCATAAGCTGGCGACATCATCGCGCAACCATTTGATGAAGATGTTTTTTAGTGGAACACCATGTTCGACATGGCAATTGTTGAGAGATGTGAAGAAACCCTGGGGAAGCGCCGGACAGACTTGCGCGGGTGCAATTCACGTTTACTCAGACTCAAACCTTAAGATTCTAAAATTATTGGTTTAGATAAGTGCTGCTTGCGGATAGGTCTGAGCCAGCAACGAAGAAAGATGTTTTGGAACGCGGAATAATGGCTGAGATGTGCTCTGCGCTGCTTTTTTCGGTTGGGTGCGTTCGAATGTGAATGAGGCGCGATGTACGGGTGGATCAAGGCACTGCATATTATTGCGGTCATCGCGTGGATGGCCGGAATGCTCTATCTGCCGCGGTTGTTTGTTTATCACTGCGAGGCGGAGGCAGGTTCAAAGCAGTCCGAGACGTTCAAACTCATGGAACGCCGGTTGCTGAGAGTGATCATCAATCCGGCGATGGTCGTGACCTGGCTCGCAGGACTTTACCTCGCCTGGGCCGGTCATTGGTTCTCGGCAAGCTGGCTGCATGCGAAGCTCGTGCTGGTGCTGGTATTATCTGGCGTCCACGGCTTTTTTTCGCGCTGCGTGAAGGATTTTGCCGCTGGACGGAACCTGCGCAGCCAGAGATTTTACCGTTTTATCAATGAGGTACCCGCCCTGCTGATGGTCCTGATTGTCATTTTGGTGGTCCTAAAACCGTTTTGATCGGCCTTGCGGCGGATGTCGCCGGCTTGCGGACGGTGAACCGATTTTCTATATTCTGATTATCCCACCCTACGCAGGCGGATGTGGTCGCGTTCCGGTTTCCCAGTTGGACCGGCCGCCGCATCAGGTTTGAAGCCTTTCCGGCGCTTTCCTTGCTCAGACCTGCGGACCTTCCAGATTTTTTTCGTCCGCACTTCCAAAAAAGCCACCTCGCAGTCCCCTTCCCCAAGTTACTCCACACCACAGGACCACCCCAATGCGGGAAATAAAACTTCAAGACCTCAAAGCTCAGACGCCGGCCGAACTCGTTTCGTTTGCGGAGGAAAAAGGGGTCGAAAACGCCAGCACGATGCGCAAGCAGGAGCTGATGTTTGCCATTCTCAAACAGCTCGCGATCCAGGAAACCGACATTATCGGCGAAGGGGTCGTCGAAGTGCTCTCGGACGGTTTTGGATTTTTGCGTTCGCCGGACGCCAACTATCTGCCGGGACCGGACGACATCTACGTTTCGCCTTCGCAGATTCGCCGTTTCGGACTTCGCACCGGAGATACCATCGAAGGCCACATCCGCAGCCCCAAGGAGGGCGAACGATATTTTGCGCTGTTGAAAGTCAACACGCTGAATTTCGAGGATCCGGAAAAGTCCAAGCACAAGGTCAATTTCGACAATCTGACGCCACTGTTTCCGGATGAGCGCTTCCGGCTCGAGCTGGACGATCCGACCCGAAAGGACCTTTCTGCAAGGGTGATCGACATTGTCGCACCGATCGGCAAAGGCCAGCGTGCCTTGATCGTGGCCCCGCCCCGCACCGGCAAAACCGTGTTGATGCAAAATATCGCGCATTCGATCACGGCCAATCACCCCGAATGCTACCTGATCGTGCTCCTGATCGATGAGCGGCCGGAAGAAGTTACGGACATGCAGCGCTCGGTGAAGGGGGAAGTCGTGTCGTCGACTTTCGACGAGCCGGCCGTGCGCCACGTCCAGGTCGCCGAGATGGTGATCGAGAAGGCTAAGCGACTGGTCGAACACGGCCGTGACGTCGTGATCCTGCTCGACTCGATCACGCGGCTCGGGCGTGCCTACAACACCGTCGTGCCGTCCTCCGGCAAGGTGCTGACCGGCGGCGTCGATGCCAACGCGTTGCAGCGGCCCAAGCGTTTCTTCGGTGCCGCGCGCAATATCGAGGAGGGTGGCTCGCTGACGATCATCGCGACCGCGCTGGTCGATACCGGCAGCCGCATGGACGAAGTGATCTTCGAAGAGTTCAAAGGCACCGGCAATTCCGAATTGATTCTCGATCGCAAGGTTTCCGACAAGCGCACTTTCCCGGCGATCGACATTTCCCGCTCCGGCACCCGCAAGGAAGAACTGATCACCGACCCGCAGGTGCTGAAGAAAATGTACGTGCTGCGGCGGATCCTCAATCCGATGGGAACGATGGATGCGATCGACTTCCTGCTCGACAAGCTCCGCAACACCAAGAACAACTCGGAATTCTTCGAGTCCATGAATACCTGAGCTCGGCCACTGGCCGAGTCCGTCAGGTCGTTTCCGTTGGAGGCGGGTGGGGGGACGACCGTTGTTGGCGCTCCAGGCCTGAATGGCGGTTGGTTTGCTGCGATCGCAAGCAAGGGGTGCAGCATTTGAGGTCAGCAGCCCGCCATGCGCAAGCTCGGGCGATAGAAATTACGTTGCATTCTCAAGGGCTCGCGCACAAATAGGGAATGCATCCGCGCGAACAGACCATTTTTGCGCTGTCGTCGGGCCGGCCCCCGAGCGCGATTTCGATTGTGCGGCTTTCGGGACCGCAGGCGAGGGCAGCGCTTGCGGGGCTGGCGGGCAGGGTGCCGCAACCGCGGATGGCGAGTAGGGCCTTGTTGCGCGATTCCCCCGGTCAGCCGATCGACGAGGCCGTGGTGCTGTGGTTTCCAGCGCCAGCAAGTGCGACCGGCGAGGATGTCGCCGAATTTCATGTTCATGGCGGACGGGCGGTCCTGGCGGCGTTGTTTGCCGCGCTGGCGAGCTTCGAAAATGTCCGCGCCGCAGAGCCCGGCGAATTCACCCGCCGCGCCTTCGAGAATGGCAAGCTCGATCTCACCGAAGCCGAAGCGCTCGACGATCTGATTCGCGCCGATACCGGCCGGCAGCGGCGTCAGGCGTTGCGTCAACTGAAGGGGCTCCTTGGCGACAAGGTGCGGGATTGGCGCGCGCGTATCATCGAGGCTTCGGCCCTGATCGAGGCTGGAATCGATTTCTCCGACGAGGGCGACGTGCCGGAAGAATTGATCACGCCGGCTTTGGCGGGAATCAAATCGCTGCTCGATGAAATCGAGGAAGTGCTGGCAGTCCGGGGACGAAGTGAGAGGCTGCGCGAGGGCCTGGTGGTCGCAATTTCCGGGCCACCGAATGTCGGCAAGTCGACCTTGATCAATCTGCTGGCCCGGCGCGAGGTGGCGATCGTCTCGCCTCACGCGGGCACCACGCGTGACGTCATCGAAGTTCAGCTTGATCTCGATGGCTACCCGGTGACGCTGATCGACACGGCGGGCATCCGGCAGACGGACGATCCCGTCGAGCAGGAAGGGGTGAGGCGCGCGCGAATGCGGGCGGCGGAAGCCGACCTGGTGCTGTGGCTGATCGATGCCGAGCACACGCAGAACGAAAGCACGGAACACGAATTGGCAGCGGACGCGAGCGTGTGGGTGATTCGAAACAAGATCGATCTCGAAGGGCAGGGCAGGGCGGCAGATTCGGCCATTGACCCACCAGGGGCGCGTGGGGCAGGCGCGTTTCGAATATCGGCGAGCCGCGGCGACGGAATCGCCGATTTGGTCGCGGCGCTGACTGCGTTTGCGCGGGATTATCTCGGGTCGGGAGAGGGGGCGCTGATCGGACGCGCGCGGCAACGGAAATTATTGGAGGAGACGGCGAGCTCTTTGCAGCGGAGCCTCTTCGCGGTCGGGCAGGGTGAGGAATTGGTCGCGGAGGAGTTGCGCGGGGCGTCCGATCTTCTGGGTCGGCTGCTCGGCCGGGTTGATGTCGAAGACATCCTCGACGCAATTTTTCGGGAGTTTTGTATCGGCAAATAGTGACTTAATGTTCATTTCTTCAATCGAAGTGAGACGCCCATTCCTGATGGCTTGCTGTTTCACGTGAAACATCTTTTGCGGCAGGACTAATTTGTCACTTCCGGCTCAATCGGCTGCGATATACAACGCGCGACATGATCGGCCCAAAATCATTCGACGTCATTATCATCGGAGGAGGCCACGCTGGTTGTGAGGCCGCAAGTGCCGCTGCGCGAGCGGGCGCGAGGACAGCGCTGGTAACGCACCGATTCGCGACCATCGGTGCGATGTCCTGCAATCCCGCCATCGGCGGTCTCGGCAAGGGCCATTTGGTGCGGGAGGTCGACGCGCTCGATGGCCTGATGGGCCGAGTCGCTGATGCTGCTGGGATTCAATTTCGCATGCTCAATCGCCGCAAGGGCCCAGCCGTGCGAGGACCGCGGGCCCAGGCGGATCGCAAACTTTACGCCGCGGCGATGCAGGCCGCGATCGCAGAGACCGCCGATCTCAGCGTGGTCGAAGGCGAAGCGAATGAGCTGATCGTGTCGAACGGCTCGGTCACCGGCATCCGGCTTGTCGATGGAAACGAATTGTCGGCGGGCGCGGTGGTTGTCACGACAGGGACCTTCCTGCGAGGTCTGATCCACTTGGGCGAGCGGAGCTGGCCTGCCGGGCGAGTCGGTGAGGCGCCAGCGATGGGTCTTTCGGCATCGTTCGAGCGCGCAGGCTTCACGCTCGGTCGGCTGAAGACCGGCACGCCGCCGCGGCTCGATGGCGCCACGATCGATTGGTCCGCCGTCGAGATGCAGCCTGGTGATGATCCGCCGGAGCCATTTTCGGTGCTGACCGACAACATCACGACCCCACAGATTCAGTGCGGCATCACGCGGACGACGGCCGCCACCCACGAGGTCATTCGCGGCAACGTCCACCGCTCGCCGATGTATTCGGGGCAGATCAAGAGCACGGGACCGCGCTATTGCCCCTCCATCGAGGACAAGATCGTACGGTTTGGCGATCGCGACGGACACCAGATTTTTCTGGAGCCAGAGGGCCTCGATGACACCACGGTCTATCCGAACGGCATTTCGACTTCGCTGCCGGAAGAGGTTCAGCTCGCCATTCTCGCCTCGATTCCCGGGCTCGAGCGCGTCCGAATGATTCGCCCAGGTTACGCCATTGAATACGACCACGTCGATCCGCGCGAACTCGATCCCGGCCTGCAGACCAGGCGGCTGCCTCGCTTGTTTCTGGCTGGACAGATCAACGGCACGACCGGCTATGAGGAAGCGGCGGCGCAAGGCCTGGTGGCCGGTCTCAATGCCGCCCTGGTGGCCAGCGGGTCCAAGCCGATCGTTTTCGATCGCGCCGACGGCTATCTCGGAGTCATGATCGATGACCTCGTGACACGTGGCATCACCGAGCCCTATCGGATGTTTACATCCCGCGCGGAGTATCGTTTGACCCTGCGCGCCGACAATGCCGATCAGCGGCTGACCGACAAAGGGATCGCGTTAGGATGCGTGGGGCAGGGGCGTGCGCGGCGTCACCACGCCAAGATGGTGGCCTTGAATGATGCAAAGGCAAAGGCGCGGTCGCTCACGCTGACGCCCAATGAGGCCGAGCGATACGGCATCGCGCTCAATAAGGACGGCCAGCGGCGCTCTGCGTTTGAGCTTCTCGCCTATCCCGAAGTCGGCTGGTCGCAGGTTCGTTCGATCTGGCCGGAGCTGTCGGCCATTGACCCAAGGATCGCGGTCCATCTCGAGATCGATGCGAAATACGACGTCTATCTCAAGCGCCAGGTCGCCGACATCGAGGCTTTCCGTCGTGACGAGGGGCTGATCCTCAGCGACGTCGATTACGATGCGGTCCCCGGGCTTTCCAACGAAGCGCGGGCAAAGCTTGCAGCCGCGCGACCGCTCAATGTGGGGCAGGCGGGTCGAATCGACGGCGTGACGCCGGCGGCACTGGGGATTCTGGCGGCGTATCTTCGGCGCCAAACGCGCGGGAAATTGGTGACCGGAGCCTTTGCTGCTGGGGCCTAGGCGCCGCTTGCGGGGTGTTTCACGTGAAACGCATTGCAGATCTTTGCGCGGTCCCACCGGGATCATCTCGGCGGACCGGGCCGGGGAGGGGGAATCCATGAGCGCGGCGAATTCGCCTCGGACCGACTTGCGCAAAGTCCGATCGAGCCTGGACCTCACGTCCGACAAAGCCGCGGCCTTGGCGCTGACGCCTGTTTCACGTGAAACGGTGGATCGGCTGGATCGCTTCGTCGAACTGCTTCTTGAGTGGCAGGCCAAGACCAATCTTGTGGCGCCGTCGACCTTGCCGGCCGTATGGACCCGTCACGTTTCTGATTCGCTGCAGCTCCTGGCGATCGCACCGTCGGCAAAAACATGGGTCGATCTAGGTAGCGGCGGAGGCTTTCCGGGCGTGGTGCTCGCCTGCGCGCTGGCGCCAGCGCCGGGTGCCCACGTCGTCCTGATCGAACGCAACGCGAAGAAGGCGGCCTTCCTGCGCGAGGCGTTACGCGTCACCGGTGCGCCCGGCACGGTTCGCCCGACAGATGTCACCGATGTTGTGGATAGACTCGCTGACCCCGTCGATTGCATCACCGCGCGAGCGCTCGCTCCGCTAAATCAACTCATCGCCTTCGCAGAGCCGTTGATGAAAAGGGGCGCGAAAGCGCTGTTTCTCAAGGGTCAAGATGTAGACGCTGAATTGACCGAAGCCACTAAATATTGGAAAATTAACCCACGCCTCCACGCCAGCCGCACCGGTGGACACGGCTGGATCGTCGAACTCGACAGGATCGAGCGGCGCACCGCGCCCACCCCTATCCATGGTTCTCGCGCATGACCTTAATTGATGAGGATTATCAAGAGGATAAGGCCACAACCCAGCCTGGACATCCGCGCATCCTGGCGCTTGCGAATCAGAAGGGAGGCGTCGGCAAGACCACGACGGCCATCAATCTGGGCACGGCGCTGGCTGCAATCGGCGAGCGGGTGCTGATCGTCGATCTCGATCCGCAGGGTAACGCCTCGACGGGACTCGGCATCGACCGCCGCAGCCGCAATTGCTCGACCTATGACGTGCTGATCGGTGAAGCATCCCTGCGCGAATCGGTGGTGCAGACCGCGGTGCCACGGCTGCACATCGCGCCGTCGACCATGGATCTTTCGGGCCTGGAACTTGAACTTGGAACGACGCCCGGCCGCGCCTTCCGGTTACGCGATGCGATCGCGGCGCTGAACACCAACGCCACCCAGGACGCCGATTATACCTACGTTCTGATCGACTGCCCGCCCTCACTCAATCTTCTCACCGTCAATGCGATGGCGGCCTCCGACGCCATACTGGTGCCGCTGCAGTGCGAGTTCTTTGCTCTCGAAGGACTTTCACAATTGCTGCAGACGGTGGAGCAGGTGCGCGCCACGCTCAATCCGAATCTCTCGATCCACGGCATCGTGCTGACGATGTTCGATTCACGCAACAACTTGTCCAACCAGGTCGTTGCCGACGTCAGGCAGTTCATGGGCAGCAAGGTCTACAAGACCATGATCCCCCGCAACGTTCGCATTTCCGAGGCGCCTTCCTACGGCAAGCCGGTGCTGGTCTACGACCTCAAATGCGTCGGCAGCGAAGCCTATCTCAAGCTTGCAACGGAAGTTATCCAGCGCGAGCGCGAGCTTCGCACGCACTAGATCGTGAGCCGACATTGGCGCGATCCCGTTGCCGGTGTCGCGCTTTCGGAGCTGACTGCGAAACGACGCGGTCTCCAGAAGTGAAGTGAAACAGGAGCGCCTGAGTTGAATCCAAGGGAGCTGGCGATGGCCGAGGAAGCGCGTTCGCGACTGGGGCGCGGTCTTGCAAGTCTGATCGGAGATGTCGGTGGCGAAGCCGCGCATCTGGAACGCCCGCGCGCGCAGCGCAAAGTGCCGATCGAGTTTCTCAAACCGAACCCGCGCAATCCACGCCGCGACTTCGCCGAGGCCGAACTTCGCGAGCTAGCCGACTCGATCAAGCAGCATGGCGTGATCCAGCCGATCGTGGTGCGGCCGGTGCGCGGTGGGCAGGATCGATACGAGATCATCGCCGGCGAGCGCCGGTGGCGGGCGTCGCAGCTTGCGGGTCTGCACGAGGTGCCGGTGGTTCCGGTCGACGTCACCGATGCCGATGCGCTCGAGATCGCGATCATCGAAAACGTGCAGCGCGAAGATCTCAATGCGATCGAAGAAGCGCAGGGCTACCATGCGCTGGCCAATGAATTCAAACGCAGCCAGGACGAGGTTGCAAAAATCGTCGGCAAGAGCCGCAGCCACATCGCCAACACGATGCGGTTGACCAAATTGCCGGCAGAGGTTCAGGCCTACATCACGACTGGCCAGTTGTCGGCCGGTCATGCGCGGGCGTTGATCGGCGTGCCCGATCCCCTAGCCGCCGCCAAACGCATCGTCGAAGAAGGGCTCAACGTGCGTCAGACCGAGGCGCTGGCGCATGTCGAGGGCGTGCCCGCGCGCAAGCCGCTTAAGGCGCGGAGCGGCGGCAAGGTAAAGGACCCGAACACGGTGGCACTGGAGAAGAGCATCAGCGATGCGCTTGGGCTCGCCGTCAGCATCGATCACGGCAATTCCGGCGGCACCGTGCATATCCGCTATCGCGATCTCGATCAACTCGACGACATCGTGCGAAGGCTGGGCAAGAAGGCTTAAACCGTCCTCTCGCGTTGCGCGAGTCCATGGAGGCGGTTCGGGCTTACGCGCGCCGCTTGGCATTCACTGCGATCGACATCAACGCGCGCTGCGCGATGACCGCGCCGAGTGTGGCCTGCTTGCGCATCTCGAGGGCCGCGGTTGCGAGCTGCTCGATGATCAGCGTCAGCCGCGCCACGTTGAACTGACGCAGCGCTGCCTCGACGCTTGCCCTGCGGGAGAAGTGCAGGCGTGGAAATCCGCTCTCCACCACAGCCGAAATCGGCGAACCTTCCCCAATTGCAAGCGCGGATTTGTGCAGCCAGGCTGCATGGCGTTGGGCCGCGGAAATGATCACGCCGGGATAGGTGCCGGCCAGCATAGCCTTGCCGAACTCGGTCTCGACGACGGCGGGATTTCCCGCAAAGGCCGCATCCACGATCGGGTCGATCTTGAGCTCGGAGGCATCGGCAGCAACCGCCACCACGTCGTCGAGCGTGACCTCGCCTTTGCCGTGTCCGTAGAGCGTGAGCTTGCGCAACTCGTTGCGCGAAGCCTGGCGATCGCCGCCGAGCAGGGTCATCAGCACCGCGCGCGCATCCGGCGATATGCGCAGGTTCGAAGCGCGGAGCTCATCGTCGATCAGCTTCGCAAGATCGCGCTCGGTGTCCGGATAGCAGGCGATTGCAACCGCGGCCCGGGCGCGCTCGCAGGCTTTGCGCAGTGGCGATTCGGGGCGCAGCTCACCCGCCTCGATCACGATCCGGCAATCCTTCAGGGTCATCTCCGCCAGCGCGTCGATTCCGCCGGCGAAATTCCGCGAGCCGGCGCGCACGCGAATCGCGCGGCGGCCGCCGAACAGGGGGATTGTCATCGCTTCGTCGACCAGGCGCGACGGTTCGCTCGAAAGCTCGTCGCCATCCAGCTTCACCAGGGAAAACGGATCATTGGGATCATCCACCGCCGACGCCAGCAGGGCATCGGCGCGTTCCCGCACCAGGCCGGCGTCTGAACCGTAGAGCAGTATGATGGGACGGCCGGGGTCCGGCCTTGCCAGGAATGCCTCGATTTCCTTTCCACGCAGCGCGACCATGAACAGACCGATATCTCATTTCGCCGGCAGTCGCATGCGCGTCAGATCGAAATCCGAGTTGGCCGAGCCTGGGGTTTGCGGATTTATGGCCGATCAGGTGCCGGCGTAGAAATAGGATGCCAGGCGGGTCTGGATATGTTCGGCAATTTCCTGACAGGCGCGGTCCTCGGCGTCGCGGAAGGCGCGGGCGCGCGAAAAGCGCTGATAGCTTCCGGGAATATCGTAGCTGACGCGCGAGAAGGTCGAGCCGGTCATGACCGATCTGTTGGTGGCGATATCGATCAAATTGAACTGCGCATCAATCCCGTAGTTTTCGCTGGTCGGCAGCGCGGTGTTCGGATCGGTCAACAGCGAGGAACGGTTGGTCGTGAAGCGGATTACCAGCCGGTGGGTCGGCGGCATCCCGGTGGCATTGCCATAAAGCTTGAACGCCAGGGCGTTGCGGATTTCCACTCCCAACCGCGCGTCGCGCGAGCTATTGGGCTTGTCGATCGGCGGGAGGTCCACACCCATCAGCTTTTCGCGGAGCGCCGGCGTCCCATCGGCACGCTCGGCGTACATCGGCTGGAAGCAGCCGGCCGTCAGCGCCGCAAGCGTGGCTGCGGCCAAAAGCCGAGCGGCGATGCGAATCCTAGCCAACGACATTGACGATCCTCATGGGAACAACGATCACCTTGCGGACGGGCTTACCGCCCAACGCCAGCTTTACCGCATCGAGACTCAAAACGGCAGCCTCAATTTCCGGATTCTGGGCCGTGCGGGCCACGGTCACTTCACCCCGCTTTTTGCCGTTGACCTGCACCACCAGCGTCGCGGTGTCTTCAACCAGCAAATCTCGTTCGATTTGCGGCCAACTCGCCTCGGAAACCAGGCCCCCCTCGCCCAGGACGGCCCAGCACTCCTCGGCCAGATGCGGCATCATGGGTGCGAACAATTGAACAAGAATGACCGCGGCCTCCCGGACGGCCCAGGCCAGGTCGTGCGAGGGCTGCCCCTCGCGCGCCAAGGTCTCGCCCAGTGCGTTGGAGAATTCGCGGATATAGGCCAGGCAGACGTTGAAATGCAGCTTCTCGATACCGGTGGAGACCTTGTCCAGCGCGCCGTGGGCCGCCTTGCGCAGCGCCAGCGCCTCTCGATCGAAGGCCGCCGGTCTCGCCTTCGACGCGCTGGCGCCGATCCCGGCCGATTCGTTGATCAGGCGCCAAAGCCGCTGCACGAATCGGGCAGCGCCCTGCACGCGCTCATCACTCCAAATCACGTCGCGATCGGGGGGTGAATCGGACAGCATGAACCAGCGCGCCACGTCGGCGCCGTAGGTGGCGATGATGTCGTCGGGATCGACGGTGTTGCGTCTGGACTTCGACATCTTTTCGATGCCGCCGATCGCAACCTCTTCGCCTGTTGCAATGAGCGTGGCGCGACGACCGCTCGCGCCGGTCTCGAGACTGACCTCGGCCGGTGTGACGTAGCTGCCGTCGGTCCTCTGATAGGTTTCGTGCACCACCATGCCTTGCGTGAACATACCGGCGAAGGGCTCCTTCATGCCGATATGACCGGTGGCCTTCATGGCGCGGGTGAAAAAGCGGCTATAGAGCAGATGCAGGATCGCGTGCTCGACGCCGCCGATATACTGGTCGACCGGCATCAGACGATCGACCACAGGCAGCGTGGTCGGCGCCTTCTCGTTCCAGGGATCGGTGAAGCGCGCGAAATACCACGAGGAATCCACGAACGTGTCCATGGTGTCGGTTTCGCGCACGGCCCTGGCGCCGCACTGCGGGCAATTGACGTGCTTCCAGGTCGGATGATGGTCGAGCGCGTTGCCGGGTTTGTCGAACGTTACATCCTCCGGCAGCGTCACCGGCAGATCCTTGTCGGGCACGGGAACGACGTCGCATTTCGGGCAATGAATGACCGGGATCGGACAACCCCAGTAGCGCTGACGCGAAATGCCCCAGTCGCGCAGCCGGAAGTTCACCTGCCGCTCGCCGATGGGCTCATTGCCGCGCAACTCGTTTTCCAGCCGTTTTGCGACCTCCTCCTTGGCTTGTTCGATGGTCATGCCGTCGAGGAAGCGTGAGTTGATCATGCGGCCGTCGCCATCATAGGCGGTGTCGGTGATGACGAAGGTTTTCGGATCCTGTCCTTCGGGACACACCACGGGCGTATTGCCGAGCCTGTATTTGTTGACAAAGTCGAGGTCGCGCTGGTCGTGTGCCGGACAGCCGAAGATCGCCCCGGTGCCATATTCCATCAGCACGAAATTGGCGACATAAACCGGCAGCTTCCAGTTCGGATCGAAGGGGTGGATGGCGCGAATGCCGGTGTCGAAACCCTGCTTCTCGGCGGTGTCGATAAGCTCCTGTGCCGTGCCGATGCGCTTTGTCTCCGCGATGAACGCCGCCAGTTGTGCGTCTTTCGCCGCGGCCGACTGCGCCAGCGGATGATCGGCCGAAATCGCCATGAATTTGGCGCCGAACAGCGTGTCATGGCGCGTCGTGAATATCTTCAGCTCGGACTCGCCCGCCGGCGTGGTGGCGGGATCGAGCGCAAAGCGAATCAAAAGGCCTTCGCTGCGCCCGATCCAGTTCTGCTGCATCAGCCGCACCTTGTCCGGCCAGCGATCCAGCGTGTCGAGCGCATCCAGAAGTTCTTGCGAGTACCTCGTGATTTTGAAGACCCACTGATTCATCTCGCGCTGCTCGACGACGGCCCCGGAGCGCCACCCGCGGCCGTCGATCACCTGCTCGTTGGCGAGCACGGTCATGTCGACCGGATCCCAATTGACCTTGCGCTTTTCACGCTCGGCCAACCCGGCACGCAGGAAATCGTTGAACATCTTCTGCTGGTGCTTGTAGTAGCCTGGATCGCAGGTTGCGAATTCGCGCGACCAGTCAAGCGAGAGCCCGATCGAGCGGAGCTGCTTTTTCATCGCGGCGATATTGTCGTAGGTCCACGCCTTGGGCGCGATCTTGCGCTCGATCGCAGCATTCTCGGCCGGCAGCCCAAAGGCATCCCAGCCCATCGGATGCAGAACGTTGAAGCCCCTGGCGCGCATGAAGCGCGCCAGGACGTCGCCAAGCGTATAGTTGCGGACATGCCCGATATGGATGCGCCCGGACGGATAGGGGAACATCTCGAGCACGTAATATTTGGGCCGCGGATCATCATTCCTGGCAGCGAAGATCGCCCCTTCTTCCCACCGGCGCTGCCAGCGCGGCTCTGATTCACGTGCGTTGTAGCGTTCGGCGGGCATTGAACCTGCGGCTTTTCGTGATGACGCGGACTTCGGAATCGGAACACTAGATCATCATGCGATTAAGTGGAATCGCATCATGATCTCATCTCTTTTTGAGCATGATCCTTTCGGAAAACCGGCTTCCACTTTTCCGGATCATGCTCTCGGGTCGAAAAAAACGACGGCGGACTAGGCCACAAAAGCGGCTTGGCGGTCAACGGGTGTCGACCGATCACAGCGTTCCAGGAAGGGCGGAGCAGTCAGTTCGCCAGCGCCGCAGGCTCGCCGGTCCCGGCGCTCAGCGCAAGACCGTGTCCGGCCACGGAGTTTCGTCCGCTCCGTTTGGCAACATAGAGGCTGGCGTCGGCGGCTTCGACCAGATCACTGGGCCGCAACGTGTCGACGGGCGTGGTGCTGGCCACCCCCACGCTGACGGTGACGGCCTGATGGTTGGATGTGGCGTGTGGCAATGCCAGACCCTGCACGGCCGCGCGCACCTTTTCGCCGATTTCCAGCGCGCATGTGGCGCTGGTATTCGGCAGCAGCAGACAGAACTCCTCACCACCGTAGCGGCCGGCAAAGCCCAAGGTTTCGGCGGCAAGGCCTGCCAGCGTCTCGCCGAGCCGGGAGAGGCAGACGTCCCCTTCGGGATGGCCATAGGTGTCGTTGAACAGCTTGAAATGATCGACATCGATCATCAGCAGCGACAATTCGCTGTTGTGCTGCTGGGCCTTCATCCATTCGAAATCGAGCCGGGTCTGGAACCCGCGCCGATTGGCCAGACCAGACAACATGTCGATCGAGGCCATCACAGTCAGCCGGTCGTTGGTGGCGATCAAATCGCGCTCGCGCTCGGCGAGGCGAGCAGCCATGGTGTCGAACGCGCGGGCCAGTGGAACGAATTCCGCCGGCAATCGGCGGCGCGGCGCGCGCACCGACCATTCGCCCTGGCCAAAACGCTGCGCGATCGCCACCATGGTGTTGATCGGCCGGATGATGAGCGTTTCCGCGGCGATCAGGGCGCCGAGCAGCACGAACAGGCAGACGAATCCAAGCTGCAGATAAGCGGTGCGAATCTCTTCGTTGATGTCGGCGCCCAATCTGGCTTCGTCGATGCTGACGATCAGGCGGGATTGCGTGCCGGGAATGCGTGCGAAGCTGATGGTGCGCCTGGAATGATCGGGTCCGACAAATGAAAACGATTCCGCCTCTTTTTCCGAGCTCGTCACTTTTGCTGCAATCGCCGACACGAGCGGCACGCGATCGAGCGGCTGTCCAATCATGCCGGCCTGGTCGGACGGTGCCGCCAGCACGGTCCCCATGCTGTCGACCAGAACCGCCAGCATACCGGGCCGGCCGCCGACATCGTTCAGGATCTTCGACATCCAGGAAAGATTGACGCTGGCAACGATGACGGTGTCCGACGTCGCATCAATTGCGGCCACCGGATAAGCGCCTATCATGATCGGCTCGTGGTCGGTCCTGGCGAGCATGAAGTCGCTGAACACGAGATCCCGGGTTTGCCGTGCCTGGTTGAAAAAGGCCCAATTGCCCAACTCAAGTCCGACCAGGGCGTTTCGCGTCGCGCATTCGACCCGACCTTCCTTGCCGACAATCATCAGATTGCGAATCCGCAGCAGGTCGATCGCAAGGTTCGCGCGCAGCGAATCACAATTGCGACCCGTCACTTCTTTCGACGCCTGGACGTGGGCTGCCCACTTCACCACGGTCTCGACGGCTGAAATGACCTCGCGCTGGCCCTCGGCGCTATGCTGTGCGAATCTCGAGAAATCCTCGTAGGCGAGCGCAATCTGCTTGTTGCGGGCTTCCTCAAGCGAGCGGGCGCGTTCGAGCATCAGCGGCGCGACCAGGATCAAGGCCAGCAATGCCAGCCGCGCGCGGATTCCGAGCAGCTTTTTGAGCTTTCCTCGGTTGCGGCTGAAACTGGAGGCTAACATCATGGTCCCCTTGCCCGCACGAAGGCTATACAAGGGGGTTCAAGAAGCCTTTCCCGAACTCGGTAAAATTGGAACTATCGCGCGAAAATTGTAAATCGGTACATGACAACTGCCATGATCTCGGATCGTCTTTCTCGACAGGCTGCACATTCGCCAACCGGGCTTTCCGCGGTGGAGCAGGAAATCGCGCGCGCCTGCAAAGAGGCTCGCCGGGATCGCTCGTCGGTCACGTTGGTCGCGGTTTCCAAGACGTTCAACGCCGAAATGATCAGCCCGGTTATCGAAGCCGGGCAGCGCGTATTTGGCGAGAATCGCGTCCAGGAGGCCAAGGCAAAATGGCCGGGATTGGTGTCGGCATACCCCGGAATCGAATTGCATCTGGTCGGGCCGCTGCAATCCAACAAGGCGAAAGATGCGGTGGCCCTTTTCGACGCCATCCACTCGGTCGACCGCGCCAGCCTTTGCGAAGCGCTCGCCAGGGAATTCAAATCGCAAGCGCGCCGGCCGCAATTGTTCGTTCAGCTCAACACCGGGGAGGAGCCGCAAAAGGCCGGCGTTTCGCCGGCCGAGGCGGACAGCTTTATCGCAAGCTGTCGCGAAAAATACCGTCTGCCGATTTCAGGCCTGATGTGCATTCCCCCCGTCAACGACCCGCCGGCGCCGCACTTCGCCCTGACTGCGAAGATTGCCGCCCGCAACGGGTTAAAGAATCTGTCGATGGGTATGAGCGCCGATTTTGCCGTTGCGATTGCGCTCGGTGCCACCCATGTGCGCGTCGGCTCGGCGATTTTCGGTGAGCGGTGAGTGCGAATCGGCACGCCTAGCCGATGATGACCTTGGTCTGCGGTCCGAGCCGCAGCAAGAGGTGGCGCATCGCGGAGTTCGTCATCGAAACGCAGCCGGCGGTTGGAGAAAAATTCGCGCGCGCAAGATGCAGGAACACGGCGCTGCCGAGACCGGCTACCCGCGGCGAAGCGTTGTGATCGATCTCGACGATGAAGTCGTAAAGGTGGTCGTCACGCCTGAGCCGGTCGCCGCTCTGGTCAGGGCCAAGTTTGATCGGCCGGTTATAATGGCGGCTGTTCGGGTCCTCGCACCAGGCGTCTTCAGGTCGAATCGCGCGGATTGGCAAGAAGGTCCTGGGCCTCCGATGGCGGTCGGCGCGCCACCACAATCGGCGCGGCCGGAAAATGCCTCTGGGCGTGCCGCCATCGCCCTCCCGCTTGTTGGCGATGATGCCGCTGCGCCCCAGCGCGACCGGGATGGTCTGTCCGCCAGCCACCAGCCAACCGCGGCGGCGGTTGCCGGCGGCAGCGCGGATCCGGATTGCCGCGAGCGGGCGATCACATCTTTTTGTTCGGTAAGCCATTGAAGAAGCGGAATTATCCATTCAATCGGAGGGTCACCCAAATTGACGCCGGCGGAACCCTGATGTCGCCGCCCGGACATTTATCAATCCGGGACATTTATCAAAACGAGTTCGAATTCTAGGCTAGATTGCGATTCGACTTGTGAAACCGTAACAGGCCCCTACTTCAGGACGAACAGTTCGGAAAAATCCTGATTTAGCAACCATGACCCGCCCAAACCGTTTGGGCTCGCGCTGCCGCTCAGAGGACTTACCCATGGCCAATGCCCGCAAGATCCTGATCGTGGATGACGATGTCGATCTGCGCGATACGCTTGTGGAGCAATTATCGCTGCACGATGAATTCGAAGCCTCCGCCGTCGATACCGGCGCCAAAGGGGCCACCGTCGCCCGAACGGAAGCTCCGGATCTCGTGCTGATGGATGTCGGGCTTCCCGATACTGACGGCCGCGAGGTGGTACGCTCCTTGCGCAAGGGCGGCTTCAAGGCGCCCATCATCATGCTGACGGGACACGACACTGATTCGGATACCATCCTCGGGCTTGAGTCGGGCGCCAATGATTATGTCGCCAAGCCGTTCCGCTTCGCCGTGCTGCTGGCGCGGATTCGGGCGCAGCTTCGACAGCATGAAGCGAGCGAAGACGCGGTATTTTCCGTCGGCCCCTACAGTTTCCGGCCCGGTTCCAAAATGCTGACCGGCGCCAATTCCCGAAAGGTACGCCTGACCGAGAAGGAAACGGCGATCCTTCGATTCCTGTACAGGGCCGGCCAGCTGCCGGTGTCGCGCGAGACGCTGCTGCAGGAAGTCTGGGGTTATAATTCGGGTGTCACCACCCACACCCTGGAGACCCACATTTATCGCCTGCGCCAAAAGATCGAGAAGGATGCGGCAAATCCCGAGATATTGGTGACGGAGGCCGGTGGCTACAAACTGGTGCCGTGATGCGATAGGGCTGACGAACCGTATCGCGCGGTGCGCCGGACGCATCGATTTCCTGATGCCCAGACTTTCCGAAGTTCGTGAAAGCTGGGCGCTGCGGTAGAGCACGAAGTTCGAAAAGCTGGCACTAGCCTTTCATGACGATCGAGGATGATGTTGTCCTGCTCGAGCGTGTCCCGACACTCCGCCTGTTGGGAACGGCAAGCTTGCGCATGCTGGCGATCGGTTCCGAGCAACGCCATGTCGCGCGTGGCGGCGTACTGTTCCATATGGGCGAGGAGGCCGATTCCGGCTTTGTCGTTCAGAGTGGCGCGTTCCGGATCGAGGATGATGGCGGTGCTGGGATCGTCGCGGCACCCGGCGCGCTGATCGGGGAGCTGGCGCTGATTACCGCGATGAAACGGCCGTCGACGGCGGTCGCCCTGGAAGACTCCTCCGCGATCCGGATCGCACGCAGCCTTTTTCAACGCGTGCTGGAAAGCGATCCGGCGGCTGCGCGTCGGCTGCGCGACGAATTTGCCAGCCGCACCAGCCAGATTGCGAGCGACATTCTGATGGCGGGCACCAAGCTCAGTAGCTGACGGCCCGCCCTGCCGCGCCATCGTGCAAATCATCAGACGTCGAAAGTTCTCAGACCTCCAGCGTCACCGTCACCGGTACGTGGTCGGACGGCCGCTCCCAGCCGCGCGCATCGCGTCCAATGCGGAAATCGCTGACCCGGTCTTTCAGCGCGCGCGAGATCCAGATGTGATCGAGCCTCCTGCCCCGATCGCCCACCGTCCAGTCGGCAGCGCGGTAACTCCACCACGTATAGACTTTCTCGGACAGCGGGATTCGATCGCGCGCGACGTCGATCCACTCGCCGTGGCTCTGCGCCGCCAGCAGTTTTTCGCACTCGATCGGGGTATGCGACACCACTTTCAATAATTGCTTGTGCGACCAGACGTCGTTTTCATGGGGTGCCACATTGAGATCGCCGACCAGGACATGATGGTCGTCGCCGCGCGGATGCAGCGGCTCGCAGGCCTTCATTTCATCGAGGAAACGAAGCTTGTGCTCGAACTTCGGATTGAGCGCTGGATCCGGAAGGTCGCCGCCGGCCGGCACATAGAAATTGTGCAGCACCAGGGGTTTTGAGAGCTGCGCCTTGCCGCCGAATTCGACCGAGATGTGACGCGAATCGATCTTGTCGCAGAAGGTCCGCACGTCGCTTTTCTCAAACGGCAATGTCGAGAGGATCGCCACGCCGTGATAGCCCTTCTGCCCGTTCAGGGCGACATGCTCGTAGCCGAGCCGCCTGAAGCGCTTGAGCGGAAACGCGTCGTCGATGCATTTGGTTTCCTGCAGGCACAACACATCAGGTCTCGCCGATTTGATGAACTTGGCGACGAGATCGATGCGCAGGCGCACCGAATTGATATTCCAGGTTGTCAGGGAAAGCCGCATGGAACCAGTGGAAGAAGCCGTACCGTGATGAGGCACGACTTGGTCCCGCAATCAAGAAGGAATTTTGCAGCCTTCCACCGCTATCGCCTTCCGCGGCGGTAACGCACTCGCGGCGAGACTGACGGGAACGTCAAATCCGCCACACTAGCCCGGCGGCATCATGCGTTCGGAAAAATCGATCTTGAACATGCCGGGATCGACCTTCCTGGAAGTATCCAGATTGTAGACTGCGACCGTGGTGTCGTAGCCCTGCGGATCGGTCACCGTCCATTGCTTGAGCTGACCGTCCTTGGCGCCGACCATCAGCAAGAGGCGGCTGGTGCCGAGCAGGATCTGCCTCTCCTCGATGGTGATGCTGATGAAGAGATCGTCCGATGTCACGCTCACGACATTGGTGTCTTTCAACAGATCGATGCGGTCCGAGAGCAGATATCGCAGCGGCGTCTGCGACAACGGATAGATATCCTGGGTCGCAAGCCTTTGGTCGCGCACGGCCAGCATCGAACCGTCGGCGATGATCGCGATCGGGCTCGGCGGATCATATTCGAAACGCAGCTTGCCGGGCTTCTGGATAAAGAACTGGCCCTTCGTCTTGGTGCCGTCAGGTCCGACCTGAACAAAGTTGCCGATCACCGTTTGCAGCGACGACAGATAATTGCTGACCTTGGCGGCCTGCGCCTTTTGTTTGTCATCGAAGGTCGCAAAAAGGCTCATCGGCACGTTGCGGCGAGGATCAGGAATGATCGGATTGGGCGGTATCGCATTTGCTCCGGTCGTCATCGATCCCCTTTGCCCGTCGGACGCGCTCATCTGCACGTCACGGCCCTTCGGGGCCGGTTTGGGAATGGGAACGTTCTGCGCGCGGGACGGCGTCGCCAGGCAACCGGCGATCGAGGCGCCGATCAAAAGCGCAAGCGCCGATCGTGCCATGGAAACGGATGCTTTTGCCATTGGAGGTATTTGATTTCTGGTCAACGCGTCGTCCCGCCTGCCCGGCCCCCGCGGCCTTTCTAACGTGCTTCGTGCAGCGGAGGTATGGTTTTTCCGTGAAAAGATAGCAGCAATTCCTGAGGGTTCCAGGATTCGCCGTCTCGATCAAAAGCCGCCTTCTTCTTCCTCGATCAGAATTTCGCGCTTTCCGGCGTGATTGGCCTGTCCGACGATGCCCTCGAGTTCCATTCGCTCCATCAGCGACGCGGCGCGGTTATATCCGATTTGCAGCCGTCGCTGAATATAGCTCGTGGAGGCCTTGCGGTCGCGTTTGACGATCGCGACAGCCTGCGCAAACAGATCGCCGCCACCGTCGCCGCCCATGCCCGTGGAGTCGAATACCGCGCCGTCCTCGTCCGAGGGCTCCTCCGCCGTGACCGCTTCGAGGTATTCCGGCGAGCCTTGCGTCTTGAGATGGCGCACCACTCTTTCCACCTCCTCATCGGAGACGAAGGGTCCGTGCACGCGGCTGATCCGCCCGCCGCCGGCCATGTAGAGCATGTCGCCCTGCCCCAGCAGTTGTTCGGCGCCCATTTCACCCAAAATGGTGCGGCTGTCGATTTTCGAGGTGACCTGAAACGAGATACGTGTCGGAAAATTTGCCTTGATGGTGCCGGTGATGACGTCGACCGACGGCCGTTGGGTCGCGAGGATGACGTGGAGACCGGCAGCGCGCGCCATTTGCGCGAGCCGTTGCACCGCGCCTTCGATGTCCTTGCCGGCCACCATCATGAGGTCCGCCATTTCGTCGACGATGATGACGATGTAGGGCAGCGGATCGAGGTCGAGCTGCTCCTCCTCGTAGATCGCCTTTCCGGTTTCCTTGTCGAAACCGGTATGCACGGTGCGGGTCAGCTCCTCGCCTTTTGACCTCGCTTCCGCCAGGCGCTGATTGTAGCCGTCGATGTTGCGCACGCCGAGCTTGGCCATTCTCTTGTAGCGCTCTTCCATTTCGCGCACGGCCCATTTGAGCGCGACCACGGCTTTCTTGGGATCGGTGACCACCGGCGTCAGCAGATGCGGAATGCCGTCATACACCGAAAGCTCGAGCATCTTCGGGTCGACCATGATCAGCCGGCATTGATCCGGCCGCAGCCGATAGACGAGGCTGAGGATCATGGTGTTGATGGCGACCGATTTGCCGGACCCGGTAGTGCCGGCGATCAATAGATGCGGCATGCGCGCCAGATCGACGATGATCGATTCGCCGCCGATATTCTTGCCGAGGCAAAGTGGCAGCTTGGCGATCGTCTCCTGGCTATCCTTTCCGGAAATCAGTTCGCGCAAATAGACCTTTTCACGGTGTGCGTTCGGCAGTTCGATGCCGATCGCGTTGCGGCCGGGAACAACGGCGACACGCGCCGAAAGCGCGCTCATCGAGCGCGCGATGTCATCGGCCAGTCCGATCACGCGTGACGACTTGATGCCGGGCGCGGGCTCGAGTTCGTAGAGCGTCACCACCGGGCCCGGATGGGCCTTGACGATTTCGCCGCGGACACCGAAATCGCCAAGCACACCTTCCAGCGCGCGCGAATTGGCCTCCAGTTCCGACTTGCTCAGCGGCTGGCGGTCGGACGCTCTCGGTGCGGTCAGGTACGAAACCGACGGCAGCTCGAAACGCTCGGACGATTTGCGACTGGGGGCGCGAGCGGCCTTCTTGCGCGGCGTGCGCTCGGCCGGCGCCTCATCTTCCTCCTCATCGTCGTCTTCTTCGTCGCTCTCTGGCGCAAGCGAAGGACCGGAGCGACCATTGAGGCTCGGCTCCTGACGCTCGAACGAGGACGCGCGCTGCGACGGCGCACTTGCGACCAATGAGCGATAGGCAACGCCCATCAGCCATGTCAGGCGTGCCTTGGTGCTCATCAGCGCGTGAACCGCCCATCCCAGCGAGATGGAGCCGTCGTCGTCGTCTGCGGCGAATTGATCCTCGTCGTCCCCGATCGAGGTCAATTCCTCATCCTGCGGGCGCGAACCGACGCCGCTTGCAAACAGAAAGCTTGCGACCGTGCAAGCGCCGAGGACAAGTCCGAGCGTAAACTTGTAGACGAAGCCGGGTGGCCCGAATATCACGGCGGGGGCGCGCACCAGCGCATCACCAATGACGCCGCCAAGTCCGGTCGGCAGTGGCCACGCGCCGCCATGCGGCCAACAGCCTGCAAAACCCGCCGCCAATATCGTGCACAGGATCCAGCAGCCCAGCCGCAGCGCCTGACGATCGAAAGCGCGGTGCGTCAGCATGCGCCAACCCCACACCCCGATCGGCAGGATCACCATGATCGCGCCGAGGCCGAGAAGCTGCATCAGTAGATCGGCGCCAATCGCGCCAGGGTAGCCGACAAGATTGCGAATCGGCCGCGACGTCGCGTGGCTGAAGCTCGGGTCCTGCACCGACCAGGTCATCAGGGCGGCCGCCGCGAGACCGGCGAGGGTCAATAGTCCAAGACCGGCGAGTTCGCGCAGGCGCCGTACCAGCGCCTCGCGGATCGCGGCCGGAAGGTGGCCGACGAGGGGAATGACACGTTCGATCGCTGGCATGCTCATGGGCCTTCGCGATTGGATTCTGATGCAACTGACTGGCATCGCGATCGCATCCTGTTTGTGCAGATCCTTTCTGACAGCCGGTTTCCGATCATGCTTCAGTCCAGAATTTCCACCAGCCGGTGCAAAGCCTCGGCTGTTGTTTCACTGTCCGCGACCAGCGCGAGGCGAATGTAGCCGGCGCCGGGATTGCTGCCGTCCGGCTGCTGCCGCGCCAGATAACTGCCGGGGATGACGCGGACGCCCGCGTCACGGTAAAGCCTGACGGTTGCGGCTTCGTCGCCGCCCTTCCCCGACGCATCGAGCCATACGCAAAATCCGCCGGCGGGGCGGCGATAGCCATAGCGGTTGCCGAGAACCTGATCGGCCAAATCGAACTTGATCCGGTACAGCCTGCGGTTCTCTTCGACATGGGCCTCGTCGCCATAGGCGGCGACCGCGACATGCTGCAGCGGCACCGGCACCTGCGGCGCGGCGACATTGCGCAGCTCGTGGAAGGCGCCGAGAAATTTCCTGTCGCCGGCGGCAAAGCCGACGCGCATGCCGGGCAGATTCGATCGTTTCGACAGCGACTGAAAGGCGACGACATTGGTGAAATCGGGCCCGGCGCATTCCAGCATGCTGCCGGGTGCTTGCCCGGTGTAGATTTCCGAATAGCACTCGTCGCTGAAGATCATGAAGCCGAAGCGATCGGCCAGGGTCTTCAAGCGAAGGAAATACGCCTTCGACGCCACCGAGCCCTGCGGATTCGCTGGTGAAGCAATGTAGAAAGCCACGGTTCTCGCCAGCGTTGCTTCGTCAAGCGCGTCGAGATCGGGAAGGAATCCGTTTTCGGGCGTGGTCGGCAGATGGATCTGCTCGCAGCCGGCGGCGCGGGCGCCCGCCCCATAGGCCGGATAGAACGGATTGGGCATCAGGATGGCGGGCCTGCCCTTGCGCTCTCCGACATGACGGGCGGCGGTCAGCGCCGCAAAAAACAGCCCCTCCCGGCTGCCATTGAGCACGAGCAGCTCGGTGTCGGGATCGATTCCTCTTGGCAGGTGAAATCGCCTGGACAGCCAGGTCGCAGCGGCCTTCCGGAAAGGCTCGATTCCCCTCGCCAGCGGATAGCGCCCGAATTCGCTGATGTGGCTGGCCAGCACCGGGCCCACGAACTCCGGCAGGGGATGCTGCGGCTCCCCCAATGACAGCGTTATCAACGGCTTGGACGGCTTGTAGGGGGCCAGCAATTCGGTGACGCGCAAGAACGGCGAGCGTTCGCTGTCCTTGCTTCCGCCGCCCTGCGGCACGCGGGATGAAGCGGTCATGGCCATACTTGCCAGCACTCTTTCAGGCCGCCGATCGCAGTTTGAGACCGGCGGTAAGCGGATCAACCACCATAGATACGGCGAGGTTAAGACGCGATTAACCATCGAC
>Ga0210406_10000217_pt1 | contig 88765 bp, 84 predicted proteins | sample IncBWC30MmetaG_FD_155454 | JGI IMG/M metagenome (GOLD analysis project Ga0210406, IMG submission 155454) | Forest soil microbial communities from Barre Woods Harvard Forest LTER site, Petersham, Massachusetts, United States - Inc-BW-C-30-M | ecosystem: Environmental > Terrestrial > Soil >...
GTCATCCGGTGTACACGCCATGGCTGCAGCGGTTTGCTAAGGTGGCAGCGATCCTGATTGCCACCGGCAATATCTCGATTCCAGTCGCGGTGCTGGCCGGCTTCATCAAACCGGTATGAGAAGGGGCTGACAAATGGAACTGATTTCCAACGCCCCCACCGGGCCGATCGAAAAGTCGTGGGAAACGCATAAGTTTGGGTTGAAGCTGGTCAATCCGGCAAACAAACGCAAATTCAAGATTATCGTGGTGGGGTCAGGTCTGGCGGGCGGAGCGGCGGCGGCGAGCCTCGGAGAACTTGGATACAACGTACACTGTTTCTGCTTCCAGGATTCACCAAGGCGCGCGCACTCCATCGCCGCGCAGGGGGGCATCAACGCCGCGAAGAATTATCACAACGACGGCGACAGCGTGTACCGGCTGTTCTACGACACGGTGAAAGGCGGGGACTTCCGAGCGCGCGAAAGCAACGTGTACCGTCTGGCGCAAGTGAGCGTAAACATTATCGATCAGTGCGTGGCGCAGGGCGTGCCGTTCGCCAGAGAGTATGGCGGGCTGCTGGACAATCGCTCGTTCGGTGGCGCGCAAGTTTCGCGCACCTTTTACGCGCGCGGCCAAACGGGGCAGCAGCTTCTGCTCGGCGCGTATCAAGCGCTGGAGCGGCAGATCGGGCTGAGCGCGGTGAAAATGTATCCGCGCACGGAAATGCTTGACGTGATCGTGATTGACGGAAAAGCGCGCGGTATCGTCACGCGAAGCCTTAACGATGGGAAGGTGGATGTGCAATTCGGCGACGCGGTGGTTCTTGCCACCGGCGGCTACGGCAACGTCTACTATCTTTCCACGAACGCCAAGGGCTGCAACGTCACGGCGATCTGGCGCGCGTACAAACGCGGAGCGCTGTTTGCAAATCCGTGCTACACGCAGATTCACCCCACATGCATTCCGGTGGCGGGAGATTATCAGTCCAAGCTGACGCTGATGTCCGAGTCGTTGCGCAACGATGGCCGCATCTGGGTTCCCAAACAGGCCGGCGACAAGCGCAACCCGGCTTCGATACCAGAAGGGGAGCGCGACTACTATCTGGAGCGGCGCTATCCGAGCTTCGGCAACCTGGTGCCGCGGGACATTGCTTCGCGCGCTGCGAAGGCGGAATGTGACGCGGGGCGCGGTGTGGGAGAAACGGGGCTGGGCGTCTATCTCGATTTCACCGACCCCATCAAGCGGCTGGGCACGCACAAGATTGCAGAGCGTTACGGCAACCTTTTTGAGATGTACGAGCGCATCACCGGCGAAAACCCATATGAAGTGCCGATGCGCATCTATCCCGCGATTCACTACACCATGGGGGGACTTTGGGTGGATTACAACCTGATGTCCACGATCCCCGGGCTGTTTGTGCTAGGGGAGGCGAATTTCTCCGATCACGGCGCGAACCGGCTGGGCGCGAGCGCGCTGATGCAGGGGCTGGCCGACGGCTATTTCATCATTCCGTACACCATCGGGAACTACCTGGCGAACACCAAGTCCGAAAAATTCTCCGAAGATGCTACTGCGGCAAAGGAAGCCGTGGCCAACGTGACGGCCATCACCAAGAAACTTCTCAACGCCAACGGCAAGCGTACGGTGGACTCCTACCATCGCGAACTGGGCAAAATCGTGTGGGAATATTGCGGCATGGCGCGCACCGCAGCCGGTCTGACGAAAGCCGCCGGCATGATCGCGGAGCTGCGGGAGGATTTCTGGAAGAACGTGCGCGTGCTTGGCGCCAACGAGGAGTTCAACCAATCGCTCGAGAAAGCCGGCCGCGTGGCGGATTTTTTTGAGCTCGGCGAATTGATGTGCATCGATGCGCTGAACCGCAATGAATCCTGCGGCGGGCATTTCCGCGAGGAATACCAGACGCCCGAGGGCGAAGCTTTGCGCGACGATGCCAACTATTCCTATGTGGCAGCCTGGGGATTCCAGGGCGCGGGACGCCCGGCTTCACTGACCAAGGAACCTCTGGCATTCAACTACGTGAAGCCCTCGCAGCGGAGCTACAAGTAAGATGAAACTGACACTTCACGTCTGGCGGCAGAAAAATGCGCAGGACCGGGGGCGCATGGTTCGCTATGAGGTTCCGGGCGTCAACGAGCACATGTCATTTCTCGAAATGCTGGACGTGCTGAACGAGGGGCTGATCGAGAAGGGCGACGATCCGATCGCTTTCGATCATGATTGCCGCGAAGGCATCTGCGGCATGTGCGGGATGATGATCAACGGCAAGGCGCATGGCGGGTTCAAGGGAACGACTGTTTGCCAATTGCACATGCGTCACTTCAAGGACGACGACGAAGTCTACATCGAGCCGTGGCGCGCCGCGGCGTTTCCCGTCATCAAAGACCTGGCGGTGGATCGGGCGGCCTTCGATCGCATCATCGCCGCCGGAGGATTCATTTCCGTGCCTACCGGCAGCGCGCCCGATGGCAACGCCATTCCCGTTCGCAAGCAGGACGCGGATCTGGCGATGGACGCGGCCGCGTGCATCGGCTGCGGTGCGTGTGTGGCGGCGTGCCCAAACAGCGCGGCGGCGTTGTTCGTGGGCGCGAAGATTTCGCACCTGGCGCATCTCCCGCAAGGGCAGACGGAACGCGACCGTCGCGCGCTGGCCATGGTGCGGCAGATGAACGTGGAAGGCTTTGCCAATTGCAGCAACATCGGCGAATGCGAAGCAGCTTGCCCGAAACAGATCAAGCTGGAAGTCATCGCGCAGAGCAATGCGGACTACATCAAGGCGGCTTTCACCGAACGCCCGGAGACGGCCAGCGGCGGCGCCGGCTGATTACGCCTCCGACCCTGTTTTTGCGCACTACCGCAGCGGTGCATGGGTTAGAATCTCACGGACATTTTGAGTGGCTCATCTCTCGTCTTCCTAAGGAGCGTCTCGTGACCCGATTTAGCCGGCGTTTCGCAGCGTGTTTGTGTCTCTGTGCCGCTTTGTTTGCAGGTTCGTGGCTAAGCGCGCCCGCAAGTGCAGACGACGTTGCAGAGCGCGCGAAAAAGCTTCATTTCTCTTCGATCGTGCTGGATACGCACGACGACACCACGCAGCGGTTTTTCTCCAAGGGCTACGACATCGCCAAACGTAATTCCGACGGGCACGTGGACATTCCGCGCATGATCGATGGCGGGATGAACGCCATTTTCTTCTCCATCTGGATTGACGGGCGCATCATGGGGCCGCCGGCGGTGCAGAAGGCGCTCGACCAGATTGATGCGGTGCATGAGAACGTGCGCAGAAATTCGAGAGATATGGTGCTTTGCCGCACGGCGGCGGAAGTGCGAGAAGCGCACAAGCAAGGCAAGATTGCCGCGCTGATCGGCGTTGAGGGCGGGCACATGATCGGAAACGATATCCGCGTGCTGCGGATGTTCGGCGATCTAGGTATGCGCTATATGACGCTTTCGCATTTTTACAATGATGAATGGGCGGACTCTTCGACGGACAAGCCGGTTCACAACGGGCTTACGGATTTCGGGAAAGACATCGTGCGGGAGATGAACCGGCAGGGAATCATGGTGGACATTTCGCACGTCAGCGACAAGACCTTTTATGATGCGCTGGAAGTGAGCAAAGCGCCGCTGATTGCTTCGCACTCTTCGTGCAGGGCGCTGTGCAACCATCCGCGCGATATGTCCGATGACATGATCAAGGCGCTCGCGGCGAAGGGCGGAGTCATCCAGATTAACTACGAGCGGAGTTTTATCGATCAGGCTTACAAAGATGCCTCGGATAAATTGACCGGCGGGGTGGTAGCGCAGTTCGACCTGTTCAAGAAGGAATGCGGCGACGACCAGGAATGTTTTGGGCGGAAGATGGCGGAGAAACAGAAACAAGCAATGGAGGAAGGAAAGCTGCCGCACGTAAGCTGGGAAAGGATTATCGACCATATCGACCATGCGGTGAAATTGGTGGGCGCTGACCACGTCGGTCTCGGCTCGGATTTTGACGGGGCGGACATGCCGGAGGGAATGGAAGATTGCACCAAGTTGCCGAAAATTACAGAAGCGCTGATGCGCAAGGGTTACAGCGACGAGGACATCCGAAAGATTCTTGGCGGGAACACGTTGCGGGTGATGGAGCAAACGGAAAAGGTAAGCAGGGAACTGCTGGCGCAATAAGAAATAGTTCGGGATCTGTGGAGAAATGAGAGTTGAAATGTTGCGAACATTCCTTACGGCTGGAATCGTCGTTGCAGCCGGGGCTTTTCTGGCGGCAGTCGTGACAGCGGACGATATTTCCGCACGCGCGAAAAAGCTGCATTTTTCCTCCATTGTTGTGGACACGCACGACGATACGACGCAGCGCTTGCTCGATGGCAAGTTCGATCTCGGCGTGCGCAATACCACTGGGAGCATCGATATTCCGCGGATGAAAGAGGGCGGGCTCGGCGCGATCTTTTTTTCGATCTGGACTCCGAGCAAGGTGACTGGGCCGGAAGCGGTCAATCGCGCCATGACGCAAATCGACGCGGTTCGCGAACAGGTGCGTAATCATCCAAAGGATTTAATGCTTGCCACGACGGCGGCGGAAGTTCGCGAAGCTCGCAAGCAGGGCAAGATTGCCGCGCTGATGGGCGTCGAGGGCGGGCACATGATCAATTCAAACCTCGGTGTGCTGCGGAGCTTTGCGACGCTGGGCGTTCGCTATATGACGCTCACGCATAGCGGCAATGATGAATGGGCGGATTCTTCGACGGACAAGGCTGTGCATAATGGCCTGACGGATTTCGGCAAGGACGTGGTGCGGGAGATGAACCGGCTCGGCGTGATGGTGGACATTTCGCACGTGAGCGACAAGACGTTTTACGACGTTCTGGAAACGAGCAAAGCGCCGCCGTTCGCTTCGCACTCCTCCTGCCGCGCCATTTGCGATGCGCCGCGCAACATGACGGACCAGATGATGAAGGACCTCGCAGCGAAGGGCGGAGTAGTGCAGATCAACTATCACGTCGGGTTTCTTAATCAGGAGTACCGGCGACGGGCGACACCGGAAATCGCGATACAGCTTCGCGAAGAAGTCCAGAAGCACTGTGCAGCTGATGACGAAGGCTGCCAACTGATCGAGGGAGAGCGCATCACGCGAGAATTTGTCGCGCAGGGCAAGCTTCCAAAGGTGGAATACACGGCGATCATCGAGCATATCGAGCATGCGGTGAAGGTTGCCGGGATCGATCACGTGGGGCTGGGTTCGGACTTTGACGGCGCCAATATGCCGTTCGGAATGGAAGACGCGGCGAAGCTGCCGAAGATTACCGAAGCGCTGTTGCAAAAGGGCTACTCCGAGGGTGACGTGCGGAAAATTCTCGGAGAGAATACTCTTCGGGTGATGACGGAAATCGAGCGGGTGGGCCGCGAGTTGAATGGCGGGAAGTAGATTCTCCGTAAAAGACTTGCAATGAAAATAGAGGGGGTCGTTTGAAAATGAATCGGGCAAAGTGGTTTTTAGTTGTTGCGGGAATGGGCCTGGCGTTATCCGGTTGCAAGAAAGAACCAGCCGCGGAAGCTCCGCCACCGGAGCAGCCAAAGGCCGAGGCACCGGCTCAGCCAAAGACGGAGACGCCTGCTCCGGCTCCAGCGCAACCTGCTGTAACTGCCAGCGCGCCGGCAGCGGCAAGCGCACCTGCGGCAGTGCCGAAACCAGGCTTCGATCGAACTCTGCTTCGGGCCGCGATGCTGAAGGACAAGGCGCCGGACACCTTTCAAGTTAAGTTCGCGACCACGCGCGGTGATTTTACGGTGACTGTGCACCGCGACTGGGCTCCCATTGGAGCCGACCGCTTCTACAATCTGGTGAAGCACCACTTTTATGACAATGCCAGCTTCTTCAGGGTCGTGCCAGGGTTCGTGGTGCAGTTTGGCCTCAGCGCGTATCCCCCTGTTTCGGCAGCGTGGGATCAGGCCAACATCCAAGATGAGCCCGTCACGCAGTCCAATAAGCGGGGTTACCTGACGTATGCCAAAACGAGCATGCCCAATACACGCTCGACGCAGATATTCATCAATTTGAAGGACAATGCCGGGCTGGATCGGCAAGGCTTCTCGCCGTTTGGATTAGTGGATGCCCAAGGGATGAAAGTCGTGGACATGCTTTATGACCAATATGGCGACAGCGGACCCGAGCAAGATCAAATCTCCAAGCTGGGCAAGCCGTATATCGACAAGGGATGGCCGAAGCTGGATTCGATCAAGACCGCCACGCTGGTTGCTGCGCAGTAAGCCGGGAAGCCGGAAAATAGTCGCTTTGGGTTGATTACTTTTTTGAATGGGATGCATCTAATCTTTTCAGGGAGGCTCCCTTTGACAGGGGTGCCAGCCGGGAAGTATCCTTCAGTTTCATGATGAACTGCTGCCAGATGATGTGTTGTTCATGCCTGTGCAACGCTGCGTGTTGCACGAGCCCCATCTCTGGCCAGAGGAGTTTTCGGACTTAGCTGTAGCTGAATCATAAAGTTCCGAAGCCCACATGCCAGAGCACCTGGTTATGTGGGCTTTTTGTTTTTGTCGAAGATTTTTCGGAGACAAGCACCTGGGAGCCGAGGACCATGAGTGTTGCAACCCTAACCGAGATTGAAGAACGGCACAGCCGAGAGGCGATTGAAGCGGAGATCGCGCGTTTTGAAGAGCGCGCTCGCGAATTGCAGAGCGGGGCGATCACGCCGGAGCAATTCCGCCCATTTCGGCTGAAGCATGGGACGTACGGGCAACGGCAGCCGGGATTCCAGATGTTGCGCGTGAAGATCGCGGCGGGGGTGTTGAAGGCGGCGCAGCTCCGCGTGCTGGCGGATATTGCGGACGAGTATTCGACAGGGCGGGGACACCTTACGACGCGGGAAAATATTCAATTTCATTTCGTGAAACTAGAAAATGTTGGCGCCGCGATGCGTTTGCTTGCGGATGCAGGACTTACTACGAGGGAGGCTTGCGGGAACACCGTGCGCAACGTCACCGCTTGCCCGGTAGCGGGAATTTGCCCCGGCGAAGCGTTCGATGTGACCCCATACGCTTTGGGCGTGTCGCGATACCTGTTGCGGCATCCGGATTTTCACGATTTGCCGCGCAAGTTCAAGATTGCTTTTTCTGGTTGCGAGAATGATGGCGACTGCGCGGTTGCTGGCATCCACGATGTTGGCCTGATTGCGCAGGTTCGCGGCAGCAACGGGACGTCGCACCGCGGATTTAAAGTTCTTGTGGGTGGCGGGCTGGGAAGCTTGCCCACCGAGGCCGCGGTCTTGACGGATTTCCTGCCGGAAGAAGAATTGCTGCCCACGATTGAAGCGGTTCTGAGAGTTTTTACGGAAACGGGAAACCGTAAGAACAAGCTCATGGCGCGGCTGAAATTCGTGTTGCGCGCGAAGGGCATCGAAGAGTTTCGCCGGCTGGTGGCGGAGAAGCGCAAGGTTTCGACGGCTCCGGCGGAAAAATTCATCGTACCCTCTCCAATTCAGCCGTCGCTGGTGACGATCGCTCCGCTGCCACTTTCTTCCGCTCCAGTGGAGACGCAAGCTGACCCCGCATACGACCACTGGGCCGAACACAACCTGATGTTTCAGAGGCAAGCCGGGTACGGCGGTGTTTGGATCAAACTAGCGTCAGGAACATTTCACAGCAATCAGATGCGCGGGCTGGCTGATGTTCTGGAAAAGAATGATCTTAGCGGAGTACGCATCGCGGTCAATCAGGATCTGGTGATTCCGTGGGTTCCGTTTGATCGTGTACGGGTGATCTACGACGAACTGGGCGCGTTGGATTTGGCCACGCCCGGGGCGCGCACGATTTCTGATGTGACGGGCTGCCCGGGAGCGACGACGTGCAATCTGGGGATCACGCGGTCGCTTACGCTGGCCGAAGTGCTCTCGCGTGAGCTGAACGGCTACACCGATCCGGAAGTCCAAAAGCTGCGCATCAAGATCAGCGGCTGCCCGAATTCGTGCGGGCATCATCACATTGCAGATATCGGTTTTTACGGGAACGTCAGGAAAGTCGGCGAGCAGCAGGCGCCGTACTATCAGCTTTTGCTTGGCGGTAGAGTGAATGCCGATGGAGCCCGGTTTGCGCGGCAGATCATGTCCGTTCCGGCGAGACCCATTCCGGCGATCATTCGAGAGCTGCTGGCGTTCTACCAGGCGGACCGGCAGGCGGCGGAATCGTTTTCGGCGTGGGTGTCGCGCACGCCGGACAAGGCCATCAAGGAGCGGCTCCATCCCCTGGCGGAAGTCAACGTCACAACCGAGGACCTTTTTGTGGATTGGGGAGATACCGAGACATATTCGCTGAAATTGGGACGCGGGGAGTGCGTGGCGTGATGGGCAAGGTTTATCTCATTGGCGCGGGGCCGGGCGATCCGGAGCTACTCACCTTGAAAGCGGCGCGGCTCCTGGATTGCGCCGGTGTTGTGCTTCACGACGCCCTGGTCAGCGAAGGCGTTCTGGCGAGGATTGCGCCGACCGCCGAGATCATTAATGTAGGCAAGCGTGCTGGCCAGAAACTTCTGACACAAGATGAAATCAACGCGCTGCTGGTTTCGTGTGGGCGGACGCGCGCAACGGTGGTGCGCTTGAAGGGCGGCGACCCCACTGTTTTTGGCCGAGCCGGGGAAGAGATCGAGGCGCTTCGCCGCGCGGGAATTGAATATGAAATCGTTCCCGGTATCAGCGCTGCGCTGGGAGCGGCGGCCGCTGCAGGGATTTCGCTGACGGATCGGCGGGTGGCATCGCAAATCGTGTTTGCGACGTTTTCCCGAGGGATCGAAGGAAGCGTAATGGACTGGGGTTGCGTTACCAGCACGACAACGCTGGTTTTGTACATGCCCGGCGCGGACTATACGGAAGTTTCGGAGCGCTTGCTCGGCGGAGGGCTGCCAGCGGACCTGCCGTGCGTGATCGTTTCGCAGGCCACGGGAGCTCAGCAAAAAGTGTGCTGGTCGAATGTTGGAAAACTAGCGAGTGAAGAAAAACTTGCGGCGCCGGCTTTGTTGATTGTGGGCCGCGTGGCTTCGCACGATGTTGAGGAGCTCAGCGCGAAGTTTTGGGACACGAGTCGAAGTGACCGGATTTTGCCACGTACATCGGTGATTTAGAACGTCAGGAGGTTAACGATGAGTACAGAAGTAGCCGCAAGGAAGACGGAAAGCCGCTGGAAGCTGTCGCTGGACACCTGGGCCGTAGTGGTGGCGTTGCTCTTGGCGCTGCTGGTGCGCGCGGGTGTTCTCAAGCATGTCCCTTGGTGAAGATCCTCAGGAAAATGGAGATAAAGAAACATGGCTGATGTCATCACCGTTCCGCAGGTGCAGCCGGTCCAACCGGCGCTGCGATTTCTGCGTGTCATCCCAGGCGTCGTGTTGCTTGCGGCCGTCGGTTACGCGGGCAAGTTGCTGGAGCAAAACGTCGGCGCTTACGCCAAGGCGCATCATTGGACATTTCCGAATATCGAGTACGTCCTTTGGGCGATCGTGCTTGGTCTTTTGATTTCAAACACCGTTGGCGTTCCGGAAATTTTCCGCACTGGCGTGGCTACCTATGAATTTTGGTTGAAGGCGGGAATCGTGCTGCTTGGGGCGCGGTTTCTGCTGGGGGATATTTTGAAGCTTGGCGGGGTCAGCCTGGTGCTGGTGGCGATCGAGATCATCGGCTCGCTTGCGTTCATGACGTTTCTCGGCCGTTTATTCAAGCTCAAGCCCAAACTGACGACGCTGCTTGCCGTTGGCTCGTCGGTCTGCGGCGTTAGCGCTATCATCGCCACCAAGGGAGCTATTGAAGCCGACGACGAAGATTCTTCGTTTTCGATCGCGGCGATTCTCGCGCTGGGTGCTTTGGCTCTGTTCACATTTCCGGTGATCGGACATTTTCTACATCTGAGCGACAAAGCGTATGGACTCTGGGCTGGCCTCGGTGTGGACAACACCGCGGAAGCTACGGCTGCTGGTGCGCTGTACTCCGATGCGGCTGGAAAACTTGCCGTGCTCGTCAAGTCCACGCGCAACGCTATGATCGGATTCGTGGTGCTGGCGTATGCCATTTACTGGGCCAGCAAAGGACAGGCGCAAGCGGTGGGGAACAAGGCGGCGTTTCTCTGGCAGAAATTTCCAAAGTTTGTGCTTGGGTTCCTGTTCATCTCGTTGCTTGCGACGTATCATTTTTTCAATAAGGATCAGGTGGGAGCTCTGGCCAATCTTTCGCGCTGGGCGTTCCTGCTCACGTTTGCGGGCGTTGGACTCCGAACGAACTTCAGCGACATGCGCAAGCAAGGGCTGCGGCCGTTCGCGGTGGGCGCGATCGGCGAAGTGGTGATCGCAGGATTTACGCTGGGGCTGGTGTACGGCGCGAGCAAAATCTTCGGTTGGTAGTGCATGGATTACTCGGGCAGACCTGCGGGATAGAAGTGTTGGCGAACTGATGCGCTAGTTCGCTTTGCGCTGCTGTACGCCCTTCGCGGCACCGAGAATCAAATTGTACGCGGCTTGGCGCGAAACACCGGTTTTGTCCTTGTCGCCGTAGGGCGTTGATGCCACGCCGAAAGCGGCGACCTTTTCATACTTAAACATTTCGGTCAATGCAGCAGCCAACTCGAGGCTCGTCGGTCCCCCGGGAACGGTGAGCGGGTGGCCGGGCACTTCGCGCGGGTCGAGTCCATCCATGTCCACGTGAATGTAAATTACATCGGTGGCTTCGGAGAGGCGCTTCATGGCGCTGTGAAGATTCGCCGAGCGCGTGCGAACGTCTTCCAGCGTGAGCTGCTGAATCTCGGAGCGGTCGAGGAGCTCCTGTTCGAGGGGGTCGGTATCGCGCACGCAGACCTCGACGATGTGACGAGTCGGAACAGCGGGTTCCAGACCGGTCTTGAGGCGCATGCGTGTGAGGCACTGTCCGGCGGCGATCGCGACGGGCATGCCGCCGAGCATGCCGCTCAGTGTCGTCTCGGGTGTATTGAAATCGCCGTGGGCGTCAACGAAGACCATGCCCACGCGCAAGGGTTTTGTTGTGGGGCCGGAGTGCTGAAGCCCGCTGAGCATTCCGAGGATCGAACTGCAGTTCGCGAGGAGACCCACTGGCAAATAACCGCTGCGCCTTTCGTCGGCGATGACTCTTGCAAGCTGGCCTTGGGCAAGTGCGAGGCGGTTCCAGGAGCCATAGGCCTTCTCTTCATCGGTTGAGAGAGCCACGGAGGATGCGAGCTTGGTTTGAAAACCTTGGTCTTCAAGGAGCTTGCGGAGGCCGCCTTGCTCCAGGTAGTCAGGACCACCCGAAAGTTCGGGGACATTCCGCTCACCGACGTAGGGCATTTTCACGAGCGCAACAAGAACTGTATTTCCATTACTGACTTTATTTTGGGCGAATGAAAGTGCCAGCAGCGGTATCAGACCAAGAACGAGCAGCGTCATGCAGCTTTTCATGAAGGCCTTCTCTAGCATGTCGGTGCTCCGAAGTTAGAGCCCAAGAATCGTCACTAGCTCTCGCACTGAGGCGGATGACTTTTGCAGCGCCGCGTTTTCTTCAGCCGTCAGTCTTATCTGGATGATTTCTTCGACGCCCTTGGCGCCGAGTTTCACTGGCACGCCCACGAACAATCCTTTGATCCCGTACTCTCCGTCGAGGTACACGGCACACGGCAGAATCTTTTTCTTGTCCTTGAGGATCGCTTCTACCATTTCGACTGCTGCTGCGGATGGCGCGTAGTATGCCGAGCCGGTCTTCAGCAGATTCACGATCTCGGCGCCGCCCTTGCGCGTGCGTTCGACGATGGCGTCGATGCGCTCCTTCGGCAAAAGGTCGGGGAGGGGAATTCCTGCCACCGTGGAATAGCGCGGCAGCGGCACCATGTCGTCGCCATGACCACCGAGGACGAACGAGTGCACGTTTTCCACGCTGACCTTGCACTCCATCGCCACAAAGGAGCTCATGCGCGCGGAATCCAGCACGCCGGCCATGCCAAGGACGCGATTCTTCGGGAAGCCGCTGACCTTCAGCGCGGCCTGGGCCATTGCATCCAACGGATTGGTCACCACAATGATGATGCAGTTCGGCGAATGCTTCACGATCTGTTCGACGACGGCTTTCACCACGTCGTAGTTGGCCTTCAGCAAATCGTCGCGGCTCATCCCCGGCTTGCGAGGAAAGCCTGCGGTGATCACTACGACGTCGCTTCCCGCCGTCGCGGAATAGTCGCCATTGGCCGTAGAAATGCCCGCCGCACACGAGTCCGTTCGCGTGATCGGTCCGGATTCCATCATGTCCAGCGCTTTACCCGCGGGCGGTCCGTCCAAGATATCCGTCAGCACCACGTCGGCCAGTTCCAGATCGACGAGACGCTGTGCCGTGGTCGAGCCCACGAACCCGCCGCCCACTACCGTCACCTTTTTTCTGCTCATGCCTCTCCTCGTCACCCTCAAAACGCTTTGGTGAATTCTCTGCGTTTGAAAAGTTCTTTGAACTACCGAGCCACGGCTGCACCCTTCATATTTTCAATGATTGCGGATGCAAACGCGGAAGTGCCTACTTTCGTCGCGCCCGGCATCAGACGTTCGAGATCGTAAGTCACGCGCTTCTGCTGAATGGTGCGCGCAATGCCATCCTCGATCAATGTGGACGCTTCTTTCCAGCCGAGGAACTCAAACATCATCGCGCCCGAGAGCATCACGGAACTCGGGTTGATGACATCCTTGTCCGCATACTTCGGCGCCGTGCCGTGAGTGGCCTCGAAAACGCCGAAGCCATCTCCGATGTTTGAACCAGGGGCCATACCCAGCCCCCCGACTTGCGCGGCGCAGGCGTCCGACAAATAATCGCCGTTCAAATTGGAAGTGGCCAGCACGCTGTATTCATCGGCACGCATCAGCACCTGCTGAAAGACGGAATCGGCGATGCGGTCGTTAATCATGAGCTTCTGCTTCCACTGGCCTTTGCCGTGAGTGGCGTAAATCGAGTCAAGCGTCTGTTTCACTTCGGCGTGGACGGATTTCCTGAATGCTTCGGGCGCTTGATCGAGGCCCGGCTCGACCAGCGCGGCATTCTGCTCGACGGTAAGCGATGGATTCTTGTCGAGATTGTCGATAATCCAGCTTTCGCGCTCAGTTACGGTCTGCGCACGAAATTCTTCGCGAGCCAGGTCGTAGCCCCAGTCACGGAATGCGCCCTCGGTAAATTTCTGGATGTTGCCCTTGTGCACCAGCGTGACGCTCTTGCGCTTGTTCGCCAGCGCGTACTTGATGGCCCGGCGAACCAGCCGCTTTGTCCCCGTGGGAGAGATCGGCTTGATTCCCACGCCGGAATCCCAGCGAATCTGCTTGTTCCCGTCTTTCAGCATTTCATTATTCAGAAATTCCAGAAGTTTCTTCGCTTCGGGCGAACCGGATTTCCACTCGATGCCGATGTATACGTCTTCGGTATTTTCGCGAAAGATGAATACATCCATTTTCTCGGGTTCGCGCACGGGAGAAGGAACGCCCTTGAAGTAGCGCACCGGCCGCTCGCAGGAGTAAAGATCCAGGAGTTGCCGTAGCGCCACGTTCAGCGATCGGATGCCACCACCTACGGGCGTGGTGAGCGGACCTTTAATGGCCACGCGAAAATCGCGGATCGCGTCGACGGTATCGTTCGGCAACCATTCACTAAACGTCTTGAACGCTTTCTCTCCCGCGAAAACCTCGAACCACGCCACGCGCCTCTTGCCTCCGTAGGCCTGCTCTACAGCCGCGTCGAACACGCGCCGGGACGCTTTCCAGATGTCGCGCCCAGTCCCATCCCCCTCGATGAATGGAATAATCGGCGAGTCCGGTACTTGCAATTCGCCACCGCTGTAACCGATGGCTAGGCCATTCGAGGGCACTGTTTGGCCGTTATAGGAATTCTTCATGACTACGGCTCCTTGGAATAAGTTCGACTACTCTACTGGCGCAGGAGGAAAGGGGTGCGCCTCGCCGCCACAACTACTTTCTAACCCGGCAGGCAGGGGTGAATTGGAGAAGATACCACATTCGCGCGAGTCGAGAGTATAATCGCGCGCGATTCGAACTTCTCAAAACAGGAGAGAACACCATGGTCATGGATTGGAATCAGTATCATAAGGAAATCGGCGGCAGAGTGGGGGAGCTTGGCAAGCTTTCGCCTGACACCCTTCGCGGTTATCAGACGCTGAGCGCGGCCAATTCGAAGACGACCAAGCTCGGCGAGAAAACGCGCCAGCTAATATCCCTTGCGTGCGCTGTCACCACTCGCTGCGACGGCTGTATCGTGTTCCATACCGACGCCGCCTTGAAGGCCGGCGCGACCAAGGAAGAAATTTCCGAAGCTCTTGGCGTTGCCGTCAGCATGAACGCTGGGGCCGCCTTGATCTATTCGGCTCGCGTTCTCGACGCCGTTGAGGCAAAATCTGCCGCCGCCCACGGCGCCTAGCGCAACTAATCGTAATATTCTTGGCCCAGGTGGGTGATGAGATCCTCGCCCTTCATCCATCGTAGGGTGTTTTTCAGCTTCATGGACTGAATGAAGAGATCGTGCTCGGGGTAGAGCCCCGGCGCAGTCATCGGCGACTTGAAGTAGAAGCTGAGCCATTCCTGAATGCCCCGCATTCCTGCGCGCTGTGCCAGATCCATGAACAAGACGAGATCGAGGACAATCGGCGCGGCCAGAATGGAATCGCGGCAGAGAAAGTCCACTTTGATCTGCATGGGATAGCCGAGCCAGCCAAAAATGTCGATATTGTCCCAGCCTTCTTTGTTGTCTCCGCGCGGGGGATAGTAATTGATGCGCACTTTGTGGTGCATCTTGCCGTAGAGTTGCGGGTACAGCTGCGGCTGGAGGATGTATTCCAGCACGCTGAGCTTGGACTCTTCCTTGGTCCTGAATGATCCGGGGTCCTCAAGAACTTCGCCGTCGCGGTTCCCCAGAATGTTGGTGGAGAACCAGCCGTCGAGTCCCAGCATGCGCGCTTTGAACGCGGGGGCAAGAACGGTCTTGATCAAAGTCTGTCCGGTCTTGAAATCTTTTCCGCAGATGGGAACGTTGTGGTCGTGCGCGAGCCTGTCGATTGCAGGAATATCCACGCTGAGGTTCGGCGAACCGTTCGCATAGGGCACGCCGCTGGTCACTGAAGCCCAGGCATAGAGCATGGAAGGCGCGATCGACGGATGATTGGACTTCATCCCTTCCACAAACTTTTCCGGCGTGGAGTGCACCTCTTCGGGCTTGACGAAGGACTCCGTCGAGCCGCACCAGCAGGTCACCAGCCGCGAAACACGCGAAGTCTTTCGGAAATTGGCGATATCTTCCTTGATTTGCATCGCCAGCTCGTACTTGTTCTTGCCTTTCTTAACGTTAGGGCCGTCGATCAGCTTCACGAAATCGTGGTCGAAAGCCGCCTTCATGGGCTTGATGGTAGAGAGGAACGGCTTCACCTTTTCCAGGTCCTGTGGATTCAGCACGCCGGCATTGGCGGCGGACTGGTAAGCGTTGTCCTTGAAAATATCCCAGCCACCGAAGGTGAGGTCCCTCAGTTCGGCAAGCGGAACGAACTTATGGATCAGCGGCGAACGTGCATCCGTGCGCTTGCCCAGACGAATCGTGCCCATCTGCGTGAGCGAGCCCACCGGCTGCGACTTGCCTTTGCGGACGAGCTCGACTCCTGCCATAAACGTGGTGCTGACAGCGCCCATGCCCGGAAGCAGTACTCCGAGTTTTCCCTTGGCGGGCGCAATTTTTGACGGTTTTTCCATGCCACTCCTTTGAATGATCGCAAAAAAAGCGACCAGCAATAAAAATGAAGATGAAATGCGAACAATTGCAACGGAAGCGCGCAGCATCCCTGAGCGAACAAATAATAATGAGGGAAGAGGCGCGGATTTGCAAATCACACAGCGAAGGCCGTTCACTCCGGAAAGCGGACCGCCCTCTGCCAAAACCCGAGGGGGCGGTATTCGTGTGGACCTTCACGACAACGGCTTTGGCTTTGACGATTCTCCCGGGAAGAGCTTGGCGGTAAAGTAGACGAAATGGTCGGCGGATAACCGCCACGGAGGAATCCCTTATGAAACTCGCAAATCGATCTGGATCTTTTTTGATCGTGCTAGCCGTACTGATCATCGGGACAACGGTGTTTGGCCCAGGGGTTGGCGCCCAGGATGAGGGCTGGCGGATCGTTCGCGCTGAATATGGATATAGGACGCAACGCGCCGATGTGACCAATGTTCTGATTGATCAGATCACACGAGGCGGAGAGAACGGCCAAATCTATGTGAACGACGGACCCATGGGCGGCGATCCCGCCCAAGGACACGAAAAGACGCTGTACGTCCGCGCTAGAAATCGCAATGGCGAGGAGCGCGTATTTGAATTCAGGCAGCACAGCTACCTGGATGTCCGCATGTTTGATGTTCGCCGCGGCGACCGGGACGACCATCCTGGCAATTACGGCGATCGAGACCGCGGTCGCCGCGACTCCGACCGCTTGCGCATCGTAGGCGCCTACTATGGAGTGCAGGGCCGCACCATAAACGTCACCGAGCTGTTGCGCAGCCGTATGCGCGAAGGCATAGTGATCTCTGTGGTGAGCAACGACTCGCTGGGCGGTGATCCCGCCCCGGGTCTGGAGAAGGTCCTGATTGTGGTCTATCTTGTTCAGGGCAATGAGACGGCCACGGCCGTCCGTGAAGGAAATACACTGACGATTCCGTAGCGATTCGCCGTGAGCCAAACTTCCGAAATGGCTCCTATCAGGATCGTTTTTTAGGAAAGCGGCGAAGTTCGAAGATCAAATAGGCGACCACGGCGAGATTGATCACCAGGGCGAGCCCTTTGCCGACGCTGGCGTGCTTGGCGAGCTCGTAGATTTCCAGCGGAAGCAGGGAGGCAGTGCTCACGATCGTGAGATACTCCGCCCAGCGCTTGCCCAGCGCCAGGCCAATGCCTTCGGTCAGAAAAATGGCCGCATAGATAAAAGTGCCGATACTCAGTTCTTTCAGCCGCTTGTCATCAAGAATCGACAATTTCTCCAGAAGCAAGCGGATGTAATGAGCATGCGGGTCCACCTGGAAAATGTTGATCCAGTGCTCCACGATGGCCGCAACATCCTTGTGGAGAAAATGGAGCGCACCGATTCCCAGCGCCAGAAGCGCCAGGCCTTTCAGCAATTTGAAAGCGGCAATGACTCGCAGTCCACGGCCATGAGTTCTTGGTTGGGACATTTTTCCGGACACGATTGTATATTAGCAGGCCCGCTCAACCGTGGGGCGAACGAAGGTCAATGGGATTGAGTCCAGGCGAAGAAGTGGCCTGCGAGCGCAAGGTCACGAAGGATTCCTAACGCCACTTCTTCAATTGTGGCCAGATGGCGGCGAGAGAACCGAATTTTGCGCTGCGGCAGATGAAGATGGGGATGTCGCGCTCCAGCGCGTAGGGATTGTCGGCGGACGTGCCCACGTATTCCACCTGTTGGTAGAGGCTTTCCAGGACTTCCTTGGAATCGTCGAGCACGATCATGCAGTTTCCCGAGTAGCCTCGCGGACCCCAGAGGTAATAGGTCTGGTGGCCGCTCAAGGCAGGAGGCAAGCCGTAGCGACGCCCGAAGAAATCAATGGCGCCCGCTTGTCCATAATCCTGCGCAAAGATAGCGCAGCCCGCGCGTTCTTCTGGCGATAGCTTTTGATAGGCTTCATTCACTTTAGCGACGATCTCTTCCCACCCGAATTGATCGGCATAGTGTTGCGGCAAAATGGCCCGCATGTGGGAGTGTTCGCTGCGCGGCACCTTGAACGGAAGCTTATCCATATAGGAAATGAATTGGTCGACGGGGAGCACCGGCATGACGACGGGAGCGAGCCAGGCTCCCGCGGCCAGGACTAGCACTACAAGCCCTGGCTTCAGCCAGACTTGACGCGACCGGGCGATGAAACTCTCGATCACCACCGTTCCAGCGGCCAAGTAGACCGGATAGATTGGCCCGAGATAATAATTCTTTCCCTTCAGTACGACAAAGACAGTAAACGCGACAAGATAACTCCAGCCGAGAAACCGATAAGGCTTCAGCCGGGCGGAGAAAAGAAAAGCAAGCACACCGATGATCCAAATCGGCGCCACAATCGGGTGGACAATGAGCACTTGCTGAGCGAAATAGGCCGTGGGAGAAAGCACCACGTCGCGGCCGTCAGCCTTGATGTTGTGCATGAGCTCAGCGAAGGGCCAGTGATGCTGAACGTTCCATAGAAAATTCGGAAGAAAAATCAGAAACGCGAGCCCCCCGCCGAGCCAGAACCATTTATTTACAAAGATGCGGCGCTGCGCGGTCAATAGCAGCCCAACCACAATGGCAAACCCGAGCACGGCAATCGAATACTTCTCTTCGAGACCAATGCCTGCAACGGCTCCAAACCAGAGCCAATATCGGGGATCCTCTTGCTTGATCGCCAGGATTGCGAAATACACGCAGCCCATCCAAAGCAACGGTTCGAGGCAGTTGGTGGTCAGAAGGCTGCCGTTGGAAAGATAGACGGGAACGACAATGAACGCCAACGCGGAAAGTACAAGCGCGAATCGCCGGCCGCCGAGTTCCCGGGCAATCATGGCCGTCAGAATGACGGCGGCTGAGGTCGCCAGCGCCGGGATGAAGCGAATACTACGAAGCGAGTCACCCAGCACGAGCCGGCAGATTTTGATGAGGAACGGAATCAGAGGAGGATGATCCACGTAACCCCAAGCAAGGTGGTCGCCGCAGGCCATATAGTCGAATTCATCGCGGAAGTACCCGTAGCGATTGTTGACGTAAAGATGCATGAGAAAGTTCGCGAGCGCGAGAATGAGCACGATAAGCATGCCCTCCGCGAGGAAGGACTGTTTTTGATTGACGGATACCGGCCGTTGATCAGTGGTGGTATTCATTTTTCTCTTTGTAGCGGCACCAGACTATGAATAACGATCAGCAGTTTCCGGCCGCTCATGGCAGCGCGAAGGCGATGACGTAGTCGCCTTGCTTTGTGCCAAGCTTTCCGTGGCCGCCGGCGGCAATGACTACGTACTGCTTCCCCTTGAGCGTGTAGGTCATGGGGGTGGCCTGACCGCCAGCCGGAAGCCCGTATTTCCAAAGCTCCTTTCCGGTTTCGGTGTCGAAGGCGCGGAGGTAATTGTCCATCGCCGCGGCGGTGAAGACCAAGCCGCCGGCGCTAGCCATAGGTCCTCCCAGCGTAATGGTTCCCGTGTTCATCCCTGGAATCCAGCTTCCCAGCGGCACATCCCAGACTTTTTTCCCCTCGAAGAGGTCCACGGCCGCCACTGTTCCCCATGGGGGCGCGTTGCAGGGAAGTCCGCTAGGCGCCAGCAACGGCGTGCGGAACATCGCGAACGGCGCGCCCGTTTGCCGGGCGAATTCGCCGTGCAGCCGGTCGAGATCGCTCGCATTCTTTCGCGCGTCGGCCAACTCATCTCTCGGGATCAGCTTCACGAATATCGGCAAGCGGTTGGTGTCCACGATAAGCAGATGCCGCTGCGGGTCATACGCAGCGCTGCCCCAATTCACTCCTCCGACGTTACTCGGGTACACCAGCGTTCCTTGCAGACTCGGCGGAGTGAAAATTTCTCCGGACCGCGTAGCCTTGATTTTGTCCGTGCACCATTGTTTTTCCTGCGCGTCTTTGCCCCAGGCATCTTCCGGCGACAATTTTTCCGGAACAAGCGAGATCGTCGAAGCAGGCTGCGTCGGCCAGGACTCTTCGCCAGGGATGTCGCTCTTTGGCACTGGGCGCTCCTCAATAGGCAGGAGCGGCGCACCTGTGAGCCGATTGAGTACAAAGACGCGCCCCATTTTTGTCGTGATGGCAATTGCGGGCGTGCCGTTCTTCCAAGTGAAAAGCGTAGGCTGGGAGGCCACGTCGTAATCCCAGATGTCGTGGTGAACCACTTGGAAGCCCCAGACGAATTCACCAGTGCTGGCGCGCAGCGCCACGACAGAGTTGGCCCACTTGTTGTCGCCCTTGCGGATGCCGCCGTAATAATCGGGGCTGGCGCTCCCGGTCGGAATGAAAACAAGATCGCGCTCGGCGTCCACCGAAATCGTTGACCAAGCGTTGCCTGCACCCGTTCGAGGCGTGGTCTGATAGGCCCACGGAGCGATGGGGTCCCAAGTCCAGCGGAGTTTGCCGGTACGCGCATCAAACGCGCGAACAATCCCGCGCTCGACTGTCACGGCGCGATTGTCGCCCAACGAGGAGCCGGTAATGATCAGATCCTTGAAAATCGCCGGTGCCGAAGTCACTTGATAGTCGCCCGGGTCGCGCAGTCTTACTCCATTCGTCAGATCGACTTCGCCATCCGTTCCGAAATCGGCGCATGGTTTCCCGGTTGCCCCGTCCAAGGCAATCAGACGCGCATCCAGCGTGCCGATGAATATCCGGAGAGCGCACGCTTTGCCCGTTTTGGCATGAGGTTCGTGCCAAGCCGAAACGCCGCGCGACGTGACTTCCGAGGATCCGTACGGCAGCTCTAGCTTCGGATCAAACTCCCAAAACTTCGCGCCAGTCTCCGGATTCAAAGCGATCACGTGATCGTAAGGAGTGCTGAGAAAGAGTTTTCCATCAACGAGGATAGGCGTGGCCTCAAACGCAGCCTTCTTGTCGAGTTCCTCGTCATGGGGCAGCGCGCCAGTGCGATAAGTCCACGCCGGCTTGAGTTGCGTCACGTTGGTGCGGTCGATCTGTGTTGCGAGCGAATAGCGCGTGCCGCCGCCATCGTTGCCATAGTTCGGCCAGCCGGCCTCCGGCTTGGCCTGCCCAGAGGAGTTGGAGGCAAGTCCGAGTAGCAGTGAACTCAGCGCCACGGTGCGGAATGCACCGAAAAAGGTCGTGTCTTTCACGGCTGGAAGGAATACCGCGAATGAATGCTGACGCGCAACACATCCGGGACAAATGGGTCCAAACTAGGGACGACTGGGCCGTCCCAAATAATCAGGAGACACTCAGGAAAGCTTCAAGAGCTCAGGCCGCTGCGAAACGTAACGTCGCGACCATCGCAGCTCCGTATTGTCGTGCAGCATCACTTTGTATTCCCCGTGGAACCACGGCAGCAATTCGCGAATGGCGTCCAGCTTCACCAGCGTTCCCCGGTTGATGCGCACGAACAGCTTTGGGTCGAGCATGTTTTGCACCGCGTCCAGAGTGCTCCGCAGTGTGTGCGTTTTCTTGCCACAATGCAGCAGCACGTAGTTCCGGTCGGCTTCCACCCAGGCAATATCCTTGACGGCCACGAAAATCGATCGTGCGGCCTCCTGAATCAGCAGCCGCTCGGGAAGCGACTTTTCGCGCTGGAGTTGGTCCAGCATCGCTCCCAGGCGGGACGCGTATCCATCGGCCGATTGCTCGTGCTCTGTTCTCGCCCGGCGAAGAGCTTCGCGAAACCGATCTTCGCCCACGGGCTTGAGCAGATAGTCGAAAGCGTGGACCTCGAACGCGCGAAGCGCGAAGCGGTCATGTGCCGTAACAAAAACCACGCGCGGCAACGGAATCTTCGCGGCATTGAGCGATTGGATCACGCCGAATCCATCCAGCCCCGGCATCTGCACATCCAGGAAAGTCAGGTCGGGACGCTGCTTCTTGATTGCCGCCACGGCGGCCTCGCCGCTATCCGCCTCGCCGGCGATTTCCACGGCTGGCTCATCGCGCAGCAGGCGCAGTATCTTGCGCCGCGCCGGCGCTTCGTCGTCGACAACGAGGACGCGGAGTGGCGACTGCGGGCTCATCCGGAAGCTTGAGAAACGCGCCCGGAATTATGCAAAGGCACGCGGAGCGTCACTTCCGCGCCTCCGTTGGCCCGATTGGCAATCGAGAATTGCTGGCGGTCGCCATAGAGATGCGCCAGCCGGTCGCGGATATTCGAAAGCCCTAGCCCGCGGCCAAAAACACTCGAAGGCGCGATCTCTCCAAGACCGCAGCCGGTATCGCAGACCTGCAGGATCAAGCTGCCGTTTTCACGGTGGGCTGCGATAGAGATATCCATCGCGCTGTTCCCCGCTTTCATTCCGTGCCGCAGCGAATTCTCCAGCAGCGGCTGCAGGATGAGCTGCGGCACCAGCGAGCTGTTCAAGGATGCGTCAATTTCGTAAGAGACGCGCAATTTGTTTTCGAAGCGCTTCTGCATCAGATCGAGATACAGCCGTGTGATTTCCAATTCTTCGGCAAGGGGAATCTCATGCGCCCGCGAAGCCCGCAGCGTGAGCCGCAGCAGATCGCTGAGCTGCGCAATCATAGCGTCCGCGGCGCGCACGTCCTCATACATCACCGAGGAAATCGTATTCAACGTGTTAAACAGAAAGTGCGGCTGCAACTGCAGGCGCAAATTTTCCAGCTGCGCTTGCATCAATTTTGTCTGCAATTCCGCCGAGGCCAGTTGTTGCGCCTGGGCGATGCGCAATCGCTGGTAAAAAGAATAGGCGCCCACAATGACCGTGAACCCGATGAGGTCATTCGAGAATTCCATAGGGTAGCGGTACGTCATGATGCCGTAGTCGTACGGACCCAAGCCCATGAGCGGCGCGAGAAAGTGGCGGCTGATAGCCATCATCGTGGTGTGCGCTGCGGAGAAGGGAATGGCAGCCGCCAGATGGTAGAAAGCGAGCTTAACCCACCCCTTGCGCTCATACAGGTAGACCTGTGCAAACCGGAAGACAAATGGCAGCAAGAGAAAAACGGAGTAAACACCTGTGCCTTCTTCCAGGAGGCGCATATAAAACGTGTCCGGGCGCTGCCGGGTGAGATCGTCCAGATATCTGTAGCCGGTCATCAGCACGGCGATGAGCGTATAGATCAGAAAAAGAATAATCCACGTGCGCGCGCGCCGCGGGCTCGTTGAAGGCGCCGCAGTTTCGTTGGTGTGCGTACTTGCCATGTTCTGGCTGAGATTATGCTTTACCAAAGCCGTCGGAGGAAAGAGTTCTTGTGGGATTCCGGAATGCGGGATCTTGGACACGGGCCGAATGACGAGGATCAGCGGCGGCGGGTTCGCGAGAAGTCGAAGGAGCTAATAAAGGTCACCGCAACTAATAGGATAACGGCGGCGATCAAGGCATAGATGATCACAACATTCTCCTGAAGTGCGGCGAATTGAAGTGCAAGCCGGACGCCAAAGGTACGTCCTATCTTTTCAATGAGTTGCGCTTCGGACAGTGTGCAGGGAAGTCGCCAAAACAGTACAGATGTGGGCAGTAGTTCACAGCAGTCGAGTACTGGGACTAGGCGGGGCAAACTGGCTCGTTTGCCCGCCCATGGGTAGCTTTTCTAGCTCTTGCTCAGTCGGATCGAGCCATCACCCGTGTGAATCGTCAGAGGCTGGCCGCCGCCATTCATCTTCCCGTGAATTTGCGAGTTGCTGAAGGTACCTTCCACGGTCACGGGGATTCCCAAGCTGATGTGCCCGTCCCCAGTGCTGGCGTCAATGTTGGTCTGGAAATCCGCCGGAAGAACGAGATCCACGCTTCCATCACCGGTGCGGATGGTCCAGCTTGAAGCCATCTTGGAACCCGACAGAACGCGCGTGTCCACGCTGCCGTCCCCTGTCTTGACGTTCAGAGCATCGAAACGGCCTGCAATGCGGATATGGCCATCGCCGGAGTCGGCATCAACTTTGCCGTCCAGGTTGCGGGCTTCAATCGAGCCGTCTCCTGTGTGGAGGCGGATGTCGCCCTTCAGGGAATCCACGGTGATGCTGCCGTCGTTAGTGTGCAAATCGATGTTTCCGTTGAGAGAATTGGCCTTGACGGACCCGTCCCCCGTGTAGACTTTCACTGTCCCATTGATAGATTCGGCCTGCACGGAGCCGTCACCGGAATGGACATCGAGGTCGGCGTCCCTCGGCATACGCACTTCGATGTGCAGCCTGTGCGAATTGTGGCCCCAGGAGAAGCCCCAATGGCCAGTAATCCGGGCAATCAACTCGACCTTGTCGCCGTCTTGATGTGCGTCAATATGCAGGTTCTTGCCCAGTTCGTAGCCTTGGTATTCAACGCGAAATTCGACCTGTTTCGAGTCGCCCGTGCTGACGCGGATGCTGCCGTCATTGGTTTCTACGTGCACGTTGGCGCGCCCAGAGACGGTAAATGGCTTGGTGACCTCTTCAGCGTGGGTCGCAACCGCGGAAGCGGCCAAAAGCGCAGCGCAGGCGAATCCTAGCCTGATGGCGGCTGAGCGGTGGGGAAGTGGGTTCATATTCAATACCCTCCGAAATTTGGCGTTCTGCTATAGATACGATAGCCGGGGAGAAAAGGTTCCCTGCTGGTGACCCGCCCTGCCTGGGACCGTTATCAAGTCCCCTTCGCCGCCCGCTTCTTTTGGCTTCCTGACCGGGCCGTCCCAGGCTTGGGTCGGAGGGCGGCCAGGAACTCGGTCGTCGGCAGGGTATTGATGACATCCTTCTTCTCCAGCCAGCCCCGGCGCGCCATGGTGACCCCGTGTCGGATGAAGGCGAGATTGGCCGTGTTGTGCGAGTCGGTCGAAATAACCACTTTGACGCCCCGCTCCTTGCACATGCGCAAATATACTTCTCTTAGGTCGAGCCGGTCGGGATAGGAGTTGCACTCCATGGCCACGCCATGTTTGGCGCATGCCTCCAGGACCTTCTCCATGTCGTAGTCGATGGGATCGCGGCGCAGCAACAGTCGGCCAGTGGGGTGGCCGATGATCTGCGCGAAGGGGTTCTCGATGGCGGCAAGCATGCGCTCCGTCATCGCCGCTCGGTCCACGTTGAAGTAGGAGTGGACTGAGCAGACCACCACGTCGAGTTGCGCCAGGATTTCGTCGGAATAATCAAGCGAACCATCCTTGAGGATGTCGACTTCCGCGCCTGCCAGGACGCGGATTCCCAAGTCTTTCTCACTCAAGGCGTGGATTTTCTTGATATGCGCGGCCATGCGCTTCTCGTCCAGGCCGTTGGCAACGGTCACGGCCTTCGAATGGTCAGTGATCGCGATGTACTGGTGGCCGAGTACCCGCGCGGCTTCCGCCATCTCTTCAATCGAGTTCTTTCCATCGCTTGCCGTCGAGTGCATCTGCAGGTCGCCCTTCACGTCTTTCAAGGCGATAAGCAGCGGCAGTTCGTGATCTTCGGCAGCGACAATTTCCCCAGTGTTCTCGCGCAACTCCGGCGGAATGAAATCGAGCTTCAGTTTCGAATAAATCTCTTCCTCGGAGCGCCCAGCGACGCGTTTTTCACCCTTCAAGGTAGCCAGGGCATATTCATTGAGGGTGAGCCCCATGTCATTGGCGCGCCCCCGCAGCGCCACGTTGTGCTCTTTCGACCCCGTAAAATAGAGCAAGGCAGCGCCAAAATTCTCTTTTTCGAGCAGCCGCACATCCACCTGCAAGCCGTTTTCCAGCGTGAAGCTGACTTTGTTCTCTCCGTGCGCTAGTTTCTGGTCGATCCCGGCAAATGTGAGAATGTGCTCGGCCAGCGCATCTACCTGCTTCTGCGAAGTGTGTCCGTCCGCCAATGTGACCAGCAGATCAAGGTCGCCAACCGTCTCTTTGCCGCGGCGCAGCGATCCGGCAGGCGTCACGGACTCCACAGCTTTTCCCGCCTTCTCAATATGCGCGCTGATCGCCGCTGCCGCGTCTTCAGCGGTGTTAATGAGAAACCGCCCGCTGGACTTCTTGAAGACTTCCACCGCTTTGAGGATGTTTTGTTCGCTCTTCTCGCCAAAACCGGCAAGGTCCCGGAGTTTTCCTTCTTTAGCGATGCGCTCCACATCGGCTACCGTGCCAGCCTTGAAGTTGGACCACAGGAAAGCGACTTTCTTGGGCCCGAGCGACTGCAGTTGCAGAATATCCAGAATCGTCGCCGGATATTTCTTCAGCAGCTTTTTGCGCAACGCATAGTCCCCAGTCTTCACGATCTCCTGCAAGTGCTCCACCATGCGGTCGCCAATCCCCGGCAACTCCTTGAGCTTTTCCGGCTCTTTCACAAGCTGCTCGATCGATTCGGGCAAGCCGTCGATCAGCTCCGCAGCCTTCTCGTAGCTGCGATACCTGCCGATAATGGCGCCGTCGATTTCAAGGAGTTGCGCGGTTTCGCGCAGTACGCGGGCAATCTGTTTGTTGTCCATGATGAGACGATTATAAGCCGGATTCTTTTCGCGGAGCCAACGATCCACCGCAAACAAACTACGAGTTAGCTGGTTTGCGCGCAAGAATCAAGAACGTAAAACGCTTGTCCACGCGTTTTGGATGTAGCGCGGTAGGAGCGGAATCGTTAGGTGCACTTGATCCACCCCAGTTCTTGGCATAAGCTCTGCCGCAGAAGAATACAAGCTGGCGGGATGGAACTTCCGCGCACCAGCATTGAGATGTTATGTACACGTCAGCAGCCTGGAACTATTCGCGGTTGTGATCAACGCGCTTCCGCGAGAGGATTCGCGATGTCTCTATTTGAGTGGTGCCAGTGGCTGCAGCACACGCGTTTCGCCACTGCGATCAGCGAATCGGACTGGCTGTTCCCGTTGATTGAAGGCAGCCACATTCTGGCGCTCCCGTTGTCCGTCGGCATGATCATCATCGTTGATCTTCGCCTGTTGGGAATTGCGTTTTGCGATGGGCCGGGGGCGAAGCTCGTGCTTAATCTTCTGCGCTGGTCCAAGATCGGCTTCACGGTCATGTTTCTCACCGGTGGTCTTCTATTGATCACTCAGGCCGGCAAGGCTTATGGGAATGCGTTCTTTCGCGCGAAGTTGATCTTCCTTCTGCTACTGGGAATCAATGCCGCGGTGTATCAAAGAGTGTTCTATCCGAAAATGGCGCAGTGGGATTCGGACCGTGGGGCACCGGCGGGCGCGAAGTTTTGCGCCGGGTTTTCGCTGCTCCTCTGGATCGGCGTCATTGTGTGCGGCCGCACCATGGCTTACCAATTCTGATATGTCTCTCCTCTTCGTACTGCAATCCTGGTCAGGCTGGGCGCCATTCGTCTTCATCCGCGACAGCAAGTACGGCATGCCCGCCGTTCAGTCGTTCCATTTGATGGGACTCACCATTCTCTTGGCCACCGTACTTTTGCTGGATTTACGGCTGGCTGGCCTTGGCATGAGGGATTACGGGCTCTCCTGGCTGGCGCGGCAGCTCAAGCCCTGGACCCTGGGCGCCATCGCGGTCATGATTTCATCCGGGCTTCTGATGTTTTTCGCCACCCCGGGGAAGTACCTTGGTAGCCGGCCGTTTCGCCTTAAGATGCTGCTCCTTTGCCTCGCGTTTCTGTTTCATTTCGGCGTGCTCCGCAGATTTACGGCGACGGATTCGGCGGCGCGTCCGCGGTCGGTGGAAGTGATCGTGGCCTGCCTCTCGCTTACCCTTTGGTTCGGCGTGGGTTGGGCGGGACGCGCGATTGCTTTTATTCCCTGAGTGGAATATCCTCGCTGGCACTAGCGCTGCTCAGGAGGGATCCCTTGACTCCTAGAATCAGGCTCTTGAGGTTTTTGCCACTTCTTTTCGCCGCCCTGCTGGTCAGTCAGGCCCAAGCACATCACAACATGACGGCAGTCTTCGATTTCAACGACCGCGTCACCTTCACAGGCACGCTGACTGCTGTCGATTGGCGCAACCCACACACCTACTTCACGGTCGAGGTAAAAGCCGCCGGCGGCGCGATGGAGAGCTGGCAAAGTGAGGGCCCCGCGCCCAGCTTCTTCCGGATCCGCGATGTCGGAAAGGCTGATTTCGAAGCCAGCGTCGGAAAGTCCGTCACCGTGGAGGTCAGCCGGGCGCGCGACAAGTCCCGCTTCGGGCTCATCCGAACCTTTACATTGGCTGACGGGAAAATCGTTTCGGCCTGCCCCCAGAATTGCTAAAGCCTCTTTTTGAGTTACTGAGAGGGGGGTTTTCCATGAAGAATTTTGTTCGATTTGCCGTCATTCTAGCCACAGCCTCTCTCTGTCTCGTCGCTTTCCCGGACCAGGCGCCGGGGCAAGAGCTGAACGCCGAAGCAAAGTCCAAGGAAGCGGTTGAAGCCAGAAACAAGCGCAACGCCCAAATCTTTCAGAACAACGCCTCGGTCCTTACTTTTTTGGATCGCTATGGCAAGCCCACCGGGAAGATTGGCGAGCGGGCGCTCTACGAAGAGGCCGCGCTGTCCCCTGACGGGAAGCATATCGCCACCATCAAGGACGATTTGGAAAACGAGAGCGCCGACCTATGGGTCTTCAACGTCGCCACCGGCGCAGTTAGTCGCTTTACAACCAGCGTCAGGACAGAGTTCGTCGGGACGCCCGTCTGGTCTCCCGACAGCAGCCGCATAGCCTACGTCGCGATGCGAAAAGGGCAAGAGGCGGTCTACCTGCGGGCCGCCAACGGCCAAGGAGCAGAGGAACTCCTGTACAAGAATCCCGGCGCTTTCATGGATCTCTCTGGCTGGTCCTCGGACGGCCGATTCCTGACCTTCTCCATTTCGGATCTTAAAGGAGGCGCTCTCTACATTTTGCCTCTTCAGGGAGGTCCCGAGCGCAAAGCCAGCGAAATCTATCACGGCGATTTGCGTGTTTCCAGGCCACGCTTCTCTCCCGACGGCCGCTACCTGTCGTATGTCGTGACCGACAAGACGGAAAAACGGGAGGTTTTCGTCCGCCCGGTCGATCCCTCCGCGAACGCAGGCCCGTGGCAGATTTCCAACGGCAGTTTGAGCTCCGGGTATTGGGTTCATGGCGGCAAACAACTTTATTATATTGCGCGTGACCAGTCCGTGATGGCCGCTGAGGTCAGCACTTCGCCCTCCTTCTCGTTTAGCAAGCCCACGGTGCTGTTTCGCCAGAAGAATGCCGTTCCGGATGACCTGATGTACATCAGCGCCGATGGGGATCGCTTCATCGTCCTTCCGCCGGCCCGCGGCCAGGAGGTACAGCAGCTCACCGTCTTCGATCAAGGAGGAAAAGTTGTAAAGAAAGTGGGCGATCCGGCCCTGTATTCCATTGGAGCCTTTTCCCCTGAAGGCCATCGCCTACTAGTCATGAAGAAAGACCTCGATACCGGCCAGGAAGATCTCTGGGTTCTCGATATTGACACGGCAAAAGCCACCCGCATCACCGACGACACTCGGTTTAAAACCACTCCGCTGTGGTCTCCGGACGGAAAGTATATCCTCTTTACCGCGTTGCTAGACGGCGACTGGCCCGTCTATCGCAAAGCCGCGGACGGAACCGGCAAGGAGGAAGTGTTGTTCCGCCACACGCCTGGTGCGTTTGTCGGTCTCAGCGATATTTCTCCGGATGGGAAATTCTTCGTCTGCGACTCGGGCGGAGTCATCATGCTCGTCCCGCTCACTGTGAGCGATTCGGCGGCACGCAAACCCATCGAGTACATGCGGGACGAGTTTAATGAGGGCACCGGCAGGCTATCGCCCGATGGTCGATTTATCGCCTACCGCTCCGATGAGGCTAAGCCCGAACGCTTCGAGATTTATGTCCGTCCCTTCGATGTCGCCAAGCCAGTGGCGGATGACAAGAAATGGCGCGTGTCGAAGGACGGCGTTTTCGGTGACAATATCTTTTTCGGCTTTCCCACCATGCTGCAATGGCGCGCCGACGGCAAGGAGATTTTATTCCGCGCACTGGAGCTGGATTCCAACGACCTCGTAATGGTGGCCGCTGATGTGGAGACCACCCCGGCGTTCCGGGTCGGCACGCCCAAAGTGCTTTTCAGACTACGTGGCCCGGTTACGAGCAGCCTCGGCGCGGTCAGCCGCGACGGCCAACGCTTTGTCCTTCCTGTCAATGTGCCCGCGGATAAAACCGCGCCACCTTCAGGGGGCGAATGACGCATTTAGCGCCATCAGCCGGCCGTACAAAATCAGAAAAAACGAGGCTACGGCCTCACGCGGGAGGCCAAGCTCGCCGAGGCCTCCCACTAGTCTTGCGGACAGGCTTGCCGTTATTTTCGACCTTGGTTTTTCTCGTGTTCTCTGTATGCTGCGCAAAACAGAAGCCCGAAGCTGAATACCGTCCCACAACGACAATCAAGGATTTGATGAACGGCCTCGTGGATCCCGCCGCGGACACCATCTGGAACTCCGTCGCAACGACCATAACCATAAAAGGCAAACTAGAGAAGGCGCCTCACACCGACGAAGAGTGGGCCACGGTTCGCGGCAGCGCCATTCAACTGCTCGAAGCCTCGAACCTTCTACAGATTCCCGGCCGCCACGTTGCAAAACCCGGACAGCGAAACGAGCAGGGCATCGAACTCCAGCCGGAGCAGATAGAGACCCTAATCAATCAGGACCGCCAGGCTTGGATCACCCTCGCTCACGGCCTTCATGACGCCGCAACGCAGGCCGTCAATGCCGCAGACGCCAAGGATCCCGCGAAAGTGCTAGAGAGCGGCGAACAGATCGACAACGCCTGCGAACGCTGTCATCAGAAATACTGGTATCCGCACCCGGCTCAGTCCCGAGCCAAGTAAGGCCGCTCAAAGCAAGACGCCACGCGGCTGGGAGTACGAATCCGGATCTTCACCAACCTCCTTTGCCGCTAAATAAAAAAGGCCGGCAGGGGGCGCGACCCTGCCGGCCAAATGAGTGCTTGCTCCTTCAGCCACCGGCCTTTGAGACGTTGGCCGCTTGGGGACCTTTCGGTCCCTGCACGATTTCAAATTCGACCGGGTCTCCTTCTTGCAAGGTGCGATAGCCATCACCGACGATGGCGGAATAATGTACGAAAACATCTGGACCATCATCGCGCCCGATGAACCCGTACCCCTTGGAATTGTTAAACCATTTCACGGTTCCTTGCACTTCGCTTTCCCTCCTGAATAGGGGACTCTGGATTTCGCTCCACAGCGCCAGGCGAATAACCCTAACGCTGTTAAAGATACGAATCGCGCGGAGTGTACCAGAATCGATTGCCCAGTCAATAGCACAATCGCTTCCTCTGCTAAAAAAAAGTAGGGTTATGTCGTTTATAAAATCGGTTTAAGCGAGTTACTGTTTTAGCCGGTTTGGCGGGGCAAGGAACCTGAAATAATACAGAATTCCGGCGATGGATTTGGCATCCCGCAGTTTCCCGTCCCGAATCATCTCCTCTAGTTCCTTGCGTTTATAAGCACGGGAAATTATTTTCTCGTCTTCTTCGGGTTCTGCTTCGCCGGCGGTCAATCCTTCGGCGAGGAGCAGGAACATTTTTTCCTCCAGGAAACCCGGCGTCGGGAACATTTCCAGAAAAACTCGCAATCTCTTCGCGCGATAGCCGGTTTCCTCGATCAGTTCGCGCGCCGCAGCAGCTTTGGGGGTTTCGCCGGAATCGATTCGACCCGCCACTAACTCCCATAAATACTGTCGCGTAGCGTGGCGGTACTGCTGGATAAGCAGAATCCTGCCATCTGGCAGAACAGGTAGCACCACGACCGATCCGGGATGCGTGATGACCTCCCGGATGGCTCGAACCCCACTTGGCTCGATCACTTCGTCGCGCCGAATCCCAAACACCGGCCCCTCATAAATTGAGGTGCTGTTTAGGATCTTTGCGGTCTTCACTCGCGAGATTCCTGAATATTTCTTCATCTTTGTCCTCGCCCAATTCCAGAACACCTGAATGTTTCTTCAGTCCGTGCCGACTTTGCACTAATCTCGGAAACCTAAATATTTATTTATCTTTCTCGCCCGCGCTCCAATCCCGGTGGCACATGATACCGGGAAAACGCAAATTCGCCACTCCTCGCTGGACCACAGACTTGTTTGCGTGCAAACACGCGGACCGCCTATACTCGGCTTGCGTCCTTGGTTCTACGTAGTGGCGAGCTTCAACTCGGCCGCGTGGATAGCACTGCGCCGACGTTGGTTCAAAGTGCATGTCGATAAACACCATCATTGTCGATGACGAAAAGCCGGCGCGGGATGAGCTGGCGTTCCTTTTGAAGGGTTTCCCCGAGATCAATCTGATCGGACAGGGAAAGAACGGCGTGGAAGCCGTTTCGCTGATCAAGGAACACTCCCCCGACCTGGTCTTCCTGGACGTAAAAATGCCCGGCCTCGATGGGTTCGGGGTTCTGAAAAAAATCGTCGAACGCAAAATGAAAATGCCGCATGTGGTTTTTGCCACCGCGTTTGACCAGTACGCGGTTCAGGCCTTCGATGTGAATGCGGTGGATTACGTTCTAAAGCCGTTCGATAAGGCGCGCATCGCCAAGGCGATTGCTCGCGCGCGCAAGATGGTGGAGACGCAAACTTCGACCACCGAGCGGCTCGAGCAGCTTGTCAGCCAGCTCGGCGCTTCGAAACAGAATTCCGTGACTCCGGTGAAAATTCTGGTGCGGTCACAGCAGAAATTGCTTCTGGTCGACGGCGAGGATTTGATCTGGGCATCCATCGACCGTGGTTCGATTTCCGTCATGGCCCGCGATGTCGAGGGCAGTTCGAATTACCGGACTCTCGAAGAGCTCGGCGACGCGCTCGATTCCGAATCCTTTTGGAAACCGCACCGCTCCTTCCTGGTGAACATCCATTACATCAAGGAAGTTGTGCCGTGGTTCAACTCCACCTACATGCTGAAAATGAATGACAAGAAGCACACCGAAATCCCCGTCGGCCGCTCCCAAGTCAAGCGCATGCGCGAACTTTTTAAGCTTTGACACAAGGTAGGTGCTTCCAATGGTCACGAGCGCGCCACAATCAAAGCCGGCTAAACCGCAAGTTCTAGACCGCGTCTTGGCGTTTCTCGTTTTGCTTCCCGTATGGATAGCACTGGGCAGGGTTTTTGATCATTTCAATTTCCTTGCACTTCACCGTCCCTTCCGACAAGAACTCCTAATCGATGCGATCGGGGCGGCAGGCATGGTGATTTTTTGTGCCGGCGATCTCCCAAGCAGGGATGATGTTACACCGTGCATTCTTCTCTTGAGCGGTCGTCAACGTATGATTTCCCCCTGGAAGAACATTCAACTGGAGAAACAGCAGTGACTAGAGACGACGCTTGGAAACTGGCCAACCATTGGGTTGCAGCCTGGAACGCTCGCGACCTGGACTCGATCATGACGCACTATGAAGATGCCATCGAGTTGACTTCGCCCGTTGCCGCCCAGTTCTTGGGGACGTCCGATGGGAAGGTAGCCGGAAAGGCAAACTTGCGAGCTTACTTTCAGCGTGGGCTGGAAGCTTACCCGGAACTCCACTTTCGCCTTGAGGACGTGCTCTGGGGCATCAACAGCGTGGTGCTCCTCTACACAAATCAAAAGGGAACACGCACGGCGGAGTTCATGGAGCTGTCATCGACCGGGAAAGTGGCCCGAGTGGTGGCGAACTACAGTGCCTAGCAACTCAGCAGTGGGATGAAACAACAGGGCACCCCTCCACGTATCTATCTCCAAGAAGGAGCAATGGCCTATTCGCCCACACTGATTATTCATATTTGCGGCGGGTCCCTCGGCTTGCTGTCCGGGACCGCGGCGATGATTTTTCGCAAAGGTTCCCCCCGCCATGTGCTGGCGGGAAAAATCTTTGTCGCGTCCATGCTGACCATGGCGGCCTTCGCGGCCTACCTGGCCGTCGTGAGGCATCAACCAAACAATATCGGCGGCGGGATTCTAACCTTTTATCTGATCGGAACCGCATGGCTGACCGCCAGGCGCAGAGACGGGGAAACCAGCCGTTTTGATTGGGTTGCGCTCCTGATTCCCTTGACAATTGGTGTTCTCAACTGGGTGATCGGTCTTAAAGTCGCGCGCAGCGGAGCGAGTTCGCAAGACGGAGTTCCCGTAGGAATGATCTTGTTCATGGGTTCCGTGTGCCTGCTGGCTGCCGCGGGGGACTTTCGCATGTTGGTGCGCGGCGGAGTTGCTGGAACAAAGCGCATCGCGCGGCATCTCTGGCGCATGTGCTTTGGGCTGTTCATTGCATCAGGATCTTTTTTCCTGGGACCCTCAAACCGCCCGCTGAGATTGCTGTCGACAGTGGGGATCGGAAAATATGTACCGTCGGCTCTATTCAGCACAAACTTGTACTTGATTCTCACCATCCTTCCGCTGATTTTGCTGATTTTCTGGCTTATCCGAATCCGGTTCACAAATGCCTATAGGAAAGTAGAAATTAGAAACTAGAAGAGGCACAAAAGTACGCCCCCACCGCCCATCGGCACGAAGCAACCAAAACAAGAAACCAAGCCTCCAACTCCATAGGGCAAATTGCGCCTCACGCAATTTGCCCTTTTTCTTTTGCGGCGCCTTTCCGCCGTTCCTCCGGGGTTTCCTCTCGAAAACCTGATCTGCACCACCGTTATTAGGGACTGGACTGTTCCGACGCCGCACCCACACTCGCTTGATAAAGGACTGACATATGAAAAACAAGAAACCCGACGCCGAACACGTCTGGAAACAACTCGATGACGTGCTCGTTCCCAGGCTACGCCTGTCCGTCACGGAGCGCGGCGTCTATTCTCATCTCCTGCGGCACAGCCGTCTCGAAGGCAAGGCCCTACTCCACTTCTCCCTTACCTGGCTCGCCCGCGGTGCCCGCGTCTCGAAAACCCCTGCCCGTAATGCCGTACGCCGCCTGATCGCCCATGGCGCTTTGCGTTTGGTCAAACGCAACAATGCCGGCCACGTGGTTGAGGTGCAGCTGCCTGACGAAATTCTCCGCACCCGTCAGGGCAGCCGGGCCGCTCAAGGAGGCATCGACTTGGAGGCGGATTTCCTGACGAGCAAGGCGCTACGCCAGGCCATTCATAATCGAGAACGGGGATTCTGTTTCTATTGCCTGCGCCGGGTTACGACTCTGACTCGCTGCCTCGACCACGTTGTGCCGCGCGTGTTCTTCGGGAGCAATTCCTATCGCAACCTGGTCTCCTGCTGCTTGCGCTGCAACTCGCAGAAAAAGGCACAGTCTGCCGAAGATTTCCTCCGCTGGCTTTTCCGTCAGCGCCGGCTGACCGAGGCCGAACTCACCGCGCGCCTCCGCGCCCTCGACGCTCTCGCTTCCGGCAAGCTCCCCCCTCCTTTGCCTTGCCTGGCCGGTACGCGGGCTGCGCACGCTAAGCCAGCGGCTAACTAGAAAATCGAAATTAGAAAAGGGAGAAGACCCTTGCAAAAACCGCAAGGGTTGGCCACGCAAAGGCGTTTTTCAGAATTAAGGCGCGGCCACCCGCCTCCGTGAATCACCGAAAGAGTGATCTACCCTGACGGCTACGAGCCGTCGCCAGTGCAGAGGTCAGGTGGAGTCCGTTAAGCGGGAGAGATCGCCGCCCTTACTCTTCGCGGGCTCCTTCGTGCCCGCGAGTCATCCTGCCACGGTGGCCGTGCTTTTTGTGCCCGTGAATGATGGGAGTACCCGAAAGGAAGAAGAATGGTGCGTCAACACCGCCTGCATCATTACAGACACCACCGATAATCCCGTATGGAAAAACCATGGCAGTATTTGTTCCGTCGTTGTGGACGCCAGTGGTACCGGGAGCAGCAGGATTATCTTCACCAATGGCGGCCGTTGCGGCCCATTGGGTCGAGGTGATCTGAGTGGCATTTGGGTCAGTGTTGGCAGGCGGCGTCGTATATAAATTAACTGAAGAGCCGTTAAGAAAGAGCGTAGTTGCAACACCATAGGGGTCAAGACCTTCCGCAAAGATATATTCGAAGGCGCCTGACTGGCTTGATTTATTGGGGTTAATGATCAAAGGGTTTACAACGCTGCCTGTTGTCGCAAAGCATGGGTTGAGATGGAACGTTGGGTTAGTAGCGAGGGCTACCGTACCAGCAATCTGGCCGGGTACTGGCGGCGCGCTGAACGTGATGGTTGCATTCACCGTGGCGTCAAATGGTGAGCCATTGTCCGCAGCCATTGCATCCAGTGCGCCGCTAGCTGAACCAGATGAAATTGTGGGCAGGAGCGTTGCAGTGAAGTTACCTGAACCGTTGTTGCAAGCAGATACATCTCCTACTGAAGAGTACGTTCCCGTAATCGTGGGAATGAGGTGAAAAACGTCGCCGGGAACAGGAGTCAGGGGGTTATATGTGCCATTGTAAATAAATGAAAAGTTTGGCCCCAATCCAAGGTTGTTGACCGTGATCGTGATAACATAATTGATTCCGAGCGTCGACGTCCAGGTGGGAACGATGTTGTAGTTCTCAGCGTCAATCACACAGATGGAATTGGCGAATGTTCCGTAGGTGTTGCCTGAACCACCTGCTCTGAGAAAAGTTGCAAATCCGCCTGGATACAAGGCTGTTTGAGCAGCGTTGTCACCGCTCGTGTGGACGATCTCCCATCGGCCAGGAACCTGGGCACGAATAAGCGCGGGGGACAAAAACATTACAATCAGTAATACAATTCCGATTTTATATTTCATGGTCATTACTCTTTCCGGACTGGTAAACGCCTGAGAGTTTGTGAGAACTTCTTGGTAACGATTATAGTGATATTTATAAGATGCTAATTATTCAATTACGATGGAATGTCCGACTTAGTAATAACCAAAGAGGGCCGCGTCTTACTTCCGAAAGAGCGTCTAGGTGGGCCCGTCCTTGACTAGGGTGGTGAACCTGCGCGTCATCATCCCCCTTGACGCTACGTCCTGGCTAGCTTCGTGTGTTAGCATTCTTCGTACCCCGCGTGCTGTCTTTTGTGCGGCCGCGAAGCGGCCGACGACACGATGGATTTTTCGCTTAACGACCATCAAAAACTGATTCGCGATACCGTCCGCCAATTCATGGAGGCGGAGGTGCGCCCCTTCGTCAAGGAGATGGAGAAGGCGGAGAAATTTCCGGCGGAGGCGATCAAGAAACTGGGCGAAATGGGTTGCTGCGGGATGCTGATGCCGGAGGAGTGGGGCGGGCCAGGACTCGATACGGTTTCGTATGTGTTGATGCTGGAAGAGGTTGCGCGCGTGTTTACGGCCATGTCGACCGCGCTGGGCGTGACGAATTCGGCAGTGCAAGCGCCGCTGCTGCTGTTTGGCACGGAGGCGCAAAAGAAGAAATACCTTCGGCCGATGGCCACTGGCGAAACGCTCGGGGCGTTTTGCTTGACCGAAGCAGCGGCGGGCTCCGATGCAGCGGGGATACAGGCGCGAGCCGTGCGCGATGCGAATGATTACAAATTGAACGGAACGAAGACCTGGGTGACCAACGGCAGCGTTGCGGGCGTACTGCTTATTTTTGCGAAGACCGATCCGGCGGCGGGCGGCAAAGGAATTTCCGCGTTCTTGGTCGAGCCGGGATTTGCGGGGTTCCGCGTAGGGCGGCATGAGGACAAGATGGGGCAGCGGTCGTCACCGTCGGTCGAGATTTTGCTGAATGATTGCGTGGTGCCGGTGGAGAACCGGCTTGGCGAAGAGGGGCAGGGGCTGAGGATTGCCCTGAGTGCGCTGGACGGCGGGCGCATCGGGATTGCGGCGCAGGCAGTCGGGCTAGCGCAAGGCGCTCTGGACGAAACCGTCAAGTACGCGAAGCAGCGCAAGGCCTTCGGGAAAAATATCAGCGAATTTCAAGCCATCCAGTGGATGATCGCCGACATGCAAACGGAAATCGAGGCCGCACGCGGCCTGCTGCATTACGCCGCCTGGCTGAAGGATGCGCATCCCACGAAAATGGGCGCAAGCGCGTCGAAAGCCAAGCTCTACGCCAGCGAAATGGTGAACCGCGTGGTGTATAAGGCAGTCCAAGTCCACGGCAGCGTAGGCTATTCGCGCGAAACCGATGTCGAGCGCATGTACCGCGACGCCCGCCTCATCACCATTTACGAGGGCACCAGCGAAGTGCAGCGCATGATCATTGCCCGCGAGCTGCTGGGCGAAGGCGGCAGGCTGAAGGTGGCGGCGAGTTAATCAAAGATGAAGGAATTGTTTCTCAATGGTGCTGAATGGAAGACATCGGATGACGTATACGATGCTTTTTTCAAAGCCGTCGGGGCTCCGTCTTGGCACAGTAGGAACTTCAACGCGCTGAATGACAGCATCGCAACCGGGAATATTAATGATGTTGAAGTTCCGTACTGCGTGGTGATTCAGAACTACAGCCAAATTGGTGCTGAGGCAAAGAAAATAGCAGATGATTTCATCGACCTAGTTCATGAAATTGGCGCGCGCGGATGCCCCGTCGAGATTCGCACCGAGGCAGAAGACACCGAGAAGGGGAGTAGAGATTGACGACAGGGGATAAGAGGAACAGAGCGAGAGTACTGAGCGGGATGCGGCCAACAGGCCGGCTGCACATCGGCCATTACTTCGGCGCGCTGCAAAATTGGGTGCGGCTGCAGAACGACCCTGCCTACGAATGCTTCTACTTCATCGCAGATTGGCATGCACTGACCAGCGACTACGCGGATACCTCGGGGGTAGCCGAGAACACGCTGCAGATCATGGTCGATTATCTGGCGGCAGGGCTGGACCCGGCAAAGAGCGTGCTTTTTCAGCAGTCGGTGATCCCCGAACATGCCGAGTTGCATTTGTTGCTGTCAATGGTGACGCCACTGGGCTGGCTCGAGCGTGTGCCGACATATAAAGAAGCGCTGGAAAACGTTAAGGACAAGGATCTACACAACTACGGTTTCCTGGGTTATCCAGTCTTGCAGACAGCGGATATTGTGATTTACAGCTCGCCTGACATTGCTGGGTTGTTTGTGCCAACGGGAGAAGATCAGGTTTCCCACGTGGAGACTAGCCGCGAAATTGCGCGGCGGTTTAATCTCGCGTATGCAGAGTTGAAACTTCCCGATCTGCAAGATGCAACCTGGAGCGGTTTAATAACAGAGGTCGGAATTTTCAACGCCCAAGAAGCACGAAGCCTCTTGGATGACGCCTATTCGGGTCATATTGAAAAAGTGAAGCGAGAATTATTGCGGGTCTACAGAACTGCTCCACTGGATGAAAAGGCTTCATACCTTAATAATCGCATCGGCGTTTTGCGCGCTCTCCTCAACGAGCCGGCTTCGATGCTGACGCAGACGCCGAGGATACCGGGGCTGGATGGCCGGAAGATGTCTAAGAGTTATGGGAACGCGATTACGCTGAGCGAGACGGATGAGGAGATTCGAAAGAAGACCAGAGTGATGGTGACGGACCCGGCGCGGAGGCGGCGGACGGATCCGGGAAATCCGGACGTGTGTCCGGTGTACGACTGGCATAAACTGTTCTCAGCGGAAGAGCCGGGCCGGCTGGAGTGGGTGCGCCAAGGCTGCACCACCGCGGGGATCGGCTGTATCGAGTGCAAAGCCGCCATGGCCGAAAATTTGATCAAGTGGATCGCCCCGGTGCGCGAGCGCCGCGTGAAATGGGAGAACGATCCCAAGGGCGTCCTGGAAATTTTGGACGAAGGTTCGCGCAAGGCGCGCGCGGTCGCGCAAGGAACAATGGAGCGCGTACGCGAAGCGGTCTTCGGTTGGGACAAGAAGCGAAAAGAGATTGGTGGATCGGTGGCCGGAGCATGAGAATTAAAGCTAAGAATTAAAGCTAAGAATTAACACAGAGTTCGCCGAGTTCGGAACACAAAGGGCACAGAGAAGAGCGGCCCGCCTCGGAAGGCGGCCCTTACGATAGCAGAAAGAAGGAAAAGGAAAGAATGGCGACGCCGTACAAAATAAACATACCGATGTACGAAGGGCCCTTAGACCTTTTGCTCGATTTGATCAAACAGCAAAAGATGAGCATTCACGACATACAGATTTCGAAAATTACGGCGCAATACCTCGATTACCTGCACAAATTGGAAGAGCTGGATGTGGATGTGTCTTCGGAATTCATTTATATGGCGGCGACTTTGATTTACATCAAGTCGAAAATGCTGTTGCCGCCTGATCCTTTGGGGGAGACGGAAGACGCATCGGGCGATCCGCGGGCGGAGTTGGTGCAACGCCTGGTGGAACACGAAAAATTTAAAAACGCGGCGCAACTTTTGTATCAGAAACAGCAGATTGAAGAAAACGTTTGGTCGAAGCCGGACAAGTCGCTCTACAACGACGAAGGAACCGAAGGCGAGCTAGTGGTTTCGCTCGTGGATTTGGTGAAAGTGTTCCAGCAAGTGCTGGAGCGGAAGAAGGAAGTTTCGCGGATCGAGTTGCGGCACGAAGAGTTTACAGTGGCGCAGATGATTGCGGCGCTGCGGGCGCAGATATTGGCGAGCGCGGAGAGTTCGGTGAATTTGATTCAGTTTTTTGAGGCTTGCCCTTCGCGGCACGCGATGATTGTGGCATTTCTGGCGGTTTTGGAAATGGTGAAATTGCAGGCCGTGGCGCTGGTGCAGGAGAAGCAGTTTGGTGATATTTTGGTGCGGAAACATAAGATGTTTGATTTGGTTTTTGATGAAGCGGGCGGGATCAAGCAGATCGACGAAGAGTACAAATAATCGAAGTAAAGAAGCGATGGCGTAGCGAGGCAAAGAAAAGAGAGATTTCTCACTGCGCAGGCCGACCGCTTCGCAGGAGCGAAGCGGAAAGAAAAAGCGTCGGCCTGCTCCGTTCGAAATGACAGGCGGCAAGCGCGGGGGCGAGGCAAGCATGACAAACGAAGAGAGAAAAGCGGCGTTGGAAGCGATTATTTATGCGGCGGATGAGCCGGCGACACTGGAGCAACTGGCGAAGGCGCTTGGCGAAGAGAAGCTGGCGGTGCAGGCTTCGCTGGATGAGTTGGTGGCAAGTTATGCGTCGGAAGAGCGCGGGATCGAAGTGCGGGCGGTGGCGGGCGGATACAAGTTGTATACGAAGCCGCAGCAGCATGATGTCGTGCGGCGATTTATCAAGAGCTTGCGGCCGCCTTTGCGGCTGTCGATGCCGGCGTTGGAGACTCTGGCGGTGATTGCTTACAAACAGCCGGTGACTTCGCCGGAAATTTCGGAGATTCGCGGCGTAAATACTTCGGGAGTGATCAGCACGCTGCTGGACAAGCATCTGATTACGACAGCGGGACGGAAGGAAGTGATGGGGCGGCCGATTTTGTACAAGACGTCGAAGGAATTTTTGATGCGGTTTGGATTGAGCGATCTGGAGGAGTTGCCGAGCTTGAAGGAATTTGAGGCGCTGGCGCGGGAGGCGTTGGGGAGCGATGAGGGGTTTGCGCCGGTGGAGAATGGGTCGACGGACGAGGGGAGCATTGCGGCGTCTGCGGCGGAGAACACCGCGAGTGCCAAGATGGAAGCGCGGGAAGAATTGTTGGAAGAGACAGCAGCGAACAACGAGGGAATGGCAGGGGACAAGAGTAACGAATTGCCGAAAGCGGCGGCAGCGGGAGAATAGGACCGAACAGGAAGAAAAGGATAACGCAGAGACGCAGAGTAAACAGAGGTTCACAGAGAAGACAAGCACCCGCCCGAAGGTGGCTTCTGCATTTCTAGCCAAGAGAAAGACGCGGAAACGACAAAAGGAAAAATGGAAGAGAGACTGCAGAAGATTATTGCGCGGGCGGGGATTGCTTCGCGGCGGCATGCGGAGTTGCTGATTACCAGCGGACAGGTGCGCGTGAATGGGCATGTGGTGCGCGAGCTGGGGACGAAAGCGGACGCGGCGAAGGACCGGATTGAGGCGGCGGGGCGCGTTGTCGAGGCGAAGGAGGGGCGGCGCGTTTACATTGTTCTGAACAAGCCGCCGGAAGTGGTGTCGGCGATGGCGGACCCGGAGGGGCGCAAGACGCTACGAAATTGTTTGCGCGGTTTGCCGGAGAGAGTGTTTCCGGTGGGGAATCTGGAGTATGCGGCGTCGGGGCTGGTGTTTTTGACGAATGATGGGGATCTGGCGGCGGTGGTGCTGAAACATTGGGCGAAGCTGGAGCAGGTTTATCAGGTGAAGGTGAAGGGGATGCTGACGCTGCCGGACCTGGAGCGGCTGGGAAAAGAGATTGGCGTTCGAATGCGGACGGTGCGGCAGCCGGATGCCACGCGGGGGCGCGCGGCGAATTTCTGGTACGAAGTGCGGATGCGGGATTCCAAGAAGGAAGAGCTGCGGCGTTTGTTGTTCAAGGAAATGCATCCGCTGGAGAAATTGAAACGGATTGGATTGGGGCCGCTGACGATTGAGGGGATACCGCGGGGACGATACCGGATGATTGAGCAGAAGGAAGCGGAGAAGTTGAAGAAGTTTGAAACGGACGGGGAAGGAAAAGAAAAGAGTAACAGCTTTACGCAGAGGAAGAGAAGAGGAGACGCAGAGGGCGCAGAGACGAGGGAGAAAAGAACCGGTCTGAAGACCGGCCACTACAAGGAGTCTGCGTGAAGTATTACTTTATCGGAGAAGTGGAGACGACGGACCAGAGCTGGGTGCCGGACTACGTTAAGAATGTGACGGGGATGGTGGAGCGTTGGGGCGGGCGGTACCTGGCGCGGACGCCTAAAGCCGAGAAGGTTGAAGGCGAGAGAAAACCGTCGGGAATTATTGTGATTGTCGAATGGCCTTCAAAAGAGGTCGCGGTGGCGTTTTATGAGAGCGAAGAGTACAAGCCTTACCGCCAAAAACGGCTTGCGGGCGCGAAGAATGAGTTTCTGCTGGTTGCGGGCGAGGACGTCGCCAGTGCCGCTCACATTCCCGTGTAGCGTTGGTTCCGTGCCGGGCTGACGGAAAAGCGGGAGCAAGGTTCCGCACTCCCAAGGAAGAATCCACCCACTATGGCTTCGGAGCGATTGCAGAAGATTATGGCGGCTTGCGGAGTTGCGTCGCGGCGCAAGGCGGAGGAGATCATTGCGGCGGGGCGGGTGACGCTGAACGGGAAAGTAGTGACGGAGCAGGGGACGAAGGCTGATCCGGATGGGGATTTGATTTGCGTAGATGGGGTGCCGCTCAAGAAGAAGGAACGGCTTTTATATTTTATGCTGCACAAGCCGAAGGGTTATGTGACTACCGTCAGCGATCCGGAGGGGCGGTCGACGGTGATGGAGTTGATGAAGAATTGTCCGGAGCGCGTGTACCCGGTGGGGCGGCTGGATTACGCGAGCGAGGGATTGCTGCTGATGACGAACGATGGGGCGCTGGCGCAGAAGCTGATGAAAGCGGGTTCGCATGCGCCGAAGACGTATTTGGTGAAGATCAGCGGGAAGCCGGACGAACGAGCGATTGCGCGTTTGCGCGCGGGGATTGCGATTGAGTTGGAGGATGGGACGCGGGTGAAGACTTCGCCGGCGAAGATACGGTTGATGGAGGACGGCGCGAATCCCTGGTATGAGGTGGTTTTGATCGAGGGGCGGAACCGGCAGATTCGACGGATGTTCCAGAGCGTGGGATTCCTGGTGGAGAAAATCAAGCGGGTGCAACTGGGGCCATTGGTACTGGACGTGGCTCCGGGAAAATTTCGGGCGCTGACGGTGCGGGAAGTAGCGAAGTTAAAGAGCCTTTAGAAGATAAAGTATCGGTCTTTCCGGTCAGAACCGGAACGCAAAAACCGCGAAAGACTGGCTACTACAAAGCAGCGGTTAGAAAATGGCTACCTAAGGCGGGCGGCGATTGGCGGCGGAACAGGTGAGGAAGTAAACTGGGAGAGATGACTCGCACGATTGAAGAGCTGATTCCGGATTACCTGCGCGGGTTGCCGGTCTACGTGCCGGGAAAACCCATTGAAGAAGTCGAACGCGAGCTGAAGATTCATGCGGTGAAGCTCGCTTCAAATGAGAACCCGCTGGGGCCATCGCCGATGGCGATTGCGGCGGCGCACGCGGTCCTCGGCAATTCGAACCGGTATCCGGATGGTGGGACGAATCTGCTGCGGGGGAAAATTGGGGAGCGCTGCGGAGTCGCGCCGGAAGAGATTTTTATCGGGCTGGGATCGAGCGAGATTATTGATTTGGCGGCGCGCGTGCTGTTGCGCCCAGGGTTGCAAGGGTTAACGTCGGAAGGGACGTACGCGCCGTTTTCGGTGGCGATTCGCGCGAGCGGTGCGGAACTGGTGCTGGTGCCGCAGCGGGATTTTGCCTTTGACTTGAAGGCCATGGCGAAGTCCGTCACGCCGAAAACGGGCGTGATCTACCTGGCGAATCCGAACAATCCAACGGGCAGCACGTTTGGGCGCGCGGAATTTGATGAGTTTCTCGCGGCGGTGCCGGATGGGGTGCTGGTGGTGCTGGATGAGGCGTACATCCATTACGCGGTGAGCATGGGCTTGCGCGATTCGATCGAGGCGTACCGCAAGAGAAAGAATTTGCTGATCCTGCGGACGTTCTCCAAAGTGCATGGGCTGGCGGGACTGCGGATTGGCTCTGCTATCGGCAGGCCGGAACTGCTGTTGGCAATGAATAAACTGAAGACGCCATTTAATACTTCGGGAGTGGCGCAGGCGGCGGCACTGGCGGCGCTGGACGACGGAACGCATGTGACGCGCTGTATTGAGACGAACGCGACGGAGCGCAAGCGGTTGAGCGAGGGATTGGCGAAGCTGGGATTCAAGCCAGTGGCGAGCGAGGCGAACTTTGTCTTTATTGTGGTGGGCCCGGATGCGAAGGCACTTTGCGATGACTTGTTGCACATGGGCGTGATCGTGCGGCCGCTGGGGTGGATGGGATTTCCGGAAGCGATGCGGATCTCGGTGGGGACGACGGAAGAGAATGACAAGTGTTTGTCGGCCATGGCGCGGTTGATTTTGAAACGCGCTGGCGACGGTCAACTAGCGGCGCGATGAGATGAGAGGCATGGTTCAGGAGGTAAAGGAGATTAAGGAAGTAAATGAGGTAAAGGAAAAGCGGGCGGCCATTCGATGAGGGTGCACCTTCCTGGTGGGACGGAAATCGGCGAGCGGGGCGATGCCGATCCAATCACGAAAATTTTGAGGGAAAGCAAAACGATTGCGGTGGTCGGATTGTCTTCGAATTCGATGCGGCCGAGCTTTGGGGTGACGGAATATATGCAAGACGCGGGCTACCGGATCATTCCGGTGAATCCGAACGAGGCGGAAGTGCTGGGGGAGAAGAGTTACCCGCAACTGGAAGATGTGCCGGAGAAGATTGATATTGTGAATGTTTTCCGGCGAGCGGAGGATGTGCCGCCGGTGGTGGAGAGCGCGATTCGAATTGGGGCGAAAGTGGTTTGGATGCAGCAAGGGATTGAGAACGAAGAGGCGGCGGAGCAGGCGCGGGCGGCCGGATTAGTGGTGATTGAGGATGCGTGCATTTTGGTTGAACACCGGAGACGAGCGAAAGGACTGAAACGATAGACGAGTCGAGATAAAGCAGATTTGGCGACCCGCGGATGTTTTGCGCGGGCTTTTTATTTTTTGGTGAAAGGAAAGAAAAGGATTTATCGCAGAGCAGGAGAAGAGGAGACGCAGAGGGCGCAGAGAAGAATCAGCGGGGGAGGGGGAAGACGAAGAGGTTGCGGCGGCCGGTGATGACGCCGGCGAGGGAGCGGCCGTCGGGAGAGATGGCGAAATCGCGGAAGAGGTAGCCGCGCAGAACGGGCATGGGGGTAGGCTCGGTGACGGGAATCTCGTGCGGCGGCGCGGCTACGAGCGGTGGAAGGTCGATCCAGACGAGGTCGCCGGATTTTTTTTCGATGGCGCGCTTGAGGAGGATGCGGGATTCGTCGGGAGACCAGTGGTAGATGCCGAGGCCGATTCGAACGCGGGCAACGTGATTGAGCGCAGTGAGGTCGCGAATTTCGAGGACTTCCTTGTCAATGTAATAGGCGACCTTTTTCCCGGCGGGAGAAACGCTGAGGCCGCCTTCGTAGCCGTCCAGGGTGGCAAGTTCCTTGTCGTTGTCGGTGAAGAGATCGAGGCGCTGGAGGCGATTAGGGCCGTTCATGTTGCGGTCTTGCTCGATGGCGAGGATGGAAATCGTGCCCGGAATGGGAGAGATGTCGCGGAAAGTACGACCCTCGTGAGGAGTTTTGAGGGGGCCGATGTCCGTCCGGGTGGCCTTCAAGGAGAAAAGCTGGCGGGGCTTTACGGCTTCGGAGAGGAAGCCGACGGTGGCATTGTCGGGAAGGAAGAAGGGGCTGGCGGCGTCGAGGATGACGTTGTCGCCTTTGTTAATGCGGATTTCGCGGCCGGAATCCTCGAAGAGCAAAGTTTGGAAGGAGTCCTCGGCGCGGTCGGATTCGTCGACGGTCGTGGTAAGCAGCTCAGCGGCGATCATGCGGCCATTGGGAGACCAGCGGAAGGAATTGACGATGTAGCTGAACTGCTGATTGCCGCGGACGTATTTTGGGCCTTCAAAGATGCGGCGGCGCTTGCCGGCCGCGTCCTGGAGCCAGATGTCGTCATGCTCGAGGTCGTAGGCTTTGGTTTTGACTTTGCGGTAAGCGGAATAGACTAGGCGGCCGTCGGAGGAGTAGGCGAAGGCAGTGACTTCTTCGTCGATGGTTTGGAGGGGCTTTTCGGGGTTTTGGGCGGGTGTAGCAGAAGAAAAAAAGAAAAAACAATTAACACAGAGGGCACAGAGAGTGCAGAAGGCACAGAGGGCACGGAGAGAGAGGTGGCGAGATTTATGAAAGCGGAGATGGATCATGGTTGCGGGTGGGGTCCGGTATAGGGATTGCAGCAGGGGGGCTGCGCGGACTTGTACTCCATGAACTCGACGCGGGTCATGTCGGGATCGTAGATGTCGAAGGACCATTTGCCGTCGCGGCCGATTTCGGGCTGGTCGGCGGTTTTGAGGCCGTGGGTGCGGAGGCGCGCGTTGCAAGATTGAATCTTGTCGACGGCGAGGGAGAAATGATTTTGCACGCCGCGTTCGTTGTGGTCGGCGTTGGACGGAATGTTGAGCATGTACTCGATCCAGTCGGTGCCTTCGGGGACCTGGATCTCCCACCAATCGTTGTCGGCGTCCTTGAAACCGCCGTGCCAGTACATGCGGAAACCGAGAAGGTCGCGGTAGAAATGGTCTTCGGCGGCGCGGTCTTTCACGATGAAGCCGGCGTGAAGCATGCGGGTGCTGATTTGCTCGCCGGGGGCGGTGAAGAATCGCGCCGAGGGGAGTTGCACGAAAGAGATGCGATTGCCTTCGGGGTCGTGCAGCTCGAAATGCTGGACGCCGTTGCGTTCTTTCGTGACGGCGCCGGCGGGGACTTTGTGCGCCAGGAGATAGCTGTGCATCTGCTCGACGTCGGGAGTGGAGAAGGCGACTTCGGCGAGGAGATTGTCGGGGGCGCCTCCGGTGACTTGCAGGAGTTCGAGTTGTTGATGGTCGTTGACGGTGAAACACGGGAGGATCGCGCCCATGCAGCCGGCGGTGCCGCCGGCCATGCCGAGAACGTGGGAGTAGAACTCGCGGGATTTATAGAGGTCGGTGGAGTAGAGGCGCACGTGGGCGATGCCGGTGATGGGCGGGCGCGCGGGCGGGACTTGCGCGGCGAGGGGCAGGCAGACGGAAGATAGTGCGAGTGAGAGGATGACTCGGATCATTTAGTGCCCGAAGGATTTTGACATGGAACGAGATTCTTCGGGAAGCGGGTCACTTTTTCGGTCCAGGGTGAGGACCTGTAAATTCGGAGCAGCAAGTCTTTCCTTTGGGAGTGAATTCCATGAATTCGATGCGAGTGTCGTCGGGGTCGTAGAGATTGAGCTGCCATTTGCCGTCGCGGCCGAGCTTGGGTTCTTCGCCAGGCTTCCAACCGTTTTTGATGAGTTGAGCTTTTGCGGCTTGAATGTCAGGAACACCTAGAGCGATGTGATTCATCACGCCGAGCGTGTGTTTGTCGGCGGTGGGCGAAATGTTGAGCATGTATTCGACCCAATCCGTGCCATCAGGGACTTGCATGGCGACCCAATCGTCCTTGTCGTCTTTCATGCCGCCGTGCCAGTAGGGGCGGAAACCCAATATATCTTTGTAGAAGTGGTCCACGGCGGCGCGATCGTGTACTACGAAGCCGACATGAATCAGACGAATGGCTTTGATGCCGGGCAATCCTTGTGTTGCGTGTGCCTGTTGTTCCAGAAATCCAACGCGGTGTCCTTCGGGATCGTTCAATGAAACCAAATAATTCTTCTTATCCTCGCTAAACGCGATTTTGTTAGCCACAAGATAGCTTTTCAGGACCTCCAGGTCTTCCACGGCGAAGTCGATCTCCGATAACAGATTAGAAGGTGGAGCGCCTTGCGCGGTAGACAGCGTCAGCATTTGATTTAAGCTGAGCATAATACTTAAAGGTGATCGCGGAATCTGCTCGCACCACAGGCATTCGCCTTCTGGATGTAGCACCTTTGAGTAGAAGCCGCGGGCCGCGGCGATATTGGTCGAATAGAATTCGACGCGAGAGACCCCCAGGATTCGCGGCCGCAGTGGTTTTTCGTCTGCGCTGGCTACGGTACAGAGAAGGAAAGCCAAGAACGAAAATACGAAACGCTTCATAGCTCACCTCAGGGATTCGATCCGCTACGCGATTTTATCTTACGAATTTCGTCGAGGCGGGCGCGAAGGCGCTGCTCAAAGCCCTGGTCGGTAGGCTTGTAGTAGGCGCGGCCGGCGAGATTGTCGGGGAGGCAGGTCATATCAGTGACTTTATCATCGAAATTGTGGGCGTACTTGTAGCCTTCGCCATAGCCGATGTTTTTCATGAGGCCGGTGACGGCGTTGCGGAGGTGGAGGGGGACGGGATCGGCTTCGGTTTTGCGGACGTCTTCCATGACGGAGCCGTAGCCGGTATAGAGGGCGTTGGATTTTGGCGCGAGCGAGAGATAGACGGCGGCTTGTGCGAGGGCCAGATGGCCTTCGGGCGCGCCGAGAAAATCGAAAGCGTCCTTGGCGGCGAGGGTGACGGCGAGGGCGCCTGGTTCGGCGAGGCCGATGTCTTCGCTGGCCATGCGCACCATGCGGCGCGCGAGATAGAGCGGGTCTTCGCCGGATTCGAGCATGCGCGCGAGCCAATAGAGAGCGGCGTCAGGATCGGAATTGCGGACGGATTTGTGCAGGGCGGAGATGAGGTTGAAGTGTTCCTCGCCGGCCTTGTCGTAGCGGAGCAGTTTTCGTTGGAGGACGTCTTCGAGGAGGTCCTTGGTGATGACCTGGACGCCTTTTTCGTCTGGGCGCGTGCTGCGGACGGCTAGTTCCAAAGTGTTGTAGGCAGCGCGGGCGTCGCCGTTGGCGAAGGAGGCGATGCGGAAGAGGATGTCTTCGGGAGCGGTAATGGATTCGTTGCCGAAACCGTGCTCTTTGTTGTTGAGGGCGCGGCGAAGAAGCTCAGCGATTTGCGGCGTGGTGAGGGGATCGAGGACATAGACTTTGGTGCGTGAGAGTAGCGGGGAGATCACCTCGAAGGAAGGATTCTCTGTGGTTGCGCCGATGAAAATGATGTGGCCGGCCTCGACGTGAGGGAGAAAGGCGTCTTGCTGGGCCTTGTTGAAGCGGTGAACTTCGTCGACGAAGACGATGGTGCGATGGCCGGAGCGGGATTTCTGTTCGGCGATGGCCATGACTTCCTTGATTTCCTTGATACCGGCGAGGACGGCGCTGAAGGAAACGAACTCCGAGCTGGTCAGGCGTGCAATGAGGCGCGCGAGGGTGGTCTTTCCGCAGCCCGGCGGTCCCCAGAAGAGCATGGAGCCGAGACTGTCGTTTTCGATTTGCACGCGGAGAGATTTGCCGGGACCGAGCAGTTTTTCCTGGCCGATGAATTCGTCGAGGGTGCGCGGACGCATGCGTTCGGCGAGCGGCTGGTTGGCGGCGGGAACGTCGGGCTCCGGGGCTGGTGGCGGCAATTTTGAGAATAGGCTCACGTTATTTTTGGATGTGCCCGGCAGGCACAGAGTTTCTTTGACGAGCGGCTTCGTAAAACACCACGGCCGCCGCGGCGGCGGCGTTCAGCGATTCGATGCCGCTGGCCATGGGGATGCGGATGCGCGCATCGGCGCTACGCTCGACTTCTTCTGGAAGCCCGGCGCCCTCATTGCCGACAAGGAGGGCGACTGGCTGGCACCAATCCACTTCCCAGGGAGCGAGGAGCTGCTGTTCGCCGTCGCGCGGTTCGTGAACGCTCGAAGCAAGTGTTCGTATCGCCGCGACCTTCAGTTGCGCCAGTAAGATCGAGAGTGATATGCCAGCAAGAATCGGAAGGTGCAGAGCGGCACCGGCGGAGGCACGCAGAGCTTTCGGCGAAAACGGATTCGCAGTACCACTGATGCCAGATGCAGCCGTAGCCGCTCCGGTGACGCCGAACGCAGCGGCCGTGCGAAGAATCGTCCCCACATTGCCGGGATCCTGGACGCCGGCGAGTATGACGAGCAGGGGAGCGCAGGCAGAAACAGGCGCGCGCACGAAATCATCGAATGAGGTTTCCCGTGGATGAACCAGCGCTGCGACCCCTTGTGGATGCTCCGTGTCGGCGAGGCCTTCAAAGAGGCGGTCGGTGGTGCGCAGAACGGGAAAGGCCATCTCAGGTCGGTCGATGAGGGAAGAGAGCCGCTCGTGATGGCGCTCGCCGGATTCGCTGAAGAGTACAGCCTGAATGCGACATCCGGAACGCAGGGCTTCCTCGACGAGGCGCACGCCTTCGACGCCGACGAAACCGCTTTCTGTGGGTAAGCCGCCGCGCAGAGCTACGCGGAACTCCTTGAGCCAGCGATTGTCGCGGCTAGTGAGGAGCGCGGGCTCGGCCAAGGAGCGAGCGCCACGAGTGGATTTGCCAGGCGTTGCCATCACCGTGGAGGGTAGCAAATTTTCGCCAGGGGAAGCCAATTCCTGATTGGCCATCCGGACGGATTCATCTTGAAGGAAAATGGTTCATCTGGAAGCTCTTATTGCGTGGGGTGAGGGGGTATGGTAGCGTCGCCCGAATAAGGGCAGCGCTGGCGAGGCGCTGCAGGGTGGCGTCACGACTACGCCCAAGGGCCAAAAATTGCCAGCTGAATTGCTGCGCGTCAATGCACAATCTCCGGAAGCGGACCTGCTGCGTTATGCGGCAGATTTCATTTCGCGCGGGAGCGTCGTTGCGATTCCCACGGATACTTTCTATGGGCTGGCGGCCGATCCGTTCAATCTTGCCGCGGTGGATGAAATCTATCGCGTGAAGGGGCGACCGGAGACGCGGGCGTTGCCCATCCTGGTGAATTCGATTGAACAAGCCATTTTGCTGGCGCGGGAAGCGCCGCGGAAATTCTTGCGGCTCGCTCAAGCGTTCTGGCCCGGAGGATTGACGCTGGTGGTGAACGCAGCGCAGCGCATTCCGCTCAAAGTGACTGCAGGCACCGGCCGCGTTGCTTTACGCTGGCCGAACAGCACACTGGTGCGGCGCCTGATCGATGAATGCGAAGGCCCGGTCACGGGCACAAGCGCCAACATTTCCGGATTTCCGTCGTGCTCGAACGCGGAGCAGGTAATGAAGCAGCTCGGCACGCGTGTTCCGCTGGTGCTGGACACCGGTGAAACCGGCGGCACGTTGCCTTCGACGATCGTGGAACTGACAGGCGATACCTGGAGAATCGGCCGGGAAGGGGCGATCCCGGTGGCGGAGATTGAGAAGGCGCTGGAGTAAGTCCAACTGAAACGACATCGTCGTTAATCCAAACGAAGTCGGATACACTCCGCCCGAAAATCCCTGAATACGGGTATCCGAAATCTTCATCCAAATTGTCTCTCACGAAAAGTTTAGGCTGCCGTCTAATGGGCCTGCGGAGGATACGGGCCCGCATGAAAAACTTCATCGCTGGTTTCTTTGCCGGAACGCTCGCCCTAATCGTCGGAGTACTCGGGTATTTGAGGCTGGGCTTGCTCGACGTTCGTTCGGATGCCGCCATTCCTGACCGGACGGCGCGCTTCCTGTATTCCGGTATTCACGCTTCCGTTCGGCGCACTGCACCAAAATTGCAAAGCCCTTTGCCGCAGAATGACGAAACGCTGATTGCCGGCGGGAAACTGTACTTAAACGATTGCGTGGGATGTCACGGTGAACCCGGCAAGCCGCCGAGTGATTTTGGCGCGACGTTCTATCCCCCGGCGCCGCAATTTTCCCGCGTGGGAACGAAATACTCGGAAGCGGAAGTGTTCTGGGTCGCAAAGCACGGCATACGAAGAACAGGCATGGCCGCACAGGGGTCGTCTTACACCGATCCGAAACTGTGGTCGCTGGCTGCGTTCATCAGCCGCTTCCCCAATCTGCCGCCGCACGTATTGGAGGAAATTCAACAAACGCCAACAAAGTAGGCGGAGTTCAAGGGGGTTGCCGCGTGAAACGATTTGCACTCGGATTTGTTGTCGCTCTCATCGTTCTTCCAATCGTGTGTCTGGTGTACTTCTCGCTGGGCTTCTCGCAGATTCGGGCTGATGCAAAACCCTCTGCTCTGGAAACTGCAGTTTTGCGCGCAGCAGTGCGGGCTTCGGTCCGGCGGAGCGCGGCGGGAGTTCCCAGTCCACCAGCAGCAAACGACGACGATATAGTGGCTGGAGGAAAACTCTACGTACTCGGATGTCAGGGCTGCCACGGCGATTTGGGCGGGCCCTATCAGGAAGACAATGATCTGTATCCCGCGCCGCCTCAGCTGACGCATGCCGGAACGCAATATTCGGAGCCCGAGCTGTACTGGATCGTGAAACATGGCATTCGAATGACGGGCATGTCGGCGTACGGGCCGTTTTATTCGGAGAAGGAATTATGGTCGCTGGCGGCGTTTCTGCGCCGCATCGACAAATTACCTCGTGAAATGATCGAAAAGGTTCGACAGAAAAAAGCTGGCTAACGCTCAGCGCGGCGGGGCATACGATATTTTACCGAGGATCGCCGGGCCGCGTGCCCCGGTTGCGGAAGGGAGGTTCGAGGGGCGCTGGTGGAGAGTTTCGTAGGCAAGCAGGGCGAAGGCGTAGGCTTCCTTGGCGTCTTCGGGAATGCCGAGACGCGAAGAGGGAAGAACTTCAATGCCCGGAAGGGCAGCCGAAAGCTGGGCGAGAATTAGGGGATTGTGCGCGCCACCACCGGAAACAATGAGTTGGTGAACTTTTGTTTTGGGCAGGACAAAACGGTTCAGCGCATCAACCACGGAGAGCGCACTGAAAACTGTCGCCGCGCGGATGAGATCGTTGGGCTTGGCTCGATGGCGCTGCCCGAGCGCGAAACATTTTTTTAGGTAAGCGCGGCCATAGTATTCGCGGCCTGTCGACTTGGGCGGCGCCAGCCTGAGATAGGGATCGCGCAACAGATCGTCGAGGAGCGCGGGGAGGCTGCGTCCTTGCGCGGCGAGAGCAGCATTTTTATCGTATCGCTGGCGGCCGTGCGTGAAATGGGAGACGAGGGCATCGATCAGCATGTTGGCCGGGCCAGTATCGAACGCAAGAATTTGTTGTGGCTTGGACGCGCGGGGCAAAACCGTGATATTGGCGATGCCGCCGAGATTGAGCGAAACGCGGCCGAGTTTCTCGTGGCGATAGAGAAGGTAATCCACATAGGGGACGAGGGGAGCGCCCTGGCCGCCAAGGGCGATATCTGCCGGACGAAAATCACCGACAGTGGTGATGCCCGTGCGTGCAGCGATTAAGGCAGGTTCGCCAACCTGCAATGTCGAGGCGGTGGGTCGCCCCAAAAAATTGGTGGGCTTCCCTTGATGGAAGATGGTCTGGCCGTGACTGCCGATCAACCCAATCTTCGAAGGCGACACTCGAAATTCTCGACAAGCCACAATTGCGGCACGGGCGAACGCCTCTCCCAAGCGGAAATTCAGTTGGCTTAGTGCGCCCGCAGTGATGGTTTGCTGTTCAGCGACGCGGAGGATTTCCTTGCGGAGCGCAGGCAAGAATTTCACGGAGGTATGGCCGAGCAGCTTGGCGTTCAGTTTCGGCGGTGCGCCAGAGATTCCAGCAAGAGCCACGTCTATACCGTCGGCGGAAGTGCCCGACATCATGCCGAGAACAAGCATGGGCTTTTGGCTCATGAGATTTGCTTCTTCAGTTCCGCCAGCAAATTAAGGGCATCCAGCGGTTTCAGTTGATCGAGGTCGGCGCCGCGCAACTTGTCGAGCACCTCGCGATCCAGTGCGGTGAAGAGCACCTGCTGATTGCCGTTCTTGTGCGCAGTGTCAGAAGCACCCGGGGAAAGCGTTTCGCTGAGTTCATGCTCGCTCTGCTCGTGGCGCTTCAAAACTTCGCGGGCGCGCTCAATCACGCTTCGGGGGAGGCCGGCGAGGCGGGCTACTTCGATTCCGTAACTCTTGTCCGCGCTGCCGGGTTCGACGCGCCGCAGGAAAATAATCTCACTGGGTGTCTCTTTTACGGAGACGTGCACATTCTTGACCGTTGGCAGAAGATCGCCAAGTTCCGTCAGTTCGTGATAGTGCGTGGCAAACAGCGTGCGCGCCCGCGTGTGCTTCTGCAAATGTTCGACGACCGCCCACGCGATGGACAGGCCGTCAAAAGTGGCGGTGCCGCGGCCGACTTCATCAAGGAGCACGAGGCTTGCAGGCGTGGCGTGATTCAAAATGGCGGCGACTTCGCTCATTTCCACCAGAAACGTCGAGCGCCCCCGCGCCAGATTGTCGCTCGCCCCGATACGCGTGAAGATGCGGTCGGTGATCGGCAGCTTTGCTTGGCGCGCAGGCACAAAAGAACCCATCTGCGCCATCAACACAATCAGTGCGGACTGCCGAAGATACGTGGACTTTCCGCCCATGTTCGGCCCGGTAATGAGCAGAAGCTGCTGCCGCCCGGGCTCGAAGCAGAGATCGTTCGGTACGAAGCGCTCGCCTTTTTGGCGCAACAACTCTTCGATGACCGGATGGCGTCCGCCGATAATAAGAAGTTCGCCGGTAGAATTGAATTCCGGCCGCGAATAGCCGCGATCGGCAGCCAGTTTTGCAAACGAGGTCAGCACATCCATCTGCGCCACAGCCGAGGCCGTACGCCGCAAGCGCGCGGCCTGCGCGGCCACTGAAGAACGCACCTCTATGAAGAGCTGCCGCTCGATCTCCAGGATGCGCTCGTCAGCAGCGAGGATCTTCCGCTCATATTCTTTCAGTTCGGTGGAAGTAAACCGCTCGGCATTGACCAGCGTTTGTTTGCGCTCGTAATCCGCCGGAGCAAGATGCAGATTGGCCTTAGAGATCTCAATGTAGTAGCCAAAGATCTGATTGAAGCGAATCTTTAGCGAGTTGATGCTGGTGCGTTTACGCTCGCGCTCTTCCATCGCTGCGATGATCTGTTTGCTGTGCTGGCTGAGGTTGCGAAGTTCATCCAGCTCGGCATGGTAACCGCTGCGAATCATTCCCGGGTCTGTGGCCAAAGCCGGAGGCTCATCGGAGATAGCGCGTTCGAGCCGCTCGCGGACGTCGGCGAGTTCATCGATTTCCTGATGGAGCTGGCGAAGCAGTTCGCTGCCACCGGCGGGAGGCGGCGTAAGAAAATTCTTCAGCACCGGAAGCTGCACGAGCGATTTACGCAGCGCCACAAGTTCGCGCGGAGCCGCCAGGCCGAGCGTGATGCGGCTCGTGAGCCGCTCGAGGTCCTGGATGCCTTTGAGTTCCTTGCGAATTTCGCCGCGGACCATGGTTTGCTGGACCAAGTGAGCGACCGCGCCGAGACGCGCCTCGATGGCTTCTCTTTCAATCAGGGGGCGGAGGACCCAGGAACGCAGTAACCGCGCCCCCATACCGGTGACAGTGGCATCCAGGGCTGCAATCAAAGTTGTGGGGCCGCTGGTGCGCCCAACTTCCTCGGTAAAAATGGGCGCGAGCAATTCCAGATTGCGCGCAGAAACAGGATCGAGGACCAGTGCATCATGTTGTTCGTAGTAGCGCACACGGTCGAGATGCCGCAACGCTTCGACGCCGGAGGCATCCACTTTTTCATTTGGCGCCGCGGAGCGGTCGCCACGCGCGGAATTTTCCCGGAGGTAGTGAACGATGGCGCCGGCGGCTGCCAGCGCTTGCGTATGATCGTCAAGTCCGAATCCCGTCAGTTCGGCAACACCAAATTGTTCCCGCAGGATACGCTCGGCATAGTCACGCTGAAAAATCCAATCTTCGAGTCGCGATTCCACCCCGCCAACCCCTTCCAGAAGTGAAGTTTTCGCCGTCTCGAAAAGTTGTTGCGGCCTGGGAAGCAGAGTTTCCCTCGGGCGAAGCAACTGAAGCTCGTCGCGCAGAGCGTCATCGGCGCGAGCCCCACAGAATTCCGTGGCTTGAAATTCACCGGTGGAAAGATCGACGAAGGCAAGCCCGATGGGCGAACCCGAGGCATGCTTGGCCACGGAGGCGAGAAAATTGTTTTCGCGGGCGTCGAGCAGCGCGCCATCGGTGGCGGTTCCCGGCGTAATGACCCGCACGACTTCGCGGCGGACCAGTTTCTTGCCCGGGCCGGGCAATTCCATCTGATCGCAAATCGCAATCTTGAATCCGGAACGAATCAGCCGCGCGATGTAGGCTTCGGCGGCGTGGTAAGGAACGCCGCACATCGGAATGGGCTGGCCCTTTTCGCGATTCCGCGAAGTGAGCGTGATTTGTAGTTCGCGCGCCGCGATGATCGCGTCTTCATAGAAAAGTTCGTAGAAATCGCCAAGGCGAAAGAGTAGCAACGCGTGAGGGTAGCGCGCCTTGATGGCGTGATACTGCTGCATCAGCGGTGTTGTCGGTTCGCTCATTCCCGGATGCCTAAATGCGTTAGGAAAAAAGCGTAGTCCAGCGCAATCTCTCGCAAATAATCATACCGGCCAGAAGCACCGCCGTGCCCCGCGCCCATGTTGATCTTCAACAGCAGAGGATTCGCATCGGTTTTCAGCGTGCGCAATTTCGCCACGTATTTCGCAGGCTCCCAATACATCACCTGGCTATCGTTCAGCCCCGTTTTTGCCAAGATTGCTGGATAAGCCTTGCGCTCCACGTTGGTGTAGGGACAATACGACTTCATGTAGAAATAGTCTTCCGCGATTTGCGGATTGCCCCACTCCTCGTATTCACCCACGGTCAGCGGAAGAGAAGCGTCAAGCATGGTGTTCAACACATCGACGAACGGAACGTGGCTGATGACGATACGAAATAGATCGGGGCGCATGTTTGCTACCGCACCCATGAGAAGGCCGCCAGCGCTGCCACCCTCGATGACAAGTCTTTCCGGAGACGTATAGCGTTCAGAAACCAAGTATTCAGCTGCCGCGATGAAGTCCGTGAACGTGTTCCGCTTATGTTGCATGCGGCCCGCGTCGTGCCACGGTTTTCCAAGCTCTCCACCGCCGCGAATGTGCGCGACGGCATAGACGACGCCACGGTCCAGCAAACTCAGCCGGTTCGAACTGAAATTGACCGGCACAGAAATGCCGTAGCTGCCGTAGCCGTAAAGAAGCAGCGGTGCAGAACCATCGAGCGGGGTATCGCGGCGATGGACGGTGGAGAGAGGCACTTGTGTGCCATCGGAAGCGTTAGCCTGTAGCCTTTCGCTGACGTATAGCGAAGGGTCATAGCCCCCGAGAACGGGTTGCTGTTTCCTAAGGTGGCGTCCACGCGTGCGAAGGTCGTAGTCGAAAATCGAGCGGGGAGTCACGAACGATTCGTATTGAAAGCGCACATGTTCAGCGCCGAACTCCGGGTTTTCACCAATGGAAGCGTTGTAGGCAGGCTCGGCGAATTCAACGCGATGCGATGCCGCAAGCGCAGTAGGGGAGTCTGCAGTCAAATCCACGATGCGGAGATAGGGAAGGCCGCCCTCACGCTCGAACAGGACCAGGTGTGTCTGGAAAACTTCAGCTGCAGCAACCATGACCTCCGGGCGATTGGGAATGATCTCCCGCCAGTAATCTCGGCGAAGGTCGCTCACCGGGACGGTCACAAGCCGAAAAGTACGCCCGCCGGAATTTGTCCGAATGTAGAACAGCCCATCGCTTGGATTCGGGGCCAACCCGGGATGATGGTCCACGTAATACTCATGGTTGTCTTCTCGCACCGCAATGAGCCGAAACTCTCCGGTAGGCTGATCGGCGCGCAAGAAGCGGACTTCGCTGGTTGTGTGGCTGGAGATAGACAGAATGAGAAAAGCGCCGCTGCGCGTGCGTTCCACTTCGATGCGAAAGCGCTCGTCGGTTTCCTCGTACAGCAGAGGGTCGGGTTCGGTAGCTCCCAGGACATGCCGATAGAGCCGGTGGGAACGCTTCGTCGTCTCATCTTCCACGGTGTAAAACAGTGTGCGATTGTCGGAGGCCCAGGCCACACTGGTGACGCGTGCGAACCGCTCGGGGAAGGTAACTCCGGTTCGCAGGTCTTTGACGTAAAGCGTGTATTGGCGGAAACCCGTCGTATCGGTCGAATAAGCCAGCAAATGATTGTCTTCACTAACGTCAAACGAACCCAATCCCAGAAACGAGTGGTCCTCCGCCAGCGCATTGAGGTTCAGAAGCAGCTCTTCCGCCGCGCCTTCCGCACCTCGCCGTCGGCAATGAATCGCGTACTGCTTTCCTTCTTCGGTCCGCGTGAAGTAAAAGTAGCCGCGCAGCTTGTACGGAACGGAAAGATCCGTCTGCAAGATGCGTCCCAGCATCTCCTGATAGAGCTTTTCCTGAAATGACTCCGTGGGCTTCAGAATGGCATCGGTATAAGCGTTTTCCGCCTTCAGATAACCAATCACTTCGGGGCTGTCCTTCTGGCGGAGCCAGGCGTAGTGGTCCACACGGCGATCCCCATGCAAAACATGCTCTACCGGTTCGCGCCGGGCCACGGGTGACTTGAGAATTGTACTTTCTGTGTTTTCCTGGGCTGAGACGGGCGTCGCGGCGTTGGCGTCTGGAAACATGCTCGTCCGCTATACTATCGGAACTCGGTGACGGGACAAAGCAGTCGGCAGCGAGCGTGAGCAACCAGTGGCGAGAGAGACGGAAATCAAGCTGAAGATAAGTGATGTACCGGCGTTCCGTCGTGCGCTGGAACGGATCGGTGCCCGCCCCGCTGGTCCCGGGACGGCTCGAGTTCACGAGGAAAATGTGATTTTCGATACGCGACAGAGTAGCCTCGCCAAGAACGGCCAACTGCTGCGTATTCGAACGGAGATACCCGAAGCACGGGGGGAATCGCATTCTGCAGGGCCGAAGCAGCGAGTGTTACTTACTTTCAAGCAGCCAATCGACAACCTGGCGGACTCGGAGACAGTCGGCGAAGCCTATGGGCCATACAAGGTCCGCGAGGAACTTGAACTCGAAGTCGCGGACGCCGGGATTCTGGCCCGGATATTTGAGGGGTTGGGAATGAAAGGGTGGTTTCGCTACGAAAAGTACCGCACCACCTTTCGGCTGCCTGATTCGAAAGCATGGGCCAAGGGCCTTTTGATCGAACTAGACGAAACACCCATAGGGACCTTTGTGGAACTGGAGGGGCCCGCAGCGGCGATCGATCGTGCGGCCGAGGAATTGGGATTTTCAAAACGCGACTACATTTTGCAGAGCTATCTAAGCTTGTATCTGGAAGAGTGCCGCCGGAGCGGCGAAGAACCGCGTCACATGCTCTTTTCGCACCGCAAGAATCCCTCCAAATAGCAAATCGCACAAAAAAGTTCAGCGCGATGGTCATTTTTTCTTGACTTCGCGGAGCACGCGGCTTAATAAGGAACTGTGACTGCATTTTCGTCACAAAACGGAGTGAATTTCCTCTCGATGAGCGCGGGTAGCGAACTCCAACCTGGGCCGAGTCGGTCCGGGCAGTACGGCCTGAAGATGGTCCATGGGCTTGGCTTTCGGATGATTTCGCGCGATGCGCAGGCCACCGCGCGCGCGGTCGGGTGGGGAGGGTTCACTGGCGGGTAAGGCTAAGTCCATTTGTGTGAGGTACTTGCCCGCCGCCGAGGTTCTTCGGTGCGCGGGTTTTTTATTGTTGTCCTGAGTTTGAACGCGAGGGCGTTCGAATGACCCAGGGACTTCGCGAGGAGGGAGGACGCATGGATATTTACGCGACGGAATTGATGGGCGCAAAGACCTACGACGTTGAGGGGCACTACGTAGGACGGGTGCGCGAATTCTTTGTCGAACCGGCGGAGGCGCCGAACCGCGTCTCGCACTACCTCTTGTCCCGAGGCAGCTTTCAACCGCTGGTGGCCAAACACAACCAGGTGGCGTCGGTAGTGGCAGGGAAGATGGAGTTGAACGTCAGCGAACGGGCCTTGGAGCTTTACCGTCCTAACGAGTCGTGGCTGGCAGTTCAGAAGGATTTGCTGGATCAACAGATCATTGACACGCGCGGACGGAAGGTTGTGCGCGTCAACGACGTCGACCTGACCCCGTTTCGAACGAACGGCAATGTCGAACTGCGTTTGACGCAGGTCGATGTGGGGCTTCCCGGCGCCGTCCGAAGGCTGCTTCAAGGAGTGGTGCCGTACGCGCTCGTGCGAAAGCTCCAGAGCAAGCTGCCGCAGAGCGCTATTCGATGGGAGTTTGTGAATCTCGTCGAACCGGACCCGATGCGGCGCGTGAAGCTGCGCATCTCACACGAAAAACTGGAAGATTTGCATCCGGCCGACCTCGCGGAAATCATGGAGGATCTGTCCGCCGCGGAACGGCAGGGAATCATCGCCTCGTTGGATGAAGAGACGGCGGCGGCGGTCCTCGCTGAACTGGACGAACGGCTCACTACGCAAATCGTCGAAAAAATGGACCCGGAAAAGGCCGCGGACATTCTCGAAGAAATGGCCCCGGACGCGGCCGCCGACCTCCTTGCCGATTTGTCCAAAGAAACTTCAGAAGAACTTCTGGACGAAATGCCGGGCCAGGAAGCCGACGAGGTCCGGGAATTGCTGGAATTCGATCCCGCGACGGCCGGGGGAATGATGAACACGGATTTCGCATTTGTCGGTGAGGCTTCCACCCGCGAGGAAGTGTTGGAGTGGATGCGCGGGCAGGATTTGAATTTTGACCAGCTCGACACCATCGTCTTGCTGGATAGCGCGGCGCAGTTTTCCGGGACCGTTCCGGTTGCGAGATTGCTCCTGGCCGCAGGCGATCAACGCTGACCGAACTGAAGATGGAGCCACTGCTCAGCGTGCCGGGGAATGCGGACGACAAAGAAGTCTTTGAAATTTTCGACAAATACAACCTGCGGATGTTGACGGTGATTGACGATGAGAACCGGCCGATTGGCACGATCACTGTGGACGATGTGGTTTCGAAGCTGGTAAATGCGTAGAGAAGGAATTCGGGCGGAGCGATGAACTGGAGCGCCATTTCCGAAAAGTTTGACCGCATCCGGGCCGGCGACACGGATTTTTTGAAGAAAATCCGTGGACTACGCCGGCGGCTGACGCTCCTGCTGGCGGTAGTGGGCCCGGGACTGATCACCTCGAATGTGGACAACGACGCGGGTGGAATTTCAGTTTATACGCAGGCCGGGGCGCAGTACGGATATGCGTTGCTGTGGTCGCTGATTCCGATGACGATTGCGCTGTACGTCACGGAAGAGATGTGCGCGCGGATGGGCGTGGTGACGGGGAAGGGGCTTTCGGATCTGATTCGTGAGGAGTTCGGATTCCGGTCGACGTTTTTTGTGATGGTCACCGGCTTTTTTGTGGACCTCGCCAACGTGGTAGCGGAGTTTGCGGGCGTCGCGGCATCCATGCAGATATTCGGGGTCAGCAAATACATTGCGGTGCCCATCGCGGCGATGCTCGTTTGGATCCTTGTGATTCGCGGGACCTACCGGCAGGTGGAAGTTATTTTTCTCTTCGCCTGCGTTCTTTATTTGTCCTATGTATTTTCGGCATTTCTGGCCAAGCCGGATTGGCTATTCGCCGCGAAGCAGACTGTACTTCCGAATCTGAAGTTTGAGTCAGGATACCTGCTCATGTTGACAGGACTGGTCGGAACCACGATTGCGCCTTGGCAGTTTTTTTACCTGCAAGCAGGGTTCGTGGAAAAGAAAGTGGGGCCGCGCCAGTATCCGCAGGCGCGGGCGGATGTCCTCATCGGCAGCATTAGTTGCATGGTGATCGTCTTTTTCATCATCGTTTGCACGGCTGCCACTCTCTACGTCTCGGGCCACCGGGACATCACCGACGCCGCTCAAGCGGCGCAGGCGCTGATTCCCCTTGCCGGAAAATGGGCTGGAACTCTGTTCGCATTCGGTCTGCTCAACGCTTCGCTGTTTGCCGCTTCCATTTTGCCGCTTTCGACGGCGCATGTGATTTGCGAAGGGCTCGGCTTTGAGGCCGGGCTGGACCACAAATTCAAAGAGGCGCCGATTTTTTATTGGCTCTACACGATATTAATCGTGGTCGGGGCGGGCGTTGTTTTGCTGCCCAATGCTCCGCTTTGGAAGATTCTGATTTTCTCGCAGGTGGGAAACGGGATTTGGCTTCCGGTCGTGGTGATTTTCATTCTTCTGCTGGTGAATCGGCGCGACTTGATGGGCGAGTACGTTAACACGATAACGTTCAATATCGTGGCGTGGGTGACGGCCATTGCCATGATCGGGCTGACGTTAGTGCTCACGTATACGGCGCTCTTCCAGCAAAGTGCCCCACCGCCGTCGTAATGCTGGAAACGGCACTCCAAGTTGCGCCGCTACAGAAGCGTATGTTAACTTTGCGTCGTAAAGAGGTTTCCAAGGAAAGCCTGCAAAGACATCGTGTCTCACAACCAGAATACAAAAACGCTGCACGTTGCCACGACTAGTTCGCTCGGTCCGGTGACGCCGGAAGAAGCAAACCTGCTCGAAAAGCTGGATTTGACGCGGCTGCCGCGGCACGTTGCCGTGATCATGGATGGCAACGGGCGGTGGGCGCAGAAGCGGCACTTGCCGCGGATTGCGGGACACCGCTCGGGAACGCAATCGGCGCGCACGACGATTGAGACCTGCGCGCGGTTGAAAATTGAAGCGCTGACGCTTTACGCGTTTTCCGTGGAAAACTGGCGGCGCCCGCAGACGGAAATCGATTTTTTAATGGCGCTCTTGCGCGAATATTTGCGCAAGGAGATGCCTCTACTGCAGAAAAACAATATCCGCATGAGGTTTCTGGGACGAATCGACGAACTTCCCGCCGGCGTGCAGAAAGATGTGCGGGACGCCATGGAGAAGACCGCAGGGAACCAGGGCATGGTTCTTTGCGTGGCGCTGAACTACGGCGGGCGCGCGGAAATTGTGGATGCCATGAACGCGATTCTTGCCGAACGCAACGGGCAAGGTGCGTCGAGCAAGGTCACCGAGGAGCAACTCTCGCGGCACTTGTATACCGACGGCCTGCCGGACCCCGATCTATTGATCCGCACGAGCGGAGAGATGCGCGTAAGCAATTTCCTGCTTTGGCAGATTGCTTACGCTGAGATTTTTGTCACGGAGACTCTCTGGCCGGACTTTAACCGCGCGCGTCTGCTGGAGTCCTTGCTGGAATTCCAGAAGCGCGAGCGGCGTTACGGCGGCATCCGCGAAGGCCAGCCCTCCAATGAAAAACCGGCGCGAGCTGCTGGTAACTAATCCCTGTCCGGTGTCTGAAGGTATTTCTGCGACGTACCTTGACATCCCTTACGTTCTTGGAGTTCCCAGTTGTTAGTCTTTAGTGTTAATCAGAGAAAGAGGAATCAAAACTCGCAGCCTCCGCAAAACCGTCCGGAGCGCAAAAACGCGCTTAAAACCGAAGGCCTCGGCCTCCCACGAGCGTCTGCGCCACCTGCCTGATGGCCGCTGGCCCTTCGAATCGTGACTTGGATACAATTCAATTCCACATGGCCGACGCGTCGAACACAAGCGCGCTTCTCTTGGCTCAAGCCGTGGCATCTTTCTCGCGCTCGGAGTTGCGCTGGGAGCTCGCCAACATTGCGGCCGCCGTCACCATTCTATCTATCGCTCTGGCTGCAATCGCTCTTTTCTGTTTTCGCCGCCGGACGCGCGACCTGACGCTGATTTACTTTGGCCTGTTGTGCATTCTCTATGCCGTCAGGCTGTTGGCTACCCGGCCGTCCTTTCGTTCTCTCTTCGATGAGCCGCAAATATTTTGGGTCTACGTCAATTGGGTCATCACGTGCACCATCATTGTTCCCCTCAGCCTCTTCCTTTACCAAGTCGCTGACGAACACCTCAGAAGAAACTTCTTCCGCTGGTTTCTGGCGGCACAAACGGCCTTCGCCATTTTCGGAATCCTCGCCGCCGCGCTTGGAGTCAGCCTGGCCAAGCTCTTCGTCGCGAATAACTTCGCGGTGCTCGGCACGCTCGCGACCACCGCCTTATTCCCAGTCGTCAATAAATGGCGCCCGGGCCCGCGCCAACGCTTAAGCCACGAATTCCGCGTCTTTATCGCCGGTTTCGTCGTTTGGCTGCTATTCGTCCTGCACGCAAATCTCTTGGGCCTCAAGGTCCTGACTGGCGAAAATGTGGAGTTCCTAGGTTTCCTGGTCTTTGTTGGGTGTCTAGGATATGTCTCCGCGTACCGTACTTTAGCAAACGAAGAACGACTCCTTGCTATCAATAAGGAGTTGGAAATAGCCCGCCGGATTCAGTCTTCCACGCTTCCGCAAAGCGTCCCCACGCTTGCAGGACTCGAAATTGCTGCGCGCTACGTGCCCATGAGTGCCGTTGCCGGCGATTTCTACGATTTCCTTTGCATCGATGAACAGCGCGTGGGCATTCTGGTCGCCGACGTCACTGGACACGGCGTGCCCGCCGCGCTCATCGCCTCCATGCTCAAGGTTGCTTTCGCGGGCCAAGCGGCGCATGCCGACGATCCCGCGTTCGTTCTGACCGGCTTGAACCGCTCTCTCTGCGGCAAGTTCGAAGAGCACTTCGTCACCGCCGCTTATCTCTTTGTCGATTTGGAGAGGCGGCGGCTGCGCTACTCCGCCGAAGGCCACCCACCGCTTATGCTGGCCTCGCGCGGCGCCGGGAAGGTGCGAGAAATCGAAGAGAATGGCCTGATGCTGGGCATGTTTCCCGAAGCAGCCTACTCTACTGTGGAAATCGGTCTTAGTCATGGAGATCGCTGTCTGCTCTATACAGACGGACTCTTGGAAGCCAAGAACGCTGCCCAGGAAGAATTCGGCAAGTCACGCTGCAAGGAATTCCTGGAAACGCAGCTCCATATCCCTGCTGATCGTTTCGCACACGCCCTTCTCGACAACATCGCCGGTTTTTCCGGCAACAACTCCGCCCGTGCGCAGGAGGACGACATTACCCTCCTCGTTCTCGACTTTCAGTAGGCCTCTTCGCTCTCAAGAGGAATTTTGGACGGAGCAGGTATCGAGGGTAAAGAAAGGCTAAATCTAAACTTACCCACTACCGAAATTCCTGCTGGCCAGCCAATTTCCCCAATGTGTTGTAAGCTGTGGCGCTTCTGGAGGACGTTTATGCATCGTTTGCGCCGACGAACTAGCCTGGATCTTTCCTCTCATCGTGTTCTTTGCGGCTTCGGCCCACGCGCATGTCACGCGGGTGGAGATTCTTTCGCGGGCGGACGTGCAAGATGGGCGGGCGTTTGGGCTAGCGGGGGCTTACGAGAAAATCATTGGGCGGGTGTACTTTGCGGTTGATCCAGCGAACATCCACAACCGCCAGATCGTGGATCTGGATAAAGCGCCGCGGAATTCACAAGGAGAAGTGGAGTTTTTGGCGGACCTCTATTTGTACAAACCCAAGGACATGAACAAGGGGAATGGGGCGGTGCTATTCGAGGTTTCGAACCGCGGCGGAAGAGGAATTCTGCGGCTTGTGGACGGCGGTGGTTCTTCGGATCCGAACGGGGAAATCGGAGACGGTTTTTTGTTGCGCCAGGGTTACACGATTGCTTGGCTCGGTTGGCAATTTGACCTCGCTGATGAGGGGGAGAAAGTCCGGCTGATTGCTCCGGTTGCGCATGATGCGGGAGGGAAAGAGATACGCGGGCTAGTGCGATCGGACTTCACGCTGTCCCAAAGAACAGACGATATGCCGTTGGGACATATCATGCTGGGCCCCAACGGAGGAAAGAGTTATCCGGTCGACGATCCTGCCAGCGCGAAAAACGTCCTTACTGTTCGAGACGCGCCCACGGGTGCGCGGCAAATCATCCCGCGAAGCCAGTGGAGCTTTGCGCATTCCGTGGATGGCAAGCTCGTGGCCGACCCTTATTTCATTCATCTGGAGGGGGGCTTTCAGGCGGGGAAGATTTATGAGGTCGTCTATGAGGCGAAAGACCCGGTGGTAATGGGCACCGGGCTGGCGGCGGTGCGCGATTTCTTGTCCTATCTTAAGTACGATCCGCAGGCCACGGCTCCGGTGCGGCGGGTGTATGCGGTAGGAATTTCGCAGAGCGGGCGATTCCTGCGGCATTTCCTGTATCAGGATTTCAATGCCGACGAGCAAGGGCGACAGGTGATGGACGGCGTGATTGCGCATGTCGCCGGCGCGGGTCGGGGGAGTTTCAATCATCGATTCGCGCAGCCTTCACGCGATGCGCAACCACTGTCGAGTATCTTCTTTCCGACGGACGTGTTCCCCTACACCGACCAGCCGGAGACTGATCCGGAAACGGGCGAGACGGCAGGCTTGCTAGATGCGGTGAACAAGTCGCACATGGCGCCGAAGATTTTCTTTACGAATACGTCGTACGAATATTGGGGCCGGGCGGCTTCGCTGATTCACACATCAGCCGACGGATTGAAAGACGCAGCACCGGGAGAAAATGTGCGCATCTACTTTCTTGCGGGCTTGCAGCATTATTCTGTGCCGTTTCCGCCGCAGAAGTCTGCGGCTGGCTCAGATTTGGCCTCGCAACAGAAACCCAATCCGAACCCCGTGCAATGGTTCTGGCGGGCTCTGATAACCGACATGGATCAGTGGGTGAAAGACGGGACCGCGCCGCCGCCGAACACTTATCCGAGAATTGCAGACAGTACGCTGGTGCCGCTGAGCAAATGGGCGTTTCCGAAAATTCCGGGGGTAAACACGCCTCACGAAATGAATTTGGGATACCGGCTCGACTTTGGCCCGCAGTGGAAGTCAGGCATTATCTCGAACGAGCCGCCGAAAGTGGGAAAGCCATTTGGCGTACTGGTTCCGCGAACGGACGCAGATGGCAATGACTTGGGAGGCGTGCGCTTGCCGGAATTGCAGGTGCCGCTGGCTACGTATACGGGCTGGAATCTGCGGGATGCGAGCATTGGGGCTCCCGATTTGCGGCTCAGCTTTCTCGGTTCGTTTATCCCGCTTGCTCGGACAGCGGCGGAGCGGGAAAAATCCGGCGATCCGCGGCCGTCGGTCGCCGAACGGTATGCTTCGCGCGAACAATACATGGGCAAGTTTAGCGAGGCGGCCTTGGGGCTGGTCCACGATCGGTTCCTGTTGCGGGAAGACCTGCCGGCATTGCTGGAGCGTGGCGAACTCGAGTGGAAGGAACTCGCTGGGGAGAAATGAACGCAATGCGCTGAGAATTGCGCGACGCGCGTGATTTATTTGGCTTGATATGATGAGATGAAGGCAGCGAGTTCTCAGAGGATTCCTTTTCTATGACTTGGAAGCGGGTGGTGACGGCGGCGGTGTTGATTCCGTTTGCCGTGGGGATTGTTTTGTGGGGATCGACGGCGGTACTGGCGCTAGCAGTGGCGCTGGTGACGATGCTGGCGCTGTTTGAGTATTTCGCGCTGGGCGAAGCGATTGGGCATCGGGCTTATCGATTTTGGACTGCTAGCTGTGCGCTGCTGCTCGTGTACCTGCAATGGATGGCCACTGTGGTGCGGTCTGGGGCTTTTATAGGGTTCGCCACCTCTTCACAGATGACCTGGAGCATGGTCCGCACCTTTCCGCGAGCGGAGGATGGTGTCTTTCTATTTGTGCTCGGTATCGCGGCCATCACGTTGTTCACAAAGCGCCCGTTAGTGGAAGCGCTTCCGGCAGCAGGGATCAGCTGTAGTGGGCTGATTTTGGTCGCCTTTCCTTTGTCTTATGCCGTCAGGCTCCATGGAACCGGGCGCGAAGGCCCAATGTTGCTCTTGTTTGCCTTGGTCATCACCTGGGTGGGAGACACTGCAGCGTACTTCGTGGGGCGGGCTATTGGTAAGTACAAATTGGCCCCGCACCTAAGTCCTAAGAAAACGTGGGAAGGGACGATAGCGAGTTTCCTGAGTTCACTGATTGTCGCACTTGTTTTTTCGCGATTTATGACGCTGCCATGGGGGCATCTGTTGGGGATGGCGGCCGTTGGAAACGTGGCGGGGCAGGTGGGGGATTTGTTGGAGTCGGCGTATAAGCGGAGCGCTGGGATCAAGGATTCGGGGAGCATTCTACCTGGTCATGGGGGAGTGCTTGACCGAATCGATGCGCTCATCCTCGCCATTCCGGTAGTCTGGTATTATGAATTGATCTTCTCTCGCAGTTGGTAGATCGCCAGCCGGCTCCAGCCGACATAAGGGTATCGAACGACTTCGTGAAACTACTTTCTATTTTGGGTTCGACGGGATCGATTGGGCGGCAGTGCCTTTCGGTAGTGGAGGCATTGGCGGGACGGTTTGGTGTGGTTGGGCTGGCGGCGGGAGGGAACCTGGAGGAGTTGGTTGGGCAGATTGATCGGCATAAACCGGAGGTCGTGTCGGTTGGGGATGCCGGGCGGGCCGATGAATTGTCGCGGAAGTTGCGGGAGAAGGGAGTCGCAAGGTTTCCGGAGATTCACCACGGGGCTGAAGGGATGCTTGCGGTTGGGACGCATTCGAAGGCGGACATCGTGGTCTCGGCGGCGGTGGGAGTGGTGGGGCTAGAAGCGACTTACGAGGCGGTGAAGCTGGGAAAGACAGTGGCGCTTTCGAATAAGGAAGTGCTGGTCGCTGCGGGCGAGTTGGTGATGGCGGCGGCGAAAAAGGCCGGGCGCGAGCTGCTCCCCGTGGATAGCGAGCACAATGCGGTGCATCAGTGCTTGCGCGGCGGAACGCACGGAGAAGTGCGGCGTCTAGTGCTAACGGCGTCGGGCGGCCCGTTTCGAAAGACGCCGCTGGCGGCGCTGGCAAGTGTGACGACCGAACAAGCGCTTGCGCACCCCAACTGGCGGATGGGAAATCGCATCACCATCGATTCGGCGACGATGATGAACAAGGGTTTTGAGATTATTGAGGCCCGCTGGCTGTTTGGTGTGCGGCCGGATCAAATCGATGTTGTGGTGCATCCGCAGTCCACGATTCACTCCATGGTGGAATTCGTTGATGGTTCCGTTTTGGCGCAACTGGGCCCAACGGACATGCGCATGCCCATCCAATATGCGTTAACCTATCCGGAGAGGGTGGCATCTAATAATCAGGTGGCCCTCGATTGGACCAAGTTGAAGCGGCTGGATTTTGAGAAAGCTTCGACGCGACGGTTTCCGTGCCTGCGGCTGGCGCGGGAAGCGATGAAAAAGGGCGGCGCGCTGCCTTGCGCGTTGAATGCGGCGGATGAGGTGGCGGTGGCCGCGTTTCTGGAGAAGCGGTTGCCGTTCCTGGGAATCGCGGAAGTGATTGAACGGGTGCTAGAGCGGACACCGCGCGTAAAGTTTGAGAAGATGGAAGACGTGCTTACGGCCGATGCCGAAGCGCGTCGAATGGCGAGGGAAGAAGTAGGGAAGCTGACAGCAACGGCGGTCGCCGCGCCGTAAAGATTAGACGAAGGGAAAGATAGCTCTTATGGCGTTAGACGTGTTGATTGGAACAATTCTGGTATTGGGAGTGATGATTCTCGTTCACGAGTGGGGACATTTCATCGTGGCGCGGATGTTTGGCGTGCGCGTGGACGTGTTTTCGATTGGGTTTGGCCCGCGGCTGTTCGGTTGGAAGCGCGGGGCGACGGATTATCGCGTGAGTGCGTTGCCGCTGGGCGGATACGTTCGAATGGCGGGGCAGGATCTGTCGGAAGTGGATTCGAACGACGTGGCGCCGACGGGCGCGCCGGATGAATTGATGAGCAAGCCCCGCTGGCAGCGGGCATTGATCTCGTTTGCAGGACCGGCGGTAAATCTGATCATGCCGATTTTGCTGCTCACGGGCGTATTCGCGATCAAAGGGCTGCCGTATCCTACGTACCTGGACAGTCCGCCGATTATTGCGGGATTGGGTGACGCCGATCCGCTGCGCGGCGCCGGAGTGGCGGCGGGCGACAAGATCGTGGAAATAAACAGTGTGGCGACGCCGACCTGGGAGAAGGCGGAAGAGCAACTGGCCAATTTGAAGAACCAGGCGGTGGTTCATTTTACCATTGAGCATGAGGGACTGACTCGCAAGGTGGAAGCGCCAGGAAGCGTGCTGGCGCAAACAGACGCGGTAATCTGGTATTTGCCGAATCCTCCAATTGTGGGCCAGGTGACGAAAGGGCTGCCCGCGAGCCGGGCGGGCGTAAAGCCTGACGATATGATCGTGTCTGTAAATGGAAAACGCATCGAGAATTGGAAGATATTTGTGGACACCATTCAGCACTCCAATGGTGCGGCGCTGACTACGGTATTGAATCGCAGCGGCAAACAGATATCCGTGTTGCTGCAACCCGAATCCGGGGCGGGCGAAGATGGCAAGCCCACTTTTCGGATCGGCGTGCTGGGGCCGAAACCGATTTACGCGTATAAGAAAGTGACCTTTGTCGCTTCGGTGCAAAATGCAACCGAAGCGACGTGGAGCGGGACGCAGCAATTGCTGGGAGTAGTGGGGAAGCTTTTTTCAGGAAGGGTCTCGGTCAATCAGTTGCAGGGGGTCGTGCGCATAGCCGGCCAAGCGGGACAAGCTGTGCATGAGGGCCCGTCGGAAGTGGTGAATCTGATGGCCATGATCAGCCTGAACCTGGGCATTCTGAACCTGCTCCCGATACCAATTCTGGATGGCGGAAATATTTTGCTGCTCGCGTTGGAAAGCCTCTGGCGGCGGGACTTCAGCCTGGCGTTCAAAGAGCGCTTCGTGCAAGTGGGGCTGGTGTTCCTCTTGGTGCTCTTCGTCGTGGTTATGTACAATGACGTCGCGAGCTACCTGCCATTTCATACCTAAGTCGAACAGCTCGCCGCGGTTTCGGAGAACAACGAATGGCTGCATCGCCATCGCATCGAGTCTCCACGGGTGAACGCCTCAATACCGCGGAAACAACGGGAAAACTTCAGCAGGCCATGGCTACGCGCGGCATTCGCATGACGCGGCAGCGGCGCGTGATTCTGCAAGTGATGGACGACGCGGAGCAGCATCTGGACGTGGACCAGATCCTGGCGCGAGCGCAGAAAATCGATGCGGGCGTGCACCTGGTGACCGTCTACCGGACGATTGACCTTCTAAAAAAACAAGGGCTGATCGACGAGTTGGACTTGTTGCATTTGCGCGGCGACCGGCACTATTACGAAACACACGGGCCGCGAGATCACATCCATGTGGCGTGCTTGCGCTGCGGGAAAGTGCGGGAGTTCGAAAGCCGCTTGTACGAACAATTGAAGGAACAAATCGCCCGCGACTTCCATATGAAGGTGACCGTGTCGCGCACCGAAGTCGGCGGTTACTGCGAAGAGTGTCTGCAAAAACAGGCCAAGTCCTCTTGACGAAGCTTTTTCCTCTGGAACCTGTGTCCTTTTCGCGGTGTCTAAGATGCATGAACTTCCAATTTGAAACTCCACGTTCGGCACGTCACAAGCTACTTTTCTTGGCGGCAGTGATACTGGCGGTGGCCCTGTGGCCCGTCTTGAAACACGTGATGGGCGCTGTGTCACCGAGTCTCGCATCAGACGCTCAAGAGGGAAGCACCGGTTGGGATCTGCGCGCGATGTAGAGTTGCGGAAGAAGGAAGGGCTAGCCAATGAGTGCACGGATTTTAGCGCGGACCTCTGCCAATTCCGCGGGAGAGACTGCTCCTTTTCGCTTGGCTCGTCTCCTGCGCCAATCGAGGCTCTTCATTTGGTCCGCGAGGACGGCGCTGCGTGTCGGCCCGGAAATCAGCACCTCGAAGGGATAGTTTTTAATCTGGGTAGTCATGGGGCAGCAGAGCATTAGGCTTGTCTTTGTGTTGTAAGCAGCCGGGCTCAGCACAACAGCGGGGTGGTGTCCAGCCTGTTCATGCCCGGCTTGCGGGTCAAAGTTAATCCACACAATGTCTCCTGAATCGGGCACATAGGCAGAAGGCATCACCAAGCCTCTTTGCCCACGGGTCTGCCAAAATCCACTTCCTCGTGCAAATTTTCCGGAGTGATTCTTTTGAGGAGTTCCGAGAGATCGTAGTCCCTGCGCGGGACTGGTTCGATGACAATGCGGCCGGATTCTTCGCGCACGTCCACGGAATCTTCCAAGCGGAGTTTCGCGGCCTGGAGGACGGCGGAGGGGATTCGCACCGAGGCGCTGTTACCCCATTTCTTGACGACGGCCTTCATGGCGGTCAACGTCTCCTTGTAGAAACATTGTATCTACATGGTGCCATAAGGGCCAAGGACCGCACCCTTTGAAAAACCAAATGCCAAAGGGTGCGCCACCCAAATGCGTTTTTCGGAATTAAGGCTCGGCCACCTGCCTGCCGTCAGCGAGCTGTTAAGGCTTTTCCTTCGGCGGCTTAGGCGGCGGATTCTGGCGCGGCGGCTGCTGCCTCTCCTGCATCCTCTGTTGTTGTTGTGTGTGGCGCTGCTCTACTTGCTGGGTCTGCTGCTGGTGGCGCTGTTCGACCTGCTGCCTTCTTGCGTCATTGGCATTTTGCTGCGCTAGGCGCTGGTGGTCTTGCTCTTGTTTTTGCTGGAGCTTCTGATGCTCTTGTGCCTGTTTGGAGTAGAGTCTGTCCTGTTGTTGGCTGTATTTCTGGTCGAGCTTGGGATTGCCCGTGTTCGCCGGAGCCGGCCGATCGTGAGGTGTAATTTCCCTGGCGTGAGCGAAGGGTGGACGATTGGCATCGCCTCCCTGGTTGGCGGGACGATTGGGATTGTTATCGGGACGAGCAGCATTGTTATTACCGCGCCGATTGGCTGGCGGCTCGTAGCGTCCGCCGGCTTCCCTTGCTGGAACAACCGCAGAGCCGCGAAATGATCCGGGGCGTTGCGTTGCGGCGATGGGAGGCCTGCCCTGATTGGCTGAAGCGCGCAATTCACGATTGCCGCGCGCTTCCTGAATGTGCTGGCTTTGCGCGGAAACCGGGGCAATGTGGCGTTCGCGAGAAAAGGATTCTTCTTCCCGAGAGGGGCGCTCGCGGATACCGCCATCGCCGCCGTTGTAGCTGACGCGGGTTTCGTTGCGATTGATGATGGTGGTGTTGTAGACGTTGTGGACTTCCGTGATGTTCACGTTGGTCACGGAACGGTTGTAATAAAAGCGGTCGTGATCCCATCGGCCGCCTTCATACCCGTGGCCGAAATAGCCGAATCCATAACTGATGCCGCCATACCACCCAACGTGCGGGCCCCAATACCCTTCATGGAAGAAAAAGGCGCCGCGCTCCCAGCCCCAGTAGGCGGGCGTCCAGAGGAAGCCGACTTCGGGAGCTTCGACCCAGGTCCCAGGAACCCAGTAATAGTCCTCGTCCTCGCGATCCCAAGCCCAATAACCCGGGGTCCAGATGTAACCGTCGCCTGGGCAAAGAGGCTGCTCATAGACTGGTAGCGCTGGAGGGCCAAACTGAACGGAGATGCCCACAGCAACTTGGGCTCGGGATTGAGCCGGGATCGCCAATGCTCCAACTGCGAGCAACAACCAACAAAGCAAACGAGCAATACGCATGACTCTCACCTTTCTGGTGCGCGCTGGGCGTTCTTGCGTACTAGGGAGTGCGGCCGGTTACGTTACCGCGCCGACCGCACCCTTTCGTACAAACACTTTTTACTGGCAAAAGTTCTGGCCGATTCGAACGACTTGTACTAACGCTTGAGCTGAGGAGAGGAGTTTTGCAGAGCCGTAATCAGGTCATGTGCTGCATCTGGAGCAGGGACATCCGATTCCAGAATGATTTTTGCGGCGCTCGTGGATTTGCCGTAGAGCTTGCGATTCGCGTCCTCATCGGGCCTAAGCGTCGAGCCATCGAGAGATATGCCGGCAAACACACCTCGCGCGCGGGAGTAGCTCAGAATCTCCGCACGCATATAAGCGTCTGTATCGGCTGCCGCCGAGCGTCCCTTCGGTCCAGCGGCGATAGATGCATCCGCTCCCAGCTTCACCTTGGTATGCAGCAGGCTGCCTGCGCCGCGGTCGTTCATCACAAGAAAGACAAAGTCGGTAGCTTCTCCACCAATCTGCAACCCAATGCTTCCACCTTCAAGCGCATACATGGCCGGCGCGCCCCAGGAACCGGAGAAGTCCTTGCCGGTGCGGCACACCATGGTGCCACGGCCGTAGCTGCCGCCAACAACGAAAGCAGCCTTCAACACTGACGGCATGACGACCACACAGCGAGCCTTGTCGATCAGGTCTTGGGGAATGTCGTCAGGAACCTTGAGGATCTCCTCCATGACCTTTCCTGCGTTTTGAAGACGATCCTGCTCGGTTTTTGCTTCGCTCGGATTTTTTGCAGACAAGAAGGGTCCCAAAGCAAGCAGGCCCGCCACTAACACGATGCAGTATTTTGTGTACTTCATGCGAAGCGCCTCCTTGAGCGCCTGGTTTGTTTCCCCGTGCACACTCGTATTTTCTCTTCGAGCGGGCTGATCCCCTTAGAGTTCTTGGTCCCACTGTTAGAAGGGCATCCTCCCTTCCAAACTGGGGTTGGATTTGCTAATAGGCTGAGAATTCAATCACATAGACCGGAGGGAGGGAGTGACCGTTGCTGTAGCGGAAATGCGATGCGTGTAGAAACTACAGGGCAAGCAAGAGGGAATGGCCGCTTTCTGGGTACTGGGACCCATGCTCAACAATGCTCTCGTCTAGTCCAAAATCTCTAAAAAAGCCGCGGCCACCCGCCACCCAAAGGCGTTATTCGGAACTAAGGCGCGGTCACCCGCCCGGAACGCGCGGCTCAAACCGGCTCCGCGCCAAGTCTTAGGGCTTCTCTGCGGCCCTTTATCCAATCATCGGGTAGGTTAGTATGGGGCGTGGCCTAGGAACACGGGTGGCGACATAGAAGTAGAGGAATATGGCGAAAAGGGAGCACAGTGCCACGGCCTGCAACTCAGCCTGTACCCGTTCCTTGCCGAAATTCCAAATCGGATTCAAGACCAACTTGCTAAACAGGAAACTGAAAATCTTAGCTAGAACGAAGTGCATTGCTAGCTCCTTTCCGGGCTTCCTCTACTGCCACGGATCATCTGAATTCTGCCCCGTTGTAACTGTGCCCACCCCACCGCCGGGCGGCATGTTTCCAGATTTCACCAATCTCGCTGCTTCCGCACTCCCGGCTGCTTGTGCGGCTGCTTGAGTAGAAAAACCTCCGCCTGATTCTACAAATTTATCATTTGCGTCTCGGATTTCGTAAGTCCATGCCATCACTTCCTCCGCTGTCAGGCGCGACAGGTTTTGCAGGGTTTCATCCCCGCTTCAACGGCTTCGGTGTGGGAAGAAAACTCGATCAAATTCCGAGAATTTAAGATGTATGCGGCCCACTTGCAATCGGGTCTATGAAAAGTCATCCTCATCTTGCTGGCCACGAACGGCCCGAATTCGCTTTCTCCTTCACCTATTGTTCCCAATCGCGGAAACCGCTGAATCTCTCGCGGAAAACGTTGAACGAATGTGACGGTACCCTTTGGGACGTTAGGCGATATTCTGAGCATTTTCCACCTCCACTGGCTTCGGCCAGTGTACCACCATGCAAGTAACGGTTCAAAGCGGGTGGGCCGGGGGATACGTGGTAGGATTGACAACGGTTCAGAGGAGGAAAGTTATGGCCACACTCAAAGATAAGACTGAACGCCCGCGGATAGCTCGCGAAAAGGTAGAGGCATTTGTGGCAGCGGGCGGCAACATAAAATCGAAGGAAGCTGCCCCTCTGGGAATGGAACTTGTGCTGGCCGCCAACGATGTTGGGGAAGAACTAGGATACAAGATTCTCAAACCGAAGGCGGACTTCATTAGGCCCGACCCTGCTTCACAGGGCTAGAAAATGGATCACGGCGGGTACCGCATCCTGAAGGAGATTAGGGGCGGGCGGGTGGCAGGCCTTCGGCCACACGGCTGACCGGCGACTGTGAAGAGCAGTGGCGAGCGCGAAGATCGTCGAACGTTCGCACGTCTTAACGTCGGAACGTCGGGAGAGAGGCCGAGCGGCGCTTCTATTGCCGTTCAAACACGAGGATGTTCGGCTCCGTTCGGCCTGCGGTGTGGACGGTCATCGTCAAGGTCTTGCCATCGGAAGAAAGCTGGATTTCCTGGGTGTCCGCGACCTTGCCGTTGAACTTGTCGGTTACTTCCAGAGTGTGCTGGTCAACGCGTCGCGCCGAAGACACAAGACCTGCGGGCACGTTCGCGCCCACATTCGGATAATCCTTGCCATCGAATTTCACGCTCTTGGTTACGCCCTCCGATGAGTCGATAAACGAAAGGCCGTCTCCCTCGTAGGGCTGGACTTTGATCACAAAGACCGAATTCACCGTCTCGCTGGTGCTTTCCCAGGTTCCTGCGAACCCGGACGTTCCTGCGGTTCGTTTGTACACATACTTCACGTTGGTGGAAGACCCGTTGGGCGCGAACTCCGTGTAGTCGTCCATGAGGGTATTGCCGTCTTTGGAAAGGTGCCAGATTCCCGTGAGGAGAACATGGCCGTCCTTCTTGCGGACGACTTTCCAGGAGTCAGGCGCCTCGATGGTGACGGACAGGGTCGTGCTGAAACCGGCGGGCTGGTCCGTGCCATCGGCCGCGATGGTTTCCGGGCCGCCGCCAAAGTCAAAGGCGTACTTATTGCCGGCGACGCTCGCGACCTTCATCACGTCAGTGAGTTTGCTTTTCGATGGAATGAGCTTCCATTCGCCGACGAAGGGGTCGTTCGCCGCCCACAAAGCGCTTGCCAGCAAGCTGGCAACTAGCAGCAATGGAAAAGTGCGCTTCGTCATGGAGTCCTCCTTAGCCGGTTCGAAGTGTGCCAACTAGGGTTAGACGCTGAACAGGCGCATCTGTTTCCGACTCCCACTCGTCTCCGGCGGCATGGGGGCAGGGAGCTGTTTTAGGTTTTTTTGCTCTTGCCACTCAGTACTCGCACTTTTCGCTACTCCCCTATCTTCTTGCCTCCTAAGCGCTTACGCCATTCCGCGCCATTACTAACTTTTCCCTTGACAAGTGCAGTACGACCCTGATAAGATTAGTGCCGTAGAAAAGTGCGTCCCGGCTTCGCCGAGGACGCTTTTTTTTGTAGGGCAGGGCGAGAGCCCTCCCGGTTTTTCGCGCCCCGACTCCAGTCGGGGCTTTTTTATTTTCGACTGAGTATTTTGTAGCGCCGGCTTCCAGCCGGCGTTTTTCGTTTTCCCTGTGTCCTTATGTGCTCCTGTCTCTGTGCTGGGCTTCCGCCCCGGACTGGTCGGGGTGTTTTTCTTTCTGTTAGCTGTTAGCTGTGGGCTGTTAGCTGTGAGCTGTCACCTTCTCAATCCCACTCAGGAACGAAACCAATGCCAAACAAAACTCTGAACCCCAAACTCCTCTGGATCCAGTTTGAAGATGTTCTCGCCCCGCGTCTCGGCCTGAACGTCTGGGACCGCGCCGTCTACTCCTATCTCCTGCGCCATTCGCTTGTCATAGGCAAGCCGCGCCTGCACTTTGCGGTGCTGCCCGTCGCCCGCGATCTAGGTATTTCCACCGGACCCGTGCGCCTGGCGATCCGCCGTCTCGATGAGCTAAGGGCTTTGCGCATTCTCGAACGCAGCAAAACTGGCCACCTCGTCGAGATGCGCCTGCCCGAGCAGATCCGCGCGCTCCGCCCGGCCAAAGGTGACGTACTTGCTCGTCACTCGTCACACGCCACTCGCCACTTCCGCAATGGCGCTTTCCACCACAAGGGAGAGTCGCGTGCTGCCCTCGAGGCCTCGGATTTCCTGAGTTCGGCGGCACTTCGCAAGTCCATTCACGACCGTGAAGCAGGCACCTGCTTTTACTGCCTCCGCCGCACTCCCGTCCACATCCGTTGCATTGACCACGTCGTGCCACGCGCCTGTTCCGGACGCAATGGCTACCGCAATCTGGTTTCCTGCTGTGTCGAATGCAATTCGCGCAAGTGCGACCGTCCGGCCCCGGATTTTCTGCGCACCCTCTACCGCCAGGGCCGCCTCACGCCCGCCGAACTCGACGCCCGCCTCCGCGCCCTGAAAGACCTCGCCGCAGGCAAGCTCCGCCCCTCCCTCCCGTAGGGTCCGCCTTCTGTCATAAACGTCGTAGGCCGGTGGAACACCTCTAACTTAACTAGGGAGGGTGCCGCACCCTTTGCGTTTTTCAAAGGTGCGGATTTTGACTTTGGACGGGTGGTCCGGGCTCCTTCTTTTTTCTCTTGACGGCCGCATGCGAGGAGAGGATACCACCTCTACAATTCATCGGGGAGTAGAACGTCGGGGGGTGCCCCACCCTCGGTTTTTTTGAGGGTGGGGGTTTTGGTTTGTGATGCCGAAAGGATTGGGGGACATTGGGGACAGACGGGATGTTTCTAATAATTTCTACAGGTTCGCGCCGAAAGCCAGCAGACGGCCATCGCAATCCTTCACCACGAACCCCCGCTCGCGCCATGGCGTGTTGCCAAGTCTCCGAGTGAATTCCACGCCTTGGGCGGCGTACTCGGCATAAAGTGCGTCGGGGTCTTCAACGGACAGGTGCGCGTCGAGCAATTCGTCCGCGTACTTGTCGGGATTGGCGGTGGGCGGCTCGGCGCAACGGAAATGAATCGCCTGCTGGTCGCGCGCCACGATGGCGTAGACCGGCGGATCCAGCCACGTCCCCAGACATTGGAAGCCAAGCTTGCCGGTGTAATAGGCGAGCGTTGCGGGAATATCCCTGGTGAAGAACACCGGCGCAATCTGACGGAGCATAGGCCAAGTCTACCGCAGATGTGACTGGTGATTGGTGACTCGTGACTGGTGGAAAAGAGCACGCTTAATCCAGCTAGGGAAGGGTGCGGATCGGGCCGTCTTCACTGTCAACTGTGAACTGTCAACTTCTTCTGGATTCTTCGCTCTTTCACCAGTCACCAATCACCAGTCACACCGCGTTAGTCGTGCGGCTTCTTCCGTCCGTCACTGTCAACTGCGAACTGTCGACTGTTAACCTCTTGCGCGGCGGGGCGGCCCGAGCAGGCTCCATCTTTCGATGTGTTCTCGATAGTGGTGCGACGAGCTGGCAGTGCCCAGGCGCTCGCTTTCTTCCGGGTTGAAGGTTGTTTGCCGGAAACCTGTTAGCTTCTTAGGCAGAATCAGAAAGCGGCCATCCGGCAGTTTCCACGCGCAGATATCGAATTTGACCAAGGGCTGGCGAATACTAAGGAAGGTATATTTGTGTTCGCTGCTCCCTACGTCGTGCCAGCAGGCTTGCCGTTGAACACAAAGCTTCCCGTTGATGTAACCACTCCTCCTGCCAAGCGGTTCGACTGCAAAGCCGCGTTTTTGCGCTTGGATGAAAAACTCCGCCATTTCTTTCCTCCGGCGCTCCATTCGGCAAATGACGTGCCGCGATCTCCCGTCGGCGAAACCCATGAGCAGAGCCAATTGACGCACGCGCTCCCGCGTTAGCCCGATGCGTCTGGCAATTTCGGCATGGGTGATGCAATTCCGCTCCAACATGGCGCGAATCAGTTTTCCCTTTCTGTGAACGACGGAAAGCGTGTGGCGCTTAAAACCGCGATTGTCAAATTGGAGCCGGCAGGTTTGGCAGTAACGCATGGAGTTCGGCATAGCTATTCATCTAGATTACAAGATAATAATACATGCAACCTGGTAGATCCGCTAGGCGCAGGCCGAGGGGCGGGTGACAGGTACGGCCTACTGTCAACCGCCAGCGGTGGTCGGCTGACGGATGGCGCGGGAATGACGCAGGCGCGAGAAGAAGTTGTTGGCGCGGGCGATATCGGCGGCGATTTGCGCGCGCAACTCTTCTGGGCCGGTGAATTTCTTTTCTGCGCGAAGACGCTTCCAGAATCGGACTTCTATTCGCTTGGGTGCGGCGGCTATTTGAGTGTCGAGCAGATGTGTCTCGATACTGAGCGAGGAGCCGTTGAAGGTGGGGCGTACGCCGATATTAGTAACTGAGCGGTGACTGCGCGCTTCTCCGTCGAGGCAGGTTCGCGTGACGTAGACTCCGCGAGCGGGAAGAAGTTCTTGCTCGGCCGCGAGGTTGAGCGTGGGAAAGGTGAAGCGGCTTCCCGTTCCTGTGCCGCTCACCACTTCACCAGTGAGGGCAAAGGGGCGGCCCAGAAGACGCGCGGCGTGAGAGACGTCCCCTTCAGCGACTTCGCGGCGAATAATGGTGCTAGAGACGATTTCGCCTCGATAGACCACTGGTGGGACAGTCACAACGGCGAATCCATGTTTTGCGCCAAGTTCGGAGAGCAGCTTCACGTCGCCCGCCTGCTTATGCCCGAACTTGAAATTCTCGCCGACCAGCACGGCTTTTATGTGCAGATCGCGGAGAAGAATTTGTTCGACAAATTTTTCAGGAGAAAGGCGCGCGAGATCGAGGGTGAAAGGAAGGACGACCGCGGCTTCGAGCCCCAGCGCGTTGAACCATTCCATGCGCTGGGCGTTGGTGGAGAGGCGAAGAGGGGCCGTTTCCGGGCGGAGAACTTTTCGCGGCGAGGGATCAAAGGTGAGAGCGGTGGAGACGGCGCTCAGAGCATGGGCGCGTTCGACGGTGGCGCGGAGAATCGCCTGGTGGCCCAAATGGATGCCATCGAAGTTGCCGATAGCCAGCACGCTGGTGTGGCCATAGGTGGCATAGCGGGAGGCCCAGGCTTGTGAAGTGGAGAAGGCCGATAATCTGGTGGACCTTGAATCATTCGCCGCGAATTGCGATTGCTGCGGTTTCTCCTGGTTGAGCGATAGGCCGTCAGCCGCGTCGACTTGCACATCAAATTCGAGGCCATCGTAGGCCAGCTGCACATGCGGGAAGCCCATTCGAACGAGGCGTTCATTTGTCTCGGCGTGGGGCAGGTCGTGTGCGATGTGGGTGAACCACGCGCGGCGCGGCTTGAGTTGCTGAATGATCGCGAGAGCTTGTTCGACCGTCTGATGCATGGGGTGAGGAATGTCCCGGAGGGCGTCCAGAACTAGCACGTCGAGGCCTTGCAGCAGAGCCATGGAAGAATCCGGAATGCGGCTGAAGTCAGTGAGATAAGCGGCGCGGCCGAAGCGAAATCCGAGAACTTCAATTTCTCCGTGGAGAAGCGGGACGGGGATAAAGGGGATGCCCAGAAGTTCGACGGGGTGCTGCATGTCGTAGAGGTTGACGCTGGGTACGGTGCTGAGGGTCGGCTTGTCATCAAACACATAGGCGAAAACGCGGCGGATGATGCGAAACGTTTCTTCGTTGCTGTAAACAGGGAGCGCGGAACGCTGACGGAGATTGAATGGGCGAATGTCGTCGAACCCGAGGATGTGGTCGGCATGACCGTGGGTGAGCAAAATGGCGTCGAGGCGGTCGAGACCGACTCGGAGAGCCTGCTGGCGGAAGTCGGGAGTGGTATCGATCACGACGTTCTGGCCTCCGCGGGAGATCAGCAGGGAAGGGCGCAGCCTCTTATCGTGGGGATCGTTGGACTTGCACACACGGCAGGGGCAGCCGAGGGTGGGGACACCCATGGAGGTGCCGGAGCCGAGAACGGTGACTTTTAGCGAGGCGTGAGGCATGGTGAAAGCGTTGGGATCGATCGTCACGCTAGACAGCTCAGAGCGGCGGTCGCCTGCTATGGACGGCCCTTGGCCTTGACCTTGGCGGCTTCGGCGGCAACCGCTTGATTGATCTCCAGATAGGTCATCTTCAGCTTACCGAGGAGATCCAGAAGCAAAGTGTCTTCTTCGGGAGCTAGATTGCCCTTGGTTTTCTCGTGCAGGGCATCGAGCATGTCGATGAGCTCGCGAGCGGCTTCCGGATCGATCATCGGCTGGCCGGTGCGCGGGTCGGCATAGGCACCTAGCACCATAGCGGCGTTGCTGCCCAGCATGCGGACGAGATTCTCGAAGGCGGGGATGCGCTTGGGGGTGTCCGCCGGCGGAGGTGGCGGGACAACGGCCTTCTCTGCTTCAGGCGGAGCGACTGGATGTTTCGCCGCCTCGCGCTTGGCTTCCCGCTCTTCTTCTTCGACGACTTCCTTGCGCAAGTCACCTTCCGCGGTAAAAGGGCGGCGGTCGATTACGCGAAAGGCCTCTTCTTGTTTATGTTCGGACACAGTGTGTTCCTCTTTTGTTTGTCTCACCGGAAGTTTATCACGGGTTGGCGGGGCGAGTCGCGGTGCGGCACGCGGAAAATGGAGGCTGTGCGGCTTGTCAAAGGTTCGGCTGCACCGTAAAGTGGGATGCTCAATACAGAACGAAAATTATTGAACTAGCCGATGCCCACTCGCAAAAAACGGACGAAGCAAAGAAAAAAACCGCGCCGCAAAGGCAAGTCGAAGAATCAGAAAGATTTGACGCCCGGGCAGTGGTTTGAAAAGCTCGTCGCCGTGCAGGCCCGACTGCGCGCGCCGAATGGCTGTCCCTGGGACCGCGAGCAAACGCACCAATCGCTGCGAACCTACCTGATCGAAGAAGCTTACGAGGTGCTGGAAGCGCTGGAAAGCGGGGATGACGCCAAGTTTGCGGAAGAGATGGGCGATTTGCTTCTGCAGATTGTTTTTCATTCGGAAATCGCGCGCGAAGAAGGCCGCTTCACGGTGGCGGAAGTCATTCGCGAGATCCATGACAAGATGATCCGGCGGCACCCGCATGTTTTCGGGGAGACGGAAGCAAAAGACTCCGCGGAGGTGTTGAGAAACTGGGAACAGATCAAGGCAGAGGAGCGGCAGGCCAGCGCGAACAAGAATGATGCAAAAGCTGTCGCGGGAGGTCCGAAAGAAGTCTCTTTGTTGGATGGCGTTTCGCGCGCTTTGCCGGCGACGCTGGAAGGTTTCCAACTGACGCGCAAGGCCTCGCGCATTGGGTTCGACTGGGAGGAGGTTGGCGGCGTCTTTGAAAAATTATTGGAAGAAACGGAAGAATTGAAAGGGGCGTCCAAAGAGCAGGATCAGCTGAAAGTGGAAGAGGAGCTGGGCGACCTACTGTTCGCGGCAGTAAATCTCTCTAGATACTTGAAGATCGACCCGGAAATCGCGCTGAAGAAGGCCAACGCAAAATTTTCCCGACGATTCCGGGCCATGGAGAGGCTGGCGCGGAAGAGCGGCCGGGAGTTCAGGGACTTGCCGCGTGAAGAAATGGAAGCGCTCTGGGATGCTACCAAGCAAGCAGAAGGGAAGCCGCAGCAGCGGGAAATAGGCGGAGCGCCAGCAAAATAATGAGCGGGGGAATCATCGTTCGGAAGTGCGAAGCCCTCTCGGAATTCCATCGCTGTGTGGAGCTCCAGCGCGAGATTTGGAAAGAAACCGAGCTGGAAGTCGAGCCGGCAACGATATTTGTCGTTGCCGCGCATAGCGGCGGGCAGGTGCTGGGGGCGTTTGATGGGGATCGCATGGTGGGGTACACGCTTGCGCTGGTTGGCCTGCGTGGCCGCGTAGCGTATCTGCATTCGCACATGACTGGTGTGCTCAGCGAATACCGCGACCGAGGGGTTGGCCGTTTGTTGAAGCTCTTTCAGCGCGACGAAGCTTTGGGGCGAGGGATCCGGCTCATTCAATGGACGTTTGATCCCTTGGAACTTCGCAACGCGCACTTTAATTTGAACCGGCTTGGCGCGATTTGCCGGGAATTTCAGCCCAATTTGTACGGCGTAACGACAAGTCCGCTGCACCGCGGCCTGGCGACGGACCGGCTGCTGGCCGAGTGGCACCTCGATTCGGCGCGCGTTGTGGGGGCCATCGAAAATCTTGTAAAGGATCCCGTGGAGGCGCCGGCAATCATTGAGTTGCCTGCCGAGCTGGAGCGCTGGCAACGCGAGGATTCCTCGCAAGTCGGCGGTGTTCAGGCCCGCTTACGTGAAGAGTTTACGAAGTGGTTTGCCAAAGGGTATGCGGCAGTCGGCTTACGAACGGCGCCGGGAAACCGGGCGTATCTTCTCACTCCCTGGAGTGACTTCTAGGAAAGGCACATCGACTGAAAAGTATGCGCATACGCGAAATCACACTGCAGGAAATACGCATGAAGCTGGTAGCCCCCTTCGAAACCAGCATGGATCGCACGGTGTCGCGGCGGATTGTGCTGGTGCAGCCGGATGTGGATGGCGTTACTGGATGGGCCGAATGCGTGGCGGGCGAGACGCCCTACTACAGCCCGGAAACGGCCGATACCGCCTGGCTGATGCTTCGGGATTTCCTGTGGCCGATGATCAAAGGGAAAGATTTTGGCTCGGCTGGCGAAGTGTGGGAATTGCTCGCGCGTGTGCGCGGCCACAACATGGCCAAGGCCGCGCTGGAGGCAGCCGTCTGGGATGCCGAAGCGAAGCAAAAGGGCGTTCCACTTTCAAAACTGATCGGAGGCGTTCGGGAGGAGATCGCTTGCGGCGTTTCGGTCGGCATTAAAGAATCGCTCGATGAACTCGTTGCTGCGGTGCAAAAGGAGCTCGCGGCCGGATATCAGCGCATCAAGATCAAAATCAAGCCGGGGTGCGACCTGGAGCCGGTGCGCCGATTGCGCCAGGATTTTCCGCGTATCAAGCTGATGGTGGACGCCAACTCTGCCTACACACTGAACGACTGGCCGCTGCTCAAACAACTTGAGGGCTTCTACCTGATGATGATCGAGCAGCCCCTCGGATGGGACGACCTCTACAGCCACGTCGAGCTACAGAAAAAACTGGAGACGCCGATCTGCCTGGACGAGTGCATTCACTCGGAAGAACACGCGCGCGCGGCCATTGGACTGGGCGCCTGCAAAATTATCAATATCAAGCTCGGCCGAGTGGGCGGTTACACCGTGGCGCGGCATATCCACGATCTCTGCGAGAAGCATGGCATTCCCGTATGGTGCGGAGGGATGCTGGAATCCGGCATCGGGCGGGCGCACAATGTCGCACTCTCGACGCTTCCCAATTTCACCCTTCCCGGTGATGTGGCCGCGAGTAAACGGTATTGGGAGGAAGACATTATCCTTCCTGAAGTTACTGTGTCGCCGCAAGGCACGATTCGCGTACCTACGGGTCCGGGCATCGGGTTTGAACCGCGGCTCGATCGCATCGACAAACTTACTCTGCGAAAAGAACGCCTGGCCTGAGCGGTGAGAATCGAGAACTCCAGCGGACGGGCGCCAAGCCGCGCCGTTCTGGGCGCGTCCATCGCTCTCGTTATCCTCATTTGGGCTGTCAATTTCATCGCCGCTAAAATCGGGTTGCGGGTGCTGCCGCCCGCGACGCTGGCGTCGTTCCGGGTGGTGCTTGCCGGTGTGGTAATGATCCCTTTCTATTTGGTTTGCTCGCGACTGCCCGCGTTCGCGGAAGCCCAAGAAACTAGACGGCGCGGGTTGACGTTGCGCAACCTATGGACCTTTTTCTACATGGGCTTCTTCGGCGTGACGGTGAATCAGATTTGCTTCACTGTTGGACTGCGATACACATCGGTGAGCCATGCGTCCGTCATCGTGGGGATGGGGCCTATCTACACTTTGATTTTTGCAGTGTTCCTCAAGCTGGAAACGGCAACCTGGCGAAAAGCGATCGGCATGGTCATCGCGCTCGCGGGAATTGCGTACATGGCGTCGGAGAACGGCATCTCCACGCACTCGCCCTCGCTGCTGGGCGATGCCATCACAATGACGGGCTCGATTGGTTTCGCGATGTACATGGTGCTAGGGAAGCGTCTAGGCGGACGCTACGACCCATTGACCATGACGGCTTACAGTCACTATTCGGGGGCGCTGATGGTCTTGCCTGTCGCGGTCTATCGAGCTGTAACGCTTGGCTCCGTGGAGCACTGGCGGGCCATCGCGTGGAGCGGTTGGGCCGCGCTGCTTTATATGGCGATCTTCAGTTCAGCAGTTGCATACGTGTTTTACTTCTGGCTGTTGCGATACTTGCAAGCCTCGCAGTTGAGCGCCTTTACGTATTTGCTGCCTGTTGTCGCAACGGTACTCGGGATTCTGTGGCTGGGAGAAAAAGGCTCGTGGGGCCAGGTTCTCGGGGGAGTTCTAGCCCTGAGCGGCGTGTATTGGATCGAGTCAGGCCGGGCATCTGTCGTGAAAGCTATTGCCGCCCCGTAAACTTCGCTTGGCAACACCGTTGACGCCGTTTAATGTCAATGCCTACCATGAATTAAAGTCAGCCCTGATTTCCCGAAGACATTCCGGAGCCATTTCTACGAGGGAACATGCTCATAGAGTGGCCAGAGAATACGGCGGCTAACGTTCGGTCAGAGAGGTCTCCCCTTCATGAGGGCCAAGGTCGCCATCGTTGGATTGCTGCTCGCCCTCGTTGCCGGAGGCTTCTACTGGTATTCCCAGCGCGGCACGAAATTGTCCGAATCGGATACCGTGCTGATCGGAGATTTTACGAACACGGCTGGCGATCCGGTTTTTGATGGGACCCTTCGAGAAGCACTCGCCGTTAGCCTAGCGCAGTCACCTTCGCTGAACCTGGTTTCGGTGGAAAAAGTCGGGGAAGCGCTGCGGTCCCTGGGTCAACCGGTGAGCACTCGCGTTACAAGGGAACTTGCTCCGAAGCTTTGCCCGTTGCTTGGGGCGACGGTGTACCTGAACGGAAGTATTGCCAAAGATGGAAGCGGTTATTCCTTAAGGCTGGATGCCTCGCAGTGTTCGAGCGGCGATAGCGTCGCGAGCACCAAGAGCGACGCCGCAGATAAACGCGAAGCGCTGCACGCTCTTGGGGCGGCCGCCAGCGAACTTCGCGGAAAGTTCGGCGAAGAGCCGGACTCCTTACACAAATTCGATTTGCCCCTCGAGCGGGCTTCCACGGCGTCGCTGGAGGCACTTGCCGCTTACACGGAAGGGCGCCGTTTGGTGCGCGAAAAAGGCGCCATGGAGGCAGTGCCCGCTCTCAAGAGGGCCGTTGCGTTGGACCCGAAATTTGCCCTGGCGCACTCCAATCTGGCGGTTGCTTATTACAACCTCAATCAGAACGCGCTGGCCGCCGATCAGATCCGGCAGGCATTCGAACTGGCAGATCGCCAGACCGTACGGGACCGCTTGCACATCACCACCCTGTACTACGACCTGGCTACGGGAGACGTTCAAAAAGCCATTGGGAGTTATAAGCAATGGGTTCAGCTCTATCCTCGCGACGACATTGCGAAAGGCAATCTGGCGTCGGAATATTTCTTGATCGGAGACTACGACCAGGCGGCCACGTTCGCGCAACAGGCGCTGCGGCTGGACCCCGGTAGCGCTGCGTGGTACGAGAACCTGGCGACGGCTTACATCGCTTTGCAACGGCTGGAAGAAGCACAGAACGTCCTGAACCAGGCTTTCGCGCGCAAGCTTGATGATCCCTCGATGCATGCTGACCTATATGCGCTGGCGTTTTTACGTGGTGAGCCAGCAGGCATGGAACGGGAGATGGCGTGGTCCGTGGGGAAAGCGGGCGGTGAAGACGACATACTGGCGCTTCAGGCGGACACGGAAGCGTACGCAGGACATGTGCAGAAAGCGCGCGAACTCTCACGCCGGGCGGTGGAGGTGGCGCAGAATTCGCAGCTCAACGAACCTGCGGCAATCTGGCAGGGAATCGCTGCGTTGCGGGAAGCGATGTACGGGAATCTGGAGGAAGCTCGCAAGGGCGCCGATAAAGTCCTTGAGATTGCTCCGAACAGCCGCGACGCACAAGTTCTCGCAATCCTTGTGCTGGCACGCACCGGCGATGTGCGGCGCGCGCAAACCATGCTGGATGATCTGGCGGCAGCCAACGTTTCCAATACCATCGTGCAATCTGCCTGGGTGCCCACGGTTCGGGCTCAGACTGCCATGATCAACCAGAAGCCCACGCAGGCTCTGGAATTGTTGGATACGGTAAGGCCGTACGAGCGGGGACAGCTCATCGGAAACTTGAGCTATTCGTGCATGATCCCGGTCTACGTCCGCGCGGAGGCCTACTTGGCTGCGAATCGGGGGCCACAGGCGCTGGCCGAATTTCAAAAGCTGATTGATAGCAGGGGCGTGGTGGGCAACTGTTGGTCCGGTGCGCTGGCTTACCTGGGGCAAGGCCGCGCACAGGCACTGTCTGGCTCTACTAATGCCGCCCGCACCTCGTACCAGACGTTCTTTGCGCTTTGGAAAGATGCGGACGCCAACATTCCGACCCTCAAAACCGCACGCGCCGAATTCGCCAAGCTGAAATAAGAAACCGGGCTTAAATGTTCTTACCGCTATCCGTCTGCACCTTGCGGCGGCCCGTATGAATCTTGTCTAGAAAACCGACCGCTGCGACCCACACCGCGCCCGCGCAGTATCCGGCGATGACGTCGCTGGGGTAATGCACTCCGAGATAAATGCGCGATAGTCCGATCATTCCAATCAGGAGCACCGCGCCAGTCCATATGAAGGATTTGGCGGCTTTCCCAGGCGCACGCGCCGCGGAAATTGCGGCCAGCACTCCATAAAAGCAGAGTGCCCCGAAGGCGTGGCCGCTGGGGAAACTGTAGGAGCTTGGCGCGGAGCCAAAAAAGGCCACCGGCCGCGGGCGATGGAATGCTAGCTTCAATAAAAAATCAAGAGCGGCCATGCCGATCATAGTGATCCCCAGCACCGCCGCCAGGCGGGCCTGGCGGAAGTAAAGAAACGCGCTAAGGATGACCAGGCACAGGACGCTGACGGTAGCGACCGACCCAAGAAAGGAAAATCCCATCATCAAGCGGGTAAGGCCGGGGGTGGAGTGCTGGTGGATGGCTGCCCGTACGAAGGTGTCGAATCTCTGAGTGTCACCTTCCAGCATCTCCTCCGCCAGCCACCCGAAAATGAACAGGGCAGCAGCGGCGATGAGAAAGGCACAGAGAAGCAGGAATGCGCTGTTTAGGTTCTTCGGCTTTTCCATGTCGTTGGATCTGCAAAGGCATGGAATGTTATCTCTTCCCAGTCCTTAAATCGAATCCCCTCAGATCCCCTCAGGATTCCCTCTGGAAACGCCCTCGCGG